>Ga0105046_10003778_pt1 | contig 24067 bp, 22 predicted proteins | sample MAT03_FD_78385 | JGI IMG/M metagenome (GOLD analysis project Ga0105046, IMG submission 78385) | Freshwater microbial communities from Lake Fryxell liftoff mats and glacier meltwater in Antarctica - MAT-03 (megahit assembly) | ecosystem: Environmental > Aquatic > Freshwater > Ice > Liftoff...
GCGCCGGCTCCGGCGGAGTCTGCCACTCGAGCAAGGCGTCGAGCGTGCGCCGGGTGATCGCGTGATAGCCAGGCCGCGCGCGCAGGTACACGGCGCGCGCCCGCTGCTGCCCCGCCGCAGTCGTCAAGAGCGCCTCGTAGATCGGGGTGAGGTACTTGCGGCGGCCGACCTCGAGCAGGAAGCGCTCGAGCCGGGCGTCGGCGGCCCGATAGTCGTGCGCGGCGGCCAGCACGAGCCACTCGCCGAGCACCTCGTTGTTGCTCGAGGCGGTGAACTTGAAGGCGGCGTCGATCTGACCGAGCACGCGCACTGCGTCGACGTCAGCCAAGGGCAGCGCGCGCAGGAAGTAGATCCAGTGCTGCGGGCTGTAGCCGTCGGTGACGAGCTTGCCGGGCTGGAGCGCGCCGCGGGCGATCGCCACCGCGTCGGCGGCGACCCGGTCGAGCGCGGCGCTGTGCGGGATGGGGGCGTCGGGGAGCAGTCCGGGGGTGACGAGCCAGCGCTCGAGGTCGACGGCGGTCTGGCCGGCGAGCACCGGCTTCGCGTCGAGCAATTCGGCCCGCACGAAGGCGGCGAACTCGGCGGTGGTGCGGCTGGTGAACGCGTGCTCGGAGAACCACCGCTGCACGAAGGCGTCGAAGACGTCGCGGCCGTGGGCCTCCTCGATCCGGCGCAGCAGCAGGTAGCCCTTTTCATAGGGGACGTCGGAGAACACGTCGTCGGGGTCGCGGCCGGCGAGCTCGACGTGCAAGACCTGATCGCCGGGCCGATCGGCCATCGCCGCGAGCTCGCCCTGGAGGTGCTGCACGCCGAGCACGGCCTCGATCTCGGCGCGCTCGGGCCCGTAGACGGCCGCGACGATCCGCCGCTCGATGTACACGGTGAAGCCCTCGTTGAGCCACAAGTCGCGCCAGGTCGCGTTGGAGACCAGGTTGCCGGACCAGCTATGGGCCAGCTCGTGGGCGATCAGGGCGACCAGCGACTTGTCGCCGGCGAGGATCGTCGGGGTCACGAAGGTGACCCGCGGGTTCTCCATGCCGCCGAAGGGGAAGGCCGGCGGGAGCACCAGCACCTCGTAACGACCCCAGCGGTACGGGCCGAACTGTCGCTCGGTGGCGGTGAGCATCGCCTCCATATCAGCGAACTCGGCGCGGGCTTGCTTGAGCAGACCCGGCTCGGCCCACACGCCGGTGCGCGGGCCGGTGCTCGCGGCTTCGAGGCGGCCGACGGCGAGCGCGAGCAGGTACGGCGGGACCGAGTGGTCGAGCGCGAAGCGGTGGTAGACCTGGCCCTCGGGACCTGTCTCTTGAGCCAGGGCCTCGGCGGCCATGACGGGGCGCGTGGGGGCCGGCGCGGTGATGCGGGCGTCGAAGGTGATGCGCACGCCGGGGCTGTCTTGCACGGGCACCCACGAGCGCGCGTGGATCGCCTGCGACTGGGTGTACAGGAAGGGCGCGAGTCGGTCGGCGGTCTGCTCGGGCGTGAGCCACTGCAGACCGGTCGAGTTGGGGCTGGTGCGGTAGCGGATCCGGATCAGGGTCGCGTCGGTGGGCAGGGTGATCTGCAGCGGCTGGCCGAGCACGGGATGCACGCTGCCGAGTTGCCAGGTGGTCGCGGTCCAGCGCAGGTCGGGCAGGGTGGCGAGGCGCGGGGGGGTGGTCGGCTCCGCGGTCGCGGCCTCGACGGCCTCGATCTCGAGCTCGCGGGTGTCGAGCACGAGGATGCTCGCGTCCTTCGCACGCTCGACCGCCAGCGTGGCGGTGCCCGACAGCGTGCGGGCGGTGAAGTCGACGGCGAGGTCGAGGCCGACGTGGCGCACGCGGGCCTCGGCCGGGCGGGCGAACGAGTGCGGGTCGGGGCCAGGGGCGCTGGCGGCGGGCAGGGTGAGCATCGCGGCGGGCGGAGTCGCAGGGACGGGCGTGGCGGGGGGGCCAGAGGTGCAGGCGGCCATGCAGGCGGCCATGCAGGCGGCCATGGTCCACGGGAGGGTCAGGGCGTGCGAGCGAGGCAAGCGCGGACTATAGCGGCAAGACGTTTAAAATCCGAAGGCCGGGCGCCACGCCATGAGGTTCATGGGAGCGGGCGTCCGGCCTGGGTCGCGGTCCCGGGGGACCGAGCGTGGACTAGTTGCGGCTCAGCGAGGTGGCGAGGCGCAGGATGTACATGAACATCAGGGCCACCGAGGCGAACAGGGCCAGCGACGCGGCGACGTACGACTGCGGGTGGTAGTGCTTGAGCACGTTGGACGTGTCGTAGAGGATGTAGCAGGCGGCCAGCACGATGATGGCGACGGTGAACAGGATCCCGAGGCTAAACCCGAAGATCATGCTGAAGATGACCAGGCCGACGGCGCCGACGGTGGCCATTGTCAGGGCGCCGCGCATCCACGAGAAGTCCCGCTTGGTGATCATCACGAAGCCGGTCAGGGCCGCGAAGATCGCCAAAGTGGTGATGCCGGACGTCATGATGATGTCCGGGCCGCCGTAGATCTGGGCGACGATCATCGCCGGGACGAAGATGAAGGCCTGAACGACGACGTAGATGCCGAGCCCGAGGTACTGCATCGGCCGCGAGGTCTGGTGCTGGGCGAAAGAATTCGCCAGCCAGCTCGCGCCGATGAACATGCCCAGGATGAGGAGCGGGTGGGTCTGGAAGATCGAGAGGCTAAACCTCAGCATCGTCTCGTTGTGCAAGAACACGTACTCGAGGGCGACGAAGGCCGCGATGGCGCCCGCGAGGTGGAGATACGTGCGCTCGATGAACTTGGCGCGCTCGGCGATCTCCGTGGAGGCGCCGGTGCGATCGGGGCGGCCCCCGGCAGGGTCGGGGCGAGCTGCAGGATCGGGGCGACCTCCGTCGGGGTCGGGATAGTAGGAATTCTGCTGCTGGTTGAAGTTCACGGGGGTCCTCCGGAAGGGCGATGCGCCCGCCCGCCAACTTAGCCTCCTGCGGGCCCCCGGGCAAGATCGAGAGCGGCGTTTACAGGGCGGGCCGGCGGCGGTACGTACGTCACGCATGGCGAAAAAGCGCGATCCGATCGGCCCGCTCATGGACCTCAACGTCGGTCGCCACCCGCTGACGCGCCTCCAGCGGCTCGCCAACGCCATGCGCGCCGGGGGGGTGCCGCTGGCTGCCCTCGACGAGGCGGTGACGGTCGACGAGCACACGGGGGTCGTCACGCGCATGATGGCGCTGTGCGGACACTGCCAGGGCCCCTGTTGCAGCACGCTGCGGATCCCGATCACCCGCAGCGACGCCAAGCGCCTGGCGAAGAACCTCGAGACGACGGTCACGCGTCTGCCCTTGCTGCCGCTCGATGGGCTCGAGGAGGAGCAGGACGACCTCGCGGGGTACCTCTCGAAGGGCGCGAGCCCGTGTCCGTACTTCGACCGCGGGTGCAAGGTCCACAGCTTCCGGCCGGACGTGTGCCGCAGCTTCGGCCTGCACCACTGCATCGGCACCGGCAGCTTCGTGCCGCTGGCCCGCGTGGCCGCGAATCCGGCTGCGACCGGCGCGCCGGGTCCCGTGGGAGACTGACGCGGTGACAGACGCGCGCGCACCGGTCGTCGAGGTCCGGGCCCTCGGCAAGCAGTTTCAGGTGCCGCGACGCGAGGCGGGGCTGCGGGCGGCGTTTGGGGCGCTGTTTCGCCGGCAGTACACGACGGTCGACGCGGTCCGCGAGCTGTCGTTCTCGCTGGCGGCAGGCGAGCGGGTCGGCTTCCTCGGCCCCAACGGCGCCGGCAAGACGACCACGCTGAAGATGCTCGCGGGACTCCTCTATCCGAGCGCGGGGGAGGTCACGGTGGCGGGGCACGTGCCGTCGCAGCGGCGCCCGGAGTTCCTGCGCGCGATAAGCCTGGTGATGGGCCAAAAGCGGCAACTGAGCTGGGATCTGCCGGCGGTCGACACCTTCGAGTTCAACCGCGTGGTGTTCGACATCGACGCCCGCGACTACCGCCGGCGCCTCGACGAGCTGGTGACGCTGCTCGTGGTCGGCGAGGTGATGCGCAGGCCCGTGCGCCAGCTCAGCCTCGGCGAGCGCATGAAGTGCGAGCTGGTCGCGGCGCTGCTGCACGCGCCGCGGATCCTGTTCCTCGACGAGCCGACGATCGGCATGGACGTCGCGATGCAACTGGCGATCCGCGAGTTTGTGCGCCGCTACAACGTCGAGCACGGCGCGACGGTCATCCTGACGAGCCACTACATGGAAGACGTCGCGGCCCTGTGCCCGCGGATCCTGGTGATCGACGGCGGCCGCCTGCGCTTCGACGGCAGCATCGAGGCGCTGACCCGCAGGATCCGCCCGCTGCGCCGCGCCAGCGTGCGCGCCGAGGCGCTGCCACCCGCGGAGGTGCTGGCGCAGCTCGGGCACGTGATCGAGAGCGCGGGCGGCCGGCTGGTGCTGGATGTCGAGCCGGCCCGCGTGCCCGAGGTCGTGCAGGCGCTGCTGGCCCTGCCGGGCGCGCAGGACCTGGCGGTCCAGGACGCGCCGCTCGAGGAGGTGATGCGCGAGCTGTTCAAGCCCGGCGGGCGCGAGGCCGAGGCGCCGTCGAAGGTGCAGCAGAGCGAGCCTGTCCCATGAGCCATGTGAGCGGCATGCAGGGGGTGGCGCGGCTGGGGCGGGTGATGGCGGCGATGTGGCGCCTCGGGGTCTCGGAGGCGCTGGCCTACCGCGCGGCGATGGCGATCTGGATCCTGACGACGACCTTCCCGCTGGTGTCGCTGGCGCTGTGGCACAGCCTCGCGGAGCACGGACCGATCGGCGACTACGGGCGCGCCGACTTCATCGCCTATTTCGTGGCGGCGTTCCTGATCCGCCAGTTGACGGCGAGCTGGGTGGTGTGGGACCTCGCCGGGCAGATCGCCAGCGGCGATCTGAGCACGTTGCTGATGCGACCAGTACACCCGCTGCTGCACCACTTGATGGCAAACCTGGCGGCGCTGCCGGTGCGCACCTTGTTGGCCGCGCCGGTCGGCGTGCTGGTGCTGGTGATGGCGGGCGGGGTCGAGGTCAGCGCCGGACCGCACCTGCTGCTGGTCCCGCTGGCGATCGGGATGGCCTGGCTGCTCAACTTTGCGGTCCAGATCTGCGTCGCCTGCGTGGCCTTCTGGGTCACCTCGTCGACGGCGCTGTTCGAGATCTGGCTCGGCCTCTACATGGTGCTCTCGGGCTACGCCGTGCCCACGAGTCTGTTCCCCGCGGGACTGGCCGCGGTGGTCCGCTGGCTGCCGTTTCACGCGGCGCTCGGGTTCCCGGTCGAGCTGGTGATCGGCCGGCTGTCGCTCGTCGAGATCGCGACCGGCTTCGCGTTGCAGGCGCTGTGGATCGCCGGCTTCGGGGGGCTGGCGCTGCTGCTGTGGCGCCGGGGCCTGCGCGCGTACGGGGCGGTGGGCGCGTGAGCGCGGGACGCAGCGCGGGATACTACCTGCGATTGATCGCCGGGCAGCTTCGCATGAGCGTGCTCGCGGCGCTGCAATACCGGCTCGGGTTCTGGACGGAAGGGGTGCTCGGGGTCGCCTGGAGCGCGCTCGGCATGGCGCCGCTGCTGGTCGCGGTCGAACACCTGGACACGGTCGAAGGCTGGAACGCCTGGCAACTGCTGCTGCTGACCGGCTGCTTCACGCTGGTCTCGGGCCTGTTTAGCGCGCTGCTGCAGCCGGCGCTGATCGAGAGCATGAACCACATCCGCAAGGGCACCCTCGACTACGTGCTCCTGCGCCCGGCCGACGCGCTGGTGCTGTGCCTGGTCACCGCGTTCGCGCCGTGGCGTCTGGTCGAGGCGCTCGGAGGTCTGCTGTTAATTATCCTCGCGCTGACGCAGCTCGGGGCGCCCGGCGTGCTCGACGTGCTCGCGGCGCTGGGCATCGGCTTCGGCGGCCTGCTGGCCCTCTATGCGCTCGGCATCATGGTCCTGTGCGCGAGCTTTCGCGCGGTCCAGTTACAAAACCTGACGTACCTGATGGAGGCGGTGCTGGACTTCGCGCGCTGGCCAGCGACAGTGTTCCGCGGGTTCCTGCGGATCTTGTTCACGTTCGTGATCCCGCTGGCGGTGATGACGACCTACCCGGCGCAGGCGCTGCTCGGGCAGGCGTCGCTGTCGACGGTGTTCACGGCGCTGGGGACCGGGCTGGGTCTGATGGTGATCGCGCGGATCATGTGGACACGATCGCTGCGCGGGTACTCGTCGGCTTCGAGTTAGCGCGTTCGAGTATGTCCTCACGGACATGTCTCGAAGGCCAGCTCAGTGCTTGGCGCACTCGGCCCGCTTGGCGGTCGTGCAGTCGCAACTGGTGCCGACGCCGCCGCAGGAGCCGCGCAGGGTCTTGCCGGCGATGATGACTCCGATGGCCATGCCGAACATGACAGCGCCCAGGACGCCGATGGTGAGCAGGGTGGTGATCATGGCTGGCCCAGGGTGGCCGCTCCGGGGGCCAGACGCAAGGCGGCGAAGGCGGGCGTGCTGCGCTCCTCGAAGCCGTCGCCGACGCGCACGAGGAACAGGGCCGGGATGCTCTGCGCGCTGGCCAGGGCGAAGCCGGCATCTGGACCGAGCACGTTGAGCGCGGTGGCCCAGCCGTCGGCCAGCGCGGCGGTGGGGCGGAGAACGCTCACGGACGCGAGCGCGTGGACGATGGGTCTGGCGGTGCGGGGGTCGAGCGTGTGCGACAGACGGAGCCCGTCCTGCTCGTAGTAGTTGCGGTAGTCACCCGAGGTCGCTAGCGCCTGATCCTGCACGAGCACCATCTCGTGCACGACGCCGCCCGCGGTGTCGGGCTTCTCGACGCCGAGGCGCCACGGGCCGCCGTGCGCGGCGGCGCCGGAGCCGAGGATCTCACCGCCGACGTCGACCAGCGTGCGCGTGAAGCCCAGCGCGCGCAGGCCGGCGGCGATGCGGTCGGCGGCGTAGCCCGGGGCGATCGCGGACAGCTCGATAGCGAGGGCAGGGTGGTCCTTGCGCAGGGTGCCAGCGGCGAGGTCGACGTGGACCTGCTGCCAGCCGACGCTGGCGCGCAGCGCTGCGAGCTCGGCGACCGTCGGTGCGGGCGCGTCGGACTTGCGGCCGCCGGGCCCGAAGCCCCACGCGCGGACCAGCGGCGCGACGGTGACGTCGAGCGCACCGTCGCTGGCGGCGCTGATCTCGGTGGCGGTCTGCACGACCTCGAGCAGGCCACGTGAGGCCGGGAACGGGTCGGTGCTGGCGTGCGCGTTGAAGCGCGTGATCTCCGAGTCCTCGCGCCAGGTCGACATCTGACGGTCGACCTCGGCGAGCTCGCTCGCGATCAGCGCCTCGATCTTCTGCTCGTCGGTAGCAGTGAGCGGGGCGACCACCGTGATCTTGTAGGTGGTGCCCATCGTCGGGCCGGAGAAGGTCTGCGCGGCGGCGGTGCTGCTCGTCGGCTGGTTCACGGTCCGCACGTCGGTCTCGCGCGGCCACATGCGCCAGGCGGACAGCGCCACGAAGCCGACGAGTACGAGCGGGAGCAGGACCTTCGCCCTGCTCCCGTACTTCATGAACAGCGGATCGCTCACGACACCTCTCCGGGGCTTCTCAGCCGCCGAAGTCGTCCATCATGATGTTCTCGGGCTCGACGCCGAGGTCGATCAGCATCTTGGTGACGGCGACGTTCATCATCGGCGGGCCGCAGATGTAGAACTCGCAGTCCTCGGGGGCCGGGTGGTTCTTGAGGTAGTTCTCGAACAGCACCTGGTGGATAAAGCCCTTGTGGCCGGTCCAGTTGTCCTCGGGCTTGGGCTCCGAGAGCGCGAGGTGCCACTTGAAGTTCGGGAAATCGCGCTGGATGCCGTCGAAGTCCTCGACGTAGAAGGCCTCGCGCAGCGAGCGGGCGCCGTACCAGAAGCTGACCTTGCGTTCGGTCTTGAGGCGCTTGAACTGGTCGAAGATGTGCGAGCGCATCGGCGCCATGCCAGCGCCGCCGCCGATGAACACCATCTCGTTCTTGGTGTCGCGGGCGAAGAACTCGCCGAACGGGCCCGAGATCGTGACCTTGTCGCCGGGCTGCCGGCTAAAGGTGAAGGACGACATGATCCCGGGGGGCGCATCGGCCAGCTTGGGCGGCGGCGTGGCGATGCGGATGTTGAGCATGATGATGCCGTACTCCTCGGGGTAGTTCGCCATCGAGTACGCGCGGGTCACCGGCTCGGTCACCGTGGAGACGTAGCGCCACAGGTTGTACTTGTCCCACTCGTCGCGGTACTGGTCCTCGATGACCATGTCCTTGTAGTTGGCGACGTGCGGCGGGCACTCGATCTGGATGTAGCCGCCGGCGCGGAACGGGACGACCTCGCCCTCGGGCAGCGCCAGTACGAACTCCTTGATGAAGGTCGCTACGCCCTCGTTCGACTTGACGGTGCAGTCCCACTTGCGCACGCCGAAGACCTCGGCGTGGACCTCGATCTCCATGTCCTGCTTGACCTTGACCTGGCAAGACAGGCGGCAGCCCTCGCGGGCCTCGCCCTTGGAGATGTAGCCGAGCTCGGTCGGGTTGATGGTCCCGCCGCCGCTCTTGACGACGACCTTGCAGACGCCGCACGAGCCCTTGCCTCCGCAAGCCGAGGGGATGAAGATCTTGTTGTTCGCCAGGGTGTTGAGCAGCGTGTTGCCGGCGGGCACGCGCAGCGAGTGCGCGGGGTCGTGGTTGATACCGATCGTGACCGCCTCGCTGTTGACCAGGCGGGCCTTGGCGGCGAGCAACACGAACACGAGCGCGAGGATCACGAAGGTGAACATCGCCACGCCGAGGATGATGGTGGTGGTCATGTGGGGTGGTGCTCCTCGGAGGTTGTCAGCCGTCTAGAGCTGGATGCCGGAGAAGGCGAGGAAGCCGATGGCCATCAGGCCGGTCAGGATGAAGGCGATGCCGAGGCCGCGCAGGGCCACCGGGACGTTGCTGTAGCGCATCTTCTCGCGCAGGGCGGCGAGGGCGATGATCGCCAGGGCCCAGCCGATGCCCGAGCCGATGCCGTAGACCGCGGCCTCGCCGAGGTTGTACTCGCGCTGCTCCATGAACAGCGAGGCGCCGAGGATGGCGCAGTTGACCGCGATGAGCGGGAGGAACACGCCGAGCGCCGCGTAGAGCTTGGGCGCGAAGCGGTCGACGGCCATCTCGACGACCTGGACCACCGCGGCGATCGTGCCGATCTGGACCAGGAAGCTGAGGAAGGACAGGTCGACGGTCGCCAGATCCTCGTGGATCCACACGAGCGCGCCCTCGCGCAGCAGCGAGCTCAAGATGATCTGGTTGAGCGGCACGCAGATGGCGAGCACGAAGATGACGGCGGCACCGAGGCCGATCGCGGTCTCGACCTTCTTCGACACGGCGAGGAAGGAGCACATGCCCAGGAAGAAGGCCAGGGCCGTGTTCTCGACGAAGATTGCCTTGACCGCGAGGCTTAGGTAATGCTCGAACATGGGTTACTCCTTCTCCATCTGCGCGGGCTTCATCGTCCGCAGGATCCAGATCATGATGCCGATCAGGAAGAAGGCGGATGGCGGCATGAGCATCAGGCCGTTCGTGAAGTACCAGCCGCCGTCATTGGTGGTCTGGAAGATCTCGATGCCGAACAGCTTGCCGGAGCCAAACAGCTCGCGGAAAAAGCCGATGCCCATCAGGACGATGCTGTAGCCGAGGCCGTTGCCGATGCCGTCGAGGAACGAGATGCCGGGCTTGTTGGCCATCGCGAAGGCCTCGGCGCGGCCCATGACGATGCAGTTGGTGATGATCAGGCCGACGAAGACCGAGAGCTGCTTCGAGATGTCGAAGACGAAGGCCTTGAGGATCTGGTCGGTGACGATCACCAGCGAGGCGATCACCGTCAACTGGACGATGATCCGGATGCTGTTGGGGATGTAGTTGCGGATCAGGCTGATCGTCAGGTTCGAGAACGCGGTGACGACGGTCAGCGCGATCGACATGACGAGCGCCGTCTCCATCTTGGTGGTGACGGCCAGCGCCGAGCAGATGCCGAGCACCTGCAACGCGATCGGGTTGTTGTTGAACAGCGGGTCGAAGAGGACGCCCTTGGTCTGCTTATCCATATGCTCAGGTCCTCCCCTGCGACTTGCGGAACTGGTCGAGGTAGGGGCCGAAGCCGTCCTTGCCGAACCAGAACTTGATCGTGTTGGTGACGCCGTTGCTGGTGATCGTGGCGCCCGAGAGGCCGTCGATGCGGTACGGGTCGGTGGCCGCGGGCCCAGCCTGGCCCTTGATCACGGCGAGGGCGGGTTGGCCCTTGTCGTTGTAGATCTTGCGGCCGGGCCACAACGCCTTCCACTTGGGGTTGTCGACCTCGCCGCCGAGGCCGGGGGTCTCGGCGTGCTGGTAGAAGGTGATTCCCTTGACGGTGTTGCCGTCGCTGTCGATCGCCAGGTAGCCGTAGAGCACCGACCATAGGCCGTAGCCCTGGATCGGGACGATCAGCATGTCGGTCTTGCCGTCCTTGAGGACGTGGTAGACGAGCGCGTTGTTGGGCAGACGAAACACCTTGGCGGCGTTGTCCGGCGGGACGGTGCTGGTCGCCGGGTCCTTCTGGGCCCTGCGCTGATCGAAGGTTGAGGCCTCGACGCCCTTGGCGGGCTCGCCCGTCTTGAGGTTGATGACCTCGGGGCGGATGTTCTTCTCGAACAGCGCGGTGACCTCTTCGGGCTTGGTGGGCTGGTCGGGCTGCAGCAGCCCGGCGACGTAGAGGACCTGCTTCTGCTGGTCGAGGACCTTGTTCTCGGCCTGGCGTTCACTGAGCGCCACGGCCGCGCCCGCGACGCCGATGCCGCAGACGACACACACCACGACGGCGAAGCCGATGGTGTAACCGGTACTATCGCGTGCCATAGAGAGCGCTCCTCCGCTTGATGTTCGCGTTGACGATGAAGTAGTCGATGAGCGGCGCGAACATGTTCATGAACAGGATCGCCAGCATCATGCCTTCGGGGTAGGCCGGGTTGACGACCCGGACCAGCACCACCATCACGCCGATGCCAAAGCCGTAGAGCAGCTTGCCCCACGCGGTGAAGGCGGAGGACACGGGGTCGGTGGCCATGAAGACCATGCCGAAGGCCCAGCCGCCGAGCACGAAGTGCCACATCGGCGGCAGTGAGAACAGGCTGTTGGTCTCGGAGCCGATCGCGTTGAGCAGCGCGGCCATGGCGAGGGTGCCGAGGGTGGTCCCGAGCATGGTCCGCCAGGAGCCGACCCGGGTGATGATCAGGATCGCGGCGCCGATCAGGCAGCACAGGGTCGAGGTCTCCCCCATCGAGCCCGGGACGACGCCGATGAAGGCGTCCCACCAGCTCCAGCTCGACATCATCGCGGGCGTGTTGACGGCGGCCTGGGCCAGCGCGGTCGCGCCGCTGATGCCGTCGGCGGTCGCCGGGGCGAGGTTGGCGGCGATCCAGGGCTGGTCGCCCGAGATCTGGCCGGGGTAGGCGAAGAACAGGAAGGCGCGGGCGACGAGGGCCGGGTTGAGCACGTTCATGCCGGTGCCGCCGAACACCTCCTTGCCGATGATCACGCCGAACAGGATGCCGAGGGCGACCTGCCACAGGGGGATCGTCGGCGGCAAGGTCAGCGGGAACAGCAGACCGGTGACGAGGAAGCCCTCGTTGATCTCGTGCTTGCGGGCGATCGCGAAGACGACCTCGGCGTGGCCGCCGACCAACATCGTGACGGCGTAGACCGGCAGGAAGTAGATCGCGCCGTGGATCATGCACGAGAGGATGCTGTTCGGGTCGAAGCCGAGGCCGAGCAGTTGGTACAGCGAGGTCTGCCAGTTGGCCAGCGCGGCGGCCCCGTGGGCGATCGCGTTGTTGGCCTGGAAGCCGGTGTTGTACATCGCGAACAACACGCAGGGGAGCAGCGCGATGACCACGGTGATCATCATGCGCTTGAGGTCGATCGCGTCGCGTACGTGCGAGGACGCCTTGGTGACGTCCGGCGGCGTGTACAGGAAGGTGTCGGTCGCCTCGTAGAGCGGGTAGAGCTTCTCGAGCTTGCCGCCCTTGTGGAACGGCTTCTCGGCCTTGTCGAGCAGGTTGCGCAGGAACTGCATGGGTATCAGCCCTCTTTCTCGATCTCGCTGAGGTTCTTGCGGAGGAGGACCCCGTAGTCGGCCTTGCCGGGATCGACGAAGGTACACAGCGCGAGGTCCTCCTCGTCGAGCTCGAGCGCGCCGAGCTGGATCGCCCGGTCGGTGTCGCCGACCAGAAGGGAGCGCAGCAAGAAGGTGGGGTGGATGTCGAGCGGCATGACCCGCTCGTACATGCCGATCGGCACCATGGCCCGCGGGGAGCCGTTGGTGGTCGTCGTCATGCTGAATTTCTTGCCGAACAGGCGGCCCAGAAAGCCGAAGTATACCGGCAGGATCGAGAACTTGCCGAAGCCAGGGGCGAGCCAGCCGAGCAGCTCGCGCTGGCGACCCTCGAGCAGCGCGGTGACCTGGATGTGGTGGCGGCCGAGGTAGCCCTCGAGCTCGCCGACGGCCTTGCGACCCGAGAGCACCGAGCCGGAGATGACGCGGTTCTCGCCCGGCGCAAGCTCACCGGCGGTGAGCTCGTCGAGGCTGGCGCCGAGCTGGGTCTGGAGCAGTCGCGGGCGGGTGACGGTCGGCCCGGCGATGGCGACCACGCGACGGCTGTCGAGCTGGCCGGTGGCGAACAGCACGCCGATCGCGACGACATCCTGATAGCCGAGGTGCCAGACCACGCGCGCGCGGTCGACGGGCTCGAGCATGTGGATGTGGGTGCCGACGTTGCCGGCCGGGTGCAGGCCGTCAAAGTCCTCGACGTGCAGGTTCGGGAGGCCCGCGGCGACAAACCCGAGCTTGCTCGACTTGCACAGGTAGACCTTGGGGGCCAGCTTGGCGAGCACGGCGAGGCCGCGCTTGAAGTCGTCCTCCTTGCCCTGGAGCACCACGCCGACGTCAGGGGCGTGCGGGTTGGTGTCGACGGCGGTGACGAAGATGGCGCGCGGGGTGCCGTCCGGGGCCGGTACGCTGGAGAACGGCCGCATGCGGATCGCCGTCCACAGGCCCGACTCGAGCAGCAACGCCTTGACGTCGTCGGCGCTGAGCTGGTCCGGGGTGGCGCCGGCGCGGTAGGTCTCGAACTGGAGCTGCTCACCGTCGGCTTGGCCGTCGAGCTCGATGACCAGCGACAGGAAGATCCGCTTCTCGCCGCGGTGGATCGCCACCACGGTGCCCGCCGCGGGGGCGGTGAAGCGGACGCCAGGCGCCTTGCGATCCTCAAACAGGAGCTGGCCGCGCTTGACTCGATCGCCGACGGCGGCGGTCATCTTCGGCTTCATGCCGATGTAGTCCGCGCCCAGGAGGGCGACGTGGCGGATCGCCGGCGCGGGCGAGATGGCCTGTTGCGGGTCGCCAGCGATGGGCAGGTCGAGCCCCTTCGTGATGCGATGTGCTGCCATGAGACCGTGTCCTCGGGGCTGCGAAACGGGTCGACTTGCGATGCAAGCGTGACCCATGTACCCCGCTTTGAGGCGTGCAAATACTATGTTCTCGCCGGTTTGCGGCGACTGGGGTAGCCGCTGCGGACGTGTGGGGGGTCACGACTCCATCGGTCGCGGCGCCTGTGCATAACCCTCGGCTCAGCCGGCGACGGCGGTCGGCAAGCGGTCGTACCGCATGTTGCGACGGGCGGCGGTGAAGCCAGCGAGGCGGATGTGCGCCTCGACCTGGTCGCTGGTCATCATGAATCTGGCGCCGGCGGTGGAGACGACATTCTCCTCGATCATGATCGAGCCGAAGTCGTTGGCGCCGAAGCGCAGGGCGACCTCACCGATCTCGGGGCCGAGGGTCGGCCAGGACACCTGGAGGTTCGCGATGTTGTCGAGGTAGAGCCGGGCAAGTGCCTGGATCCGCAGGTATCGCACGGGACTGGTGTCGTCGCGCAGCTTGAGCCGGGTGCCCTCGGCCTGGAACGGCCAGGTGATGAAGGCGGTGAAGCCGCCGGTGTCGTCCTGCAACGAACGCAGGCGGTCCATGTGCAGGAGGAGCTGCTCGGAGGTCTCCTGGAAGCCGAACACCATGGTCGCGGTGGTCTTCATGCCGAGGGCGTGGGCCTCGCGCATGACAGCGAGCCACTCGTCGGCGGTGTTCTTGAACGGCGAGATGCGGGCGCGGATCTCGTCGTCGAGGATCTCGGCGCCGCCGCCCGGCAGCGAGTCCATGCCGGCGGCGCGTAGGCGGATGAGCACGTCGCGGATCGGCAGATCCTCGAGCTCGGCGATGTGGATGACCTCGGTCGGCGAGAGGGCGTGCAGGGCGAGGCGAAAGTTCTGCTTGGTCCAGCGAAACAGGTCCTCGTACCAGGCGAGCCCGAGGGCGGGGTTGAGGCCGCCTTGCAGGAGGACCTGGACGCCGCCGAGCGCCTCGGTCTCGCGGAACTTCTCGGCGAGGGTCTCGCGGCTCAGGACGTAGCCATCTTTGGCACCCGGAGGTGCGTAAAAATTGCAAAATTTACAACGGGTTACACACACATTGGTATAGTTGACGTTGCGGTCGACGATGTACGTGACGACGCCGTCGGGATGCATGGCCTTGCGGCGCCGATCGGCGGCGGCACCGAGCAGGTTCAAGGGGGCGTTCTCGTACAAAAAGATCCCCTCGGCGAGGTCGAGGCGACCCCCGGCGGCGGCGCGCTCGAGCAGAGGCTCGAGCTGCATCGGCGGGCGCGGCCGGCGAGCGATGCCGAGGGCCTCGGGCTCGGCGCCGCCGGCGAAGCGCACGTGGATCGTGTCGTCGGCGGCGAGGCCGGGGATCTGGACCAGGTCGGCGTCGCGGGCCCGGGTCAGGAACTCGACCAGACCCTCGCGCTCCTTGGTGCTGAGGCTGTAGCGGATCGTGCGGCGTAAATAGTTGGCGTAGGCGTTCTCGGACAGCGCAGGCTCGCCGCTGGCGAGGCGGGTCTCGCGGTAGGCGCGGGCGAGGTCCTCGGCGTGCTTGAGGCCGTAAGCGCGAGCCTGCTGCAGGGCAGCGACGTGGGCGGGCGTCAGGAGGCCGGGGCGGGCGGCCCAGAACGCGAAGACGAAGGGCAGGCCGGTGGTGGCCTGCCAGAGATTGCCGAGGTCGTGCACGCGTGGGCCCGTGAGGCCGAGCGCGGCGTCGCCGATGATCAGCGCGGCGTCGCGGCCACGGACGTGGGCGAGGCCCTCGCGGTGCGGGACGGTGACGAACTCAGGATGCACGCCGCGCGCGGCCAACAGCAGGCGCACGAGCACGGCGGAGCTGCGCGAGGCGGCGTCGAGGTACACGCGGGCGATCTGTTCCAGCGGGCAGTCGGCGACGAGGACGACGCTCTGCACGGGGCCGCGACAGCCGATGCCGACCTCCGGGACGACCTCCCACTCGGGGTGCGCGGCGTAGGCGGCGACCGGCACGAGGCCGACGTCGCACAGGCCGTCCTCGAGCTGGCGCGCGCACTCGGAGGGCAACGCGGTGCTGAGCTCGAAGAGTGGCTGGCCATCGGCGTCGAGGAAGCTCGGCGCACCCGGCAAGTGCTGGCGCGTCAGCGGGTGCACGAGCGGCCAGGCGTTGAGGAAGGAGACGGCGCAGACGCGAAGCGGCTGGGACATGGTGAGCTCCGATCTTCAGGAGACGACGCGCAACTGCACGCGGTCGCGGTGGCCCGAGAAGGGCACGCTGGCGTCGAGGCGGATGCCGTCGAGGGGGGCGCCGTCGTCGGTCCAGCGCTGGTGATAAAGGGTGTCGCGCTCGACCGCGGTGCGGCCAGCCTCACGGATCAGTCGCACGAGGTCGGCGCGGGTCATGGCCTGCGGGGTCTCGGCGCCGGCCATGTGATAGATCTTTTCTTCCTGGACGGTGCCGTCGAGGTCGTCGACGCCGAAGCTGAGCGAGACCTGGGCGATCTTCACGCCGATCATGATCCAGTAGGCCTTGATGTGCGGGATGTTCGGCAGCATCAGACGACCGACCGCGTAGGTGCGCAGGTTGTCGACGCCAGTCGGCTCCGGCAGCCGCGCAAAGTCGTTGCCCTCATGGTGGAAGGCCAGCGGAATAAAGGTCTGAAACCCGCCCGTCTCGGCCTGCAGCGCGCGCAGGCGCAGCATGTGATCGACGCGCTCCTCGAGCGTCTCGATCGTGCCGTAGAGCATGGTGCAGTTGCTGCGCAGACCCAATCGATGCGCGGTGCGGTGGACCTCGAGCCACTGCTCGGCGGTCGCCTTGTCCTTGCACATCTTGTGGCGCACGCGCTCGGCGAAGATCTCGGCGCCGCCGCCCGGTAGACTGCCGAGGCCGGCGTCGATCAGCTCGCTTAGGACCTGCTCGTAGCTCATACCGAACTTCTCGGCGAAGTAGTGGATCTCGACGGCGGTGTAGGCCTTGAGGTGGACGTCGGGGCGCAGCGCCTTCAAGACGCGCAGGCAGTCCTTGTAGTACTCGAAGGGCAGACCGCCGTGCAGGCCGTTGACGATGTGGATCTCGGTGACAGGCTGGTCGATGCGGCCGACGAGCTTCTGCCGCACTTGATCGACGCTCATGGTGTAGGCGGCCGGCGAGTCGGGGGTCAGGCGAGCGAATGAGCAGAACTTGCAGTCGGCCTCGCAGACGTTGGTCGGGTTGATGTGGAAATTGACGTTGAAGAAGGTCTGGTCGCCGTGCAGGCGCTCGCGCTGCTCGTTGGCGAGGGCGCCGACGGCGAGCAGATCGGGGTAGCGATAGAGGAAGACGCCGTCGTCGAGGTCGAGGTCGACGTCGTTGCGGACCTTGTCGGCGATCGTGGCGAAGCGGCGGGTGTCGCGGATGTCGCGGGTCATGATTGGATCTCCGAGGCGGTGGTGGTCGGCTCGAGGCCGGCCTGGCGCACGAGCTCGCATAGGGCGGCCGCGCTGGTCTCGCTGGGGCGCGGGACGCCGGCGAGCGGCAAGTGACGGCCAACGTCGATCGGGCCGGCGAGGGTGTCGGCGCCGAAGCCGAGAGCGACCTGGGCGAGGCGCACGCCGTGCAGGTCATGACGGACCTCGACGCGCACGCGCGGCGGTAAGGCGAGGCGGGCGGCGCTGATCAGGTGCAGGCGGAACAGGCCCCCCGGCTGCGGGCAGAACGGGGTGAGGGTCCACTCGGTCGTGGAGGCGGCAGCGCGGACCAACCAGGCGCAGTAGGCGGCGAGTTGGTCGTGCTCGACGCGCATCACCAGGCGATCGCCGGGCTCGAGCGTGCGGGGGTCGGGCCATGGGCATGTCTCTGGGGACATGTATGCAGGGACATGTGATTCTGTCCCCGGGGACAGGTCGATGAAGCTGATGCCGCGGATGACGCCGGCGACCGCGGGCATCGCGTGGGATGGGGCGGGGCGCACGTGGATCCGGCGGTCGGAGCCGCGAGCCCGGGCGTCGCAGGCTCGCGCAGCGGCGTCAGCGGGATCGGCGAACAGGCGCACGAGCTCGTTCGGGTCGTTGATCCGGCGCTGGGCGAGGTCGATGACGGTCACCGCGGGGCCCCCCATCGGCGAACGATCGGGAGCTCGAGGCCGGCGCGGTCGAGGGCGCGGACGACGACGGTGTCGATCGCGTCCTCGAGGGTCTTGATGTCGCCGTAAAACGAGGGGATCGCCGGCAAGATGACGGCGCCGGCCTCGGTGGCGGCGACCATGTTGCGCAGGTGTACGAGGCTGAGCGGGGTCTCGCGGACGACGAGGATCAACTTGCGGCGCTCCTTGAGGGCGACCTCGCAGGCGCGGGCGAGCAGGTCATCACCGCCGCCGTGGGCGACGCGGGCCAGCGCGCTCATCGAGCACGGCATGAGCACGACGGCGTCGGGGGCGTTGGATCCGGAGGCGAAGGGGGCGTTGAAATTCCCGCGGTCCCAGCGGCGCAGGCCCTCCCACTGGGCGGGCATGTCGTGGCCGAGCTCGTGCTGCCAGACCTGCGGCGCGGTCGCGCTGCAGACGACGTCGACCTCGAGCTCGGGGCGCGCGGGGACGCCGGGCAGGCTGCCCGCACGCAGCGCGCTCAGTAGTTGCACGGCGCGGCGGGCGTAGGTCGCCCCGCTGGCGCCGGTGATGCCGAGGACGAGCTTCACGCGGCCTCCGGTCGGCTCGCGCGTACGACCCAGGCGATGCCGAGAGTCAGTCGTTCGACCTGCACGTCGACGAAGCCGGTGGCGCGCAGCAGCTCGCTGTAGGACTCGACGGTGGTGAAGCGGCCGATGCTGCGCGGGAGGTAGAGGTAGGCGCCGAGCTTGCCGGTCGCGGCCCAGCCGAGCAGCGGCAGCAGGGTGCGGTTGTGCAGCGCGTGCACGGCTCGGGTGAGGGCGGCGGTCGGGCGGAAGAACTCGAGGATCGAGAGGCGACCGCCCGGACGCAGGACCCGGAGCTGCTCGCGGGTGGCGGCCTCGAGATCGCTGAGGTTGCGGATCCCGAAGGCGCAGAAGATCGCGTCCTGGCTGGCGTCGGCGAGCGGCAGGAGGTGGGCGTCCATTTGCTGGGGGGTGATGCGCTGCGCGGCCGCGCCGACGAGCTTGCGGGCGCCGTGGGCGAGCATGCCGGCCGAGAAGTCACCGGCGAGGATGTCGGCGGTGGGGAACTGCTGGTGGATCTCGAGGGTGGAGTCGAGGGTGCCGGCGCAGAGGTCGAGCAGGCGGGCGCCGCGGGGGTCTTGGTGTACGGGCAACATGCCGGCGACGGCCTGACGGCGCCAGCGGATGTCGGTGCCGAAGCTCATCCAGCGGTTGGCCCGGTCGTAGCCGTGGGCGATGCCGTCGAACATGCTCTGGACCTGCGCGCCGTGGGCGTCGACGAGGGTCATCGCGGTGGATTCGGTGAGGCTGTTCATGGTGGGGTCTCAGGCGCGGCGGCGGGCGACGTAGCGGGCGAGCTCGGCGAGGGCCTCGCGGGCGGGGGAAGCGGGCAGGGCGGCGAGCTGGGCGATCGCGGTGGCGGCGTGGGCCTCCGCGACGGCCGCGGCCTGCTCGACAGCCGACGAAGCGCCGACGCGGGTGACGAGATCGGTGGCGGCGTCGAGGTCGACGGGCGGACCGGCGCTCAGCAGTTGGAGGAGACGCCGACGCAGCGCGGCGTCGTGGTTGCAGGCGAGGATGAGCGGGAGGGTCAGCTTGCCGTCGCGTAGGTCCTGGCCGCGGGCCTTGCCGGTCTGGTCGACGTCGCTGGTGTAGTCGAGGACATCGTCGGCGATCTGGAAGGCGTAGCCGATCTCGAGGCCGTAGCGGTGCAGGGCGGCGGCGATGCGCGGCTCGACGAGGCCGCCGAGGCTGGCGCACCAGGCGATCAGGGCGGCGGTCTTGCGATCGATGACGAGGTAGTAGCGGTCGCGATCGAGGGTGGCGTCGCCGGCGACCTGGAGCTGGGCGACCTCACCCTCGGCCATGCGGGTGACGGCGTCGGCGAGGGTCTGGACGGCGGTGAGGCGGCCCGCGTAGGCGATCGCCTGGAGGCCGCGGGCGAGGCAGAAGTCGCCGGTCAGCACGGCCATGCCGTTGCCATATTGCAGCCGCGCGGTCGGCCGACCGCGGCGAAACTCGCCGCTGTCGATGACGTCGTCGTGCAGGAGGGTGGCCGTGTGCAGCAGCTCGCCGACCGCGGCGATCGTGATGCGCATCGGGTCGATGAAGCCGCAGGCGCGCGCGGCGAGCAGGGCCACGAGCGGCCGGAAGCGCTTGCCGCCGGCGAACGCGAGCTGGCCGGACAGCTCCGGGATGATCGCTATCGAGGATTGCAGGAGTTCGCCGAGGCGGCCCTCGACCTCGTGGAGCTCCGCGGCGACGAGCGCGCTGGCGGCCTCGATCGCCGCGCCAGGGTCGGGTCGCACGGGGTCTGGCGGGCTCGCAAGCGGAGAGGCGAGGGATGTGGCCATTTGGTTCATGGGCGTCTTTGCGGGGGCCAAAGGTCAGCGCGGGGTGGCGGCGCGGGCGGCCCGCCGCGCGAGGTTGCCGAGGATGCCACGGACGGGTCCGCGGCTGAGCAGGGCGTTGAGGAAGGACCGGCCGAGCTGGAAAAAGTCGTGGATGTACGTCAGTCGGGCGCGCACGAACTCGATGCGGGGGTCGGCCGGGGCGGTGCGCAGCTCGGCGAGCACCCGGGTGACCCGCTCGAGGGCCTCTTCCACCTTGGCGCGCTCGCGACGCTCGAGGACGGTGGTGATGAGCTTCCAGAGGTCGGTCTCGGCGCGGAACTTGCGGCCGTCGCGCAGCAGCACACCCCAGTCGACCAGGCTGGCGACGGTCATGCTCGCGGAGCCGGCGGAGATCTCGAGGCGGGCCCGGATCGCGCCGTGCTCGAGCGGCTCGGGGGACATCAAGAGCAGCCCGAAGATCCGGCCCTGAGTTCGCGTAAATCCCCAGAATTCTGCGATCGAGGCGCAGATATCGGAGAGCTCGTCCTGGGCCCGCAGGAGCACTGCGGGGAGCATCTCGTGGGTCGCTTCGCTGTCCGCGACGCTCACATCATGCGCGATTTCGAGCTCAGGAGGGGCGATTATGGGCTGGATCGACATGGCGGGGTTCAGTTCAAAATGAAATGAACATTGACCATGTACGCGGGCGCCACCCGCAAGTCAACAGGCCTGCGACCCGGAGGCGCAGGTCGGGAAGGCCGTCGACTGGGGAATGCCAGGCCGGCGGGGTAGGTTGTCGCGGCCATGTCGCGCGACGATCGATCTTCCGAGGCCCCGCGGGGCGAGCCGCTGTGGCTGGCGGCCGGGGCCGCGGTGTTCGGGGTGCTGCTTGGCGGGGCCGCGGTGTTCCTCGGTATGCAGGAGGCGCCCGCTCCGACCCCTGTGATCGCGGAGACGTCGGTGCACGCGACGCTGCCCGAGTTGCCGATGCAAGTGCCGGCCGAGGACAGTTGCGAGGGGAGTTGCCCGCGCGGACTCTCGCTGGTCGATGCGGTCGCGGCGACCCGCGACATGGTGGTGACGCTGCGCAGCAAGGAGACGATCGGCGCCGGCGTGGTGGTCGATGATACCGGGCTGGTGCTGACCAACTTTCATGTCATCGCCGGTGAGATCCGCGACCCGTCGCACCGCGTGCTCAGTGCCTCGGGTACGCCAGAGGTCACGGGCGCGGTGCGGGCCCGCTTCGCCGACGGACGCGAGCTGCCGGCGGTGCTGCTGGTGGCCGACCGCGATCAGGACATCGCGCTGTTGCAGTTGCGACCGGCCGACAGCGCGGAGCGCTTCAAGGCGGCCAGGCTCGGGCGATCGAGCGGGTTGCAGGTCGGCGAGGGGGTGTTCTCGGTCGGCACGCCGCTGGGCCTCGATCACAGCGTCTCGCAGGGGATCGTCGCCGCGCTGGGGCGCACGCACATCCTCCGCAATAAACAGACGCCGCTGATCCAGCTCGACGCGTCGATCAACGTCGGCAACTCGGGCGGGCCGTTGTTTAATCTCCGCGGCGATCTCGTCGGCATCACGACGGCGACGATCGAGCGGGCCCAGGGCATCGCGTTCGCGATCCCGGTCGACCACATCTTCGCGCTGCTGCGGGCGCTCAAGCAGGGGGAGCTGGCGCGCTCGGGACAGATCGGCGTCGAGGTCGACTCGCGGATCGCCGTCAGCGAGGTCGCGGCGGCGCTCGGCTATCACAACGGCCTCGTGCTGCAGCAAGTATTCCCGGGGCAACCGGCGGCGCAGGCGGGACTGCTGGCCGGCGACATCATCGTCGAGGCCCGCGGGCAGCGGTTCGACGCGTACGGGGCCGGCGAGGTGGCGCGGGCCAGGCTCGCGCGCGAGTTCGTGCAGATGGTGCGAGGCCTGATCCCCGGCGAGACGCTGGCGCTGACGGTGCTGCGCGGGGAGACGCGGCTGCCGGTCACGCTGGTGGTCGCGGCGGCGCCCGCCGATCGCCAGGTGTTCATCGACGCGGAGGAATTGCTCGGCCTGCACCTCGACGAGAAGAACGAGCAGCCGACGGTCGCCGAGCTGCGCGCGCTGGCCCCCATCACGCACTGGCGTGGGCGCGAGCAGTTGCTCAAGGCCCGGATCACACAGATCGCGGGGGTCAGTGTCCACGGAATGAACGAGCTGCGCACGGTGCTGGCGGAGCTGCGCCAGCTCGGCCGCGAGGGCACGGTGGCGATCACCTTCGCGCTCAAGGACGGCCGCGAGCTGCCGATCGCGGACTTCCCGGTGTCGCCGCCCTGACGGTCGCGCCGTGGCGTCGGCCAGCGCGCTCGGATAGGATGAGCGACTGGCCATGCACCGCCCCGTTTGCGAGATTATGCGGCCGTTGCCGCTGTCGCTCCTGCCCGACGACGGGGCGGCGTGGGCGTGGCGTCGCATGCGGGACGAGGCGGTCGATGTCCTGCCGGTGGTCGACTTCGGCGAGCTGCTCGGGCTGGTGTTGCTGCGTGACCTCGAGTCTCGCTCGCCGCGCGAGCTGGCCCGCTTGCAGGTCAAGGCGCTGATGCACGGCGAACCGACGGTCGCCGCGCCGTGGTCGCCGGTCGGCGTTGTGCTGGCCGATCTGCTGCGGTATCGCCAGGAGGCCGCGGTGATCGTCGATCGCGGGCACCTGGTCGGGCTGTTCACGCTCGACGACGCGGCCCGCAACTGCGGCGACATCCTCGACGCGGCGACGCTGCGGCACTGAGCTGGCGCGGCACGGAGCTCACAGCGCCGCGTTGCCGGCCTCGATCAGCGGGACGATGTTGTCGCGGGCGTTGTCGCCGGCGCTCTTGCCCATCGAGACGGTCTCCTCGTAGTTGTCGTTCTTGCCGGTCTGCCACTCGTCGCTGGGGATGAAGTAGCCGAGCGCGTCGCCGGTGTTGCCGAGGATGATCTTGTGCGGGGCGAGCATCGCATCCTTGATCTCGAGGCCATTGCGCGTGAGCGACTCGCCGGGGAAGGCGACGCCCTGGACCTGCTTGCCGAGCCGGAAGTAGGTCGACTGGGTGGTGACCTTTTGCTCGAGGAAGTTCATCTCGAAGTCGAATTGCAGGATCCCGAGCAGCGAGGCGGCCTTGAACAGGGCGTTGTCGACGATCTGCTCCCAACTGACGCTGCTGTGCTCGAGCGCGGGGTCGTCGATCACGGTGCCGCCCTCGACGAGGTCGGCGGCGACGCTGGCGAGCAGCTCGCCGTAGGCCTCGGCGCGGGCGAAGTCGTCGGCGTACTGGCCGTCGGGGACCTTGGGGGTGGCGTCGCCGAGCGTGCCGTTGAACAGGGCCACCGGGGCGCCCAGCGTGTCCTCGAGCGACTGGACCATGTAGCCGGGATAGTCGCAGGAGATCAACTTGTTGTCCTCGCCGAGCACGACCGGGTGGGCGGCGAACACGACGACGGTGCCGATCCGCTGTTGCTCGAGGTCGAAGGCGTCGAGGATCGTCATGTCGTCGTCGGTGAAGCCCCAGCCGCGGCGGTTGTTGGCGGGCGCCTTGCCGGTCGAGACGCGCAGCTCACCGGGCACGCGCGCGTCCCAGGCGGCGGTCATCGACGCGGCGACCTGACCAATGAGCCAGTTCCGGTAGTCCGCCGGCACGCCGCCCCACAGGCCCATGAAGTCAGGGGAGGAGTGGCTGTGCGTGCTGCCGACCAGCACCTGCGACTCGCCCAGGCCGGTCATCTCGGCGACCTTGGTGCGGATGTCGCGGGTGATGCGGTTGCCCATGCCAGGCAGGTCGACGATGCTCATCACCAGGCCGCCGCCGTTGCCCTCGACCGCGAACGAGCGGGCGAAGATCGGGTCGTGTACGCCCTTGGCCGCGCCACGCGTGAAGGGGGCCCCGTACGCGCCCATGTACACGTCCTTGGCCAGGAACTCGGCCGAGGGCGAGACGTCCTGGACGTGCGCGCCAAGCAGGAAGTGCTCGAGCGGGATGGCGCCGGCGGTCGTGTCGTCACCGGTGGTCGTGTCCCCGCCGGTCGTGGTCGCCGTGCTGTCCTCACCGGTCGTGTCGGGGGGGGCGGTGGTCGCGGTGGTCGTCGTGGTCGCGGTGGTCGTCGCGCTGTCCTCCGCGCTCCCAGCCGTGGTGGGCGCGTCCGTGGTGGGCGTACTCGCTGCGTCGGTCAAGCTGGTCGAGCTGGTCAAGCTGGTCGAGCTGGTCGAGCTGGTCGAGCTGGTCGA
>Ga0105046_10003780_pt1 | contig 24059 bp, 21 predicted proteins | sample MAT03_FD_78385 | JGI IMG/M metagenome (GOLD analysis project Ga0105046, IMG submission 78385) | Freshwater microbial communities from Lake Fryxell liftoff mats and glacier meltwater in Antarctica - MAT-03 (megahit assembly) | ecosystem: Environmental > Aquatic > Freshwater > Ice > Liftoff...
CACGGCCTTCCCGTTGCCATCAAGGCGGCGTTCGGCGGCGGCGGCCGCGGCCTCAAAGTAGCGCGAACGCGGGAAGAGATCCCCGAACTCTTCGAATCCGCCACGCGCGAGGCGGTTGCCGCTTTCGGTCGCGGGGAGTGCTTCGTCGAGAAGTACCTCGACGAGCCCCGGCACGTCGAAACCCAGTGCCTGGCCGACAGCTTCGGCAACGTCGTCGTGATCTCCACGCGCGACTGCTCACTGCAGCGCCGCCACCAGAAGCTCGTGGAAGAAGCGCCCGCGCCCTTCCTCACCGACGAACAGAACCGAGCGCTGTACGAATCCTCGAAGGCGATCCTGAAGGAGGTCGGCTACGTGGGCGCCGGCACCTGCGAGTTTTTGGTCGCCAAAGACGGCACGATTTCGTTTCTCGAAGTCAACACCCGCCTCCAGGTCGAACACCCCGTCTCCGAAGAGGTCACCGGCATCGACCTGGTGCGCGAACAGTTCCGCATCGCCGCCGGCGGCGAGATCGAATACGGCGACCCAGTAGCCCACGGTCACTCGTTCGAGTTCCGCATCAACGGTGAAGACCCCGGACTCAACTTCATGCCGTCGCCCGGCCCCGTCAATGTGCTCCGGATGCCCGGGGGGCCCGGCGTGCGCGTTGACTCCGGTGTGACCACCGGCGACGTCATCAGTGGCGCGTTCGACTCCCTGCTCGCCAAGCTGATCGTGACGGGAACCTCGCGAGAAGACGCCCTCGAGCGCTCGCGCCGCGCTCTCGACGAGTTCGAGGTTGCCGGTTTGCCGACCGTGCTGCCATTCCACCGCAAGATCGTGCGGGACCCCGCTTTCACTTCCTCGCCGTTCAGCATCTACACGCGCTGGATCGAGACCGACTTCGTCAACGACATCGAGCCGTGGTCGGGATCCCTTCCCGACGGCACGGCACCCGCCGCCCGCCACAACGTTGTCGTCGAGGTCGGAGGTAAGCGCGTCGAGGTGTCCCTGCCGACGAAACTGGTTCCCACCAGCGGCGGAGGCACGGCGCTGGCCGCACCGCCCAAACGGCGCGCGGCGTCATCCGTCAGCACCGTCACCGGCGACTCCGTGAAGGCGCCGATGCAGGCAACGATCGTCAAGCTCGCCGTGGCCGAAGGGGACGTGGTCGTCAAGGGCGATCTGCTGCTCGTGCTCGAGGCGATGAAGATGGAACAGCCGCTCACCGCCCACAAAGACGGAACTATCACGGGCGTGAACGCGACCGTGGGCGCGACGGTCTCGTCGGGGCACCTGCTGCTCTCGATCGCGGACTAGCGCCGCCGCCCCGCCCCCGCCCCCGCCCCCGCCCAGCCCCGCCCAGCCTGCCCCGTTCCTCCATCCCCGCGACGCTGAGCGCCGCGCGCCGCGCTGAGGTTTGTGCGCCGCGCGGCTGTTCAAACGTCCGCGAGCGCCGCAAAGCTCAGCTACTGGAGTCCCGCGCCCCGAAGTTTGGCCTCCAGAAGCCGGAGGTCGAGCGCCGTTGCCCAGTCCCAACGGACCACGCGAAAGCCGAGCGCGCGCAGACGGTCTTCGCGCTCTTTCTCCAGAAGCACGATCGTTGCCGTTGACCTGCCTGCCGTGTACTCGTCCCGGAGGTACTTGCCGCGGCCGTCGAACTCACCGATAAGTTTGCAGCCCGGCCACCAGAAGTCCACGTAGCCGACAAAACCCTCGTCGTCGTAGAAGGCCTCCTGCAATACCGGAGAGGGAAGACCGAGTTTCCACACGCCGACGCGGCTGCAACTCTCCCCCGCCGACCCGGATTTGCCGTCCGCAAAGGACAGAACACCTCGTGCTTTCGCAGCCCCCGGCGCGCGGTTTAGTGATTCCAGCTCGGTCGCGACCGCGGCCTTCGAGATCGGCGCTCGGAACGCTCGCCCTCCCGCCGCCTTCTGCCCTCGAAGCGCGGCATCCGCAATTGCGACGGCGCGCTCCATGGTCTCGACCCGCGCGACATCGGCCACCGTTCGGGCCAGGTTCGTGGTCACAAGTCCGCCGCGCTCGACGACCGGCGGTGGGTACCCCACATACGACCGCGCGAGGTGGGCGTTCGATCGGCCCCCAACTTCTCGTTCGGATGCCACACTCACGAGAGTGGGCCACGTGCCAACGATAGGGAGGTCCCACACCGCGGCCGCCGACAACCCGGATACGACTAGTCGTTCCTCCGATCGTAATTGTGCGGCCCGAATCCGAGCGATGTACTCGTCGTCCGCACGTCGCTCAGGGTCGTTCGTGATTGCCCACGCGTGCCGATAGACACCGCGGGAGACGCGAACGAGTTCGCCGCGACGCACCATCTGTTGCAATTCGTGCGATCTATCCAACGAACGGGCGCGCGAAGCCAACACGAACTGATTCGACCAAGGGGTGAGTTCCATACCGAGAGGGTGACCGAAGGTCACGTGCCACGAGCGGCGGCCGCGGCATCCGTTCATTCCACGATCACACGGGGGGCTGTGAACGAGAGGTCGCGGACATGTGAGAGACACGCTGAGGAAAGAACGTGCGCGCGACGCGTAAACCTCAGCTGGGCGCGCTGCGCTCAGCGTCGCGAAGTCAGAGACACTAGTTGACGATGTGCATCGCCCGAGCGGCATCCGTAATGCTGCTCGTGAGCGACGGGTAGACCGAGAAGGCGCGCGCCAGCTGGTCAACGGTGAGACGGTGTTCGACGGCGATCGCGATCGACAACACGAGCTCTGAGGCGTGCGGCGCGACCACCACTCCCCCGATTACGGTGCCCGAGCCGGTGCGGGCAAACAGCTTCACGAAGCCGTCTTTTATGCCCATCATTTTGGCGCGAGGGTTCGACGCGAGCGGCAGCTTGTAGATGTTGCCCTGCGCCAGTCCGTCTTCGATTTGCTTCTGCGTCCAGCCGACCGTCGCGATCTCGGGCTGCGTGAAAACGTTCGAGGTGATGTTGCGCAACTCGGTCGGGTTCACCGCGTCGCCCATCGCGTGGAATACCGCCGTGCGCCCCTGCATCGATGCGACGGATGCCAGCGGCAAGAAGTCAGAGCAATCGCCGGCCGCGTAGATCGACGGCATCGACGTGCGTGCCACACGGTTGACGCGAATGTGGCCCGATTCCGTCAGCTGCACCCCTGCCTCCGCGAGTCCGATGTTCTCGGTGTTCGGCAACGAACCGACGGCCATCAAGCAGTGGCTGCCCTCGACCGTGCGCCCGTCGGACAGCGTCGCGATGACCCCGTCTTTCGTGCGCTTGACGGATTCGGCGCGCGACTTGGAGAGCACCGTCATGCCGTTGCGCTTGAAGACGTCTTCGATAACTCGGGCAGCATCCGCGTCTTCACCCGGGAGAACCTGGTCGCGCGAGGAGATGAGAGTGACCTGCGAGCCGAGTGCGTTGTAGGCGGAAGCGAACTCGGCACCGGTAACACCGGATCCGACGACGATGAGGTGCGGGGGTACCTCCTCGAGCGAGTAGAGCTGGGTCCACGTGAGAATGCGCTGCCCGTCGGGCTTTGCAGACGACAGGATGCGCGGACGAGCGCCCACCGAGACGACGATCGTATCGGCATCCACCTCATCAAAATCAGTGCCGGCCTTGCCCTTGCCGGTGGACACGACGAGGCGCTGCGGCCCGTCGAGGCGACCCTCTCCGTGGATGATGCGCACGCCCGACTTGATGAGCTGCGACTTCATGTCTTCTGACTGCTGGCGGGCCAGGCGCAGCAGTCGCGCGTTGACCGCGGCGAGGTTGACGGTGACCTCGGGCCGTACCGCCCGGCCGGACGCGGACCGGGTGAAGAACTGCACACCGAGGTCGGCCGCCTCACCGATGCTGTTGGTGGCTTCGGCGGTAGCGATGAGGGTCTTGGACGGAACGACGTCCGTGAGCACGGCGGAACCGCCGACACCCTCGCGCTCGACGAGGGTGACCTCTGCTCCGAGTTGGGCCCCCGCGAGGGCGGCTTCGTATCCGCCGGGGCCGCCTCCGAGGATTGCAATTCGCTGGGTGCGCTCGAATTCGTAGGCCATGGCTCGATTCTCCCCTAAAAGTCGAGGGTAGGTCGGTAGCGGGCAGTGGGCGCAGACCTGAACGAGGCGTGCGCACCGGTTGAGATGGGCCGAGAAGATCTGCGACCAGACGCGGCGGCACCCCAATCGGGCCGTTGAGTCTTAGAGTGTGGGGATGTCTAATCCTCTCGACGACCCCGCCGCAGACCCTTTCGAAATCGCCCGCATCGCCGCGGCCGAGATAGCCGAACGAACTGGGGTCATAAAACACGACATCGCCCTGACTCTCGGGAGTGGGTGGGCGAAGGCCGCGGATCTCATCGGCGAGACGACGGCGACCATTCCGGCGTTCGAGATCACCGGTTTCTCGAAGCCCGCCCTTGAGGGTCACGTTGGCACGTTGCGTTCGGTGCTGTTGCCCAACGGCACTCGTGCGCTCGTGATCGGGGCTCGCACGCACTACTACGAGAACCACGGCGTGCGCCGGGTTGTCCACTCGGTGCGAACGGCGGCCGCCACGGGGGCGACGACCATGATCCTCACCAACGGGGCCGGCGGCATCCGCGAGACCTGGAAGCCCGGCACGCCCGTGCTGATCAGCGACCACATCAACCTCACGGCCGACTCGCCGCTCGAGGGCGCGACCTTCGTCGACCTGACCGACCTGTACTCGCTGCGCCTGCGCGACCTGGCTCGCAACATCGACGCCGATCTCGACGAGGGTGTGTACTGCCAGTTCCGGGGCCCGAACTACGAGACGCCGGCCGAAGTGCAGATGGCCAAGGCGATCGGCGGGCACATCGTGGGAATGTCCACGGCGCTCGAAGCGATCGCGGCGCGCCAGGCCGGCATGGAGATCCTCGGCATGTCACTCATCACGAACCTGGCGGCGGGCATCCAGAAGACGCCGCTCAGCCACCAGGAGGTCATCGAGGCGGGGCGAGAGGCCGAGTCGCGCATCGGTGCGCTGCTGGCCAGAATCGTTGGCGAACTGTGAGCGCCGCCGCTGCGGTTGAACTCGCGAAGGCGTGGCGCGACCAAGACCCTGACGACGTGACCCGGGCCGAGCTCGACGCCCTTATCCGTGACGCGGAGGCCGGGCTGCCCGCCCCGACCGCTGAACTGACCGAGCGCTTCGCCTCTCGTCTCGAGTTCGGTACCGCGGGGCTGCGCGGCCCACTCGGGGCCGGCCCCAACCACATGAATCGCGTTCTCGTGTCTCAGGCGGCTGGCGGTCTCGCCGCCTACCTTCTGGCCCGGTCGGATGACGCGAGCATCGTGATCGGCTACGACGGTCGCACCAACTCCGAGGTTTTCGCACGCGACACCGCCGTGATAATGGCCGGAGCCGGGGTGCGCACGACGCTGCTGCCGCGCCACCTACCGACCCCCGTGCTTGCCTTCGCGGTGCGCGAGCTCGACGCGAGTGCCGGCGTGATGGTGACCGCCAGCCACAACCCGGGCACCGACAACGGCTACAAGGTATACCTCGGCGGGTTTGACCACGGATCGCAGATCGTCCCCCCGGTGGACGCCGAGATTGCCGCCGAGATCGCGCGCGTAGCCCAGACCTCGATCGAGCAGCTGCCCCGATCGACCGACTTTCTCATCGCCGACGAGTCGGTCGTTGACGCCTACATCGCCCGCACCGCCGAGCTCGCGCACGTTGTCGCGCCCCTGAACTTCGTCTACTCCGCTATGCACGGCGTGGGCTGGGAGACCGCGCGCGCAGTTTTCGCCGCGTCCGGCTTCGGCGAGCCCGCGGTCGTCACCGCCCAGATCGAACCGGATGCCGCGTTCCCCACGGTAGCGTTCCCCAACCCCGAAGAGCCCGGCGCCATGGATCTCACGTTCGCGCGTGCCGCAGAGACCGGGGCGGACGTCGCTATCGTTAACGATCCCGATGCGGACCGCCTCGCGGTGGCAATCCCCGGCCCGGACGGGTGGCGTCGCCTGAGCGGCAACGACGTTGGCCTGCTGCTCGGCTGGCGTGCCGCCGACCGCGCGGGCGGCGAGGGGACTCTCGCCGCGTCAATCGTCTCATCGCCGGGCCTGGCGCAGATCGCGCTGCAGTACAGCATGGACTACGCCGACACGCTGACCGGGTTCAAGTGGATCTCTCGCGTCGGTGGCCTCGCCTTCGGATTCGAGGAGGCCCTCGGTTATCTCGTCGACCCCGCCAAGGTGCGCGACAAAGACGGCATGTCGGCCGCGGTGGACTTCCTCTCTCTGGTGTCTGAGCTGAAGGCGGCGGGCAAGACCGTTGACGATCACCTACTGGCGTTTGCGGCACGGTTCGGCGCGTACGCGTCGAGCCAGGTATCTCTTCGGGTAGACCACACTGACGACATCGGGAGGATGATGGCGGCGCTGCGATCGACCCCGCCGAGCGCGATCGGTTCGGTCGCGGTTGCGGCGATCGACGATTTCCGCGATGGGTTCGACACGTTCGGCCCCAGCGACATCCTGCGCATTCATTTGGAGGGCGGCGCGCGGGTGATTGTTCGCCCGAGTGGAACCGAACCCAAGCTCAAGGCCTACATCGATGCGTCATCGCTCGACGGCAGCCCTGCCGAGCGTCGCGCCGCCGCCGAGACAATGGTTGCACTGCTGGACGCGGGGATCCGTGAGTTGCTGGTTTAGCCCAGGGCCGCCTCGAGCTTGACCGTCAGTTCCTGCGTGTCGAAGTAGTTTTCGACGACGATCACATCGGCAAACGTCGGCCCGATGGCGTCAACGAACTCGGCTGACGTGAGGATCACCTGGGCGTCGGCCGCGACATCCCTGACCGAACCGATGTCTGCGGCAACGACCGTGGCCTCGATGTCGAGCTTGCGTAACACTCGTTCGGCGTTCACTTTCAGGATGCCCGAACTGCCGATCCCGGCACCGCAGATGGTCACGATCTTCACTCGGTTACCCCCATGATGCGCTGCACGTCTGCGGCGGAGCGTGCCGCGGCAAGATCGGCAATAGCGGACGAATCGTTGAACACATTGGCCACCGCGGCCACCGCGGCCAGGTGATCGCCGGGCGTCGAAATTGCCAGACCGAGCACCACGTTCACCGGGTCGTTGTGCGGATGCCCGAAATTGACCGGTGTGGCAAGCGTGACGATCGACAGCCCATCGTCAATGACCTCAGGCCCCGGGCGGGCGTGCGCCAGCGCGAGCCCCGGAGCAATGACGACGTACGGACCGTGCTCCTCGATCATGCGGATCATTTCGCCAGCGTAGGCGGGCAGTGCCGCTCCGGAGCGCGTGAGAGCCTCGGCCGCGAGCGTGACGGCGGCCCGCCAGTCAGCAGCCTCGGCGCCAATCAGGATGGCGCTCTCCGGAAGCGGGGGAAGGCTCACGCGCGCTCGAACCCCGCGGTGATCTGGTCGGCGAGTTCTTCACGGTCCTCGATCGGCAGGAAGGCCGACGCGGCCGCGTTCAGCTGGAACACCGCAAGGTCGGTGAGGTCGTAGTCGAACGTCTCGGCCAGCAGCGACAGTTCGCGGCTGAGACTCGTGGCACTCATCAGGCGATTGTCGGTGTTTACCGTGACACGGAAGCCGAGCTGGTAGAGCAGGTCGAACGGGTGGTCGATGAGTTCGTCGCCCCACTGCTCGATGGCCCCGGTCTGCAGGTTTGACGAGGGCGACAGCTCGAGCGCGATTTCGCGGTCTTTCACCCACTGGGCGACGGGCCCGAGCGTTACGTAAGTGTTTTCGTCGTCTTCGCTCGAGGTGGTGATGTCTTCGGCGAGACGCACGCCGTGGCCGAGGCGCAGCGCGCGGCCGTCAAACAGTGCGCCGCGAATGCTGTCGATGCCATCGGCCTCACCCGCGTGAACGGTAACCGGAAGGTACTGGTTCGCGAGGTAATCGAACGCGTCTCGCGCGTTGAGCGGCGGAAAACCCGCCTCGGCTCCCGCATAGTCGAACCCGACAACTCCGCGGGTGCGATGGCGCACGGCAAGCTCGGCGATCTCGAGGTGACGGTCGGCGTGCCGCATCGCGGTGATGAGCTGGCCAACCCGGATGCTGTGGCCGGCGGCGCGCAGATCATCGACCCCGGCATCCAGGCCTTCCTGCACGGCCTCGACCACCTCGTCGAGGGTGAGCCCGCGCGTGAGGTGCTGCTCGGGTGCCCACCGGATCTCACCGTAAATGACACCGTCGGCACCCAGGTCGTGCACAAACTCTCGCGCCACTCGAGCGAGACCCTCGTGGGTCTGCATCACCCCGGTGGTTATGTCGAACGTTCTGAGGTACTCAACGAGCGAACCCGAGTCGGACTGCTCAGCGAACCAGGTCGCGAGGGCGGAAGCGTCGGTCGCCGGCACGTCCATGCCGATGGCGTCCGCCAGCTCGATGATCGTTTGTGGACGCAGGCCACCATCGAGGTGATCGTGCAACGAAATCTTGGGGAGCGCCGTGATGTTTGCTCCGCCTCCGGGCATCAGATAGGTCTCAACAACGGCGTTCATGGCACTAAATCTATCGCCTGAGTCGCTGGGAGAACCCCTGTCATCCCAATCGCTGGGAGATCTCGTCCGCCGTCTCGATTGCCGCCGCCCGCACGTCTGCCGCATCGATCTCGCTGAACGTGGTCGCGACATAGGGAACCGTCAACGCCGCAACCGTACGCCCATCGTTGCGCACCGGCACGACGATGTCGGTAATGCCCGCCTGCAGCGCGTCGGGTCGCACTTCGGGTTCGCCCGTGTCTGCCGTGAGAACAGCGCCCGTCGCGGTCGTGGCAACAGGGAAGGTCGCCCCAACCCGCACCCGAAACCCGAAGTCGGCGGGTGACTCGACCTGCGCGATCACCCGAACGACACCGGCATCCAGCACACTCAGGTTGCATGACTGGCGCACCCGATCGGCGAGTTCGCGCATGACCGGCGTCGCGATGGAGATGAGCCCACGAAGGGGCGGATGCCGGTGAGCGAGATCGAACACCTTCATTGAGAAGGCATACAGCCCCGATTGCCGGTCGCGGGTCACATAGCCGCGACGCTCGAGGCTCGACAGCACGCGGAAGATCTGCCCGACGCTGCGTCCGGTTTCTTCGGCGATCTCGCTCTGGCTGAGGCCGCCAGCCTGGTCGGCAAGCAGCTCGAGAATGTCGAGGCCCTTTTCGAGCGCGGGGGCCGAGTACTCCGGCCCGCTCGTACCCATCAGCGGTGCGCGGCCATCGCCCGCAGCATCCGTCGCGCAATTTCGCGGTCGATGATGTCGGGTACCGGCTGGGCACCCAGCGGCAGGTCGGCGGTCTGCGTTGCTACCCGTTCGAGCGACAGACACTGCAGCAGAAAGCCGAGGTCCATCGATTCGAGCGAGTTGCCCTTGGGTTCACGGCCGGCCAGATTCATCATGCGACCGTCGGCAATCAGGATCACGTGGCGCCCACCCGGCAGGTCGATCCGCTCGATGGCGTCGTCGAGCTGCGCGCCGCCGGACGAGAGTGCGCGCAGCGCCTCGACGTCGATCTCCCAGGGAAAGTGGCCGCAGTTGGCCAGCACCGCACCGTTCGCGACGCGCTCGAAGAATGGCGCGGTGAGGATACCCGCGTGGCCGGTTGCCGTGATGAAAACCTCGCCCCACTCGGCAAGATCGTCGAGCTGCGCCACCCGGAATCCGTCCATCGCGGCCTCGAAAGCCTTGATCTCATCGATCTCCACGACGGCAACCTTGCCGCCGAGCGCCCGGAGGTAGTGGGCGACGCCGCGCCCACACCAGCCGTATCCGGCAACCACGAAACGGCGCCCCGGAACCATCAGGTTGGTGATTCGCATGAAGCTCTCGACCACCGATTGCCCGACGGCGTGCTTGTTCTCGCCGATCGCCTTGAGCAGGCTGTCGTTGATCACAATTACCGGGAACGGCACCCGGCCGGCCAGTTCTTTGCGCAAGCGCAGACCTCCAGAGGTGGTCTCTTCGGTGCCGCCGATCACCGAATCGGTGCGGGCTTGCTCGACGACACCAGCGACCAGGTCGGCGCCGTTGTCTAGCAGGATGCCCGGTCGCGCGTCAATCACACTCTGCACATTGGCGTGGTGCTGATCCCAGTCATCGTCTCGGGCTCCGAACACGGTCATTCGCTGCTCGCGAAGGAAGGCGACGATATCGTCTTGGGTCGACCCGTGGTTTCCCGTCGCGACGATCTTCGCTCCGCCGGCCGAGAGCGTCTCGAGCAGCACCGCCGTCTTCGGTTCGATGTGCAGCGACATTCCGATGGTGTGCCCGGCGAAGGGTCGGGATGACGCGAACTCCTGCCGCATGGCGGCCAGCAGTGGCATCCGCGACCTGATCCACTCGACCCGCGCCGCGCCCTTGTTGCTCAGTTCACTCATGCTGGCACTCTACACATACGAATGTGACTTTCATATATGCTCAACGCTATGCCCCAGAAGATCATCCTCGACTGCGACCCTGGCCACGATGACGCGATCGCGATGCTGCTCGCCTGGGGCAACCCCGAGATAGACCTGGTCGGCGTCACCACGGTTATGGGCAACCAGACGATCGAGAAGGTCACGCGCAACGCGCTAGCCGTCGCGCGCGTGGCGGGTATCACCGGGGTGCCGTTTGCCCGGGGCGCTCATCGCCCGCTCGTGCGGGAGGTCGAGGTCGCCGACGCCATTCACGGGGAGTCGGGGCTCGACGGTCCCGTGCTTCCCGAGCCGGTGATCGAACTCGACCCGCGTCACGCCGTTGACTTCATCATCGACACCGTCATGGCATCCGAAGTGGGAGAAATCACCCTCGTACCCACCGGCGCACTGACCAACATCGCCCTCGCCGTGCGCAAAGAACCGCGCATCGCCGAGCGCGTGAAGCAAGTCGTGCTAATGGGCGGGGGTGTGAACGTCGGCAACTGGTCGGCCACGAGCGAGTTCAACATCGTGATCGACCCGGAGGCCGCGCACATCGTCTTCAACGAGAAGTGGCCGCTCACCATGGTGGGCCTCGATCTCACGCACGAAGCGCTCGCGACGCCGTCGGTCGCCGAGGCGATCGCGGCCGTCGGCACCGCCCCGGCCCGCTTTGTCGGCGAGTTGCTCGAATTCTTTGGCGAAACCTATCGGGACCAGCAGGGCTTCGACTACCCGCCAGTGCACGACCCGTGCGCCGTCGCCTTCGTCATCGACCCGACCGTGATGGAGGTCGTGCGTGTGCCGCTCGACATCGAGCTCGCCGGCACCCTGACGCTCGGGATGACGGTTGCGGACTTTCGCGAGGCGGCACCGGCCGACTGCACAACCCAGGTCGCGCGGCGGCTCGACCACCCCAAGTTCTGGGCGCTCGTCGTGGACGCCCTGGAGCGCATCGGCAACCCCGAGTAGCTCTACTTTTGTTGCTGAGGTAAGCCGTCCCGCCCTTGGGCAGCCTCCTGCAGGGCCGTTTGGCTTACCTCAGCGAAGGGGGGTGTGGATGGTACGGACGCGAGTCGGGCCGGCTGGGTCACTATGACAGGTGCGAATTCCTTTGCCTCCACCGTTGGCAGGCGAACCGTTCGACGTGCGGACGGGTGCCGCCGCCGGCCTCGGCTCCAAGCGACTGCGAGGGCACGATCTGAGCTCTCCCTTCCGGGGTGTACGAGTGGCAACTCCCCCACGAGACACCCTCGACTTCGCGCGCGCATTCGCCGCCCGGATGCCTGCCCACATGTTCTTCTCCCACATCACGGCAGCGCAGCTGCACGCCATCCCTCTCCCCCTGGCGTTGAGCGTGCCGATTCCTCTGCACGTGTCCTCCGAGCATGTAACCCGTGGCCCCACGGGGGTGGGCGTAGTCGGGCATCATCTGAATATCTCGAGCCGTGACATCCGGATCTTCGACGGGCTGAGAGTGACAACCCTCGAACGCACCGTTTTCGACCTCGCCGCGCTGCTGACCGACGAGCAGTTGCTCGGCGCTCTGGACAACGTATTGTGGTGGCGGCGACCGCCCACCGCCCGGGCGACCGTGCAGACACTCAACGACGCGCTTACCCGGTTTGCGGGTCGCCGAGGGCGTGGCCGGCTGCTCGAGATGCTTCCGCTGGCCACCGATCGATCGGATGCCACGCCCGAGACGGCATTCCGTCTGAGATTCCTCCGTGCGGGCTTTCCTGAGCCGGTGCCCAATCGTGAAATCTACGATCGCTACGGACGGTTCATTGCGCTGGCCGACCTGCAGTTTCCGGATTATCGGATGGCGTTCGACTACGAGGGTGACCATCACCGCACCGACAAGCGGCAGTGGCGCAAAGACCTGCTACGGGTGCCGCGATTGCAGGACGAGAACTGGCACCACACGCGAATATCGGGAGACGATCTGGCCGACGACCGCGAGTTGCTTGCACGCATCCGCCGGCTGCTGACGGAACGGGGGTGGAGTGGCTGAGGTAAGCCGTCCCGCCCTGCGGGAGACACCCGAAGGGCTGAACGGGTTACCTCAGCGAGAGAGCAGTGCTAGTCGACCCGGCCTGCGATAAGCGGGCCGCCGTCGTCGATCGGGTCACCCTCGGCGCCGATCGCGTAGCCCCCCTTTAGGGCTTCGAGCGCGCGCTCGAAGCGCGCCGGCTCGTCGGTGTGCAGCGTGAACAGCACGTCACCCTTCTTCACGGCATCACCCGGCTTCGCGCGCAGGTCGATCCCCGCAGCGTGATGCACCGGGTCCTCTTTGCGGGCGCGCCCGGCACCCAATCGCCACGCCGCGATACCGAACGGCAACGCGCGCTGAGTGGTGAGGATACCGTCGCGGTCCGCGAGCACATCGTGACTTTCGCGCGCCACCGGAAGTGCGGCATCCGGGTCGCCACCCTGGGCAGAGATCATGGCGCGCCAGGTATCCATCGCCTGGCCGTTCGACAGCGCGGTCTCGACGTCGGCGTCGGGTTGTCCTGCCAGCGTGAGCATCTCGCGGGCAAGGGCGATCGTGAGCTCGACGACATCATGCGGTCCGCCGCCCGCAAGCACCTCAACGGACTCGCGAACCTCGTTGGCGTTTCCGATCGCGAAGCCCAACGGAACATTCATGTTGGTGAGCAACGCGACCGTCTTGACCCCGGCATCCGTGCCGAGGCGCACCATTGTCTCGGCCAACTCGCGACTGCGCGCGGGGTCTTGCATGAACGCACCGGAACCGAACTTTACGTCGAGCACGAGAGCGGCGGTTCCCTCGGCGATCTTCTTCGACATAATGGATGACGCAATCAGCGGTATCGACTCGACGGTACCCGTGATGTCCCGAAGGCTGTAGAGCCGACCATCGGCGGGTGCCAGGCCGGAGCCGGCCGCGCAGATCACCGCACCCACCTCGCGCAGCTGCGAATAGAACTCTTCGTTCGACAGGGCGGCGCGCCACCCCGGGATGCTCTCCAGCTTGTCGAGGGTGCCGCCGGTGTGACCCAGCCCGCGGCCCGAAAGCTGGGGTACAGCTACGCCGAAGGATGCCACGAGCGGGGCCAGGGGAAGCGTGATCTTGTCACCAACTCCCCCCGTGGAGTGCTTGTCGGTGGTCGGTTTGCCGAGACCGTCGAACGAGAGCGTCTCGCCGGAGGCGATCATCGCGAGGGTGAGCGCGCGAATTTCGTCGCGCTCCATGCCGTTGAGATAGATGGCCATGGTCATGGCTGCCATCTGCTCATCGGCGACGAATCCGCGCGTGTAGGCGTCAATGAGCCAGTTGATCTGCTCGGTCGACAGCGTGCCCTTGTCGCGCTTGGTATGAATCAGGTCGACTACGTCGAAAGCCTCAATCGGCATTGCGGTACGCCTCCAGGGTGCGAGGGCCGAACGCGTCGGGGATCACCTCATCGATCGTTTTTATGCCTGACACGGTCTCGAGCAGCATGCCCTCTGCGGAGTGTTCGAAAAGCAACTGGCGGCAGCGGCCGCACGGCATGAGCGCGTTACCGTGGCCGTCGACACACGTGAAGGCGACGAGCTTGCCTCCGCCGGTCATGTGCAGGCTCGAGACCAATGCGCACTCCGCGCACAGGGTTAGTCCGTAGGAGGCGTTCTCGACGTTGGCGCCCGAAATCACTCGACCGTCATCGACGATCGCCGCGACCCCGACGGGGAAGTTCGAGTAGGGAACGTAGGCGTGCGTGAGCGCCTCCTTGGCGACGCCGCGCAGGGCGTCCCAGTCGGCCTCCGTAACGGGCGTGGTCATGACTTTATATACGGTTTTCCGGAGGCAGCCGGACCGCGTACCCGCCCTACGAGACCCGCCACAGCGAAGATCGTCACGAGGTAAGGCAGCATCAGCATGAACTGGCTTGGCACCGGCGAGCCGATGATGCTCAGCACGCTCTGCAGGTTCTGGGCGAAGCCGAACAGCAGCGCCGCGAGAGTCGCTCGAATGGGATCCCACCGACCAAAGATCACTGCCGCCAGGGCAATGAAGCCGGCGCCAGCAGTCATTTCTTTATTGAACGCACCGACCGAACCGAGGGTGAAGTAAGCGCCACCGAAGCCGGCGATAGCGCCAGCGAGCATAACGTTCCAGAAGCGGGTTCCCCTGACGTTGATACCCACGGTGTCCGCCGCCTGCGGGTGCTCACCCACGGAACGCAGGCGAAGTCCCCAGCGCGTCTTGAACAGACCGAACCACACCAGCGCGACGGCGATGTACATGATGTAGACAATGATCGTCTGGCGGAAGAGCACCGGTCCAAGGATCGGGATGTCGCCAAGCAGCGGGATCGGGAGCCTCGGGAACCGCGGCGGCGAGTTGAGCAGCGCGGCGTTCGGACTCAGCACCTTGCTGAACAGGAAGCTCGTGAGCCCGACCACCAGCACGTTGAGCACGACACCGACGATCACCTGGTCGACCAGGTACTTGATCGAGAAGGCGGCGAGCACGAACGACACCAGCAGGCCTGCGACGATGGCCGCGAAGAGCCCAGCGACGGCCTGCTGGGTGATGGATGCCACGACCGCCGACGCGAATGCCCCCGCCAGCAGCTGACCCTCGATAGCGACGTTGACGACACCAACCCGCTCGGAGATCACGCCACCGAGCGCACCGAAGATGAGGGGCACGCTGAGCCCCACCGCGCCCACAAGAAGGCCAGGAACCGGAAGGGTCGCATCAGCGGCGGCCCAGGTCAGAAACCCGACCAGAAACAGCAGTGCGTAACCTGCCGTGAGCCACAGCGGGGTCTTTCTGGCGCGGTACGAGAGGTACGCCGAGTAGAGCGCGGCGACCACGAGCAGCACGAAGATCACGGCAGTGACCACGCGCACGTCGGCGAGGATCGGCGGAATCTGGAAGAAGTCGGTGTCGGTGGACAGTTTGAAGGTCGCGACTCCCGGCCTGCTTGCCACGATAAAAAGCAGCAGACCGATCATCGCGAAAACGCCGAGCGCGATCGGAGGCTTCCAGTTGCGAACGGCGGCGCGCTCGAGCACGATCGGTGCCGCCGACGGGGTCACAGGTGCAGTCGTCGTGCTCACTTGGCAACCTCAGCCTTCCGTGCGTTCGAAACGGGTGTTCGCGGCTTCTTCGTCGTGCCGGGAGCCGGAAGTCGGAAGATCGCCCTCACGAGCGGCGGGGCGGCGATGAACAGCACGATAAGCGACTGCACGACGAGCACGATGTCGATCGGAATGCTTTGCGCGGCCTGCATCGTGTACCCTCCGGCCTTCAGTGCGCCGAACAGGATTCCCGCAAAGAACACCCCGAACGGACGCGAGCGCCCGAGCAACGCGACGGTGATCGCGTCGAATCCGATGGACGCGTCGATGCCCGCCGAGAAACCGGTCGTGACGGTTCCGAGCACCTGGGCGACACCGGCGAGGCCGACGAGCGCGCCCGATATGAGCATGGCGTAGACGTAGATGTTCGGAACCTTGATGCCGGCCACGCGTGCCGCGTGCGGGTTTTCACCCACCGCACGAAACTGGTAACCCAGGCTCGAGCGGTTGATGAGGTACCAGGCAAAGACCGTCGCGGCGATCGCAAACAGGAACCCGAGGTGCAGGTTGTACTTGGGGCCCAAGAGCTCGGGGAACACCGCCGTGGGCAGCATGGGCGGCGACTTGGGGTTGTTCGACCCGGGCGCCTGCAACGCACCGGGTGTCGCCAGCAGGTACGAGATCAGGTAGAACGCGATGTAGTTGAGCATGATCGTGACGATCACCTCGTGGGCGCCGGTGCGAGCCTTCAATAGGCCAACGATGCCACCCCAGATCGCGCCGGCGAGCATGCCAACCACGACAGCGACGATCAGGTGGATGCCGAACGGCAGTGGCCAGGCGAAGCCCACGTACCCGGCAGCACCGGCAGCGACCAGCATCTGCCCGCGTCCACCGATGTTGAACAGGCCGACGCGGAACGCGACCGCGACACCGAGACCCGCCGCGATGAGCGGCGTGGCGAAGGTGAGAGTCTCGGTTAGTGGCCGGATGCCGTCAGCAAAGTTGTCGCGCTTGAAGTTGTAGATCGCGCCCTGGAACAGTGCGGAGTAGGCGCCGGATGCGGCATCCCAAATCGCCTTGAACGTGTCACCGGGGCGCGAGAAGAAGTACCCGCTGGCGGCTTGCACACCCTTGTCGGTCAGTGCGATCAGGATCGCACCGGCGAGCAGTGCCAACACCACTGCGAGCACCGAGATCACCGCGGTGCCACCCATGATGTCTCGAATGACCTGCTGCGAACGCGAGGGCTCCTCGATCATCTCGCCGGGCTTTTGGCCCGGCTCCAGAACATCAACGAGTTCGTTTGACTCGCCGGTCACGGCAGGCAGTTGGCCCTCTGCGGGGATCTGGTCGTTGCTCATGCTGCCGACTCCACTGTCTTGGGCATTTCGCCCGCCATCATGAGACCGAGCACGTTGCGCGGGGTATTCCCGGGAACGATGCCCACTATCGAGCCGCGATACATCACCGCGATGCGGTCAGCCAGGGCAACCACCTCATCCAACTCTGTGGAGACAACGATCACCGGCACGCCGGCATCACGCGCCTGCACGATGCGGGTGTGCACGAACTCGATCGAACCGACGTCGAGTCCACGGGTCGGCTGGGCCGCAACGAAGAGACGAAGTTCGCGCGAAAGTTCGCGCGCCAGCACTACTTTCTGTTGGTTACCGCCCGACAGCTGGCCCGCACGGGTCTCAATGCCCTGTGCTCGGATGTCGAACTCTTTGATCTTCTCGGTCGCAAACTCGGCAAGGTACTTCAGTTGCAGCGTTCCCCACTTCACGAATGGGGGCTTGTGTGAGCGGTCGAGCATCAGGTTCTCGGCGATCGTGAACTCCGCGACGAGACCGTCTTCCGTGCGGTCTTCGGGAATGAAGCCGACGCCGGCGTCGAGCGTCTTACGCACCGACCGGCGCAACGAGTTTCCGTCGAGCTCGATCGTGCCGGTGACCTTCGGCTGCAAGCCGAGGATCGCCTCGGTCAGCTCGGTTTGGCCGTTGCCCTGAACGCCCGCGATTGCGAGCACTTCGCCCTCGTGCACCTCAAAGCTCACGTTGTTGACAACAAGCTGATTTCGGGGGTCGATCACCGAGAGGTTCTCGATCTTCAGTGCGACGGGCCCCGGGTGTGCCGGGCCCTTCTCGATCATAAGGTCGACCGCGCGGCCCACCATCATTGACGCGAGTTCTTCATTGGTCGCGGTCGGAGTTGCCTGGCCGACAACCTTTCCCAGCCGGATGACGGTGATGCGATCAGCGACCGCGCGCACCTCACGCAGCTTGTGCGTGATGAAGACGATCGAGGTACCGGACTCTTTGAGCTGGCGCATGATGACCATCAGTTCGTCGGTCTCCTGTGGGGTAAGCACAGCCGTCGGCTCGTCGAAAACGAGCACCTTGGCGTCGCGAGAGAGCGCCTTGATGATCTCTACGCGTTGCTGCACGCCCACCGGGAGGTCATCGACAAGTGCGTCTGGATCAACGTCGAACCCGAACCGTGCGGAGATCTCGCGCACCTTCTCGCGAGCACCGGCGAGGTCAAGCAGCCCACCAAACTTGGTGTCTTCGTGTCCGAGCATCACGTTCTCGGCCACCGTGAACACGGGAATCAGCATGAAGTGCTGATGCACCATTCCGATGCCGGCCTTCATGGCATCCCCTGGCCCGGCGAATTGCTGGACTACGTCGTCCAGCAGGATCTCGCCCTTATCGGCCTGATACAGGCCGTACAGCACGTTCATGAGAGTGGACTTTCCAGCCCCATTCTCGCCCAGCAGACTGTGGATCTCGCCCGGTTCGACCAGGAGGTCAATGTGGTCGTTGGCGACCAGCGAACCAAACCTCTTGGTAATCCCGCGAAGTTCTAGCTTCATGTGAACCAATCTAACGTGCGGTCTTCGTTGACCGCCGTGGGGGGTGAATAAACGAAGTCGGGGAGACCAGCTGAGCTGGTCTCCCCGACCGTGTGTTACTGCTGAGACTAGCCGAGGTACGAGGCGACGGGGATGTCGCCCGAGATGATGCCGGCCTTGATCGTGTCGAGTGCAGCCGACAGGTCAGGCGACACGAGGGACTCGAAGTTGTGGAACGGCGCGTAACCAACTCCATCGTTCTCGAGCGTTCCCACGTAGGCATCAGCTGAGAAGTCGTCGTTGCCAGCGGCGGTGACGACATCGTTGACGGCGGTCTTGATGCCCTTGAGGATCGACGTCAGGATGACGTCCTGGGTGGTCGGGTCGGTCTCGAACAGGTCGGCGTCAACACCGATGAGCGCGATGTCCTTGCCCGAGTCGGTGATTGCCGCAACGGCGCTCTGGTAGATCGGTCCACCGACGGGCAGCAGAACGTCTGCACCCTGGTCGATGAAGTTCTGAGCGGTCGACTTGGCGACGTCGTTGGCGTCGAAACCACCGGTGACCGTGTAGGTCTCCGGGGTGGCCGGGTCGAAGCCAAGCACCTTCACTGATGTGCTGTTCTCGGTGTTGTAGTACGCGACACCCTGAGCGAAGCCGTCGGAGAAGATCGAGACGGTCGGGAACGGCAGGCCGCCCCACGTCGCGACGATTCCGGCCTTCGAGTAGCTGGCCGCTGCGTAGCCCACGAGGAACGCGGCCTGGGCCGTGTTGAACACGATCGGCTTGATGTTCGGCGCGTCGGTCGTACCGTCGAAGTCGTTGTCGGCCGCGTCATCGATGATGGCGAACTCAACGTCGGGGTTGGCCAGTGCTGCCTCGATTGTTGCGGCGGAGAGGGCGAAACCAACGGTGACGATCAGGTTGCAGCCCTGGTCGACGAGGCCCTGGAGGTTGGGCCCGTAGTCGGTCTCTGCATCGGACTGCACCGTGATGGCCGTGACGCCAAGAGCGTCAGCGGCCTCGTTGATGCCTTCGAAGCCGAGCTGGTTGAACGACTTGTCGTCGAACCCACCGGTGTCAGAAACCATGCAGGGGATGAAGTCGGATGCGGCTTCGCCGCCCGTGTCGGTTTCGGGAGCTGCTGCGCAACCGGCGAGCACGAGCGCGCTCGATCCGATCAGTGCGATACCGCCCAGTACGCGGCCGCGAGAGGTGATTCTCAAGGTGTCCTCCAAGATGCTGCCCAGCGGAATAGCCGGGACCAATAGATACAGGTTACCGAAAGTTACGACGGCCGCAGGGGCCAAACCCAGGACGAAGCCGAAAGGTTACAAAGTCGCGACGGACCCGAAATCACCGCGAAATGTTTACTCCACGGCGGCAGGCTCCTACGGAGTGCTCGGGCTCGTTACGGTGATCGCGCCCGCGATGATGTCCTGGCGCAGCTGGTCGAGCTCGGCCGACAACTCCGGCGTGACCTTGGCTGCGAGGTCGTGGAACGGCGCAATGTCCACCCCACCGTTCTCGAGTGTTCCCACGAAGGGGCTATTGGTGAAGGTGCCGTCGATCGAGGTCTTGACGATCTCGACGACCGCGTCACCGGTGTTCTTGAGCACCGAGGTCAGCAGCACCGGCCGGAAATCCGCCGACAGAGTGTCGTAGCCATCTGAGTCGACCCAGATGAGGGATGCCTTGCCCGAGTCGAGCGCCGCGCGCGCCGCCCCTTCGCCCACCTGCCCGGCGACCGGGAGGATCACATCGGCGCCCTGATCGATGAAGCCCTGAGTTACCGTCAGCCCCTTGTTGATGTCTTCGAAGTCGCCCGTGAAAACACCATCCTGCGCGGCCTTGTCCCACCCCAACACGACAACGGCGGTGCCGTGCACCTCGTTGTACTTCGCAACGCCGTCAACGAAGCCGTCCATGAAGAGCGTGACGGGAGGCTGGTTACCTCCGCCGAACGTCGCAACCGTGCCGGTCTGCGAAACTCCCGCGGCGAGGTACCCAGCGAGGTAGGCCGCCTGTGCGGTGTCGAAGACGATGGGCTTCACGTTCGGGGCATCCACGACCTCATCGACAATCGCAAAGTCGATGTCGGGGTGTGCCGCCGCCTGCTCGCCCGTGGCCGGGGCAAGTTCGTAACCGACCGTCATGATGAAGCCGCAGCCCGTGTCTACGGCCGCCTGCACGTTCGGTGCGAGGTCGGTCTCGGAGTTGGAGACGAGCACGTCGACTCCGATGCCGTACTGAGTTGCGGAATCCTGCAGGCCTTTCCAGCTCGCGTCGTTGAACGAGCGGTCATCAAGCCCGCCAGAGTTGGTAACCATTCGGGCACAGAAAGCCTCGCCATCGCCCCCCTCTCCCGGCTTCTCCGGGGCGGGCGCGCAGCCCGCGAGAAAGAGTAGTGCTACACCGACGAGGGCACTGGCGCGCAGTGCGAAAGGCTTCGACATGATGTCGACGCTACAACACCGCTTGGCGGACGTCGCGTTAAAGTACGTCGTCGCGCCCCGACAGCTTGAGGGCATCGACCACCGACTTGACGCGCTGTGCGTGGGCCGTCGTGGTCACGAGCAGGGCATCCGGAGTATCGACGACAACGATGTCGGTCACCCCAATGAGGGAGATGAGTCGACCACTCTGGCTGATGACCACGCCGGTGGACGAGTCGGCCAACACCCGCGCGTTCTCACCGAGGATCGCGAGGTCAGACTTACGGCCGCCCGAGTGCAGCTTGGCGATCGAGGCGAAGTCGCCCACGTCATCCCAGTCGAAGTCGCCAGGGATCACCACGAGCTTGCCCGCGGCCGCTGCCGGCTCGGCGACGGTGTAATCGATCGCGATCTTGGTCAGTCCCGGCCAGACCTTGTCGACGACGGCGCCACGACGCGGGGTATCCCACGCCTCGGCGAGTTCGGTGAGCCCCGCGAGCAGCGCCAGATTCGACTCGCCAATCTGGGCGAGAAGCGCGTCGGCGCGGGCGATGAAGATGCCGCCGTTCCAGAGGTAGTCACCGCTGGCCACGTACTTCTCGGCGGTCGCGAGATTCGGCTTCTCGACGAAGGAGTTGACGGCCACAGCGTGGGGAGCGCCGTCGATCTTCAGCGCGCCCGCGCAGTGAATGTAGCCGAACCCGACAGCGGGCTCCGTTGGGGTTATGCCAATGGTGGCGATGTAACCGGCCTGGGCCGCGGCAACGGATTCGACCACGGCGCGGCGAAAGCCCCGGGCATCCTTGATCACATGATCGGCGGCAAACGAACCGATGATCACGTCGGGCTCACGGCGAAGCAGAATCGCCGCCGCAAGGCCGATTGCCGCGGATGAGTCTTTGCCTTCGCTCTCGAGCACGACGTTGGGGTCTGCGAGCTCGGGCAGTTGCGCCTCAACGGCGGCTCGATGCGCGCGCCCGGTGACGACCATAATGCGGTCGGCGCCGGATAGCGGGACCAGGCGATCCCAGGTGTCGCGCAACAGGGTCTGGCCCGAGCCGGTGAGGTCGTGAAGAAACTTGGGCGCCTCGGCCCGTGACAGTGGCCACAGACGCGAACCGATGCCGCCGGCAGGGATCACGCTGTAGAAGTGCTCGATCGGACTGCGTTGGCTCATGCGTCAAACATAGACTTAACGCCGAATTCACCCGCCCGCCACCCGACCGGACCGTAGTCGTCGCCCCCGCTTTTTAGCCTGATCGATAACCGATCGGACGGAGCGGAACCATGCGAGTAGTAGTGGTCAGCGAAAGTTTCCTTCCCACCACCAACGGCGTTACCACCAGCGTGCGAAAGGTGCTCGAACACCTCGCCACCGAGGGTCACGAAGCCATCGTGATCGTTCCCGCCGCTGGCGCACCGCGCGAGTTCGCCGGATTTCGGGTGCATGAGGTTGCGGCCTTCGCCTACCGTCAGTTTCCGGTTGGCCTGCCCAGCCCGCAGGTGCAAAAACTCATCGCCGATTTCCGGCCCGATGTGATCCATGCGGCATCCCCCTTTCTGCTCGGTGCCCAGGCAATCGCGGCCGGTGCACGACTGGGAATCCCCGCCGTCGCCATTTTCCAGACGGATGTCGCCGGTTACGCCCGCAGAAATCGCCTCGGCGCCGCGACCAAGTTCGCCTGGCGCATCGTGCGGTGGATCCACGAGGGCGCGGAACTGACGCTGGTGCCCTCGAGCGCGTCGATGCACGACCTGCAGCAGGCGGGCATCGAGCGCCTCGCACGCTGGGGTCGCGGGGTCGACCTCACCCTGTATCACCCGCGCAAACGCGCGGAGGCCGGAGCCCAGCTGCTGCGCGATCAGCTCGCTCCGCGTGGTGAGACGATCGTGGGCTACGTCGGTCGCCTCGCGCCCGAGAAGCAGGTGGAACGGCTTCGCGCGCTGAAGGGGCTGGCGGGCATCCGGATCGCCATCGTCGGCGACGGCCCCTCACACGCCGCCGTGGCGCGCGAATTGAGGGGGATGCCCGTGTCGTTCCTGGGCAGCCTCACCGGCGAGGCACTCGCCGCCGCATACGCCAGCTTCGACGTCTTTGTGCACACCGGAACCGAGGAGACCTTCGGTCAGACCATCCAGGAGGCGCACGCGACCGGCATCCCGGTGGTGGCCCCGCGGTCGGGCGGACCGATCGATCTCGTCGACCACGGCACTACCGGGTACCTGTATGACCCGGCCGACGACGCGCAACTGCGGGCGTTCGTCGAGGCGCTCGTGATCGACGAGTCCCTGCGTTCGCGAATGGGCGAGGCGGGACGCCGCGGTGTGCTCGGCAAGACCTGGGCCGGGGTGTGTTCGCAGCTCGTCGACCATTACCGCGCCGCTATCGCGAGCCGCGCCCTCGCCCGTGCCTGACCCCTCCTGTCGAAAAGTATCTTGAAGTCGAGCTAGTTACGCCTGCGGAGGCAAAATGTTATGCCGGTGGCGAATACACTGAAGTAGTCCGCTTCACCGGACATTTCCTCGGCCGCATGACGTGCGGCCCGCATCTCGCAAGGAGGGGTTGCTCGTGCCACAGAAGTCGGCGGGTACCCTGGCGAACGAACCGCTCGCCATGCCCAAGATCAGGATGCCCAAGCGTCCAGCGGGAACGCTGTACCGGGGTCGAGAAGGCATGTGGTCGTGGGTGCTTCACCGCATCACGGGCACGGCTATCTACTTCTTCCTGCTCGTCCACATCCTCGATACCGCGCTCGTGCGGGTCAGCCCCGAGGCATACAACGCGGTAATCAACACCTACAAGACGCCCATCATGGGCCTCGGCGAGATCGCCCTCGTCGCCGCCATCGGCCTGCATGCCCTGAACGGGCTGCGCATCATCATGATCGACTTCTCGCGGTGGGGCACCAAGCACCAGAAGCTTATGTTCTACATCGTCATTGCTATCTGGCTGGTGCTGCTGGCCGGCTTCGTTCCCCGCCAACTGATGCACATCTTCGGGGGTGCATGATGACAAGCCTGATCGAAGCTCCTCGCAGCCCGGCGCCCGTTCGCCGCAAGAAGCGGGGCATTAACTGGGAGAAGTGGGGCTGGATTTACATGCGCGCGAGCGGTGTAGTTCTGGTCGTGCTGATCTTCGGTCACCTCTTCGTCAACCTCGTTGCCGGCGAAGGCGTCAAGGCCATCGACTTCGCGTTCGTCGCGGGCAAGTTCACCGACCCGTTCTGGGTGGCGTGGGACACCCTGTTGCTCTGGCTCGCCCTGATCCACGGCGCCAACGGCATGCGCACGCTCACCAACGACTACGCCAGTAACCGCCTGGTTCGCAACATCCTGCTCGGCGCCATCGCCGCGTCTACCGC
>Ga0105046_10003781_pt1 | contig 24049 bp, 21 predicted proteins | sample MAT03_FD_78385 | JGI IMG/M metagenome (GOLD analysis project Ga0105046, IMG submission 78385) | Freshwater microbial communities from Lake Fryxell liftoff mats and glacier meltwater in Antarctica - MAT-03 (megahit assembly) | ecosystem: Environmental > Aquatic > Freshwater > Ice > Liftoff...
CAACTTCTTTTCACAATGCATTAATTAAAATATAATGGTCTATTTCTGAGCTGCCTTCAAACCGGAATGAGGTAGCAAACGGATTGGGAAAAAGCTGATAAGCAGATTCTTTCAAGGCTTGTTGGCCTGTAAAAAAATCATAATACGGTTGTTGAAATCCAATATGGTTGCTAAAACCAGTTCCTGTAACCTCTGCCACAATTGCTTCGCCAATGGAGAAATCAAACTGATTCTGCGTGTCAGACAAAGAACCACCTGTTGTCCCAAATAGTGTTTGGCTAAACGAATGGAGAGGCAAAATTGCGATCAGGAAAAGTAAGAAAGCTTTCATTGTCAGTAGGTTTGAGGTAAACTAAAGTAAAGTTTTGGAGAAAGGCAAATTTGAAATTTGCTACGTCAGTTTGGGTCATGTTTTGTTCCTTATTTGGTTGTTTATACAGTGGCGGACAACCACTTGCTTTTGTGCTTCAACAGGAAAGGATTTTAATTGAACAGGATCTCCTGAATTGATACTTTGCCTTCTCCGAAGCTTCTTCAAAACTCTTAAAATCTTTGAACCGGAAAGAAGATATAATAGTCACAAAAGTAAAAATTCTATACCCTTTCTCCTTTTCAATCAACTACTTTTTTTACAAGTAAGGAACCTACCTTTGCCCCCGATATTATTGCATGAAAGTTAAAGACCTTGTCCAGCTCTACCAGTCCGATCCTTTGGTTCAGATTCTGGTTCAAAAGCTGAAAAGCCAGACCCCTTCTATTTTTGTTAAAGGCCTTTCTGGTTCCATGGATGCTGTGGTAGCCGTGGCCAGTTTCCACGAAGCGCCTAAAAGTCAGTTGTTTATTCTGGATGATAAAGAATCTGCCGCTTACTTTCTCGACGATCTCCAGCAACTTCTGGAAAAGGAAACCAAAGTACTTCTCTTTCCTTCCAGCTACAAAAAAGCCTATCATTATGAGGAAATTGACAATGCGAATGTCCTTCAACGGGCAGAAGTTTTGTCTGCAGTAAGCCAGTCAGACAAGGAAAATAAGCCGGTTCTGGTTGTTACTTATGCTGAAGCCCTGGCCGAGAAAGTGCTCAACCGAAAATCTCTCATTGCCAATTCCTGGAAGGTTCGAGTCGGAGAGAAGCTGGATTTCGACAGTCTCCACGACCTCATGCACGAGTTCGATTTTGAAATACCCGATTTTGTATTTGAACCAGGACAGTTTGCTGTTCGTGGTTTTATCATCGATATTTTTTCATATGCATCTGAGTTTCCCGTCCGGTTTGAGTTGCTCGACGATGAGATCGAATCCATCCGTTTTATTCATCCGGAAACCCAGCTTTCAATTGAGAAACTGCAGGTAGTCAATATTCTGCCCAATGTGCAATCAAAAATGCTGATGGAGCAAAGGGAAAATCTGCTTGCCTTCATTCCAAAGGAAACCCGCATCTGGATCCGTGATGCAGAAATGGCCAAAGCTGCTGTGCAGAAAGTGTACAGTCAGGTGGAAGTGGAATGGGCACACCTTATGGAAATGTTGGGAGCAAAAGGTTTGATTACCAATCCCGATCAGTTGTACGACAATGGAAAACGTTTCCATGATTTACTCAAATCCTTTCAGACGATTTACATCGGCACAAAAGCACCTTCTGGAAACGAGCTGGTAGAGTTTTCTTCCAAAGCGCAACCGTCTTTCAATAAAGATTTTAATTTACTGGGAACTACCCTGGCACAGTTTGAGAATATGGGATACAAGACCATTCTCTGTGCCGATTCTCCCAAACAACTGGAACGCCTCCAAACCATTTTCGATGAGATCAACCACGGGGTAGAATTCATCAGTTTGTACGCCAACTTAAGAGCGGGTTTTGAAGACCGGAATGCCAAACTGATCTGCTACACCGATCATCAGATTTTTGAGCGCTTCCATCGCTACAAAGGCCGGGAGAAATTCTCAAAGTCCAAAGCCATGACTCTGAAGGAATTGAAAACACTTCAGCCCGGCGATTACGTGACACACATCGATTACGGCATTGGACGATTTGCCGGTCTGGAGAAAATTGCAGTGGCAGGCAGGCAGCAGGAAGCGGTGCGGCTGGTGTACCGGGACAACGATTATTTGTTTGTCAGCATCCATTCTCTCCATAAAATCTCTAAATATTCAGGCAAAGAAGGCGATGCACCGAGCATTTCGAAACTGGGTTCTGAAGAATGGGAAAATAAAAAACGAAAGGTTAAGAAAAAGGTCAAAGACATTGCCAAAGACCTCATTAACTTGTATGCCAAGCGAAGAGCAGCACCGGGTTTCCAGTTTTCGAAGGATACCTATTTGCAGGTAGAACTCGAGAGTTCCTTTATTTATGAAGATACGCCCGATCAGGCCAAAGCAACCAACGATGTCAAAAACGACATGGAAAAACCTTATCCGATGGATCGGTTGGTTTGTGGCGATGTCGGTTTCGGGAAAACGGAAGTTGCCATACGGGCTGCATTTAAAGCAGTGAACGACAGTAAGCAGGTTGCTGTTCTGGTTCCTACCACCATTCTGGCCATGCAACATTATAAAACCTTTAGGGAAAGACTTTCAAAACTTCCCTGCAACGTGGAGTATATCAATCGGTTTAAGTCAACTGCCGATGTGAATAGAACCCTGGAGCGTGTCAAAAAAGGTGAAATCGATATCCTCATCGGAACCCACATGTTGTTGGGTAAGAAGGTGGAATTCAAGGATCTGGGATTGATGATTGTGGATGAGGAACAGAAATTTGGTGTGAAGGCCAAAGAAAAACTCAAGGAAATAAAAGTAAATGTTGACAATCTGACTCTCACCGCAACTCCGATTCCAAGAACGCTTCAATATTCACTCATGGGAAGTCGGGATCTGAGCATTATTGCCACCCCACCACCCAACCGGCAGCCCGTAACCACGGAAGTTCAGATTTTTTCGGAGACGATACTTCGCGATGCGGTTCGATTTGAACTTCAAAGAGGTGGACAGGTTTTTTTCGTTCACAACCGAATTGGCGACCTTGACCAACTGGCCAACCTGGTGCTGAAATTAGTTCCGGATGCGAAAGTGGCGGTTGCCCATGGCCAAATGGAAGGCAGCAAACTGGAAGACGTTATGCTCAAATTTATTGATGGTGATTACGATGTGCTGGTCTCTACAAATATTGTGGAAAGCGGGCTGGATATTCCCAACGCCAACACCATGATTATCAACCAGGCACATATGTTTGGTCTGTCAGATGTGCATCAAATGCGGGGTCGTGTGGGGCGGAGCAATCGCAAAGCCTATTGCTATCTGTTCACACCTCCCATGAACGTACTCACAGCCGATGCCCGAAAGCGATTAAATACCCTTGAAGAGTTCTCCGATCTGGGCGATGGTTTTAAAGTGGCCATGCGGGATCTCGATATTCGTGGTGCCGGCGATTTGCTGGGCTCAGAACAAAGCGGATTTATCACCGATCTGGGTTTTGAAGCTTACCATAAGATTCTGGATGAAGCCATTCAGGAACTGAAGGAAACCGAATTCAAATCCTTGTTCCAGCACGAAATATCCATCAAGCCCGTTCTCGAAGATTGCGTGATCGAAACCGATCTGGAATTACTCATTCCCGAAACCTACATTGGCAACATTACCGAGCGACTGGCTCTTTATACACAACTCGACGATTTTAAAACTCCGGCTCAACTCATTGAATTTGAGAAGAATCTGGTAGATCGGTTTGGTCCGCTCCCAAAACCAGTGAGGCAACTGATGATGTCTGTTCACCTCCGATGGGTAGCCGTTGAGCTAGGTTTTGAAAAACTGATCCTGAAAGAAAACAACCTGCGTGGCTACTTTATTACCAACCAGCAGTCCGCCTTTTTCCAATCCGAAGCCTTCGGTAAGGTGCTGGATTACGTTCAAACAAATCCCACACAATGCGTGCTCAAGGAAGTAGGCCAAAAACTCATGCTCAAGTTTGAAGGCGTAAAAAGTATTGAAAAGGCGATTGAGTTGCTGAATGGTGTCAAGGGCTAAACATGCATTACTAAATCTAATTGAGGGTGCAGTTTATCAGCCTTTTTTTGTAATTCGTTCCGGTCAATAATAAGGATATACTTTTTGGAATAACCCATACGATTCTTCTAAAACTTTAGCCGGGAACCAGAATTCAGTACATCTGGAGAATCCTCAAATTTGAAGAGCTTTCTTATGATAGTTCATATCCAATCCAAAAGCATTTCAAACTTTCCGGGGCAATAGTGGAGTAACAACTGGTTTCAGACTCATCATCTTTTCATAGGATATAAAAAAACCGGCCCTTTCAAGCCGGTCTTTCTTCGTCATCAAGTAGTTCAATCAGAGTCCAATGGCAAAGTAGTAGTTGCCGGGAAGGTCTTCGTAGACGCCTTCCACCATCACACCGCCCGTTTTCTTTTCCATAATGGATGCAAGTTCTTTGGCAGAGGTTATCGCTTGTTTATCAACCTTGGTAATGATAAATCCGTCTTTCATGTCGGTCTGAGACCGGATCTTTCCACCGGAGAAAATCTTGCTCACTTTCACACCGGATTCAACTTTAGCGGATTTCTTTTCCTTTGCGGTAAGATCGCTAAACTCGGCCCCCAATAGCTCAAATATTTCTTTTCTCTCCGATTTTACCACTTCCGATTTTCCTTCTTTGTTTTTCAGAGTCGTGGTCATCACCATTTCTTTTCCATCCCGGTTAATGGTTAGGGCCACTTTATCTCCCGGACGGTGACGAGCGATTTGTTCCTGCAATGCAGCAACCGAGTTTATCTGCGTGCTACCCACCTTCACTATCACATCGCCTTTCAATACACCTGCATCTTTAGCTGCACTTTCTTTGTTCACACTATCCACCAAAACCCCTTCTGAAATTGTCAGTTCTTTCTTTTTTGCCAGATTCCCATCCAGGTCGCGAATCACAATTCCCAGAAATCCACGTTGCACTGAACCGTATTTAATAATGTCTTCGACTACTTTGGTCACCAGATTTACCGGTACTGCAAATCCATATCCGCTGTACGAACCTGTGGGCGAAGCAATGGCGGTGTTGATACCGATCAGATCGCCATTCAGATTTACCAATGCTCCTCCGGAATTGCCCGGGTTAATGGCCGCATCGGTTTGAATGAATGATTCAATTGGCACATTTGATTTTTCCTTTAAAATGGAAATGTTTCGGGCTTTAGCAGAAATCACACCTGCAGTTACGGTTGAAGTGAGGTTGAACGGACTCCCCACAGCCAATACCCAGGACCCTACTTTTGCTGCATCCGAATTGCCGAATGCAAGAACAGGCAGGTTGTTTTCTTTTATCTGGATAACGGCAAGATCTGTAGAAGGGTCTGTACCAATTACTTTGGCCTTATACGTTCGCTTGTCGCTTAACGAAACTTCGAGTTCCGTAGCATCGGCAACCACGTGGTTGTTTGTTACAATGTATCCGTCTCTGGAAATAATCACACCGGAACCGGTGGCTGAACTTTCACGTTCCTGAGGTTGCCCTTGTGGTTGTTGGAAAAAGGGATTTCCTCCACCAAATAAATCACGAAGCATATCGTTTTGAGACGAAGACGACACCATTTGTTTGGCTTTGATATTCACAACGGCCGGGGTCACTTTTTCTGCCTGAGCAGAAAAATCGAGTTCTGCAGCTGTTGGAATTGAAGAGGCCAGCTGGTAAGCCGGACTGTCGGAAGCTTTCTGGAAAACGACATCTTTATGATCCATGTCCAGAGCTTTGTACGTACCGAGCGTGATCAGGCTTCCTGCCAGTCCCGCTCCTAAAAGAGAAGCAAATTTTTTCATTTTTCTGTAAGTATAGAAGCGTTTAAAACAGATTTTCTGCGCAAGTATTGCATCCTAACAAACAAAATGCCAGTGAAGTGATTCGAAATTTTGTCGCAAAAATTCTGACAAAATGACCCTATACAGGGATGAAAGGAATGATCCTTTGATATACCAATTGGTTCCGGATTTAAAAGGAATAGGTTCCTTGTATTCTTGATCTTAAATAATCTGAAGTCTTAAGATTTGTTAACAAATTCCGGAGAAACTCTTCATTTTTGCCTGATATGGAAATGCTTTTGGAGTGGGACCGAAACCTGAGTCTGGCAATAAACCAGTTTCATTTCAATTGGTTAGATCCGGTCATGGTTTTCTGGTCGCAGAAATGGGTCTGGCTTCCGTTGTATGCTCTGATTTTGGCTATGTTTTACAGGCAATTGGACCTAAAGCGGTTTATAACAGCGGTGTTTCTCATAGCAGCTGCCATCACATTATCGGATCAAACGGCATCCACTCTTCTGAAGCCTTTTTTTGAAAGACTCCGTCCATGCCATGATCCGGATCTTCAATATCTGCTTCATTTGCCGGATGGTTGTGGTGGCCAGTTTGGATTTGCTTCATCGCATGCTGCCAATAGTTTTTGCCTTGCTACTCTGGTTTTTTGTTTTCTCAGAGTTCAGATAAAATACTCCTGGATGTTATTTTTATGGGCAATCATCATTGGTTGGAGCCGTATTTACCTTGGTGCTCATTTTATGGGTGATATTCTGGCAGGTTATATAATCGGGTTTTGCTGTGCAAATATGTCGTTTTTTCTGTTTCGGAAATGGATCAAATCAGGTCCAATTGAGTCAGCAAAAGCCGAATCCACCTGAATATCCTTTAATTTGCAACCCAATAATCAAGGTTCATGTTTTTTACTTTATCCAAAACGCTTCTTCATCTTCTGCTTCCGGTGGTTTGGGTACTGGGAATTCTGATTTGGGCTTTTCTGGCCAAAAGTCAGAAACGGCGAAAAACGTTGCTGGGGATTGGCATTGTGCTTTTTTTGGTTTTTAGTAATGATGCACTTGTCATGCGTGCCTACCAACTTTGGGAATATCCGATTTATTCCATATCATCCATTCAAAAAGAATATGATGTGGCCGTAGTTCTTGGTGGATTTACCGATTTAACCAAACAACCCAGAGACCGGGTGTATTTAGGGCAGGGAGCGGATCGCCTCATGCACGCTCTTTTCCTGTACCGGATGGGTAAAGTGAAAAAAATTCTGGCATCCGGCGGCTCAGGAATTCCAAATTTTAAAGATGCAATGGAAGCAGAGCGTATCCGGGATTTACTGATTACCTGCCAAATGGATACCAACGATATTTTAATGGAAACCAGGGCCCGTAATACATATGAAAACGCCAGATTCTCGTCGGAAATCATTCGTGAGAATTTTCCCAATGGAAATGTTCTGGTATTTACTTCTGCTTTTCATTGCCGCAGAGCCCAAGCCTGTTTCGAAAAGCAAGGAATGCATGTAGACATGTTTCCTGTAGATTTCCGGTTTACAGATCCCTATTTCAATTTAGAAAAGACCGTAATTCCAAGCAATGGAGCATGGGAAAAATGGGGAGTCCTCATCCATGAGATAGCAGGATATATTATTTATAAACTAGCGGGTTATGCCTGACAATCACTTTATCAACTTACTCTTTGAGCTCAACTAAACTTTCAAAAAAGGAAGTTCAACTACTTCTTGCACTAGCAGCAATCAATTTTACACACATCATGGATTTTATGATCATGATGCCGATGGGTGACCAATTGATGCGAAAACTCTCCATCAATCCTCAACAATTTAGTTTGCTTGTGGCTTCCTACACCATTGCAGCCGGGGTTGCCAGCTTCACGGGTACGTTTTTTGTGGATCGCTTTGATCGGAAGAGGGTTCTACTTACCTGTTACGCAGGGTTTATTTTGGGAACTGCTGTTTGCGGCTTTGCCGCTGATTATACCTTTTTGTTGGCCGCCCGCATCATGACAGGATTATTGGGAGGCATCATTGGATCCCAGGTTTTAAGTATTGTTGGTGATTTGATTTCTCCGGAAAACCGCGGCAAAGCAACGGGTTATGTGATGACCGGCTTTTCGGCAGCATCCGTTTTAGGCGTGCCGGTAGGACTTGCAGCAGCTTCAGAATTCGGATGGGAAATGCCATTTTTTGGCATAGCCATGATGGGATTTATTGTTTTCTGGATCGCTTACTATCTTTTACCTCCGGTTCGCCTTCACCTTATTTCGCAACAAAATCAAAGTAAAAACTTCGCTTTGGTGAAAGAAATTATAATGGTTAAAAAACATCGGATTGCATTCATCTTTACCATTCTTGTGGGGTTCTCACATTTTACTATGATTCCTTTTCTCTCGCCATATATGATTTCCAATGTCGGGTTTAAAGAGAGCCAACTCAGCTATATCTACATGATTGGTGGCGCTTTAACCTTGTTCACCGGTCCCTTCATTGGCAAATTGGCAGACCAGTATGGAACTGTAAAAGTTTTTTCAATTCTTGTACTTGTTGCTATTATTCCACAAATAGGTATCACAAACATGCCTCCGGTTCCTATTTGGATTGCCCTTTTATTTACATCACTTTTTTTTATTTTTTCAGGTGGCCGATTTGTTCCATCACAATCTCTCACGATTGGCGCTGTTGAAAACCAGTATCGTGGTGGATTTATGAGTCTTAATTCTTCAGTAATGCAGCTTGCCAGCGGTTTCGCCGCATTTTTAGCCGGATTCGTGATAGAGAAAGATGCAATGGGAAAACTCGTTCATTATGAACTAATTGGGTATTCTACAGTGATTTTCAGCGTATTGACTATTCTGGCGGCCCGAAAGCTTCGTTCGTAATCAACCAATAAATCACTATTCATTACTTTAGGCAAACTCTTGCCAGATTTATTTGATTTTCAACAGGATATATACTTGTATTGCTATCCCGCAATCCATTGCTGATTTTGAATTTTTATTTATCCTTTATCCCTTTCTTTCAGGATAATCCGGCAGGAATTCTGGCTGCCGTTATATCCATGATATGCTTTGGTTTTGCAGACAGCCTTTGGCGTGGGCCTACGCAGGTCTTCGGTGCTGCACGAACCATTTTATTCCGGAACTTCTTTGTTTTGGTGATTGTGATTCCTTATTTTTTTCTGAGTGAAAAACGATCCTTTATTTCGGATGATGCGGTTATAGCCACATTTGGAATAGGAATTTTAGGGTATCTTGGTCTTTATTGTTTTGCAAAAGCCACAAAAGCAGGCCTCACTTCTGTAATGGTGCCAGTGAGTTCAGCAAATACATTATTTACACTTATTTTGCACATAATTGTTCTGGACAATGCCCTAATAAACTGGTTTTCCGGCGCTGGAGTGGGGATAACTCTCATTGGACTGGCCATGCTGAAAATTAACTGGAGAAATGGAAAGTTTGATTTGGTTTTGTTGAAAGAGAGTGGATTCAGGTATGCTTTATTGGCAGCTGTTTTTTGGGGAATTGGTTTTGGTTACAGTTGGTTTGCCGTCACATTTGTGGGGCCTCCATTATTTTCTTTGATTCAGGAATCCATCATACTTGTATTGGCAGGTGGGCATATTCTCATCCAATCCTATATGTATTCTTCTGGTAGCAGATTCCGGAAATGGTTGGGTTTATTTGAAGAGGTTGAAACCCGATCTCAGGATTTGGACGATACTCAACGGATTTCAGGAAAGGTTGTTACCAATTGGCAGTGGTCCAGACAATGGAAGCAAAATTCATTTGTACTTGGCCTCATAGGTATTCTTGGTGCCGTAGGAAGCATATTTAATACGATTGCTTTGGATAAAGCCAGTATCAATACAGTGACGGGAATCGTTGTTGTGGCTCCCATAATCTCGGTTTTTTTCGGCCAGGTTTACTATGGTGAGAGACTTTCTCTTCAACAAAAAATAGCGGTTTGCCTAATTATATCAGGTGTTTTTGCTATATCCTATTTCCGCCATTACAACTAAGATCCGTTTTCTTAACCAATCTTGTTCTGCGAACTTTTCTTTTCGGATAGGAGCCTATTTTTAAAACAATAGCTTCAGAAATAAAGTTCAAACCCTAGTTTTACACCTCAATTCGTGCAAACAGGAATTGCTATTTTTTATGGATCATCATTTTTATTCCCTCCGGGTGGAAGAAATACGCCAGGAAAGTCTGGACAGCATCAGCGTTATTTTTGAATCAAACGAGCATTTTAAAGAGTATCTCGCAGGACAGTTCCTTACTTTGAAATCTGAAATCAATGGTGAATCGATACGAAGAGCCTACAGCCTTTGTTCTTCACCAGTTGCGAATGAACCGGTTGCTGTTACTATTAAGCATGTTCCAGGAGGCAAAATGAGCGAATGGATTTCCAGCAATCTTAAACCGGGAAGTAGAATGGAGGTGATGCCTCCGGTTGGAAATTTTGTATTTCGCCCACATGCTCAAAAGAAGCGGTGGTTCATGCTTTTCGCTGCCGGAAGTGGAATAACACCTGTTTTTTCCATGATCAAAACAATTCTCCTTTCAGAGCCTCAGAGTTATGTCTCTCTGCTGTTTGGCAACAGGACGGAAGAAGATATTATCTACAGGAAAACTTTACAGGAACTTTCTGACAAGTATCCTTCCCGGTTTAAAGTGATCCATACATTGACGCAGCCCAGCGGTTCCTGGTTTGGGGAGACAGGCCGTATTGATGAAGAATTGATCATGCATACACTGTCTCTTCTAAAACCGGTAAGCCCATTTGAAGAAACACAGGTTTTTATGTGTGGCCCACACGGTATGATGGACATTGCTGCAAAAGTGGCTTTAGAACAAGGGGTTAAAAAGGAAAATATTCACAGAGAAAGTTTTACTTCTTCTATAGACGAAGCATCCAAAGAAGAAGCAGTTGCCACTTTTGAAATGAAGGACCAGAAGGTTCAGATTAACCTTGACGGTAAAACCTATTCTGTTCAGGTGCAAAAAGGCGTGAGTATTCTGGACGCCGCTCTGGATAATAACATTGATATGCCTTACAGTTGCCAAAGTGGATTATGTACTGCCTGTCGGGGAAAATGCACTTCGGGCAAAGTACACATGGATGAGCGGGAGGGCTTATCCGATGAAGAGATTGAAGAGGGCTATGTTTTGACTTGTGTAGGTCATCCTCTTACGGACGATGTTGTCCTTGAAATGGGTTAGAAATAGTTTTTTACCGATTCCAGTAAGACCTTACTTTTCATAAAACTTCCTGTTCCAAAAGCCAGCTCTTTGTTTTCGGCATCAAAAAGTCTTGACTCGCTAACCCAAAGATTTTTTGAATGCTGCCTCAAAATTCCAACAGCACGAATCGGTGTGGCAGGAATGGGTCGTACAAAATGAAGAGTAAATGAAGCTGTGAGCAGAAAAAACTCTTTTTCAGTAACCTGCGCTGCAAAATATGCGGAATCATCCAGCATTTTGAATGCAACCAATCCATGACCGAAACCCATAGCATGATTCAGACTTTCGTTTGAATGGAAGGAAATCACGGCTTCATTCTTATCAAATACAATTTCTGTTCCGGTAAAATGCGTTTGATTTATCGGAGCGGATTCGTACATCTGCTTTAGCTTTTGCAGGTGTTGTTCTTTTGATATCATGCTGATTTTCTGAAATGAGTTCAGGTTTACAAATGTAATCCATTGCTTTGTTAAAACAGGATATGGGTCTTTTAAACACGCATCATCAGAATTCTTAAATTAAATGAATTCAGTTGTTTACAGAATGTGCAACAGGGTTATTCCTTTTTCATTGTCTCCAAATTGTATTTCAATGGAATCGAAGAAAAAAAAGGATTCAAACATCGTAAAATCAAAATAGAGCAGACAAGATCGAAACCATCGTTTGAGAAAATAAGATCCCTGGCCGTTCAGACCAAGGATCTCGTACTTGGAAATTGGACATGGGTCAATTTTTTTATCTAAAGGGATTTGACTTCAATGCGGATTTAAAAGGAAGGACCATCGTTCTGGCCTTCCTTTTAAATTTTTCCTCAATAGTTTCTGAATATTGTGAACGGCATATTTTGCCTTACTGAAAAACCAATAATTTTTTCACAATACTCAATCTTGTTTAGCATTAGAAGGAGAGAATATTTGAGCAGATGCAATTTCCAACCTGACACTGCTTTTATATCTCTCCGATTCTATACAACAAAGGTGAATAAGGAATCCCGTAAAAGAGTTAAACACTTATCCGTTGGTAGCAATTAGTTATCCGGTTGCAAATTTTAAGGCTTTAATAGTCAATTTTGGTATTCTTAAGCAGATTCGATCGCCGCTATTTCTCTACAACCAAAGTCCGTTTAGTAAAGGCTATGGTAAATACCGGTAAATATCCCTTCGATGGAGGAACCGAACGAGGGTAATGGTGTCGTTTTCAATCATCAATCCTATTCGATACACCCCAAGGCGTGTTATATATCCGAATTGAAATCCTGTGAGCTTTTTCAGTTTTTAGAATCTCCTAAACTGCGAATTCGCTTACTGAAGGTCTTTTATACAAAATGCCAGTTTTTTATGAATTGCTTTGTCACAAATGGAAAAGACACCCTTTTCAAATGTTCTATCAATTTTTAGCTTCACCTGCTAGTCGGCGTAGAAACGCATCCGTGTTAATATGCTTTCCTGTTCTACCTTCTTTCATAGCTAGCCCAATACCAATATCTTCGTACACTGTTTCAGATAACACCTTGGCTTTCAGTCCTAATTTATGGGCCAGTTCAACAGCTTGCTTTATATCCGCTTCAGAGCCGGATTGAATATCAGCGGTTTGTAAACGATTTTGCATTTCATAAAAATAAAAATTTAATCGATTCCGTCCTCTCAACTTGTCAGATCGCCTGAACCCGGCAATGGAAATCATTTGAACCGGATGTTGCTGGCGAAAGGAACGATACATATTGGGCTGGAAAGCAGTGATTGTACAAAGTATGAGTTTGTTAAAAGACATAATTTTTCAAAACCACTAATTTTTCCCCAATAAAGATCAGTTTAATTAAACTGGTTGCAAAGCTTTGGGTTAATGATTAGGGAAGAATAGTAAAAATCTTATTATTGCAATTCTTTTCCAAATTCATCATCACAATGAAGCAAATGAATTTGGGTTGATCAGGATTTAATCGTTTGTCCTAAACCATGAATCTCAAAGATTTATCAAGAAATATCGTAATGTGGAACCTCGTTCTTGCTGCTCTTTTTTTATCGTGGTCTCTTTTTAGACTTCAAACTCCAATTTTAGATTTCACAATGGAAGTTTCTTTATGATTTTAAAGTGTTTTATAATAGATGATGAACCGGGTGCACGATTTGCGACCCGAAATCTGTTAAAGGCTTTTGTATCAGACATTGAAATTGTTGGCGAAGCGGACGGAATTCAATCGGCCCTTGAACAATTTAAGATAGTGAAGCCTCACTTGGTCTTTTTAGATCTTGAAATGCCTCATTTATTTGGTTTCGAGTTGTTTAAATCTCCCGATAAGCCTGGCTTTGAAGTGGTTATCACTACTGCCTATGATGATAGAGCGCTTGATGCTTTCCGATATGGTGTTGCCGACTATCTGGTAAAGCCTTTAAATGAAGCGGCAATAAAGAGAGCCGTCAGCCGGGTGAGAAGAATTCTTGCCCCCCTTGAAAACGCTAAAGTAATCTCATTGCAAACCAATGAGGGAACCAAATTGATTCCATCTCAGGAAATTGTGCGGCTAGAGGCAGACCGAAATTACAGTCTTGTGTTTGGCGATTTTGGCAAAACCATTTGCAGTAGTAAAAATCTGGGGCATTTCGAGCAGATTCTTGAAAAGTGTGGGTTTTTCAGGGTGCATCATTCGCATCTTATTTCCCTTTATCATATTCACAAGCTGAATAAATCTGATAATTCAATCGAAATGAAGGATGGTCACATGATCCCCGTTTCAAGAGAGAAGAAGAAGCGATTAATTGAGCTTTTTGATCTGGTGCCAAAAGTGGAAAATGAGTAAAATAGCTTCGTTGAAATAGGGCAACTCCATTAGTATGTATCCATAAAGCGTTAAAAATTAACAATTTATCATTAATAATTTGTGATTAACTATTTACCATCTGGGCTTGTCTTTATCCCTTCCTCCTTTGGTACTTTTAAACCTCCTTTGCTGCAGATATTTGACTTCGTTTTGACGCATTGCCTGAAGTAGATTTTTTGCCTGGTCTTCCGTTAGCCCGGCCTCCAGAAGTTTCTTCTTATCCATTCGCTGTGCTTCAGGATCATCCATATTGGTTTCCTGGTTTTTTTGAGCGGATTTGTCTTTTCCTTCCGGATCTGGTTTTTCTTCTTTTCCATCCTCCTGTTTTTTGCCAGTCTCGCTGGAATTTTCTCCCGGCTGCTCCTTTCCTTCTTTACTGTTTTTTAGCTCTTTGTTTTTATCCTCAGGAGACCCTTTTTTAGGTTGGTCTTTTTCCTGTTGCTTTTTATTTTCAGGCTGTGAATCCTCTTTAGAATCTTTTTTTGATGACTCTTTTTGGGATTTTTCTTCCTTTTTGTTCTGTTGTTGGGGTTCCTTTTTTGGATCTTTCTGTGGATTCCGTTTTTTATCTTCTTCCTCTTTCTTTTGATTTAATTTATATGCCAACTCGTAATTGTATCGGGCAGAAGAATTTTCAGGTTGCGTTTTTAAACTCTTTTTGTACCATTCCATTGCCGTCTTGTAATCTTTTTGAGCAGAATAAATATTTCCTATCTGCTGATAAGCGAGAGAAATAAGCGAGGGAGATGTGAGATTACCTGCTGCAATGAGATAGTTTTTCTGTGCCTGCCGGTAATCTCTTGACTGAAGATACGCATGGGCCAGATTAAGATTGGCTTGTGCCGGCAGGTCCGGACTTTCTTTAAAAGCCTTTTCATATGCATCGATGGCAGATTTGAAATCTTTCTTTTTCATCGATTCTGCGGCAAGAGTTAAAAGCTTATTTGTCTTTGAAATGTTTGTGATCCCATCTGCGTTTACAACGATTGGAAAGGCAAAAACCAACAACAGGAAAACAAATATTCTGAGAAATGCCATAATGAAATGTGTACTCTAGTATTGCAAAAGTGAAACATTTATTGAAAATTCTATTCAATTTCAACAACGGAGTACCATTTAGGAACCAACCCCTATTTGAACTCCACAAAATGAACCTATTTTTGAGCCCGCAATTAATTTTTTCAAAGAGGAAATTGAGCAAAGGCCATTGCCAAAATATGACCCGGAAAGGTGTACAAAACCAGTCAATATTAACCTCCCTGATGAGGAGGGTTTTACTCTATACAGGTAGGTTGCACATAAGCCTGGTTTTTTCCCGGAGTTTTTATTGTGTGCGGTTTTTATTCCTATCCATATTTTTTATGGGAGCCTGTTCTCAGGAGAAGAAAACCTGGTCTTCATTGGCTTGGCATAATACTCTGGCTCACTACAATGGATATTTTATTGCCCGTGAGAAAATGAAGGAATTTGAAGCCGATCAACTTGCGGGTTACAAAGACAACTACAACCGTGTGCTTGACATTTATCCTTTTCCACCCCTGGGCTCGGCTTCGTCAGCAAATGCTGCTATGGAAGAAGTGATAAAAAAAGCTTCTATTCCTATCCAAAGACATAAGAATTCCAAATGGCTGGATGATAGTTATCTGCTGATTGGTAAAGCTCGGTTTTACAAAGAAGACTGGGAAAATGCAATTCAGACTTTCAAATTCATAAACACGAAATTCAAAGATCAGGATGTTAAACACCATGCAGTAATCTGGCTCCTGATTACTTATACCCGAATGGGGGATATTTCCAATGCGAAATCAGTGATTGCCTATTTAAAAAAGGAGACTCTTAGTAAGGACAATCTGAGAGAAGGGGCACTTGCATTTGCTTACTATTACCAAAGAAAGAAGGAATATCAAAAAATGATGGACTATCTGTCTATGGGAGTCCAGCTGATGCCAAGAAGTCGAAAAAAGGGACGACTCGCCTTCGTACTCGGGCAATTAAATCAAAAGTACAAGCATGATCCGGAAGCCTATTCTTCGTACAAATCAGCTTTGCGATGCTGGCCTAATTTTGAACTTGAATTTTACTCCCGGCTTAATATGGCTCAGGTGGTTGCCATTACAGAAGAAAAGCAATTGAAAAAGATCCGGAAGAATTTTAAAAGAATGACTACCGATCTTAAGTATGAGGACTATCTGGATCGGGTGTACTATGAGATGGGCCTTTTTGAGATCAAGCAGAATAATATGCCCAAAGGCCTCGAATTTCTTAAATTGAGTTTGAGGAAAAGTAAAGGACCAACAGGTCAGAAGCCTTATACCTATTTAAAGCTGGCGGATCTTCATTACAACCCAATGCGAAATTATGCCTGGGCTAAAAACTACTATGATAGTACATTGCTTGGTCTGGACACAGCAGACGACAACTATAAATTTGTAGCAAGAAGGCAGAAAATTCTCGCAGAGTTTGTGGTTCATTATTATATCATTGAGAAGGAAGACAGTCTCCAACGCCTTGCGAAAATGGATTCAACTCAGTTATTCACCCTTATTGACCGCAAAATAAAGGAGGAAAAAGAAAAACTGACCAAGGCTGAAAAGGCGGCAAAGAAAGAAGCAGATGCCGTAGCGGGTGGTGCGGATCCTTTTGATAATTCTGCACTTTCCAACCTCAGTGGAGGAAACAATGCGGGAAACCAACCAGCCGGTGGTGCACAGAGTGGGGGATGGTATTTCTCAAATCTGGCAGCGGTTTCAAACGGGAAACTTGACTTCAAAAAGAAATGGGGAAATCGTAAACTCGAAGATAATTGGCGGAGAAGCAACAAAGAAAGTGAGTTTGATGAAAATGATGCAAATGCTTCAGCAGATTCAAGCACGAAGAATGTGGTTAAAACTGACGCTGAAAGCAAGCAGAAAAGTGAACCTGGAAACAAAAAGGAACCGATTTTGAGTCAGGCAGATCTTAGAAAGCCTTATCTGGCTGAAATTCCATTCAGCAGTGAAATGATGGCAGCTTCCAATTCTAAACTTCAGGTTGCCTTGTTTGAAATAGGTAAAATCTATGACCAGAAACTGGAAGAACCTGATCTTGCCGTTGAGTCATTGGAAAGGGATGTAAAAGATTATCCTTCCTATGAAAAGGTTCCGGAAGCCTTGTATAATCTATGTGTCATTTATAAAAGACTAGGAAAACAAGCGGATTATGACCGATGCAAAGAAATTCTCCTGAGCAAGCATCCGGGATCATTGTTTGCCAAACTTATTCTCAATCCCAATTACCTGATTGAGAATAAGCAACGAAATGAAATCATCTCCGGTCTTTATAAAAACGTGTTTGACCAGTATAAAGCCAACATGTTTATCGAAGCCAGTAATGGCATTGCCAGCATCCGGACGAATTACCCCAAATCAGACTTTGAAGACAAATTAGCCATTCTCTCTGCTCTCATTACAGCTAAGACGGTCGACATTCCCACCTATGTGGCGGCTCTCAAGAAGTTTATGGCAGATTATCCAAAATCCAATCTTCAGGAATTTGCCAGGCTTTGTTTAACCAATGCAGAAAAGGGAAAATCAACAGGCACCGGGGTTCCAATGGATAGTTCTGCTGTGGTGGAAGGCAAGCCTAAAAAGCCGGAATTCAATGAAAGTCTCAATACCAAACAGTATCTCATTATTCTGATCCCAAGTCTGGATATTCCTGAAGCGCAAATCCAGGCTGCATTTTCGGATTTCAATGCCAAGTTTTATCCGGGTGAAGGTCTTCAAGTGACTTCATTGCCCTTTGGAGATAACAAGCATGTGATGATTAAAGTGCAGGAACTGCCTTCCAAAATTCAGGGAATGTATTACGCACAAAAAGTACAGGAGGCGGGACCGTTTAAGAAAGAGTTTAAGAACCTGAAGCCTACGTATTTGCTGGTAACACCTGAGAATTTGCAGCTACTGTATAAATCAAAAGCCATTTCAGACTATGCTGTTTTTTACGCAAAGAACTACAATCTGAAAAAGGAGCTGGATGACGATGTTCCTACGTTTGGGAAATAGAAAGGGATTTCGGAACTGACATTCAGTGGTTAGTCATTCTATTTGCTATTCGTGGTGATTTTCAATCCGTATAGGAAAAGGAAGTGATTTAAACTCCTGCAATTTCAAATAAAGGATGATAGAAAAAAGGAGTCCTAACTCTCGAATATCTCTTTGCCGGATAAAAAATGACCTGAAAAAATCTGAATTGGAATTTCATCAACTTCTGTATAAACGCCTGTTTTTGTATAGATTCCATTGATTAATTCAAAGCATTCTATAATCCGGTCACCGGGAAATACGATCCAGTATTCCCTGACGCCCACCTCCTGATAGAGATTGAATTTCTGATTAAGATCTTTGGACGAAGTTGAAAAAGGAGAGAATTTCAATAATGAAATCCGGACTCCCCAGGCAACCTTGATCATCCAGTTTCAAAGGATCACACACAATAAACAAATCTGGTTGTACTACGGTGGTTATCTGATTGTCGTTTGGGCCATTCGTAATTAATCTGACATCGGTTGGGGCATGAAAAAGGCGACAGGATTTTCCTTTCAGCATCATTTTCAACAAGCCGGTCAGGTTTACAGAAAGGGTTTGATGGTAAGTATTTGGAGCAGGTGAAATCGGGAAGATTTTCCCTTTGATGATTTCAACCATTTCATCCAATTTCCAGGTCAGGTAATCGGCATACGTATAAATCGAAGATTGAAGGTCTAGCTGGTCTATCTGGGTTACTTTCTTTTTCATATTCAAATTGCTTTGTAAAATAAAGTTTAAGTTCAGACAGTTAAATCAATGCATTTGAGCACTATATAAGTTCAGGAATTGAAAACAACATTTTGTACAAGCAGAGTCTCCAATTGAACCCCTATTGAAATTTCTTTTGAAATGCAAATTAAGCACCGTTTTTGAAATTTAAGGCATTTCCGGCTGAGGGATAGAAGCGGAAATCCCACGCTGAAGGCGGGGGTTGAAGCGGATAGCCCGACCCGGCCATAGCCTGCGCATGGCAGGGGCAGCCCCAATCTAAAATACACAGGATGTTGATCTGGCCTATTTTACTTCCTGCATTAGTTTGCGTATAACTGGTGAGATGGCAATGAGAACCACCCCCGCAATAATGGCATAAATGCCAAATTGTTTGTATCCCTCTGTGTAGGAAATGAGCTTATCCATGGCGGTTGGATTTTTGGCTGTGGATACAATACTGGCGCCAAAAAGTCCCGCAACATACTGGCCATACGCACTTGCCAGAAACCACATGCCCATCATTAAACCCTGAAGCCGGGCTGGCGAAAGTTTGGTCATGATGGAAAGTCCGATCGGTGACAGGCACAATTCACCGAGTGTAACAATGAAGTACGCCACGGTAAATACGTCTAAAGACGCAATGCCCAGATCGTTGGCAAAAAACCGGCATAGGTAGAATCCGTAGAAGCCCAAACCAAGAAAAAGGAAGCCCAAACCAAATTTAACCACGGTGTTGGGTTCGATTTTTTTGGTAGCCATAGCCAGCCAGATGAGTCCGGCAACGGGAGCGAAAAAGATCACAAAAAGACTGTTGGCCGCATTATTTACGCCATTGGGATCGAGAGGTATGAAACCCAGCAATTGGTTGCCCAGGTTGTTGGATGCAAACAAACTGAGAGAGCCTCCTGCCTGTTCAAAAATAGCCCAGAAAATGACGGAGAACAAAATAAACATAAGGGCAGCAATCAGCTTTTTTACTTCAGCGGTGGAATGTTTGGTCATTTCATAGAAAAGATACAACAAACTGAAAGGCCCGATGATGTACATAAACCAATCGGTATACTCCGTGTTGGCCACCATAATCATGATCACCGGAATGGCTGCCAGGGCGCCTCCATACACCATATACTCATACCATTGTTTGCCTTTGGTTATGTTTCCTTTTTCATCGGTTTCGAGGGGTGAAAGTCCAATCGGTCCCAGCGTTTTTCGGGTGTATACAAAGGTGAGCAGACTGATTGTCATCACGACTGCAGCCAGGCCGAAAGCCAGATTCCAGGAATAGCTTTTTCCGATAGCAATGCAGGCGTATCCACCAAGCAAAGCTCCAATGTTTATACCTGAGTAGAAGAGGGAGAAACCGGCATCCCGGCGGCTGTCGCCTTCTTTGTACAGGGCGCCTACCATGGTAGAGATGTTGGGTTTAAAGAAACCCGTGCCGATGATGTTGAAGCTCAGTCCAAGAAAGAAAAACTCCTTTGGGTCTATTGATAGGATCAGACTTCCGGTTATCATGAGAAGACCTCCCCAGAAAAGGGATTTCCGGAAACCCAGAATTTTATCGGCAAAAAGTCCACCTATAAACGTAAATGCATAGACAAACGCTTGTGTGGCACCGTATTGAAGATTGGCCTCGCCTTCCTGCATAAAAAGCTGATTCACCATAAAATAGGTGAGCATTCCCCGCATCCCGTAAAAGGAAAAGCGCTCCCACATTTCGGAGAAGAAGAGATACCAAAGTTGTTTGGGATACTTTCCTTCAAAATTCTGGATTTGCTCCAGGGTCTGATTTTGCTGCATGTTAGTATTTAAATTATTTAGCAAAAAAGCCGCATTGGAATGCGGCTTTTAACAAGGATGATTTTTTAAAATAGATTGTTTTCCCGCATCACACGGTTGAGCCACTTCAACATGAGGAATAACAGGATTCCTGCTGCCAGAACGAGGCCAAAGTTCATATAAAAGAAGTCTTCTTTGTGTTCGAATTTCTCCCAAAGTCCGGAAAGCATACCTGATAGTTTATTTCCAACTGATATTGCCAGAAAAAAGCCTCCCATCATTAAGGCGGTGATGCGGGGAGGCGAAAGTTTTGAAACCAGTGATAAGCCCATCGGAGAAAGGCAGAGTTCACCAATCGTAATCACTCCATAAGAAGCGAGTAGCCACATGGAACTTGCTTTACCGGTTAAATCATTGGTCGATAATACAGCTCCAACCATTACCAGAGCAGATAGTGCGGTAACAATCAAGCCAATGGCTATTTTGGTGGGTGTACTGGGTTCCATCTTCCGGCTGTTGAGGAAACCAAAAAATCCAATGACCAGGGGAGTAAGCAAAACAACCCAGAAGGGATTTATCGACTGATACAATTCGGTGGAATAGAGTTTGAGGTCTTTTCCTTTTTCAGGAACCTGATCGTCGGGAAGAGTTTCAAAATACTTCCTTGATTTTTCCAGTTGGCCGATTTTGCCTGAAAAGGAAGCTTTGTCCTGAAGTTCTTCTTTGGTCACATCGGGCATTGCTTTTTCCTTATCCCGCATACTTTGGATGGTGGTGTTGAAGGTATTTTGATCGCTGGCTACAATGTCGTTGTTTACTACCACCTGCGCCATTCCGATTTTATCGGCAACATTTGAGACACTGGCAGGCATTTGACGATCGGTGTGGTCTTCTGCCCAAATGGTGAGGGCATCGCCGTTCTGATGGAAGATGGCAAAGAATAAAATAACACAGGTAAACACCGCAAGCAAGGCTTTAATGGCCCGGCTTTCTTTTGCTTCTGCCGAGAAGGCCAGATAAACGAAAAAGCTGATCACCGGAAGACAGCCAAAAATAAAGGCATCGTTTGTATCTGTACCCAGGATATTTCCTGGAATGAGGTAGCCAATTATCCCAAAAATAAACATTGGTAGAACCGTAAGCCCTAAAATTTTCAGAGTTGGCATATCGCCTTCTTTCAATGGTTTTACTACATCGACGTGCTTGATGTGTTTGGTGCCCATCAGGAAAATGACCACACCCAGGAGCATTCCAACACCTGCTGCCGCAAATGCATATCCCCAGCCATAATTGATTCTCATATAGGCTGCTACGAAATTGCAGATAAAGGCTCCCACATTAATGCCCATGTAGAAAATGTTGTAGCCGGCGTCTTTTTTTCCTTTTAGTTCATCTTTACTGTAGAGATTGCCAACGAGTGTGGAAATATTGGGTTTGAAAAATCCATTTCCCAGGATCACACAGAAGAGGGCAATAAAAAACGTGGTTTCGCTGTGGATGGAAAGTAGAAAATACCCAAGGGCCATCATCAGGCCACCCATTACTATGGATCTTCGGTAACCGAGAATACGATCTGCCAATAAACCCCCAATAAAAGGAGTGAGGTAAACTAAACCTAAATACGTGCCATAAATGTCCGATTTTTTACCGGAGTCGAATCCCATTCCTCCATTATTCCATCCATCCAGCATGTATAGGGAGAAAATACCCAGCATGAGATAGTAGCCAAAGCGCTCCCACATTTCGGTAAAAAAGAGAACGTACAATCCTTTGGGGTGACTTGTTTCTAAGGCGGTTGCCTGGTTTGGTGTTGCCATTAAATGGGTGTTTTTTTAAAGGGTCGAAGTAAAGGCAAAATTTCTTCATTGACCAAAGGAAATTTGGAAAGCAGAGTTGTGTGAAGAACTTTGACTTAAAAGTGATAAGCGATTGTCGTTTTGACAAGATCATCCACTTTTTTCGACTTAGATTGGAATTTATAGAAGTATCCCAACCTATTTATTTACTTTGGCCAAATGGAATTTTTCACCATTAACCATTTTGAATTGAGGCTTTTAGTGGCTTTGATTTTTGGAGCCTTTATTGGACTTGAAAGACAGTGGCAACACAAAATTGCCGGAATAAAAACCAATTCGTTGGTTGCACTTGGTTCAGCTCTTTTTGTTGTATTGTCTCATAAGATTCTGGCAGACAATACAGCGGAGTCCAGAATCATTTCTCAGATTGTTACGGGTATTGGCTTTCTGGCAGGAGGTGTGATTATGAAGGCCGGGTTTAATGTTCAGGGAATCAACACGGCAGCCACCATCTGGTGTTCTGGTGCTATTGGTTGTTTATCAGGAATGGGGTTTGGCTATGAAGCCGTTGTAGGAACCTGCATTGTAATTTCAGCCAACATAGGACTAAGGACTTTGGGTAAATCCGTTGATAAAAGAAGCCTGGAGTTTCTTCACTCCAAGATTTACCATTTACTCATTGTTCATTTTGAAAGTGGATCCGGAGGAAAAGTGCGAAGGGAAATACTGTCCACTTTAAAATCCTATTCCAATCTAAAGCTAGTTTCGTTTGAAAGTCATAATAAGAAACACTCAGAACCTTATGTAACGCTTGAAATCAAGGCGTTACAGGAAAACGACGAAGAACTGAACAGCATTATGAACCATCTTTCTGAAATAGATTCAATTCTTGGTGTCAAATGGGATCTGGATTCGGATGGGCATATAAAAAGTTAGGGTTCTGCAAGAAGGCAGGAAACTATCAACCGAAATTTCCCGTAAGAATCTGGATTTTTCGTTTTGGATTTTGTAGCTCTTTGTTCATTTTTGTTGTAAGCAAAATACACCATGAAACGATTTTTCAATTTTCTGCTTTTCCTGCCAATTCAATTTTCAATTGCTCACACCTGTGATTCCTACTATTGGTTTAAGCAGGGAACGGTAGTAGAAACAACTTTATACGATAAAAAAGGGAAGCCCGATGGCAAAACTTCCTGCCAGATTGTGGCGGTAGAAAGTTCTGGTGAGGGTAAAACTACTTCCTTCCTAAATACATTTTATTCAGAATCAGGGAAGAAACAGAATGAGGCAAAAGGTTCGGTTCGTTGCAACAAGGGCAAGATTCAATTTGACCTTAAGAACTTTGTCGGTGAAGATTAGCTTAAGACGTTTAAAGACATGCAGATAAAGGGTGCGGAAGCCTTCCTGGATTACCCCGAGACTATGCAAGAGGGTAGTGTTTTGCACGATGGCAAGTTGCACATGGATATTGAAAACAACGGTTCGGCTTTTGGAACCATCGATGTTTCGATTTCTGAAAGAAAAGTATCTGCAAAAGAAGAGGTAACCTCTCCGGCCGGATCCTGGAACTGCTTTAAAATCTCGACTGTGTCTGTGGTAAAATCTAAAGAAATGGGTATTGGTTTTCCGATTCAGGTAGCAGAGTGCTTTGCTCCTGGATTTGGCGTAGTCAAAACAGAATCGTTCTCAAAAAGCGGTAAATTGATGGGATCCAGTTTGGTGACTTCGGTGAAGTAGGTAGCGGGGAATAAGAAACGGGGAATAAGAAACGGGGAATAAGAAACGGGGAATAAGTTGATCCAGAGGTCTGACCGCTTTCA
>Ga0105046_10003784_pt1 | contig 24034 bp, 17 predicted proteins | sample MAT03_FD_78385 | JGI IMG/M metagenome (GOLD analysis project Ga0105046, IMG submission 78385) | Freshwater microbial communities from Lake Fryxell liftoff mats and glacier meltwater in Antarctica - MAT-03 (megahit assembly) | ecosystem: Environmental > Aquatic > Freshwater > Ice > Liftoff...
AAGCCTTGGAGTTCCTTGGCGGTGACCGGGACGCTGGGTTGGCGTGCGATGGTGTGGCTCGTGTGTCGGCAACGTTAGCGAACCGCTACGAGGCCGGTTCGCGAGAGTTAGTTGTACGGAAATCCCTGCAACCAGTGTACGCAATGTACTGCAAAAATCGAGCCGACCACTATTGATACGCAACAGATTACACACAAAGTACGCGACCTTCTAGCTCTCTCGCGGATCGTTGAAAATAAATGCCCCGGTAGACTGGATTTTCGGAATCCATCTGAGTAGTATGGCTCTTGGCGGTAGCGCCGTCCGTTTTTCTTGCCCCGAGTTCGCAACCCACCGTCGCGGAAATCATCTCCAAAAGATGATTCTTCACGGCACGGATAGTGACCGGGGCACCCGCGAAGCCAGTGGTGACAATGCGCCCGACCCACTCGCCTCAATGTGTTCTTTCCCCTCGATTCCGCACCATGCCCTTATTTTTGGGAATAGTCCAGCCCGGCTCTGTTGGGGTTGCCCCTGAACCCAAACACCCAGGTGTTGTATCCTCACCCCGTGAGGCGTGTGCCTTCGGGGCCGATCCCCGATTTGGCACGACTTGCCGTACCCGCGTTCAATAACTAACCCAGCGATCCGACGCAAGGTCCGTTGCCAGCGGGGCAACGCCCGCGCGTCGGCTATTACGTTTCGCGTCTTTTGTGCGAAGTCCTGGTGAACTTCCCACCTGGGCCGCGCCCGAAACTGCTAACACGAAACCCGATTGGGAGGAGCAACCCCGATGCCCATCCCGGCTCAACGCATCATCGTCCCCACCGTGAACCGAGACTTCGGCCGGTTTGGAGATGCCGTCGCCGTTCCGGACCTCACCGAGGTCCAGACGCGGTCCTACAACCGCTTCTTGCAACTCGACCTGACATGGGACCGTCGCACCCCGACCGGCCTCGAAGGGGTGATGAAGGAAATCTTCCCCATTGAGAGCTACGATAAGAAAATCTCCCTCGAATACATCAAGTACGACCTCGGCAAACCGCGTTACGACCCGGACGAATGCCGCCAACTGCGCCTTACCTACGGTCGGCCCTTCCGCGTCTGGCTACGCCTGCGCAAGAGTGATGGTACCGCCGTCGAGGAAGAAGTCTATCTCGGTGACATGCCCATCATGATTGGTGGCGGCGAGTTCATTATTAACGGGGCCGAGCGCGTCGTCGTTTCCCAGTTGCACCGCTCCCCCGGCGTGGACTTCGTCGTCACCCGCGAAGCCGACAAGGATTTGCACTCCTGCCGTATTATCCCCGAACGCGGCAGTTGGATCGAGATCAATTGCACCAAAAAGGACACGCTCGGCGTTCGCATCGACCAGAGCGGCAAGTTCTCGGCGCTCACGCTACTCCGCGCCATGGACCCGATGTATTCCAGCACCGCCAATATCCTGCAAGAGTTCCTCCCCGTCGAGACTTTGAAACTCAAAGACCCGGCGGCGGCGCGGGCCAAACTCGTTGGCGACCCCGAAGCCGGCATCATGCCGATGATCGCCGCGGCGGATGTCATCGACCCCGAGACGGGCGAAGTCTACCTCGACGCCGGCAAGCCGTTCACGGCCGATAAAGCCGACAAGGCCATCCTCGCCAACATCAGCGAGTTGCTTGTCATCGCCTGGCCGAAAGACCCGATCGTTCTCAACTCGCTGAACGAAGACGGCACGGACTCGCACGAGGCGGCGCTGCTGAAGATTTACCAGCGGTTGCGGCCCGGCAACCCCGCGCAACTTGAGAAGGCCCGCGAACTGTTCCGCGAGAAGTTCCAGGACGCCAACCGCTACCGCCTCGGTCGCGTCGGCCGCTTCCGCATCAACCGGAAGTTCCACCAGAAAGTCGCCGAAACCGAGATGACGCTGCGGTCGGTGGACTTCGTCAACTCGATGAAATATCTGTTCGACCTGCGTGACCACAAGGGCGGCGTGGACGACATCGACCACCTCGGTAACCGCCGGTTGCGCACGATCGACGAACTCGCGGCCGACGAACTCCGCAAGGGCTTCCTCAAGTTGCGCCGCACCGTGCAGGAACGCATGGCGATCCGCGACCAACAGGATATGTCGCCGCGAACGCTGATTAACCCGAAGTCCGTGTCGGCTGCTATCGAATACTTCTTCGGCCGGTCGGAACTGTCACAGGTCGTTGACCAGACAAACCCGCTCGCCCAACTCACGCACGAACGGCGGCTCTCCGCGCTCGGGCCTGGTGGCTTGAACCGCAAGCGGGCCGGCTTTGAAGTGCGCGACGTGCATATCTCGCACTACGGCCGCATCTGCCCCATCGAGACGCCGGAAGGCACGAACATCGGGCTGATTTCGTCACTCTCGATCTACGCCGAGATCGACGAGTACGGGTTCCTCACGACGCCGTACAAGATCGTCACGAACAAGAAGCTCACGGATGAAGTCGTTCGCCTCCGTGCAGATGAGGAATCGCAAGCCGCCCTTGTTCCCGCCGACGTCGAGACCGAAGGGGACAAAATCTCCACGCCGATGGTGAACGGCCGCCTTGCCGGCGACCTGCAACCCATCCCGTCGGACAAGGTCCAGTATATCGACGTGTCGCCCAAGCAGATGGTCGGCGTGTCGGCAGGGCTGATTCCGTTCCTCGAACACGACGACGCGAACCGCGCCCTGATGGGTTCCAACATGCAGCGGCAAGCCGTGCCGCTCTTGATCCCCGAACCCGCGCTCGTCGCCACGGGTCTGGAACGTGAAGTCGCCCAGCACTCCGGCATGCTCGTTCGCGCCCAGGAAGACGGCCTGGTCGTCTACGTCGATGCCGAACGGATCAAGCTCGAAGAGAAGGACAAGATCGTCCGCGAGTATGTGCTGCGCAAGTACCACGGCCTCAACGAGCGCACCTGCCTGAACCAGAAACCCATCGTCAAGATGGGCGACAAGGTGAAGAAGGGGCAGACGATGGCCGACGGTGCCGCCACCCTGGGCGGCGAGTTGGCCCTGGGTCGCAACGTGCTGGTCGCGTTCATGTCGTGGGAAGGGTACAACTTCGAGGACGCCATCATCATCAGCGAACGGCTGGTGAAGAACGACACGTACACTTCGATTCACATCGAAGAGTTCGACCTCGAAATCCGCGAAACGAAGCTCGGCAAGGAAGAGTTCACCCGCGACATCCCGAACGTCAGCCCCAAGGCGCTCGGCAGCCTCGACGAACACGGCGTCGTCCAGATCGGTACTTACGTCCGACCCGGCGACATTCTGGTTGGCAAGGTTTCGCCCAAGAGCCGCAGCGAACTGACCCCGGAAGAGAAGTTGCTACACGCCATCTTCGGCCGCGCCGGCGAAGACGTGAAGAACGACAGCCTGGAAGTTCCCTCGGGCGTCGAAGGCATCGTCATCGCCGCGCACCGCTTCAGTCGGCGGGCGCACATGAGCGAGGACGAGAAGAAGGAAATCGACAAGCAACAGAAGGAAATCAACGACACCTACTCGGAGAAGATCGCGGCCCAGTTCCGCGAGTTCGTCGAGGCGTTGGGCGAAGTTCTCGACAAGAAGGAACTCAAAGACCCCAACACGGGCAAACTTCTCGGCAGCGACAAGGACGACAAGGTTGTCGCCGAGCAAGCCAAGGTGTTCAAGCTCGAGAATCTCGATATCCGCACGCCCGACAGCCAGAAGAAGGCGACCAAGATTCACAACCGCCACTGGGAACGCATCCAGTTCTTCATCGACGAGCAAGAGCGAAAGCAAAACTCGCTCAAGCGCGGCGACGAGTTGCCCAGTGGCGTGCAGCAGATGGTGAAGGTCTACGTCGCCACCAAGCGAGTGATCTCCGTCGGCGACAAGATGGCCGGCCGGCACGGGAACAAGGGCGTTATCTCGAAGGTGCTTCCCGAAGAGGACATGCCGTTCCTCAAGGATGGCACCAGCGTGGACATCCTCTTGAACCCGCTCGGCGTGCCGTCGCGTATGAACGTGGGCCAGATTCTCGAAACCCACCTCGGATACGCCGCCGCGAAGCTCAAGTTCAAGGCGATCACCCCCGTGTTCGACGGGGCGACCGAAGACGAAATCCGCGCGTGCTTGCAAGAAGCCGGGTACTCCGAGACCGGCAAGAGCGTGCTCTACGACGGCCGCACGGGCGAAGCCTTCGACCAGCCGGTCACCGTCGGATACATCTACATGCTCAAACTTCACCACTTGGTCGACGACAAGGTTCACGCCCGTGCCACCGGCCCGTACTCGCTTATCACGCAACAACCGCTCGGCGGCAAGGCGCGATTCGGCGGGCAACGGTTCGGCGAAATGGAAGTGTGGGCGCTCGAAGCCTACGGGGCCGCGTACATCCTCCAGGAGTTGCTCACTGTGAAGTCCGACGACGTGGAAGGCCGCACCAAGATCTACGAGAGCATGGTGAAGGGCGAAAACACCCTCGAAGCCGGCACCCCCGCCAGCTTCGATGTGCTGACCCACGAAATCCGCGGCCTGGGCCTGAATATGTGCCTGGAGAAGAAGCGGGTGTGAATGGAGGTCGCCCGGTGGACGAATACTACATTGAGTCCGGCGTCCACCGGGCGGTCGCGCTCCGGGAGAATGGTCTGCGAATCATCCCCGCGATCCTGCTCGAACCGGGACAACGCCCCCGAACCATCTGGGTGTCGCTCGATCAGTTGCACTCGTCTCGGTCGTCGATCAGCCGCTCCGACAGACGGCACAACTACACAGCTTTGGAGTTGGCGATGGGGACGGCATTGGGCCGGTATCTCATGCCATCGATCCAACTGCAACCACTCGGTTTGCCCATGCAGCCACCGACGTTCCCGCTGCTTCAGGTAACGATTGAGGCGTGAAAGGGGTGATGACGTGACGGACATCGAACGCGGGTTCTTGATCCAGAAGTGCGGCAAAATCCTCCAGGATGTGATTGTCGAAATCCGTGACCTGAGTTGGGAGGACGGGCACGCCAAGCAGATTAATGACCTGGCCGACCTGACCCACAACATCCCGGAGTTCCTGATCGGCTTGAACGACCACGTCCTTGGATACCTGCGGCGCGGCTTCATGGAATACGCCCGCAAGTATCACCCCCGAATCGAGCCGGAGACGAGCCGTTATGTGATGCTCCTGGATATGGACGAAGTGACGTTCAACGGTCTATACCGCCGGGCCTCCTGGCCCTGGCCCGAGTCTGTCGAATCTGTCGGTTGACCCCGTTCGGCCCGCACAAGCACGAAGAACTGCTCTCCACACGAGGGGAAAAATATGTCTACCACACCGCCGCCCGTTGCCAATTCATCCGCCGACAACGGCGAATCGACCACCTACGAACGCATCAACGACTTCGGGGCTGTTCGCATCAGCCTCGCCAGCCCACAGGACATCAAATCCTGGTCGCATGGTGAGGTGAAGAAGCCTGAAACGATCAACTACCGCACGTATCGGCCCGAGAAAGACGGACTGTTCTGCGAACGCATCTTCGGGCCGGAAAAGGACTGGGAATGCACCTGCGGTAAGTACCGCGGCATGAAATACAAGGGGATGGTCTGCGACCGCTGCGGCGTGAAGGTGACGCACAGCCGCGTCCGCCGCAAGCGCATGGGCCACATCGAACTGGCCGCCCCGGTCGTCCACATCTGGTTCTTCAAGGCGATGCCCAGCCGCCTCGGCACCCTGCTGGACATGAAGACGACCAACCTCGAGAAGATCATCTACTTCCAGGATTACGTCGTCATCGATCCCGGCCAGACCGGTCTCAAAGAACGCCAGATTCTCACCGAGGACGAGTACAAGCACTACCGCCAGGAACACGGCGACACGTTTGAAGTGGACATGGGCGCGGAAGCCATCAAGAAGCTCCTGGAACGCCTCGACCTGGTCACGCTCTCCGTTGACCTGCGCGAACGGCTCACCAAGGAGATGGCTCGTGGTGAGAAGAAGTCCAAGCAACGCGAGAAAGAACTGGTCAAGCGGCTCAAGACCGTCGAGGCGCTGCGCGACTCAAGCAACCGCTGCGAATACATGGTGATGGAGTGCATCCCGGTCATCCCGCCGGACCTGCGCCCCCTCGTGTTGCTCGACAGCGGCAACTTCGCCACCAGCGACTTGAACGACCTGTACCGCCGCATCATCAACCGCAACAACCGGCTCAAGAAGCTCGTGGACCTGAACGCGCCCGAGGTCATCATCCGCAACGAAAAGCGGATGCTGCAACAGAGCGTCGATGCGTTGTTCGACAACAACCGCTGCAAGCGGCCCGTGCTCGGTTCCTCCAACCGGCCGTTGAAATCCCTCACGGACATGATCAAGGGTAAGCAGGGTCGGTTCCGCGAAAACTTGCTCGGCAAGCGCGTGGACTATTCGGCCCGTTCGGTCATCGTCGTCGGGCCGGAACTCAAGTTGCACCAGTGCGGCTTGCCCAAGAAGATCGCGCTCGAGTTGTTCCAGCCGTTCATCATCCGTCGGCTCAAGGAACTTCAACACGCGGACACGATCAAGTCTGCCAAGAAGATGCTGGAGCGCAAGGACGACGTGGTGTGGGACATCCTCGAAGAGGTCACCCGCAACCACCCGGTCATGCTCAACCGTGCCCCGACGTTGCACCGTATGGGTATCCAGGCGTTCGAGCCGGTGCTGATCGAAGGCAATGCCATTCGCATCCACCCGCTGGTTTGCAAGGGCTTCAACGCCGACTTCGACGGCGACCAGATGGCCGTTCACCTGCCGCTGTCGATCGAAGCGCAGGTCGAAGCCACCATCCTGATGATGTCCACGAACAACATCTTCAGCCCCGCCAACGGCAACCCGATCATCACGCCGTCGCAGGACATCGTGATGGGTTGCTACTACCTCACCGCCAGCCGTGGCAACGAGGATGAAGCGGTCGAAGCCGGCGACGGGATGAAGTTCCACAGCCCCGGCGAGTTGTTCCGCGCGCACGCCGAACACAAACTCGGGCTGCACGCCAAAATCTGGGTCCGACTGCCGCAAGGCTACGTCGAAGTGACCGACGCCGGCGACACCAAACTCGCGCTCAACAGCCTCGTGACCTACGAGGCGTACTTCGCCGAGGAAGCGCGGATCAAGGAGCACAACTCGAAGCACCGCGGCGCGAACAAACTCCGCCCGCCGGCCGGGAACCGCTTCGCCAAGTCGGTCATCAGCGAGGTGAAGGACGAGAACGGCACCCCCCGCGCCGAGGAACTACCCCGCAAGCCGAACGGGCTGGTTCGCACGACCGTCGGCCGGGTGATCTTCAACGACATCCTGCATCCCAAGATGGCGTACTACGACCTGTCGTTGGGCAGCAAGTACCTCAGCCGCATCATCGCCGACTGTTACCAGAAGTTGGGCCGCCGTGAGACCATCGCACTGTTGGACCGCATGAAGGAAACGGGCTTCCGCGAGTCCACCCGTAGCGGCCTGAGCTTCGCGGCGTCTGATCTCCGCACGCCCGAGAACAAGGAAGGCGTGCTCAGGGAGAAGGACAAAGAAGTCGAGAAGGTCCGCAAGCAGTTCGACCGCGGGATCATCACCGAAACCGAGCGCTACAACAAGGTGATCGACACCTGGATGGAAGCTCGGGACATGATTACCAAGAAGATGATGACCGACTTGCAGAACGACCGGCGGGCCGACCAGATCACGGGCAAGATCGTGCCGTATCTGAACCCGATTTACCTGATGGCCCACTCCGGTGCCCGTGGCGGTATCGAGCAGATTCGCCAGTTGGCCGGTATGCGTGGTTTGATGGCCAAGCCCAGCGGGGCCATCATCGAGACACCCATCAAGAGTAACTTCCGCGAAGGGCTGACCGTGCTGGAATACTTCTCCAGTACGCACGGGGCGCGAAAGGGTCTGGCCGACACGGCGCTCAAGACGGCCGACTCGGGATACCTCACCCGCAAACTCGCCGACGTGGCGCAGAACGTGGTCATCACCGCCCACGACTGCGGCAGCACCCGCGGTATCACCAAGGGCGTGACCTACAAGGGCGAAGAGGTGGACCGCTCGCTCGCCGACATCATCCGCGGCCGAGTCAGCCGCGAGACCATCAAGAACCCGACGACGAAGGAAATCATCGTCTCCGAGAACGAGATGCTGACGCACGCCAGCGCCAAGGAGATCGAGAAGGCCGGTTTCGACAAGATCACGGTGCGCAGTCCGATGACGTGTGCCGCGCCTTTGGGTGTCTGCCGCCTGTGCTACGGCATGGACTTGGCCACCGGCACCATCGTCGAAGACGGCATGGCGGTCGGCATTATCGCGGCTCAGTCAATCGGCGAACCGGGTACGCAACTCACGATGCGGACGTTCCACATCGGTGGGGCCGCCGGCCGTGCCCAGGCCGTGGACAGCGAACACAAGACCAAGAAGGGCGGCATCGTTCAGTTTGAGCGGGTGACCGTCGTGACCACCGACGAAGGGAAGAGTATCGCGCTCGCCCGCACCGGCGAAGTGGTCATCCTTCGCGGGGCCGCCGGGCCGGTCACCGAGCGATACGCCGTGCCCAACGGAGCCGAGGTGTTCGTCAAGGACGGCGAAGACGTCGTCGCGGGGACTTCGCTCGTCCGGTGGGATCCGCACTCCGTGCCGATCATCACGGAAGAGGGCGGCACGATCAAGTACAAGGACATCAAGGAAGGCGTCACGCTGCGTAAGGAGCGGGACACCGCCACGGGCATCGAACGCCGCACGATCATGGAGCACAAGGGCGATCTGCACCCCGTCATCGAGATCGTGAACGACCGCGGCGCGGTCGTGCGGGGCTACCCGATCCCAGTACGGGCGAATCTCCAGGTCGTGGAAGGGCAGAAGATTTCCGCCGGTATCCTGCTCGCCAAGACGCCGCGTGAAGTGTCGCAGACGCAGGACATCACGGGCGGTCTGCCGCGAGTGACCGAACTGTTCGAGGCCCGCCGCCCCCGCAACCCCGCCGTCATGGCGCTCGTGAAGGGGAAGGTTCGCATGGGCGACAAGAAACGCGGCAAGAGAATCGTCTGGGTTCAGGCCGAAACGGACGATGGGAAGCCGCTCGGCGAGGAACGCGAACACCAGGTGCCAGCCGGGGCCGCCATGCGTGTCCAGGAAGGCGAGTATGTGAAGGCCGGCGACCCGCTCGTCCACGGCCCGCTCGTGCCGCACGACATCCTCGCCATCCTCGAAGCCGAGGCCGTGCAGGAATACAAGGTCCGCGAAGTGCAAGCGGTGTACCGCTCCCAGCGGGTGGACATCGACGACAAGCACATCGAGATCATCGTTTCGCAGATGCTCCGCAAAGTGAAGGTGAAGAACACCGGCGACACCGGCTTGCTGCCCGGGGCCGTCTTGGACCGCTTCGCCTTCGAGGAAGTGAACCGTCGGCTGACGATGGAGTGCGTCAAAGTCGTGGACCCGGGCGACACCACGCTTGAAGCCGGCCGCGTCGTGAGCCGCGACGCCTTCGAGGAAGAACGCGCGAACCTGGAACGCGCCGGCGGCAAGAAGCGTCTGCCGTCGTGCGAAACGCCGATCCCCGCCGACAACGAGATTCAGTTGCTCGGGATCACCAAGGCCGCGGTTCAGTCCGACAGTTTCATCAGCGCGGCCAGTTTCCAGGAGACGACGAAGGTGCTCACCGAAGCGGCGCTCGCCAGCAAGGTGGACTACCTCGTCGGCCTGAAGGAGAACGTTATCCTCGGGCACCTGATCCCCGCCGGCACCGGGTTCAAGACGCACCAGGAAGCGGAGGTCCGCATCAACATGCCCAGGAGCGAACCCGCCGGCCACGGTGTGCTTGCGGCGGAGGGTGCCGGCTCGGAGTAAATCGAGAAAGCCAGGGTCTCACGACACCTGGCTACAGACTGCCGCCCCATCTGGGGCTAAAGGCAAAGACCAAGTACGCATCTCTTGAAAGCCCTGGAAGGGCGATAGTCGGTAGCCAGGTGTCGTGAGACCCTGGCTTCCTTTTTTCCCCAATGACCCTTCCCGACGGCCGCACAACCACTAACATACTTGTTCCCGTCCGGCCCCGCCGGATTGCCGAGTTGGAACGAGACAGAACGAGACAGCGAATGCCGACGATTAACCAGTTGATCAAGGCCCCGCGCCAGCCGCAACGGTCCAAGCCAAAACACCCAGCCATGCAAGGCTGTCCGCAGAAGCGCGGCGTCTGCACGGTCGTGAAGACGATGACCCCGAAGAAGCCGAACTCGGCGCTCCGGAAAGTGGCCCGCGTCCGCCTCTCGAACGGCATCGAAGTGACCGCGTACATCCCCGGCGAAGGCCACAACTTGCAAGAGCACTCCATTGTGCTCGTGCGTGGTGGCCGCGTCCGCGACTTGCCGGGCGTCCGCTACCACATCGTCCGCGGTGTCCTCGACTGCCAAGGCGTCGGTGACCGTAAGCAAGCCCGCTCGAAGTACGGCTCGAAGAAGGACGGCAAGTAACGTTTCGTGTCTGCGCGAAATAAAGACCCCGCCAAGCTGGGGCTAAATGGGATGTTTGGTCACATAACCCCCGGCTTGCTGGGGTCTTTTCACCCGCAACTGAACACGAAACGCTAAACGTTAAACTCGAAACGTGAAATAAAGCTATGGCAACCAAAGGCCGCACGGCCAGTTACACGACGCTCATCCCGGACACCCGGTACAGTTCGCTGTTGCTGAGCAAGTTCATCAACTGCCTGATGCACGATGGCAAGAAGTCCGTCGCCACGCGGGTTGTGTACGATGCGCTTGACCAAATCAAGAAGCGCCTGCCGGACGCCGACCCGATTCTCGTGTTCACCGAAGCGGTGAACAACGTGAAGCCCGCGCTCGAAGTCCGCTCTCGCCGCGTCGGCGGAGCTAACTACCAGGTGCCGATGCAGGTGAAGCCGAAGCGAGCCGAGAGCCTCGCCATCCGGTGGATTCTCATCGCCATCCGCTCGAAGGCCGGCCGCCCGACCTTCCTTCGTCTCGCCGAAGAACTCATGGCAGCCCACCAGCGCCAGGGCGAAGCGATGAGCAAGCGCGAACAGACCATCAAGATGGCCGAAGCCAACAAGGCGTTCAGCCACTTCGCGTGGTGATCGCTCGCTTCTCTTAACGATTAACTCTTAGCTACCAGCCAATCGGATGAACCCGAGGCTGGTAGCTAATATCATTTCTAAGGTGCCGTTCGCATTCCGGCTGTCTGGCTGATCGCTGACGACTGCTGGCTGAGAGCTAACGCGAGAGCTTCCCATGTCCAAGAAATCCGAGCCTGAGTTACAACGTGTCCGCAACCTGGGCGTCATCGCGCACATCGACGCGGGGAAAACGACAACCACCGAGCATTTGCTCTACTATTCCAACGCTTCGCACAAACTCGGCGGCGTCGATCAGGGCACCACGAAAACCGACTACGACGTTGAAGAACAGGAACGCGGCATCACGATCTACTCGGCGTGCGTGCCGTTCGAGTGGGCCGGTTACCATGTGAACCTGATCGACACGCCGGGGCACGTCGATTTCACCGCCGAGGTCGAACGCTCGTTGCGGGTTCTGGATGGCGCGGTGGTGGTGTTTGATGCGCAGAAGGGCGTCGAGGCTCAGTCCGAAACCGTGTGGCGGCAGGCCAATAAGTACGGCGTCCCCCGGATGGTGTTCGTCAACAAGATGGACGTGGTCGGGGCCAACTTCGCCCGCACTCTGGAGAGTATTCGCGCCCGGCTCACGCCCGAGCAACCGGATTCGCCCGAGTACAGTCGCGCCGTGCCGGTCGTCATCCCCATCGGGGCCGGTGGCGAAGCGGATAGCCAAATTCCGTTCAATGGCGTGATCGACCTCATCGAGATGCGCGCGAAGTTCTTCGACGCTGGCGACCTCGGCCGCACGGTCCGCGATGCCGAAATCCCCGCCGAAAACCTCGACGAAGCCAACGAGTACCGCGAACTCCTCTTCGATGTGTTAACACGTTACGACGAAAACGACGTGATCACCACGGCTTTGCTCAACGGCGAGGTGCCCGACCCGGCGAAGGTTCGGCAACTCGTCCGCGAACAGTGTCTTGCCCGAAAGATTTACCCCGTGCTTTGCGGCTCCGGCCGGGCGCACATCGGCATTCAACCGCTGCTCGACGCCGTGACTTACTACTTACCCAGCCCGCTTGACAGGCCACCCGTCACCGGCACCGATCCCAAGGGGAAGAAGGAGCAGCGCCGAAAGCCCGACCCGAAGGAACCCTTCTGCGGGCTGGTCTTCAAGGCCGCGTGGCACCCCAGCGGGAACCGCTTCTTCATCCGCGTGTACTCGGGCGTGATGAAGCCGAGCATGCGGGCCTTCAACCCCGGCAAGGACGTGAAGGAGAACATCCCGAAGTTGTTCCACGTTCACGCCGACCCGGCTCGCGGTCTTGAGGAAGTGACCGAAGGCCCCACCGGCGACATTGTGTGCGTTGTCGGCCTCAAGGACACCGTGACCGGTGACACGCTCTGCGACACGGCCCACCCGATCCTGCTCGAAGCCATTTCGTTCGCCGAAGCCGTCGTGAGTCAGTCCATCGAACCCGAAAGCGGCGGCGATAAAGACAAGATTTCGTTGGCGCTGCAAATCCTGCAACTGGAAGACCCCACGTTCAAAGTGAAGGCCGACAAGGACACCGGCCAAACGCTGATGAGCGGTATGGGCACGCTGCACCTCGAGGTCAAGAAGCACCGCCTCGAACGCGATTTCAAGCTGAAAGTGCGTGTCGGGAAGCCCGCCGTGAGCTACCGTGAGATGCTGCGAGACGCGCGCACGGTGGACGTGAAAATCGAACGCCTCGGCGATAAGATTGCGTTCGCGGAACTGAAAGTCTCCTTCACGAACTTCAAAAGTGAGAAGCCGGTTGGTGTGTTCAACGCCGTGAACACCGAGGCGAACCCGGTTCCCGTGGCGTTCCTGGCGGCGGCCGAGCAAGCACTCACAGCGGCGCTTTCCACGGGCGAACTCGGCTACCCCATGATGAACGCGCAGGCTCGGATTCTCGACGCGAAGTTCGATCCGCAACTCAGCACCGATGACGCCTTCACGGCGGCCGCAATCCGGGCTTACCGCAACGCGACCGAGGGGAACGTGCTGCTGCTCGAACCGATTATGCACGTCACGGTGACCACGCCATCGGAGTTCATGGGAAGCATTCTGGGCGACCTGATCGGGCGTCGTGGCGAGATTTCCCGGCAGGAGTCCGATGACACCGGGTCGCGGTTCGAGTTGGAAGCACTCGTGCCCTTGGCCAAATTGTTCACCTACGCGAACGAGGTGCGCAGCCTCAGCCAGGGCCGCGCCGCGATGGCGATGGAACCACACAGTTACGCACCCGCCCCGGACGACGTGCTTCGCCAAATGCGAGGCGAGTAATACAACTTTGCGCGATGCCGCAAGCGGCGGAGAATTTCTCCGCTTGCGGCATCGCAGCGTTCAGCCTATCACTTCTGCAGAATCAACTTTCCCCGCCGGGTGATCCGCAGTCGGTAGCGGACTCCCTCAAGTTCGATCCAGATTTCGCGCCGCTCCCCAAACAACTCTTCGGCGCGAACGACCTTCTCCTGAGCGTCGGGCGACGGTGCCGTGCTCCCTTCGGCTTCGTTCTCACTCATGGCTTGCACTCATCTGCGTGATGTCGCGTTGAGATATCGTGTCAACAACAAGGCGGAAAAGTCGCCCTGATTGCAATCCGCATCGATTCGGGGCGATTTTGGTCTCAGGGCTTGACAGTACACGATGCAGGCTTAGAGTAAAGGGGACTTGTTGAGATTTGGTCTCATCAAGCCGTCGGATGCGGGGTGACCGTCACTCCACATCCGGCGAGGTTTCGAGCCTGCTCCGCCACCGTTCGGGATGCGATTGGCTTCATCCGCCAACCGCTCACCACCCGTCGCAATGCGGCTCTTTTTCCGGTCCCAGTACCCGAATTTGAGAGCTTCACTATGCGCCAATCGCGCCGCAAGTCTGCGTTTACGTTAATTGAACTGCTCGTCGTGATCGCCATCATTGCGATCCTGATTGGGCTGCTCTTGCCTGCGGTCCAGAAGGTCCGCGAGGCGGCCTCTCGGATGAAGTGTGCGAACAACCTCAAGCAAATCGGGTTGGCTTCGCACGGTTTCCACGACTCGAATCTGAAGTTCCCCTACTCCGTGATGGACTTTCAGGCGGGCCAATCGGGCGGAAGTTACGTCACCGGGTGGATTCTGATTCTGCCCTTCCTGGAACAGGATGCGATTGCCAAGCGTTGGAATCCGAAGCTGCCCCGCAACAGCACCGACGACCCCGATGGGGACGGTTACACCAACCGTATGCTCCAATCGATGCCTATCCAGACGTTCACATGCCCGTCCATGAGCTTACCCAATGGCACAACAGGCGGCTCGCTCGGAAGGGCCCCAGAAGTCCGCGCGCCAAGCAGTTACGTCTTCTCGAACGGCACCCCAACCGCTTACCAGGTGCGGTACGGAAGTTACCGGACCCTCGCCTGTGACGGCGTGATTCTCCCGATTCGCAACGCGGCGTACTCCGTCTCGAACGTGACGCAATCCGACATGGCCGGCAATCCCCAAGTTCGCATCACCGACATCATTGATGGTGCTTCAAACACGCTTCTGGCCGGGGAGAGCGACTTCATGCCGGCGGGTGTTGCTTCGACTTTTGGCCCCGTTTGGGCCTACGGCTTCCTCTACAACTGGACGGGAACCGGTTACGGAATCAACAAGCGGGACGGCAGCGCCGACGCGATCTACGGGGCGTTCCGCAGCCAACACAGCGGCGGGGCCAACTTCGTTCTGGCCGACGGATCTGTCCAGTTCATCCGAGATTCGATCAACCCGACGACGTTCGCTGGCCTCGGCACCCGAGCCGGCGGGGAAATTGTCACTTTGCCGTGATCGGCGATTACCCAAACACTCTTCAAGCACAAGAAAACACAAGAAAACACAAGGAGCACGAATGACGACTTGCAGCCGAGTTACCCGATTGAGCATCGCCTTTGGGTTGCTGTTTACAGCCTCACTCCAGGGAGCGGAGCCGACCCCGGCGAAGGCACCTGAGTTCCCGGCGCTGCCGAAAGCCGTGTCGAGCCTCGGGGCGATTGCCTGCGACGGTTACCTCTACGTCTACGGCGGACACTCCGGGAAGACGCACAGTTACGACACGGCCACCGTTCTCGGCACGTTCCACCGCGTGAAGTTGGACGGCGGAACGAAGTGGGAAGAACTCCCAGGCGGCCCGAAATCGCAAGGGCTTAACCTCGCCACACACGGAGGCAAGGTCTATCGCGTCGGCGGGATGCAACCCCGCAACGCCCCCGGCGCAGCGGCCGACAATCATTCGCTCACCGAGTCCGCCCGTTACGACCCGAAGACCAAGAAGTGGGAAGACCTGCCCGCGCTGCCTGCCGGCCGGTCGTCGCACGACGTGGCCGTCGCGGGCGACAAACTCGTGGTCGTCGGCGGCTGGCACATGAAGGGCAAAGACCTGAACTCCGTGTGGCACGACACGGCGCTGGTGATGGACCTGACCAGCAAAACTCTCGAGTGGAAGGCCGTGTCGCAACCGTTCAAGCGGCGGGCGCTGACGGCGACGGCCGTGGGGAACAAGGTCTACGTTCTCGGCGGCCTGGGGGCCGAAGGCGGGGACAAGCGAGTTGACATTCTGGACGTGGCGACGGGCAAGTGGTCGGAAGGGCCGGCGCTGCCCGGCACGGATCGCGTCGCGTTCTCCCCCGCGGCCGCCACGGTGAAGGGCCGTCTGGTCGTCAACACCTCGGCCGGGCCGGTTTTCCGGCTGACTGAGGCCGGCACCGCCTGGGAGAAAGTCGGCGAGGCCGTGACGAAGCGGATGGTCGCGCGAGTGGTTCCCCTGAGCGATGACACCGTGATCCTCGTTGGCGGGGCCGGTGGCGGCAGCAACGTGGATACCGTCGAAGTCATCAAACTAGCCGCCCGTGGCGAAGCCGTCCCCGCCCCGTGATGTGTTGAATCGGTATTGCCAGGCAGCCCAGGGCTTCCGCCCTGGCCTACAAACGTCGGCTCCGTCCGGGGCGGAAAGGCCCTTAGCTGGCTTCGCCCTGCAAGGGCCGTCTTGTGAAGCCCTGGGGCCACTGCGTAACTTCTATTTCCTTCCAACAGGTGAATTATGTTCCGCACTCTGGGTGTGGTTCTCGGATTACTCGCCGCGTCGGTAGCGGCGCACGCTCACTTCCTGTTCATCGTGCCGGACGCCAAGGACGCTGCCAAGGCGCTGGTTGTGTTCAGCGACGATCTCGATGCCGATGAAGCCGTGACGATGGACAAAGTCGCCGGGTTGAAGCTCAAGGTGAAGGACGCCACTGGGAAAGTCACCGAAGCGACTTTCGAGAAAGACAAGCACAGCTTCAAGGTTTCGGTGCCCGGTTCTGGGGCACGCATCGCGTTCGGCACGGTGCCCTACGGCGTGATGCAGAAGGGCGACGCGAAGCCCTACCTGCTCGCCTATCACCCGAAAGCCGTCCTGGGTGCGATCCCCGCGAACGGCGGGAAACTCGGCGACATTCCGGCCGAACTGGTGGCCATCGCCACTGATGGGAAGGTCAAGTTCCAATTGTTCGGACTGGGCAAGCCTGTCGCTGACGCGGAAGCAACCGTGATTCTGCCCGACGGCAAGAAAGAGAAAGCAAAGACGGACAAGGACGGCTTCACCAAGGAGTTCGCGGGAGCCGGCCGCTACGGCGTCTGGGTTCGCTTCACCGAGGCCAAAGCAGGCGAACTTGACGGCAAGAAGTACGACGAAGCCCGCCACTATGCCACGCTCGTCGTGGACATCGCTGCCAAGTGACGTTCAGCAAAGGCCCCACCCAAACCCGCCACCCAATCAACTCCCCGCTTGAGGTTATGCAATGCACCGGAAGAAGGGTTTCACATTGATCGAGTTGCTCGTCGTCATCGCCATTATCGCGGTGCTGATTGGGCTACTCTTGCCTGCGGTCCAAAAGGTCCGCGAGGCTGCCTCGCGTATCAAGTGCGCGAACAACCTCAAGCAGATTGGGTTGGCGATGCACGGTTACATGGACGCCAACACTGGGTTGCCGCCCAATGGTGTTTACGTTTCCAACGGCAGCACGGTGGCCGCAACGGTCGCCTGGTCGGGGCTTTCCCGCATTCTCCCATACATCGAACAGGAAGCTCTCTTCCGCAACATCGACTTCACGATGGGGTACAACGTTCAGCCTGGGATTTCGTCAAAGCGTGTCGCCGCGTTCATCTGCCCGAGCGAGATTAACGACCGGGGTTACGGCACCGACGCGACCTTCGGCAACAAGTACTGGACATTGAACTACGCGCAGAACCAGGGCACATGGGCAGTGCTCACGAACAAACTGGCCGGCATGCGAACCGGCGACGGGGCGTTCGGCACGAATTATGGGTATCGTCCGGCGGACTTTGTCGATGGGATGAGCAACACGCTGGGGCTTTCCGAGGTGAAGGGTTTCACCGCGAGAGTTTCTGGTACGCCCACCACGCTGACATTCCCGACCACGCCCGCGCCATCGTCGTCCGCCACGCTGAGCGCTTCGCCCCCGTTTGGGCTTGCCGGGGCTTCGCTGGGTGCGCTCGACCCCGCGAAATACATGCACGTCGAATGGGTTGATGGCAAGGTTCACGAGACAGGATTCACCGCAGTCTTCCCACCAAACACGCTCGTCGGATACTCGAGCGGAGGCATCACCTACGACGTCGATTTCGTGAGTGCGACGGAAACGAACACGGGCGACACTTACGCCGCCGTGACCTCCCGCAGTTACCACACGGCTGGTGTAAACTCAGTGCTCATGGATGGTTCGGTGCGGTTCATGCGCAATTCCATCACGGCGACCACTTGGCGAGCACTGGCAACCCGCAACGGTGGCGAAGTAATCGGGGACGACTATTGACGTGAAAAGTGAAGGCTGAAAGCCCGCTGTGCCGTCGCGGTACTTCCTGGTGTCACCGCCTTACTTTCGGTGATGCTGGGAATGCCAATCATGCTCACGATTCGCAATGGTGCTGAACGGGGTCACACGAACTTCGGTTGGCTCGACAGCCGACACACGTTCTCGTTCGGCGAATACTTTGACCAAAAGCACATGCAGTTCCGCACACTCCGGGTCATCAACGACGACCTGGTCGCGGTCGGAGGCGGGTTCCCGATTTACCCACACCGCGACATGGAAATCTTGAATGGAGAAGCGGAGTCGCTGCCGATCCACCAAGATGCCCGCGTTTATCAGACGCGGTTGGTCGCCGGGCAGACAGTGACGCATTCGTTGCGACCGGGCCGCGCCGCGTATCTGCATGTCGCCACGGGAGCCGTTACCGTCAATGACACGCCCCTCACCGCGGGCGACGGCGTGGCCGTTGAAGACGAAGCAAGCGTGACGGTAACGGGGCTGGATGCGGGCGAAACCTTGCTCTTCGACCTCGCGTAATTGAAGGGCGAACTCGCGGTATCGCGAAGCACATCGCAAAGTCTCCTGGTCGCCCGGAGTTGCTCTCCGGCGACCGAATCGCTAGCACATCGCAACGCCTCGGATCGCGTTTGGCGCGACCGTTACTCCGCCCTCCAACATCCATTCTCCATGAAAACCCTCGCTACAGCTTTCGTGTACGGTGCCGTCCTGTGCGGTGGGTTGTACATGGCGTTCCAGCCGACGTTCGACAGCCGATTTGCCCGCACCCAGACTGAGACCGGGGACGGGATGCTGAACCATTACATCCTCGAACATACCTGGCGGGCCGTGTTCGATCCCGACTACCGTGGGTCGCTCGCGTCGCCCCCGTGCTTCTTTCCCACCAAGTGGACAATCTGGTACTCCGAGCCGCTCTTCGGGGTTGCTCCCGCTTACTGGGCACTGCGGGTGGCGATGCCCTGCGACCTGGCTTACCAGTGGTGGCAGATCGCCATGAGCGGGTTGAACTTCGTAGCGTTCGCGGTCGTGGCTCGGCGTCTCGGCTGCGACCATATCCTTACGATTGGCTCTGCGTTCGTCTGGGCGTGGGGGATTGCTCAGGTTTACTACAGCGAACACCAGCAGATGATCCCGCGGTTCTGGATGCCTGTCGCTGTTTACTATGCCTGGCAGTTCGTCACCGCGCCAGACATCAAGCCGCTCAACCGGATGCTCGCGGCCGTGTTCCTCCAGTCGGCGACCTGCGTGTATACGGCGTGGTTCCTTGTCGTCGGGCTTACGGTGTTCATCCCGGTGGCGGTTGTGCTGAGTCCCGGTGGGTGCAGTCGGCTCTGGGGTGCGGTGCGTGCGAGGAAGTGGGCCTTTGCGCGTGTCACCGTCCTTTGGACGCTCGCCTTGATCGCGTACTTCGCGCCCTTCGTGATCGTCAATCTGGACACCGGCCGGGACTATGCCGAGTGCCTCAACATGGCACCGACGTGGGATTCCTGGCTGAATGGGCCGCAGAACCAGCCTTACCCCTGGAAGGAAGTTCTCAGACCGCATTTGCCCGAAGAGTTGCCACACCACGAATGCCAACTGTTTAGTGGGTTCGCCATCTACTTGCTCATGATCGTTGGTGGGGTGTCGGCGTTGGTGGGCAGGCTGCTTGGGTGTCGCCGGCCGGAATTGACGCTGGTCGCAGCGGCTTTCCTGGCCGCGCTGGCGTGGTTCCTGCTCACGTTGAAGTGGGGGGCATCGTCAGCGTCGGCGTGGGAGTGGGCACGGCACGTTCCCGGTGGGCAGGCGATTCGGGTTGTCGGTCGGGTGTATGTGCTCGTGTATCTCTTCGGTGGGTTGGCGGGCATGGTGTGGGCGAACCTGGCGACCAATCGGCTCTCGAACCGCTGGCTGCGCTGGGCCGTGCAATCTGTGATCTCGGGTGCCCTCGTGTTCGAGCAAATTGGGCCGGTGCCTGAGAGTTTCGTGAAAGAAGACTACTACCCCCAGGCGGCGCGGGTAGCCGTGCATCTCCGGGGTGCGGACGCGGCCTATGTGTTGCCCCACTACGGCCCGAACAACGTCCACGGCGACATCTTCGCCATGTGGGTCGGGCTGTACGCCAACGTGCCGGTGGTGAATGGCTACTCGGGTCGTTACCCCACCGACTTCCCGAGCGTGAATGCGGGCAACCCGGACCACCTGCGAGCCTGGCTTCGCGGTCGGTTCCGTGGCCGGGTGGCGATCATCGATCCGACTCATCCCGAGGAAGTGGTGTATGTGGACATCGAATGAATTGCCGGCGTCTTCAGATAGCCCCCGGCTTGCCGGGGGGTGTGAAGAACCCGGCGTAATCGGCTGGTTGCCACGCAACAGTGTTGGCTGACACCAATGATCCCTTATGAATGCGATATTGAGTCGCACCCAAAGGCACTTCTTAGCGCCGGCAGTGGCGGCTTGCCACTTGGCGCGCCTGACCCACTCAGTTCGGCGAGATCCATTCGCACTCACCGTATTCCGCCGCGTGTTGGCCTAATTCCGTGAGTGTGAAGGTGCAAAGGAAGGGGTCTTTCTCCTTGTGAACCACCTCCAGGAGTTCGCGCTTCACCAACTCGAAGAGGAACGTTCCGTCCTTGGTCCGCCGACTCGGGTTCAACCGCAAGTCTTTCCCGAGGATTGGACGACGCTTCGCCCGCACCAGCGAACGCAACACCTGCCAGTCGCCATGACTGATCGGTAAGACTGGTCTTCTCGAAGGTTCCATGACCTTCTCTCCGTTTGTGTTTGGATCGAGCAAGCCGAACCGCAGCCGCTAGAAGGTTTCACTTCGAGCGGCCAGAGTTGAAGCAGGGTGTCACATGCCGCGCAAATGGCTGCGCAGGCAAAGACACACGAACTTCGATGGGCAATCTAGAATGATTTCGGATTGGCCATCTCTCGTTCACTTGCCATATGTTAGGCGGGCTGCCTGGTTCTGTCGATGCGATTATTTTTGCTATGGTCCGCGAGTTGCATAGCGTTGTTCTATCCCCCAACTAGCGTTAATCCCAGGCATCGACCAATCGCAGCGAGTGACAACGTGAACCACGAGGTCCGCGGCCCATCCTCACGCATCCTTTGCGTGGACGATAAACACGATGTGGCCGATTCCCAAGCCGAACTGCTCCTCATCCTCGGCTACGAGGCGTGGGCCTGCTACGATGGGCGGTCGGCCATTCTCCAGGCCGAAGCCCTTCATCCCGATATCTGTCTGATCGACTTGAACATGCCGGGGATGGATGGCGATGAGGTGGCCATCCAGCTTCGGGCGGCGGGCCGACCACTCAAACTATTAGCGATCACGGCGTCGAGCGATGATGAGGCCAGCTACCGGATCAAGGCAGCGGGGTTCGACCGTCATCTTGTCAAGCCCGTCGATCCCGCACTCCTCAATTGGGATACTGCGGAGGTTTGCCGAGACGGTCTCACGAGACGGGCAGGTGCGTTTTGATGATCAGTCTCAGGCGGGGTTGGTTCCGATGTGTGCGTGGTGCAGGAAGGTATATGTGGATGGAGGCTGGCGACACATCGCTTCCGACGACCGTGTCCACCTCACACACGGCATTTGCCCGGACTGCCTGTACGAGGTGATGAAGAACGAAGCGCCTTGCGCGAAATAAGACACTCGGCAAGCCGGGGGCTAAATGGCTGGCTGTCTCATCTAGCCCCCGGCTTGCCGGGGTTCTCACCCGCCCGTTTCGTTGCGTTTAACAACCGGCCTTTACGCACCTGGGGGGAATCGGCGACAATTCCCAAATGGACGCACGCAAAGTACTCGGCCCGGACGGGCTTGTAGCGAAGAAGTTGCCGGCCTTCGAGGCCCGCCCACAACAACTGGACATGGCCGACGCCGTGGCGAACGCCATCGCGCGCAAGCGGCAATTGCTCGTCGAAGCCGGCACGGGCGTCGGGAAGTCGTTCGCCTATCTCGTGCCCGCCATCCAGGCGGCTGCCGCGAAGAAAGACTTCAAGGTCGTCATCTCGACACACACCATCAGCCTGCAAGAACAACTCATCCGCAAGGATATTCCGTTCCTGCAGTCGATCATGCCCGGCGACTTCCGGCCCGTTCTCGTGAAGGGTCGCGGGAACTACCTGAGCCTGCGCCGCCTCCGCGCTGCCCAGATGAAGGCAAGTTCGCTCCTCGATACCAGCGCGGCCGTCGATCAACTCGTGCAGATCGGCCGTTGGTCGCGGCAAACCACCGACGGCAGCAAGTCCGACCTGCCGGTGCAACCTTACGAACCCGTCTGGGACTTGGTGCAAAGCGACAGCGGGAATTGCCTGGGCCGCAAGTGCCCGAGCCACGCGGAATGCTTCTACTTCCAGTCGCGGAAGCGGGTCTTCGGGGCGAACGTCCTGGTAGTGAACCATGCCCTATTCTTCGCCGACCTCGCCCTACGGCGTTCCGGCGGCGGGCTACTTCCGGACTACGACGCCGTCATCTTCGACGAAGCGCACACACTCGAAGACGTGGCCGCCGATTACCTCGGGCTGAGCGTCTCGCAGGGCGGCGTCGAGTACATCCTGAACCAACTGCTCGCGCCACGCACCAACAAGGGAATTCTCGCTACCCTCGGCGACGGCGACGCGGTAGCCCAACTCGAAGCCACCCGGCACGCGAGCGAGACGTTCTTCACGGCCGTGTATCAGTGGAACCTCGCGCAGCCGAAGGGCACCGGCCGTGTGCGCCAACCCGGCATCGTTCCCGATCACTTGTCGGAAGAACTTATCAAACTCGGGTCGCAACTGCACGCGCTCGCAAAGGACCGCGACGCTGAGGAAGAACGCCTCGAACTCACCAGCCGGGGCGACCGCCTCAACAGTATGGCCGGTTCCCTCAAGGAGTGGCTCCGGCAGCAGCACGAAGGCCACGTTTACTGGGTGGAAGTGCGACCCGGCCGCGTCCCCCGCGTGACGCTGTCGAGCGCGCCAATCGAGGTGGGCGACGCGCTGAAGGAACAACTTTACGACCGCGTGTCCACGGTCATTCTCACGAGTGCGACGCTCTCCGCCGCCGGCGACGAATCGGGATTCAAACTGTGCCAACAACGCCTCGGCCTCGAAGACGCCGACACCAAGCAACTCGGTAGCCCGTTTGACTATCCGAAGCAAGCCGAACTGTACCTGTTCAAGAACATGCCGGACCCGTCGTCGATGGCCGCGAAGTACGAAGAGGAAGTGCTCGCCCGCATCCCGGAATACGTTGCCAAGACGCAGGGCCGCGCCTTCGTACTCTTCACGTCATACACGTTCTTGAACCGCGCAGCAGCGCAACTCGGGCCGTTCTTCGCCCGCAACGGCTACACCCTCTTCGTTCAAGGCAGCGGCCTGCCCGCGCCGAAACTCCTGGAGCAGTTCCGCGACGCCAAGAAAGGCGTTCTCTTCGGCGTGGATAGCTTCTGGCAGGGCGTGGACGTGCGCGGTGAAGCCTTGTCGAACGTCATCATCACGAAGTTGCCGTTCGCGGTGCCCGACCGCCCGCTGACCGAAGCCCGGCTCGAAGCCATCACCGCGGCGGGCGGCAACGCCTTCATGGATTACCAGGTGCCGCAAGCCGTCATCAAGTTGAAGCAGGGCTTCGGCCGGCTCATCCGAACGGCAACCGACACGGGTATCGTCGTGCTGTTCGACCCCCGCATTCTTACCAAACCCTACGGCCGCGTGTTCCTCGACGCGCTGCCCGACGCGAAACGCTTCATCGACGGCGTCGCGGTCCCCACCGACAGCGAGAAGCCCATCAAGGGCCGCAAGGCTAAGGCGGGGTGAGCGACTGTTCCTGGCGAGCGGTCGGTGTCAACCGACTGTTCTTGCAGCGCGATCAGAACAGCCGATTCACACCGACCGCTCGTCAATACGTAGAACAGTCGGCTGACACTGACCGCTCACCAAACCCGCACTCACCTCTTGAGCCCCGCTGATGACTTCCCCCACTTCCGCCCGTGGCCGCAACCTCACCTTACTCGCAGCCCTGCTCGGGTGGATGTTCGACGGCATGGAAATGGGTCTCTTCCCGCTCGTCGGCCGCGATGCTCTCCGTGAACTCCTCAGAAGCGAAGCGACCACGGAGAGCATTAACCGCTGGTACGGCATCGTCATGGCGTGCTTCCTGGTGGGAGCGGCGACCGG
>Ga0105046_10003788_pt1 | contig 24018 bp, 18 predicted proteins | sample MAT03_FD_78385 | JGI IMG/M metagenome (GOLD analysis project Ga0105046, IMG submission 78385) | Freshwater microbial communities from Lake Fryxell liftoff mats and glacier meltwater in Antarctica - MAT-03 (megahit assembly) | ecosystem: Environmental > Aquatic > Freshwater > Ice > Liftoff...
TCTGGTGCAGCTCGCCCTGCTGGTTGGACAGCGCGGGGTTGTCAATGGTGACGTTCTTGACAAAAACCTGATCCCGGTCACCTGTCTTCCACGCCCGCCATGCCAGTTTCAGGTCCATCATGGTGACGCCCTCAGGCGGCGGGCCTGGAAAAGCTGGCGACACAGACGCCGTCCCGTGCAACGGTGGCAGATTTCATGACGTGGGAGGCTCTTGTGTTTCGCGCTGGCGCCGTTCGGCCCACGCGACAATGGTTTCAACAGGATAACGCGAGGCATCGAGTTGACGAATGCGTTGAGCCAGCACATCCGCGGACACATGCCCGTCACGCAGCAGAATCTGGACGAACTCCGCGTCTTTGTCGCGACCAGCCACGCATTTCGAAACACACAAGTCGTGTGATTCCGGGCAGATGGCGGTGATGTCACCGAAATAATGCAGGGCAGCGCGAGCTTCATGCTGCCATCGCCTGGCTTCGAATGCGAAGCCGCTGGGGCTCGTCCAGCAAGAACCCCAACGGGGAGACACTGCGCAAGGTGGCAGCCTGCTCCGTGTCTGAACATACAACACGTTCAAGCTCGGCGACCTCTCCTGCCAACAACGCTCGCCATGCGTTCCGGTAGCGCTGACCGGCCGACGATACCCCGTTGGCTTCCCATCGATCCAGCACCTGGACTGCCCTCTGCGCATGGTCGGGGTCCTCACACAGGCGCTGCACCGCGACCTTGTGAAAGGCCAGCGTGAAGCGCTCAATTTGCTGCTGGGTAGGCATAGTGAATTACATCATGCGGCAAGCCGCGACAGATCAGCGACACGGTTCATGGCGTCGTGCAGGCTTTTGAGCAGGCCAAGTCGGTTCAGCCGCAAGTCGTCCTGTTCGGCGTTGACCATCACACCTTCAAAGAAAGCGTCCACCGGCTCGCGTAGCGCGGCAAGCGTTTGCAGCGATGCGGCGTAATCGCCAGCTTCGAACTGCGCACTGGCCTGCGGCGCCACCTGCTGCATCGCGGCATACAGCGCTTTTTCGGCGGGCTCCTGCAGCAGCAGCCCGCTCACATGGGCATCGACGCCATCGACCTTCTTGAGGATGTTGCTGATGCGTTTGTTGGCGGCGGCCAGGGCCTGGGCTTCGGGCAGAGCCGCGAAGGCGCGCACGGCAGCCAGGCGCTTGGGAATGGTAGACCACAGGCCAAGCTTTTGCGCATAAATCGCCGCGTCAACCTCAGCCACCGAATAGCCGCCTTCGCGCAGGTAGCCTTTCAGGCGCTCGATCAGGAACTCGTCCAGCTCAATGGCCTTGTCATGCAGCAATCCGCCAGGAAAGACACCGAAAGCAAGACGCGTCAGCTCGTGAAACTGCAGCGGCAGCTCACGCTCGATGAGCATGCGCACAACGCCCAGCGCATGGCGCCGCAAGGCAAACGGGTCCTTGTCACCGGTCGGCAAATTGCCGATACCGAACATGCCGACCAGGGTTTCCAGCTTGTCGGCCAGCGCCACCACCACGCCGACCTGGTTGCGGGGCAACTCGTCGCCCGCAAAACGCGGCTTGTAATGGTCTTCAATGGCATCGGCCACGGCGGCGCTGAGGCCGTCATTGAGCGCGTAATAGCGGCCCATGATGCCTTGCAATTCGGGAAACTCACCCACCATGTTGGTCACCAGATCAGTCTTGGCCAGTTGTGCAGCGTGGTCAGCTTGCAGCGCCAAGGCATCACCACCGAGCTGCTGACCAATCGCTTTGGCAATCGCGCGGACGCGCACCACACGTTCGCCCTGAGTCCCAAGCTTGTTGTGATAAACGACTTTATCCAGCCCCGCGGCACGCGAGGCCAGGGTCTTCTTGCGGTCCTGGTCAAAAAAGAACTTCGCATCGGCCAGGCGCGGACGCACCACGCGTTCGTTGCCCTGAATCACGGCACTGGCGTCAAGCGGGCTGATGTTGCTGACCACCAGAAATTTGTTGCTGAGCTTGCCCGAAGCCTCAAGCAGCGGAAAGTACTTCTGGTTGGCCTTCATCGTGAGGATCAGGCACTCCTGCGGCACATCAAGAAACTCTTTCTCGAATTCGCAGATGAGCACGTTGGGGCGTTCGACCAGCGCCGTCACCTCGTCAAGCAGCGCTTCGTCGTCAACCGCTTTGACGCCGCCACCGGCTTTGGCTGCAGCTGCCGCCAGTTGTTTGCCAATCTCGGCCTTGCGCTTCGAATAACTTGCGATCACCTTGCCTTGTTCCAGCAACTGAACTTCATAGCTGTCCGCGTCCCGAATTGCGAAAGCCTTTCCGTCCGATTCAAATCTGTGACCTTCGGTTATGTTACTGGCTTCCAGTCCGAGAGCTTTAACGCTCAGAACAGTCGCGCCATGCAGTGCGACGAGGCGATGCACAGGACGCACAAACTTCACATCGCTCCAGCCGTCGGCCAGCTGGTAGGTCATGACTTTGGGAATTGGCAACCTGGCAATCGCCTCTAGCAAGGCTTTTTGCAGCCCTTCAGCCAGCGTGGCGCCGGTGACCGTGCTGTCGTAGAACAGCGCTTCGGCTTTGCCGTCGGGCGCGCGCTTGAGGCCGGCCACGGCCGACGCGTCGGCACCCAGTGCCTGCAATTTTTTCAGCAGCGCGGGTGTTGCGTTGCCCGCCGCATCCAGCCCCACCGCTACCGGCATGAGTTTTTGCGATGCCGCCTTGTCAGCGCCTTGCGCGGCAACAGCCGTGACATGCGCTGCCAGGCGGCGCGGTGAAGCAAAAGATGTGAGCATGGATTCGCTGGACGCCAGACCTTGCGCCTTGAGCTGCTCAAACAGCACCCCGGCAAAGGCATCCCCCAACTTCTTGAGCGCCTTCGGCGGCAGCTCTTCCACAAACAGTTCAACCAGAAGGCTTTTCGTCGTCATGTTCAAGCGGCCTTCTTCGTCATCTGTTCCACCCATTCACGCGGCGCCATCGGGAAACCGAGGCGCTCCCGGCTTTCGTAATAACTTTGCGCCACGGCGCGCGCCAAATTGCGGATGCGGCCTATGTAGGCGGCACGTTCGGTCACGCTGATCGCGCCACGCGCGTCCAGCAGGTTGAAGCTGTGTGCGGCCTTGAGCACCTGCTCGTAGGCCGGCAGGGCCAGTTGCACCCCGATCAGGTGTTTGGCCTGCTTTTCGTGGGCGGTGAAAGCAGCGAACAAAAAGTCGGCATCGCTGTGCTCGAAGTTGTAGGTGGATTGCTCCACTTCGTTTTGCTTGTACACATCGCCGTAGCTGAGTTTTGAACCATCAGGCCCTTCGGTCCAGGTCAGGTTGTAAACGTTGTCCACGCCCTGCAAATACATGGCCAGCCGCTCCAGACCGTAGGTGATCTCGCCGGTGATGGGTTTGCAGTCGATGCCGCCCACCTGCTGGAAGTAGGTGAACTGCGTGACCTCCATGCCGTTGAGCCAGACTTCCCAGCCCAGGCCCCAGGCACCCAGCGTCGGGTTTTCCCAATCGTCTTCGACAAAACGGATGTCGTTTTTCTTCAGGTCAAAGCCCAAAGCTTCGAGCGACCCGAGGTAGAGCTCCAGGATATTGCTGGGTGCCGGCTTGAGCACCACCTGGTACTGGTAGTAGTGCTGCAGGCGGTTTGGATTTTCGCCATAACGCCCGTCTTTTGGCCGGCGGCTGGGCTGCACATAGGCAGCCTTCCAGGGCTCGGGGCCCAGCGCTCTTAAAAACGTAGCAGTGTGCGACGTACCGGCGCCGACTTCCATGTCATACGGCTGCAAAAGCGCGCAACCCTGGGCGTCCCAGTAGGACTGGAGCTTCAAGATGATTTGCTGAAAGGTCAACATAAATTGGGACTGCGGCGAGGCAGGCCGCCGAGATTGCCGAAGCGGGCCGAACCCGCGAAAACCCTTGATTTTACGGAGCTTTCACCCGGTTACCCTCAGGCACAAGGAAAGTGTCATGACAACCCAACAATTGATCCTGAGCCTGGTGCTGGCTACCATGGTGTTTTCGGTGGCGCTGGAGCTGCGGGTTGAGGACTTCACCCGCGTCGCCAAAACCCCCCGGGCCGTGCTGTGCGGTTTGATTCCACAGTTCATCCTGCTGCCGGTGGCCACCTGGCTGGCGACACTGGCGCTGGACCTGCCGCCCAACATCGAAGCCGCCATGATTCTGGTGGCGGCCTGCCCGGGCGGCAGCCTGAGCAATGTCATCACCCACCTCGGGCGCGGCAACACCGCGCTGTCGGTCAGCGTGTCGGCCGTGGCCAGCGTGATTGCGCTGTTTGCCACACCGTTTAACTTCAGCTGGATGATCGCCAGCAACCCGGCCACCGCAGCCTGGCTGCGTGAACTGGCGATAGACCCGTCGGCCATCTGGATCAGCCTGCTGCTGCTGCTGGCCGTGCCCATGGGCCTGGGCCTGCTGTTTTCGCACCAGTTGCCGGCCCTCACGGCGCGCATCCGCAAACCGCTGGGCCACTTCGCACTGGCCGCGCTGCTGTTGTTCATCGTTGCGGGCCTGATCAAGGAGCGCCAGCTGCTCACCCTGGGCTTGCTGCCTACATTGCTGATCGTGGTGCTGCACAATGCCAGCGGCCTGTTTTTTGGCTGGATCACCAGCCTAGCCCTGCGTGTCAGTGAAAAGGACCGCCGTGCGGTGATGATTGAAGGCGGCATGCAAAACTCCGGGCTGGCGCTGGGCATCATCGGGGTGCAGTTCAACAGCGACCTGGGCATGGTGACGCTGGCCAGCCTGTGGGGCATCTGGCACATCGTCAGCGGCCTGTCGCTGGTCTGGTTCTGGAGGAGAAAAGATGCTCGATCTGCTGATTAAAGGCGGCACCGTCGTGGACGGTACCGGGGGCGAGCCCTTTGTGGCCGATGTCGGTGTGCGGGGTGGTCGCATCGTGGCGCTGGGCAAGCTCGCCGAGGCTGCGCATGAAACCGTGGACGCAAGCGGTCTGTGGGTCACGCCCGGGTTTGTGGATATCCACACCCACTACGACGGCCAGGTCACCTGGGACGACAACTTCACGCCCAGCATTTACCACGGCGTGACCACGCTGGTGATGGGCAATTGCGGCGTGGGTTTTGCGCCGGTCCGGCCCGGCCACCAGGACGAGCTGATCAAACTCATGGAAGGCGTGGAAGACATTCCGGGAGCTGCGCTGCATGAGGGCATACGCTGGGACTGGGAAAGTTTTCCGCAGTACATGGACGCGCTGGAGAAAACCCCGCGCAGCCTGGACTACCTGGTGCAGGTACCGCACGACCCGCTGCGCATGTATGTGATGGGTGAACGAGCGGTCGCCGGGCAAAGTGCGACGACTGAAGACATCGCCGCCATGCGCGCCCTGCTGCATGAGGCCCTGCAAGCCGGCGCCGCAGGCTTCAGCACGGGTCGCAGCGACAACCACCGCACCTCCGAAGGCAAAGAGACACCGGCCGCCGAGGCCAGCGCTGCTGAACTGACCGGTCTTGCAGGCGCCTTCGCAGGCGTGGACCACGGCGTGGTGCAAGTGGTCAGCGACTTCAACCTGCTACAGGGGCCGCAAGGCTTTGACGCCGAATTTGACCTGGTCGAACAACTGGCGCGCGCCAGCGGCAAGCCCTTGTCGATGACCTGGCTGCAACGCGACCCCGGCGGTGAGCAGTACGAGGCGATACGCGCCCGCGTCGATGCCGCCGTGGCCGCCGGCCTGCCGCTTTATTTGCAAGCCGCTGCACGCGGCATCGGCGTGATCAACGGGCTGGACGCGAGCTTTCACCCCTTCATGGGTTTCCCTGGCTACAAGGAGGTCGCGCACCTGCCGCTGGCCGAGCGCGCCACCGCGCTGCGAGAACCGGCACGCAAGGCGCGCATCCTGGCGGAAAAGTCAGCGCGCCTGGCCGGTGACGGCACGGCGATTCCACCGCTGGTGGACATTCTGCTGGCGCGCATCGACATGATCAGCGGGCGCATGTTCCCGCTGGACGAGAAGCTCGACTACGAGCCGTCCGTCATGCAGAGTTTTCTGGTGCAGGCCAAACAGCGCGGCATCACGCCGCTGGAGGCGCTGTACGACCACCTGGCCGGCGGCGACGGCAGCCAGCTGATCTACTTCCCGATCTTCAACTACAACACCGGCTCGCTGGACACGGTACGCCAGATGCTGGACCACCCACGCGTGTTGTCCAGCCTCAGCGACGCCGGTGCGCACGTGGGCACGGTCTGCGACGCGAGCTTCACCACCTTCATGCTCACGCACTGGGTGCAAGGCCGTGCGCATGACAGGCTGCCGCTGGCCCGGGCGGTGGAGATGCTGACCCGGCGCAATGCGCGCTACCTGGGGCTGGACGACCGCGGCGCGATTGCCCCGGGCCTGCGGGCCGACCTCAACCTGATCGACCCGAAGCGCCTGAGCGTCGGCACGCCCGCGCTGGTGCACGACTTGCCAGCCGGCGGCAAGCGCTTTTTACAGAAAGCCCAGGGCTATGTCGCTACCTGGGTGGCCGGTGTGGCGGTGCAGCGCGAAGGCGAGATCACCGCCGGGCGTCCCGGACGGCTGGTGCGCATGGGCCGGCTTTTGCGCTGAGTTGCAAGCAAAATCCGGCTCAAGCCCGCGTCTGGCGGGCGCAAGCAGCTACTGTTTTTATAGCAGCCGGCAAGCCACTCAGCGACGCCGGCGGCGCGCCAGCCAAGCCAGCAGCACCAGCGCGCCAGCCCCGCCCCAGAACGGCCAGAGCCCCAAGCGCGACACCCATTGCGCATAAGGCGTGAGGCCGTTGCGGCCTTCGACCTCGCCGACCAGCACGCCGCGCGTGTGGCGCGGCAGCTCGTGGGTGACCCTGCCCGTGTGGTCGATGATGACGGTGGCCCCGGTGTTGGTGGCGCGGATCATCGGCCGCTCAAACTCCAGCGTGCGCATGCGCGAGATGTTCAGGTGCTGGTCAATTGCCACGGTGTTGCCGAACCAGCCAATGTTGCTGACGTTGACCAGGATGGTCGGCGCAGTGGCGGGGTTGGCAAACGAGACGGCCAGCTCTTCGCCAAACAGGTCTTCGTAGCAGATGTTGGGCGCCAGCCGCTGGCCCTGCCACTCGAAGGGAGCCTGGCCGAGCGCGCCGCGGCTGAAGTCGCCCAGCGGGATGTTCATGAGGTTGATGAACCAGCGAAAGCCCGGCGGCACAAATTCGCCAAACGGCACCAGGTGGTGTTTGTCGAAGCGGTAGGCCGACGCCGCGCCTGCGGCCACAGGCTTGAGCCCGACCACCGAGTTGGCATACCCGGCGGTGTAGCTGCCCAGCGGAATGCCGATCAGTGCGGCCTGCGCACCCGAGGCAAACCGTGCCTCCAGGGCGCTCCAGTAGCCTGGCGGCAGTTGCTCGGGCAGCAGGGGCAGCGCGGTCTCCGGCGCCACCACCAGCGCGGTTTTGGCGCCCTGCAACTGCTCGCCGTACCAGCGCAGCGCCGTGGCCAGACCGGTGCCCGGCTGGAATTTTTCGTTCTGCGCAATGTTGCCCTGCAGCAGCGTGACCTGCAGGCTGCCTGCGGACGTGGAGGTCTGCCGACCGGCCACCAGCGACACGGCCACGATCACCAGCGCGATCATCGGAAACAGCAACACCAGGCGGCGCGACGGGTCCCAGCCCGCCAGTCCCGCCGCAAGAAAGGCGGCCAGGAAAGTGATGCCATGCACACCCACCCAGCGCGCATAGTCATCAAGCCAGCCGTTCAGGTGGGCGTAACCGGCCTGGCCCCACGGAAAGCCGGTGAAAAACTCGACCCGCGCCAGCTCGGCCAGCAGCCACAGAGCCGCAAACACCACGGCGCGTAGGGAGCGCCGTGCCGGGGCGATGACCACAAACACCGCGCAGGCCAGCGCGTAGTAAGAGGCCAGGAAGACCGCCAGCCCGATGACCGCCAGCACCGCCAGCGGCGCGGCCAGCCCGCCGTAGGTGTGCAGTGAGATGAACAGCCACCAGAAAATGCCGCACAGCCAGACGGTGGCAAACAGCCAGCCGACCAGCAAGCCCTGCCTGAAGCCGCTGTAGCGGTCGAGCTGCCAGGCCAGCGCCGCCAGCGCCAGCAACTGCAGCCACCAAAGCGGCTGCCCTTGCGCAAGTCCAAAGGAAAAAGGCCACGCCATGCTGATGGCATGTGCGCAACCCGCTATTAAAACAATAGCAACATCAAGCAGCGACAAGCGTGTACGAAGTTTGGGGTGGCCGATGTGCTCCAGCAACGCCGGCATGGTCGGCAGCGAAGCCACCATGCTGTTGATCGTCTGCTTGCCCATCTGCGACTGGTCCCGCAATGCCTCAGCCTGCGGCTACAGGCGACACCTTGAACCAGCGAACCGCGCCGCCTTTGGTGTGCAGCACGGTGAACTGAAGCCCCGCCAGCGCGTACAGCTCGCCGCGCTTGGGTACATGGCCCATTTCGTGGGCCACCAGGCCGCCTATGGTTTCAAAATCAGTCTCGGGCAAGCTCACGCCGAAGGCCTCGTTGACGCGTTCAATCGAGGTGTCGCCGCTGACGCGGTAGCTGTGGTCGCTCAGGCCGAAGATGTCGCCGTCGTCCTCGGCGATGTCGAACTCGTCCTCGATCTCTCCGACGATCTGTTCGAGCACGTCTTCAATCGTGATCAGGCCGGCCACGCGGCCGAACTCGTCGATGACGATGGCCAGGTGGTTGCGGTTGCCGCGGAACTCGCGCAGCAAGTCATTGAGCCCCTTGCTCTCGGGCACAAACACCGCCGGACGCAGCAGCGCGCGGATGTTGAGCTCGGGCGCGCGCTGCAGCTTGAGCAGGTCCTTGGCCATCAGGATGCCAATGATGTTTTCTTTCTCGTTTTCGTACACCGGAAAACGCGAGTGCGCCGTGTCGATCACCAGGTGCAGCAGCTCGTCAAAGGGCGCGTCGATGTTGACGGCGTCCATGCGCGGTGCGGCCACCATCACGTCGCCGGCCGTCATGTCGGCCATGCGAATCACGCCCTCCAGCATTTCACGGCTTTGCGCGCCAATGACGTCGTTGTCCTGGGCTTCAACCAGCGTCTCGATCAGTTCGTCTTTGGAATCGGGCCCCGGGTGGAGCATCTCTGCAAGTTTTTGCAGAAAGCCACGTTTGTCTTCGGGCTTGAGCGGTCTACTGGGGGGGTTGTCGGACACGAGGGGTGTTCGTAGTTGGCAAGCTGCGTAGGATACCGTATTCACGTGGCGCTGCACGGGCGGCATGTTCTGTTCGGACTTGTCTTTTCATGCAGGGGCCGAGGGTTGGGCTTTGTCGGCCCGCAGGCGCAGCGCCCCCTCGGGGGGCAGCGAGCTATACGCAGTGAGCGAGCGTCGGGGCCTTACAGCCTTCGGCTGTCACGCACGCCGCGCCGCACTTCCTGCACCATCGCCAGAATGCCCCAGAACTGCCTGGCCTGCACCTTGAGGCGGTAATCGGTCTGCGCCATCTGCTCCTCGACGATTTCGGTCATGCGCGAGTCCAGGTCGGCCGGCGGCAGCTTGAGGTAAGCCTCGCTTTCCGAGCCGTCGCGCTCGATCACGGCACCAGCCTTGCGGGCGATGTTGAGCATGGCGGTGTTTTCGCTCAGGGCGTGGATAAACATCATGCTCACGCCTTCGTTGCGCGAATGAATCACGGCGCGGTCAAACAGCCGGGCGCCGTAGCCGCGCCCGCGTGCATGCTTGAGCACCGACACGCCAAACTCTGCGCAGCTTTTCAGCTCGGGGTCAATCGACAGCGCCAGGTGCGCCATCGCAATCAGCTCGAGCTTGCGGTTGTAGATACCAAAAATGTCGTCGCGCTCGAAGTTCAGGCCGGCGACGTAACGCTGCACCTGTTCGTCGCTGGCAACGTAGCCAAAGCGCAGGTAACGGTCATGCGGCTCCAGCGCCAGCAAATGCTTTTCAATTCGCGGGCCATGGCTGGGGCCGATGGAGCGGATGGGCACCATCACGGGCGCGCGGTAAGGGGGGCGCTCGCTGTCCTCTAAGGGCGGGCGGAAGAACTCCTTGCCCGCGTTCAGGGAAGCCTTGAAGAATGTGCCGGGGGTAACCATGGTTTCAAATATAAGGGTTTTCCCTAGAATGTCCAGCCTGCAGGGCCTTTTGGCAGGGCCGAATAGGGCTAAACCTCCAATTAAAAGGGCAAATTGGTCTGCAGCCCTTACCAGTCGGGCGCAAGTAGCTATAAAAACAGGAGCGTTTGATGCCCCGCCCGCCGTCACAAGTGGCACCAATCAACGCCCAAACTGGCCGCTGCCCCTAATGGACTCCCCGGATTAAGCACCCAGGCGGACCCAAAGACAAGCCACCAGCGCACTCTCGTCAAACGGCACGGCGGTGGTCGCCCGGACGCTGTCCAGCACAAAACTGGTTTTGCAGTCTCGGAGCCTGTCGGGCTTGGGAATCGTCGGTTGCAATAGGCCGCAGCGTATTCATCACAAAGCAACTTTCATGCGCCATGTCTTTTAGCAGCACGCGCAAAAAGTGAGTGCCATGGGGGTCTTCCCCCGTTCTTCTCTCAGTTCTTGTCTGATGGCCCGCTTTGGAGAGCTGCAGACCCTGCCGCGAAAATCCCCAATTGATGGGGGATGAATCGCCAAGCTCATGCGCTCGCAGTTCGACGTGGCGAGAAGTCGCGCACAGCTCCCATGCCGGGGTAGTTACCCGATAATTGGGCATGACTATTTCTATAACTCCTCCAGCCGGGTTCGCCACGCCTGCGGCGCTGGTGGATGAATTTTTGCGTGTCATCATGATTCCTGACCCGGTCGCAGCCCGGCGTTTTACGGCGCCAGATATGCGCATCAGATTCACCGGGGGCCGCGTCATGGGCGCGCCGGCAGATTGCACGGCATTCAATGCATCCCGCTACAAGTGGGTGAAAAAGCGGATCGAGCGCACCGAAACCGTGGTGACCACGGCCGTCACAACGGCGGGCGTGCCACTGCAGGCCGATGAAACAGTGGTGTACAGCATAGGCACGCTGTATGGAGAATGGCCAGACGGCACGCTGTTTGAAGGTAACCGCTATGTAGACCGTTACGTGGTTCGCGCTGGCCTGATCACTGAAATGGACGTCTGGAACGACAGTGCCGAATGGCTGATGGTGCGCGCCGGGCTCATAGCCGCGTGATGTTGTGATGCCAGCCATCTACCGCGGCAAAATCCCGCCAGACAACCGGTTTGACTACAGCGCCATTCACCAGCGGCCAAGCTATCGCTGGCCGGGCGGCGCGGGCCTGGCCGTGTACATCGGCTTCAATATTGAGCACTTTGCGTTTGGCGAGGGCATGGGAGCCAGCATTGGCCCGGCCAGCCCGCAGCCCGATGTGTTGAACCACAGCTGGCGCGAGTATGGCAACCGGGTCGGTGCCTGGCGCTGCCTGGAGTTGTTTGACCAGCTTTGCCTGCCCACGGCCGCCATCATCAACACCGCTCTGTATGACCATTGCCCGGAGCTGGTAGCCGCCTGCGTCGCCCGGGGCGACGAGCTGGTAGGCCACGGCCACACCAATTCTGAAAGGCAGGGCGTGTTGAGTGAAGAAGCTGAACGCGCGCTGCTGCTGGATTGCCGGCAGAAAATTCAGGCCGAAAGTGGGCAATACATAACCGGATGGCTGTCGCCCTGGATATCTGAAAGCCTGGCAACCCCAGACCTGCTGGCCGAGACCGGCTACGAGTACACGCTGAACTGGTGCCACGACGACCAGCCCCTGCCGATGCGCACCAGAGGCGGCAAACCCTTCTGGTCAGTGCCCTACCCGCAAGAGCTGAACGACATCCCCATGATCATCGCCCGCCAAATGGACGCGAAAGACTTCACGCAGATGATCGTCGATCAGCTAGAGGAAATGCTGCACCAGACACGCCTGCCCGATGCGCCGCCCCTGGTCATGGGCATTGCGCTGCACCCCTACATCGTCGGGCAACCGTATCGGCTGGCCCATTTGCGCCGCGCACTACAACAAGTCGCCGCGGCGCGGGATGCTGGCCGGGTTTGGATGGCGACGCCTGGGGGGATTGCGAAGCATGCTGCGCTGGTGACGGCGACGCCGCTATCAAAAAAAGTCTAGTCGAGCCGACGTTCTCGATCAAGTCCTGACGTGCCTGCCGTTAGCTGCGAAGTCCGCTTTTGGCAGGAAGCAGCCTGTCAGGCCTCAGCTACAAATCAGCCTTTCTTGTTTATCAGATTGGTTCTGAGATCAGTCACTTGGACTGACATATGTCAACGCTCTCATCACGAAATCTTGATCGACGTTTTGATAGTCATACTGGCGCTTTCGAGTAGAAAGGGTCGGTCGGTAAAGATCAATTTTGCTCGAAACGTAACCACAGGCAAGAAAATCATGGTCTTGATCTCCTCCAGCTAACCGCATTGCTGGCGACAACAACCCACCGCCAAAGACAAGCTCGCTTGCTAAAGCCATCACCCTATTTGTACCTATTTCCTCAATTCGATATTCTTGCCGATATATCGGCGGGGACCACCATTTATCCAAAGAAACCCATGGCAAAACCTTGACTACGTATTGGCTCTTTTGATTCTCCAGACCGGTACACGGTGCAATGTTTGAGCGGTTTGGGACGGGTTGACATTGCCTATTTCCATTTTCATCTACAAACTTAAAATCACCATATCTAAAAGCAATTCGAGCATCAAAAGAACTCACCATCCCGTATTTTTCCATCGCAGACTCGACTGCGTACCCCAATTGCGGTGCCACGGGTTTTGCGAAAAATTTAGGTAACGGATTGCTCGGGCACATGGACTTAAATGTTTCGTAACCAGCATAGACCCACAATATTGGCAGAACTACTGTCGCTATTGGAAGTCCCCATCTAAAGACTGAATAACCTGTTTTCCCGCCAATCCAATATGCAGCAGCCACCGGCAATACAAATTTGGCAGCATAAATCACCAAAGCTATTAGGCTAGCAATTCCAAAAATTAGAACTTTCAAACAGAACTCCCGTGACCCATAGATTTTCAGTACTCAGCCATCGTTTATCCCAAAGCGCGATATTGGGTAAAGATCTTGATGCTAGTAAGGATAGCATTTGAATTTTAGTTAAATGTTCGGTGCGTATTAATTTGCTGACTGCGCACCCTTAAATGATTCAGCCCAGACGAAGCCCCCCCGAAAGAGCCGCCTACTCTGCAACCACAGTGACCCTTAGAGGGACTTTGAATATTCTGCTGCAGGCATGTTGTATTTGAATTTATGCGTATACACCAGGTCGATAGCCCGCTGGCGGTTGGAACTTCGATGAATACAGAGACTGTTTTCGTCCAGACAACGCTATCGCGAGAAAACCGGATTTTGAACATCCCTTATAGCTAGACCAGTTCTCGATCAAAACCAGCGCTCTCAGTGGATCCATAAATCAAGAACCTCAAATATTGTCGCAGCGCAGGATGCCTGTCGGCAAAGGGTGTGATGCGTAAATGGAACGACTTGCGTCTGAATAATCGTTTGTAATAAATGCGATGAGGTCTGAAAATTCTGCTCATTCGTCGTTTCCTTCATGCGATCCATGAAGGATCTAGTTTTAAAAACGCGTTCCCATAATTTCCCGATGTCCACAACGAAATTCGTATCCACTGACTACGTCAGAGCACGCTTCTCGAGCGCCATGTCGCAAATGTATCGACTCGAAGTCCCGCAATACGGAATTCTGGTGGAGTTGGTTCGGCAAGTTAACGCGGCCGCGCTCAAAAAAAATCCTGGCTTGCACGAACGGCTGCAGAGTCAGGGCGAGTTGGATCGGATTGATGAGGAGCGCCATGGCGCAATCCGGCTTGGCACGGCGGCGGAATTGGCCACGATATGTCGCATTTTCCGTGTGATGGGTATGGAGCCAGTGGGATACTACGACCTCTCTGAGGCAGGTGTACCGGTGCATTCGACCGCCTTCCGACCCGTGACCGAAAAAGCGCTGCAGAGGAACCCGTTTCGCGTGTTCACCTCCTTGTTGCGGCTAGAGTTACTGCGGGATGTGGCTTTGCGCAGCGAGGCAGCTGCCATTCTTGCCAAACGCAAGATTTTTTCAGAACCAGCTCTCGCACTGCTGGAACAATTCGAGATCAATGGAGTGTTGAGTCACGAAGACGCCGATGAATTCGTCACGCAGGTCTTGCAAACGTTTCGCTGGCACAACAAAGCTACGGTCGACGCAATGACGTACAAGCGCCTGCATGCGGCGCATCCCCTTGTCGCGGACATCGTGTGTTTTAACGGGCCACACATTAATCATCTGACACCACGCACGTTAGATATTGATGCAGCCCAGATGGAGATGCTTCGCCGTGGAATGCAGTCCAAGGACGTCATAGAAGGACCGCCGAGGCGCAAATATCCGATCCTTCTGCGACAGACCAGTTTCAAGGCTTTAGTTGAACACGTATCGTTTGGCGTAGACGACATTAACGGCACACACACTGCCAGGTTTGGCGAGGTTGAGCAACGTGGGATGGCTTTAACACCTGCGGGTCGCCGCCTTTACGATGATCTGTTGTCATCGGCTCAGAAGTTGAACAGCGCAAGTAGCGCTAGCATGAACTATCCGCAGCTTTTGACTCAAGCCTTTTGCGGCTTCCCAGACGATCTGAAAATACTCAGTGATCGAGGACTAGTTTTCTGTCGGTATCAAGTCGCAGACGAGGCAGCATTCCTACGGTCTGCCCAAGCCGGAGATCCATGGGATCTGCACCAGATGGTGGGTAGTGGCTTAATTGATGCAGAGCCTATTACATATGAGGATTTTCTGCCGATCAGCGCAGCCGGTATTTTCCAGTCGAACCTAAAAGGAGCGGAGCAAAAGCGCTACAACGCAGCTTCAGCCAAAGGTGCTTTCGAAGCGGCCATGCAAAGCAAAGTGCTGGATGAGATGGCTTTGTATTCAGATACTGAGTCAGCATCCATTGACTTGTTGCGTGCCCGATTTTCGTTGGTCGCCTGATACAACGAACGAATAATGCACAAAATGCAGCAGTCGGTTCATTTGCTCACTCATTTGCGCGCTATCGTGGGCGACGCCGGTATTGTAGGAGAGGGCGACTTGGCACTTCACGAGAACGGCGCTCGCTACGGAGCCGGCAAAGCGCACCTGGTGGTACGTCCTGCGACCGTTGAGGAAGTAAGCGAGGTCGTCAAAACCTGTATAGCTCACCACGTCCCCTTGATTGCGCAAGGGGCCAACACTGGGTTAGTTGGCGCCAGTACACCAGACGCTAGCGGACATCAGGTGGTACTGTCGCTGACGCGATTGCGGCAGCCCATGGCACTTGATGCCGGAAATCGAAGCGTCGACGCTGGAGCAGGCCTTCGCCTTCATGAACTTAATGACTTCCTGTCCGAAGACGGTTTCTGGTTTCCGATCGACTTGAGCGCTGATCCGACGATCGGCGGGATGGTCGCAGCCAACACAGGTGGCACGCGGCTGATCCGTTACGGCGATGTGCGTCACAATGTGCTGGCGCTGGAGATCGTTTTGTTCAATCCTCCCGGTCAAATAGTTCGCCTTGGACGCGCGCTGCGCAAAGACAACACTGGGCCGGATCTTAAGCACCTGTTCATAGGCACTGCAGATAGTTTCGGCATCGTGGTCGGCGCTACATTGCAAGTGCATCATAAGCCCGTGCAAACGGCGACCGCTCTGGTAATTCCGGTCAGCTCGGCTGCGGTGAATATTTTGCTGAGCGAAATGGAACGCCAGTTTGGTGATTGGCTAGCAGCTTTTGAAGGCATGTCTGGCAACGCACTCGATGCTGCCATCGCTCACATCCCTGACCTGCGAAATCCTTTTCACCCAGAAATCCTTCCGGAGTTCGCAATTTTGGTGAAACTGGAGACGTGTTTGCCCATCGGACGCACGGGAAAAGCATTGCAGGAAATGCTCGACGACTTTTTGGAGGAACAATTCGGTTTCTCCATCATGAACGCTGCCGTGGGAAAAAGGGCGGCACTTTGGTCGTTGCGCCATGGGTTAAGTGAAGGAGCTAAGGCACTCGGTCCCATCATTGCGTTCGACGTGTCAGTTCCACGTTCTTCAATCATGCACTTTCGTGAGCTTGCGATTGCTTTGGTGAGCAGGTACTATCCCTGGCTACGGCCTGTGGACTTTGGCCACATTGCTGATGGCGGGCTGCATTTCAACGTTGTCTGGCCCCGCGACAGTGGCACACCATATGACGCCGAAACGGTCAGCCACCTTCGCGACGCGATTTACGCTCTTGCTGTGGAGCAGTTCGGGGGAAGCTTCAGCGCCGAACACGGTGTCGGCCCACACAATGCTACCTTCTACCAGCGCTATACCAATCCGCTGAATAAATCTTGGTGCGGTGCGTTGAAATTCTTGTTTGATCCCGAGAAACTTGGCGGTCGGGTAGATTTCGGACCCGGCATTTTTAGTACCTAGATCCGCAAGAGACGGCAGACTAAATCATGCAAAAAATTGTATACGCTGAAAATTTTACCGCGCCGACCGGCTCTCCGATTCGCGAGCTGTTTCCCTATCTCAGCCGTCCGGACATGATCTCGTTTGCTGGCGGGTATCCTTCTGCCACGTTGTTTGATACCGACGGACTGGAGTACGCCAGTGCTGAGGCGATGCGAGACAGCCGCAAGGTTCTCCAATACGGCTCAACCGAGGGGCTGGAAACACTCCGCCAACGCCTTCTTGAACTTTCGCAATTGCGTGGAATTACCGCTGGCGGTAAGAACCTGCTTGTCACTACCGGCTCGCAGCAGGCATTCGATCTGATAGTGCGGGTAATGGTAAATTCTGGAGATTCAGTTGCGCTTGAAACTCCTGCGTATCCAGCTGCAATTCAGGCATTGCGGCTTGTTGGTGCGCAGATGCACGAATTCTGTGCTGACAACTCAGGACTTGATACTCAACTTTTAGAGCAGCATCTGCTTCACCAGTCCGGCAGGCAAAAACCTAAATTACTGTACACCGTCCCTAATTATTCCAATCCCGGCGGGTCACTGATGTCGGAAGAACGCCGTCGGCATGTGGTGGAATTGGCGATCACACACGAATTTATGATTGTCGAAGACGATCCTTATGGTGAGCTAAACTTTACAGGAAAGCGTCTACCTACGTTGTATCAAATTGGACGGGACTTGGTGGGAGACGCCAACCCAGTGCTGTACATTTCAAGTCTTTCCAAGACAATTGCACCCGCCCTGCGTATCGGTTGGATGCTGGGTCCTCCTGAACTGATACGGCGGTGTGTGATCGCAAAGCAAACAACCGACCTTTGCGGATCACTCATTACGCAAACGATAGCAGCGACTTATCTTGGCCTGAACCGATATCAAGGCTGTGTGGCACGTTCAACTCAAGAATATGCGAAGCGCATGCAGACTCTCGCGTTGGAACTGAGTACCAGATTGGGCAGCAGGGTTTGCTTTCAAAAACCGCAGGGTGGACTGTTTCTCTGGGTCCGATTGGCAGAGGGAATTGATCCTGAACGGCTTTTTCAAGCTGCAGTGGATTCCAACGTACTTTTTGTTCCCGGCGCTGCCTTCTATCCCACGCCCCCCAAGCTACCCGCAATCCGATTGTCTTTCGCCAACACCACCATTAAGGACATCGAATCTGGAGTGGCGCGGCTTCAAAACGCGTTCGATATTCTTGGCTCACATTCAGCGAAATTTGTCCCTTACGAAGCGGCTTAACGATCTTCCATGGGCTTATCAAAAAGCACTATAACTTTCTCTCCTCAACGGCACCTACTATGAATACCACTTCCGACATTGCACACTCCGTTTTTACCCGCCTAGGTGTCGACCCAGCGCGTTATCAAGCTCCTGGTCTCGTCGTTCGCTCCCCGATTGACGGGCAAGTGCTTGGTTCCTTGCAAGTCAACAATTCGGAGCAAGCGCAGGATATGATGGCGCAAGCGCATCAAGCCTTCCTGACGTGGCGCGATATACCGGCTCCTCGCCGTGGGGAGTTGGTGCGCTTGTTAGGCGAGGAATTACGTCGTGAAAAACAATTCCTCGGTCAATTGGTGTCCATAGAAGCCGGGAAAATTCTTACTGAGGGTGTTGGCGAAGTACAGGAAATGATCGACATTTGTGACTTCGCCGTTGGCCTGTCGCGCCAACTGTATGGCCTCACTATAGCCTCCGAGCGGCCAGGTCATCGCATGATGGAATCTTGGAACCCTCTAGGTGTAGTCGCCGTTATCACTGCTTTTAACTTCCCAGTTGCTGTCTGGGCTTGGAACACTGCGTTAGCGCTGGTCTGTGGCGATCCCGTGGTGTGGAAGCCATCTGAAAAAACACCGCTTAGCGCAATTGCATGTCAAGCCATTTTTGAGCGCGCGGCGCGGCGATTCGGTGATGCGCCAGCGCATCTGTCACAGGTACTTATTGGGCAGCGGGATGCCGGAGAAGCGCTGGTGGATCATCCGCAGGTGGCCTTGCTCTCGGCAACCGGTAGCACACGCATGGGCCGCGACGTCGGACCACGTGTCGCAAGGCGCTTTGGTCGTTCGTTGCTTGAATTAGGTGGTAATAACGCCGTTATCGTTGCACCAAGCGCCGACCTTGATCTTGCTGTCCGCGGCATTGCCTTTGCGGCAGCAGGTACAGCAGGTCAACGCTGTACGAGTACGCGGCGACTGATTGTGCACCGCAGCGTGCATTTGGCATTGATGGATCGACTGAAGCAGATTTATGCGAAGTTGCGGATCGGTTCTCCGTTAGACAGCCGCAATTTAGTCGGGCCCTTAATTGACAAAGGTAGCTTTGACGCGATGCAAGGGGCGTTACTGCAGGCTCACGCAGAAGGTGGCAAGATATTTGGCGGCGAAAGGGTATTGGTTGATACCTATCCGGACGCTTTCTACGTGAAACCAGCGATCGTCGAGATGAATCGCCAGACCGATACGGTGCGTCAGGAAACGTTCGCCCCAATTTTATACGTGCTCACGTACGATAGTTTCGACGAGGCGGTTCTTTTGCAGAACGATGTCCCACAGGGTCTTTCCTCCGCTATTTTCACCAACGATCTTCGAGAGGCTGAACAATTCATGTCAGCCGCGGGATCCGACTGTGGCATTGCAAATGTGAACATAGGCACGTCCGGCGCAGAAATCGGTGGCGCCTTCGGAGGTGATAAGGAGACCGGTGGCGGGCGCGAGTCCGGCTCAGATGCCTGGAAGGCCTACATGCGTCGGACGACGAACACTATCAACCACTCGCGTGACTTGCCATTGGCACAGGGAGTGAAATTCGATGTCTGACTTAGGGAGATGCAGCAAAACGTTTACCGCAACGGTCAAGTTTTTATCAGTGAAAATTTTTGATTTTGTATCAGTATGCGTTTTAAACGAGGATCAATCAAATACGCCGATGGTCACTATCTACTGATCGCCGCATTTTGGTTCATCGCGCCGACCTCTGCTTGTGCTTCTGTCACCAGCCAGTCAAGAAACGCCTGCAAGGCTGCGTTGACAGGGCGACTCAAGGGATAGGCGACATGGTATGCGAGATTACCAGGGAGTGGCTTAGCGCAGGCCACCACGATACGGCCATTCTTTAGGTCCAGTTCAACCAGCCTTCGGGCCACCAGGGCTACCCCTAGGCCTGCGACAACTGCACTGGCTAACAACGAAAAATGTTCGTAGCGTGGGCCACACACAGCAGACAGATCAGCATCTAACCCCTGAAGTTGATACCAATCACGCCATGCATCGACCCTTGTAGCGAGATGCAGCAGAGGAAGTCGCGCAACCTGCTCAGGCCTCAGAATGCGGCGCTCTCCCATTAAGGCTGGGGCGCAAACCGGCAACAGATCGCCTTCTTGAATCAAACCGAAGCCCTGCACGCCCGGCCACTGCGCCGCACCAAAGTGAATCGCTGCGTCGAAAGGCTCCTCTTCAAAAAGAAACCGACGGTTGCGGATTGACAAGTTGATGGTTACGTTACGATGCAGTTCACCAAATCCCTTCAAGCGCGGAATCAACCACGAGCTTGCAAGAGTCGGCGTTACCGCAATTTCCAGCGTATGCCCTTGGCCACGACCAGCCATCAGCTCAAGTGTGTACCGCTCAATGCGATTTAGACTCTCGTGAATATGTGCAGCATATCGCTTGCCATGTTCCGTCAGCAAGATGCGTTGTTTGCTCCGTACGAACAACTGCACTTCCAACCTGTCTTCCAATGCAGCGACCTGCCGACTTACGGCGCTCTGTGTAACAGAGAGCTCTTCTGCAGCACGCGCGAAACTCTGATGACGGGCGGAAGCTTCAAACATCTGCAACGCAACAAGAGTTGGTATTCCTTTACGCATGTAATCGTTCCTTAAATGCAACAAGTGCTGCCGAAAAATCGATTGCCCCAATGCCAAGCTAGCGGGACACTCTAGCCTATTGAACTCTGGGTTAATGCGAATTTTAGATTGACCACAGAGATCCTTGTAATTTTTTTCTAGGAGATTTGGATGAGCTTCCTATCAACCGCCGTGCGCCAATATCGGATCAGCAAGTTGCAACAAATAATGGATATTGCGCATTTTGATGCCCTGATTCTGAGTGGCGCCGAGTGGTTCGAATTTGCAACCAACCACGCCATCACAGTTGCAGGCTGGGAACGCCCCTATGCAGTAGTGATAACGCGCGACGGGCGAACCTGTGCGTTGATGCATGACTTGTCTTCGGTTCGCGCCAACAACGCCTTGCGGAATGACAGAATGTGGCTCGATCAAGCTGTCTACTATGCAGAAGTGCCGCACGTTTCGTCGCGTCGGCCGCTGCTTCCACTCTGGGCAGAGACGTTCGCTAACATTCTTCAACAACTCGGGTTGACTTCAGGACGGGTGGGTGTTGATGTAGCGCCTGCGCCAATGCAAAGGTTAGGGCACCTCCTACCGGATATCAAAGTACTGCCAGCAATCCGTTGGCTGCGCGACGCACGACTTGTAAAGCACATTGAAGAAATTGAATTGCTGCGGGCAGCCGCGTCTTTATCTGACTGGGCCATTGGGAGGTACTTAGCCGAAATCCGCCCCGGCCGAAATCTCCAGGAACTCGACTATACGATTGCGGCGCAGACTTGCGTCGAAGCTGGTAATCGCTTTCCAGGCGAAGATTTTCAGGTATTGCGATTTATGTCACTAAGTGGGCCTGCCTCAGCGGCAGCTCACGGTGATGCAAGTCAATCCGGTGCTACAGTGCTGTCCGGAGCGGTCACTGTGACTATTTGCAATGTGCGACTGAACGGCATGAGCATGGAGAATCAACGAACTTTCGCTGTTGGCCATGTTGATGAACGCACGACTCGGCTAATGCAAGTCGCGTTGGAGGCCAACGAGAAAGGCCTGCTTGCTGCAGAAACCGGAAAACCACTAGCTGGAATCGACGAGGCTGCACTCGAGGTTATTACCGCTGCAGGGTACGGTCCCTACGTGCTTCATCGCACTGGCCATGGCATCGGCGTCGGCACGCACGAGTATCCAGAAGATATGGCTTACGATACACGGCCACTGCTGAAAGACGAAGCAATTATTGTAGAGCCAGGCATTTATATACCTGGGCTGGGCGGATTCCGTTATGTAGATGGCGTCATCGTCGGCACCAAGCCCGAGCGCCTGACTCATGCGCCGAAGGATTTTTTCAGCATGTGCGTTGTCTAATCCGGAGTAGATGGTTGCTGAGCTCGAGCTAGCGTTGGTGTATCTACCAAGTGCAGGATGTTCACAATAAACTGTTCACTCTCTGATTACGGAGCTTCGACGCAACTGCGGGCTGCACCCCGCGATGCATTGGCTGCAGCGCTCGACAGAAAGCAGTGATCGCATCTAGCGCGGATAGTGGCGCTACGGTCGCGGGCCGGAAGCTCCTCTCACTAAAGCATATGTCGATTCATATCGCCTGAATTGGCCAAGCGGGGAAAGCCTCCAGCCCATGGTTTTTAGGCTTGGTGCATGAGACGCTAACTAATCAACCACGGCTTGGATGTCTTGATGATCGACCTATCGTAAAGTAAGTTACCGTAGTACGCCGCCCGACTACGAATCGCTAGGATTACATTCGCATCGCACGTCTATCCTGATTGGCTAGTCGGTCTAGCCTCGACCGATTGCAAAACCCTAAGGAATTGAACTGGCAAACCAACGTTTGGTGGTACTTGGCGTCTCCATTTCATCCCGGGCTACAGTTTCTGCATGAACAATGTCAAGCCATTGTCTGAGCTAATCAGCCCCAGGACCACTCGCCGTGATCTATGCAACCGCAGCAAGCGAATTATCTGCAGGATCGATCACTACCTAAGCGGGGTAGATCACTGAGCTATTTTGTTGGACCGCTGCTGCCAATTCTATTTTTGCAGCTCGTATCGACATCGCTCCCGCATCACTGGGATGGGACACTCCCCCAGCCTATGGCATTCCGGTGACAAAAGCGAGAAGTTCGTTGTTAAAGCGGCGCGGATCTTCCCAGAACGGCGAGTGGCCTATTCCTTCGTAAATTGAGAGCTTGGCTCCAGGAATTTGCGAAGCTGTGTGTTGGCTGATCAGCGGTCGCCAAATTCGATCGCTAGCGCCATGCGTGACGAGCACCGGAAGCTTAAGGCCGCGCATCATCGCATCGACGTCGAGCGGGCGACCATTGAGAGCCATCCGAACTTGATAAGGCATCACCATATTAAAGCCCACCATTGTTTCGAAATCTGCTTGCTCGGGCTGCTTCTCAAAACAAGCTCTCAGGAATGCGCGGGTCGCCGCAATGTTCGTCGCAAGGTCTGGGCTGGACATTCCGCCTAGTGTCTTAACACCGTCACCGTAAAAGCTCGGTTCGGCTTTCGTCGCAGCCGCCACATAGTTGATTGCGGCGATGCGGTTTGGGCCTTCTGCGACCAGGTAATCCGAAATAATGCGGCCGCCATACGACCAGCCGACAAGTACTGGCCTTTTCATCGCCAAGGCATCTAGAACGGCCTTTAGTTCGTTCGCCCAGAGCTTGGAATCTTTGTAGCGTCCGGGATCGAGTGGCTTATCGGAGTTCCCATGTCCGCGAAGGTCGTATGTGATCATTCGCAAGCTCTTGACGAGTTCTGGATCAGTTACCTGTTTATGCCAAGAGAGATGGCTTTGCGAATAGCCGTGAATGAAGACCACCTCCCGTCCAGCCGGGTTCCCCCACTCCTGCGCGGAGATGGTCAATCCATCTGGTGTAGTGACCTTGTACGTCTTATGGGGGACCGGCAATACATTTTGTGCAAGCGCAGTGCCAGCTCCGAGAATCGAGGCAATAGCTAACGCACCAGTAATAATTGCTTTTTTCATAGATTTCCTTTTCAGGTTTATCGCAGCTTCACCAGCTGCATTGTTTGTACTCAGGCAGATGTTTGCTATCAACGTCTTTCGCCGTCCGCGTCAGCAACGCTTGCTCAACGCTCTCGGCTCCAGACTCTGCACGCCGGAACCTACAACTCTAGAGTCTGCATCAGTGCAGTTTGCAGGCGATGTGAGCTAACGACAATGCCGCGCTGATTTTTATTCCACATTAAGCCAATCAGCTGACCGATAAAAACAGTCTGCTGGGCTTAAAAGTTTCTAAAAATTTGCACGCGATACGAAGTTTATGGGTCTTATCCGTGCTTGCCAAATGATTAAAAGTCTGGAGTTCCTTCTAAAACTGCATGAGAGATTTGAAGTGGAATTCCGCACCACTTGATTTAAACGGTTGTGAACAATTAGTTGGTCAGAACAACTATAAAGGGGGCAAACATGCAATTGACTAGGTATCCACGTTAATCAGCGATAAGCTGATCAAAGTCGAAGTCCCGAGACATTACTTAGAAATGGTTGCACGGAGGTCGCTGTAAGGTCCATCACAGTCTTTCCATTAGGCTGTTTGGGTTTCAGCTCGACGTAAGCGTCAGGGTCATGACCATAGTTTTCTGCCTGCTGCCATGTAATCCAAATTTGATAAATCAAAAGCGTTGACCTGCCCCCCATAACCCGTACCAGTCATATTTCCAAGGAGTCCATCAACCTGGAGAATGATGGACATTAGAACAAGCAAATACA
>Ga0105046_10003792_pt1 | contig 24001 bp, 22 predicted proteins | sample MAT03_FD_78385 | JGI IMG/M metagenome (GOLD analysis project Ga0105046, IMG submission 78385) | Freshwater microbial communities from Lake Fryxell liftoff mats and glacier meltwater in Antarctica - MAT-03 (megahit assembly) | ecosystem: Environmental > Aquatic > Freshwater > Ice > Liftoff...
GCCACGGCGTGTTTCCGCCCGATCCACGGGGTCGCGGTGTTCGGCCCGAAACTACGGTGATAGCCGACTAACATCGTTCTAAGCGACGCTCACATCCTCTGCACATGGATGGGTGGCGGTCAGGCGAGCGCGGGCAGGGCGGCGAGGGCGGCGCGCAGCAGGTCGTCGTGGGTGAGCATGCGGCGGTCGAAGACGGCGAGGCCGATCGACGGTCCAGGCGCGACGCGCTGGCCGTCGATCGCCATCGACGCGGCAGCGACGGCGGCACGCAACGCCTCGGCCCGCGGCGTCGCAGCAGCGAGGTCGAGGCCGGGGAGCACGAGCGCGAACTGACCGGGCCCGTGACGGCCGAGGATCTCGTCGTCGCCAGTCACGCGACGGGCGGCGCGCGCGGCCTCGCGGAGCACGAGGTCGTGCGCGGGTCCAGTGATTGCGATGCCGCGGGCGGTCCGCGGGGCGAGGTCGAGGAGGACCAGCGCGAGCGGGCTGGCGTGGCGACGCGCGTGGCTCAGCGCGCCGCGCAGGCATTGACGGAGGTATCGCTCGTGATGGACGTCGGTCAAACCATCGAAGCGGTGGAGGCGATAGAGCTCGTCGAAGTGGGCGCCGTCGAGGTCGGGGCAGCGCAAGAATTTCAACAGGATCCCGCCGATGCCGACGAGGGCGCCATGCTCGAGCCGGGCCTCGCTGACCGGGTGGAAGTCGACGTGGATGGCGCCGGCGGAGCCATGGGCGCGGAGCGTGACACCCTCGGCGTCACAGGTCAGGACGGCGTCGTCGTCGGGGCCGAGGGTGACGGCGCCGGGCTCGAGGTCGAAGCGCTCGCCGGGAGCGTGGCCGTGGATGACGACGAGGGCGGCCCGCTGGGCGGGCTCGGAGGGCGCGTCCTGCAGATCGATCTCGAGGGTCTCGTCGTCCTCCGCGGGCGCGTCGGCGAAGGCGTCCCGGAGCGGCGTGCGACGCTTGCGGCGGCCCAAGGTCGCCGCGTCGGACAGCAGTGGCAGCAGCTCGGAGGTGAGCGGCGCGTCGAACTCGAACAGGCCGCGCGTCAGCTTGCCCCACAGACCCGTGCGCTTGGCGTCGTTCGACATGGCTCTCCGGGTCGGGTCGAGTCACATGCAGGGCGCCGAGTCGCCCTTGATGTGCGGGCAGTGGGTCGCGGGGTCGATCGTCGCGGCGGTGAGGTGGTAGATGCGACACGCGAGGGTGTCGCCGCCGATGTCGCTGGCGTCGTACGGCTCGGAGGCGTCGAAGCCGGCGCAGGCGACGATGCAGGCGTCGTTGTCGGGCCAGGCGTCCGGGCAGGCCTGGTCGGCGATCGCACAGAAGCCCTCGCAGTTGCTGCCGCAGGCCATGTCGCCGCCGGGCCCGGCGTGGGTGCAGTGGGTGTCGTCGGCGTCGGCGGCCACGGTCGCGTGGTAGATGCGGCAGGCGAGGGTGTTGCCCATGATGTCGCCCGGAGTGCCGGGCTCGTACGCCGCGCACGCGCCGAGGCACATCTCCGGGCTGCCGTACTGCGTGAAAGACCCGCCGCAGTTGGTCTCGATCAACGCGCAGTAGCCCTCGCAGTCCTCGGCCGGGAGTCCCGTGGTCTCGCCGCTCTCGCTGCTGGTGGCCGGCTCGGTGGTCGCGCCGGTGGTGGTCGGTGTGCCGGTCTCGGCGGTCGTGACGGTCGTGGCGGTCGTGGCGGTCGAGTCGCTGCCAGTGGTGTTCGGGGCGCCGCCAGTGCTCGCCGCGGCAGTGGTGCCGCCGAGCGTGGCGTCGCTGTCGTCACCGGTGTCGCCGCCGTCGTTTTTAAAGCAGCCGCCAGCGGTGAGCGCGAGCAGGAGGGACGCGGGGAGCAAGACTCGGGGGGCTCGGCGATGCATGAGGACGTTCCGTATCGATGTAGAGGCCGCCCAGATGGCCCAGGCAGCGGCGCACAGCCTCGCTGTGCGCACGCGCGATGTCAATCCCCCGCCGCTCGTTGTGTGCATGTGCAGTGGATTTTTCCCATCATCGACTCGGCTTGAGCTTGGCGATGAGCGCGTCCTGGATCGGTGTGGCGATCCTGTGGATGCGGGCGGCGTCGTGAAACCAGCCGCCGCGCCAGCGCCAGTCCTGGACGCCGGTGCGGTCGCGGGCGGCACCGCCAGCGTAGACGCGGAGGTTGGCGAGCAGCGCGTCAGGGTCGAGGTCGATGCCCAGGCCCGCGCGACCGACGGCGCACAGCTCGTGGCCCAAAGCGGTGAGCTCGGCAGCGTGCGCGCCGAGCACTCCGGCGACGTCGAGGCCGAAGCGCTCACACAACATGCCGAAGGCGGCGCTCCAGATCGCAAGCTCGAGCGCGGCGGCGGCGAAGGCCTTGCGGCCGACGACCTCGGTGCGCAGACCGAGCGACTCGAGCCACAAGGCCATGGCGTTGGCGTGCGGCCCGGTGAAGCGGCTGACGCCGCCGGGCACCGCCTGGCCGCCGGCCTCGCGCACCGTGAAGTACAACAGGCCGCGGGTGTTGCCCTCGAGCCCGTGGTCCTCGAGCCAGGGCTCGAGCACCCCGGGCTGCATGAAGACGAGGTCGGTGCGCCGGTGCCTGGGCACGCTCGCCAGCACCGCGGCGAGGTCGTCGTTGCGCACGCACACGGCGATCGGGTCGCCGGCCGGGTCGTCGAGGGTCGACCAGCCGCGCTGACGCGTGATGACGGCGCAATTGTCGGCGCGCGCGAGCAGGCCGCCGACCTTGCCGCGGCCGATGACGACGCGTCGCGGCGGGGTCTCCTCAATGGCGAGGTCGTCGGCGAGGTCGTTGTCGGGGTCGAGGTCTGCGCGCATGCCGGCGGCGACGATACCAGGCCGCGGCGACGCGGGTACACGTATATCGGGAGGGTCTCCCTGCGGTAGCGAGCTACTTCGCGGCCGGGCTGCGGGCGACGACGAGAAGCACGACCAGCGCGATGAGGGCCGGCAAGGCCTGGATGAACAGGATCGATCGGATCGCCGTGAGGCCGCCGAACACGCCGGCCACGAGCACACAGATCAGGAAGAAGGCGCGCACGCGCAGGGACCAGCGCAGGTCGGCGATGAAGAAGGTCCAGAGCAGGCAACGGCGAGGAAGCCGTTGTAGAGGCCCTGGTTGGCGGCCAGCGAGGCGGACTCTGCGGCCTGCGCTGCCGTGCGATGGAAAGTCTTGAGGCCGAGCGGGGTCTCCCAGAGGAACATCTCCAGCGTCATGAACCACAGGTGGAGGAGCGCGATGACTGCGGTGAGGACGGCGAGGAGGGCTCTCATCGTCGCCATCGTACTCCCCGGCGGGGCGGGGAAAGATAGCGAGGAGCGTCCGGGCGCGAAAATAAAATGCGACGGAGGGTAATTGATCGGGCGCGTCGTGGAACGAGGTGAACATGGCCCGCATCCTCGCCCTCACCGCGCTCCTCTCGCTCCTCTCGCTCCTCTCCCTCCCGATGGTCGCCGGCTGCGATCCCGACGACGCGGCGGCGCCGACCGCCGACGTGCATGCGCGGACCGACCGAACTCTGAAGGTCGACGCGCGGGCGCCGGCCGGGACCTCGAAGGTGCGCTTCGTGTTGCTGTCCGGGGACGTCGGCGAGGCGCCGGCCGACATCGATGCATTGACCGAGGACCCGCCCGCGGGGGTGACGGTGCTGCGCCGTGTGCTGCTGGGCGGCGTCGATGCCACGCGGCCGGCGAGCCTTCGTGACGTCGACGAGGGCAACTATACGGTGTGCGCGGCGGTCGGGCTGGCCTCCGGATCGCAGGCAGGATACGAGGCGAAGGTGGAGGCGGCCTACGCGGCGGTCGGCGGCGGGACGGAGCTCGACGCGGACAAGCTCAAGGCGGCGGCGGAGTTACTCAAGAAGGACCCGGAATTCGTGGTCACGAAGACCGACTGGAGCGCCGCGCCGCTGCGTTGCCAGGCGGTCGAGGTCACGGCGGACCCGGCGAGTCGCCAGGTGACGCTCGAGTGACCGGGGCCGAGGTCGTCGCGGAGCACGAGGCGCGCAGGCGCGCAGGGTTCGCCGCGCAGGGAGACCTTGTACGACCGGCGAGCCTTGACTAAAAAGGATCGAATATGTCGACACGAGCGTCTGGCCTGCTGGTTTTGCTTGTCATGTGTGGCTGCGCCGACGGGGGTGGCCGCGCAGACGCCACCACGCAGGCCATGACGCAGGGCGCGACGACTATGGTGACGGTGACAGGCGGTTCGGCGACAGCGACCGAGACGACGGTGCCGACCACCAGCGGTGATGACAGCGACGCGACGGCGAGCGCCGGCGGGAGCACGGGAGGGCTCAAGCTCGACCTCGGCGTGACCCCGGACATCGGCGAGATGGGCACCACGGGCGAGTGCGCGGCGCAGATGTTGACGCCCGAGGTGACCTCGATCGGGGTCGACATCATCGTCGTGGTCGACACCTCCAATTCGATGCAGTCGGCGATCGCGGCGGTCGAGGCGAGCATCAACGTCGACTTCGCCGGCGTGCTGGCGAGCAGCGGGGTAGATTATCGGATCATCGTGGCGGGCGACTATCCGCCGGGTGCTCAGCTCTCGATCTGCATCAGTAAACCCCTGTCGGACACCGACTGTAACCCCGGGCCGGCGGTGCCGGCGGTCACCGAGCGCTACAAGCATTATGACGCGACCACCGGGTCGGGCGCGTTCCTCGACAATATCGTCGCGTGGTATTCGCTGCCCGACCCGCACGGTCTGGCGCCCGGCGGGTATCAGGACCTCCTGCGCGACGGCACGCGCAAGGTGTTTTTGGCGATGACCGACGCGACCAGCGCGTCGGGCGATCCGGCCGCCGGTGAGGCCTTTGACGCCGCGCTGCTGGCCTTGAACCCGCCGCGCTTCGGCACGCCGGGGGACCGGCAATATCTGTTTCACGCGATCGTCACGATGCCGGTCAATGACCCGCCCGACGGGCCATGGCTGCCGGCGGACCCGATCCAGGGCGAGGGTGGGTCGATCCAGAACGTCAGCGTGATCACCGGTGGCTGGCGGTTCCCGCTGTCGCAGGTCGCGGACTTCGACGTGCTGTTTCAGGAGATCGCCAAGGACGTGGTGGCGACCACGCCGATCGCCTGCGAGTTCCCGATCCCCGAGCCGCCGATGGGGATGATCGACCCGGACACGATCGAGGTGGATTACAAGATCGGCGGGGCCGACCCGGCCAAGGCGCTGCATCAGGTGGTCGGCCCGCAGGCGTGCCGCGGGGACGCATTCTACATCCTCGACGCGAAGGTCGTGCTGTGCCCGCAGGCCTGCGCGGAGATCCAGGCCGACCCGCAGGCCGAGCTGGCGGTCCGCTACGGCTGCGACGTCGGCTTCGACCCGCAGGGATGAGGCGAGCGCGAGCGTCAGTGGACGACGACCATGCTGCCGGGCGCGCCCTCGTGGGCGTTGACGCCGTGCCAGCCCTCGGGGACAAAGGGGGTGGTCCAGTAGAACAGCCAGCGCGCGTCGCTCGGGCCGAGGTTGACGCAGCCGTGGCTGCGGCGCTCGCCGAACTTGCTGTGCCAGAAGGCGCCGTGCAGGGCGTAGTTACCGTGAAAGAACATCGACCACGGGACGTCCTGGATCGAGTAGCGGCCGTCGGAGGCGGTGTTGCCGTCCATCGACGACGAGATGTGCTTGGCGGTGATGCGAAACTTGCCGGTCGGGGTCAGGAAGGACTCCTCGTCGTTGCCGCGCTTGCCGGAGGACACGAGGGTCGCGTACGCCGGGACGTCGCCCTCGTAGGCGACCAGCAGTTGGAGCTCGAGGTCGACGTCGATCCATCGCTCCCAGGGCGCGACCTCGGGGGGACGGACCGCAGGACGGGCCAGGCGAAGGTCGGCCTTGCGGACGAATAATCCCTCGGGGGTGACGAGATACGGACGGCCGCCGATCTCGACCTCCTCGCTGAAGGCGAGGAACTCGCGGTGGCCGAGCCGCCGCTTCCATTGCAGCGAGCCCTTGTCGTTGCGCGCGGAGGCGGCGGCGGTCTCGGACATCACGAAGCCGAACGCGAGCCGGGCGTTCGCTGGGACGGCGCCGCCGTGGAAGTCGCGGGTCTCCTTGCGGTAGGTACGGCCGGCCGGGATAAAGCCGCCGCGCGTGGTCTTCCACCACTGCGCGCCCTGTGAGCGGACCTTGTCGCCGAGCGTGACGACGAAGCCGGCCTCCATGAAAGGTGTCTGGGAGTTGAGCGGGAGGCGGGCCCGCTTGCGCGCGAGGGCGCGGTCTTTCTCGGCTTGCTCCTTCTTACGCGCCTCGGCCCGCTTCCTGGCGGCGGCCTCACGTTTGGCGATCTCCGCCTTCTCCTCGGCGGTGAGCTCGACGGGCGGCGGGGTATCGAGGTCCTCGATGCCGGGCAGAGGGGCCGGCTCGGGCGCCGCGGCTGCATCGGCTGCATCGGTGGCGGGCTCGGCGGGTGCCTCGGTCTTGGGCCTGGGCTTGGCCTCGGGCTTGGGGGTCGCGCTGGCGGCGGCGGCCTCCTGTGCGGCCACGACGGCCCGGTAGCGCTGGCCCGCGAGCATGACCTCCTCGGCGTCGGGGATCCGCCACCACATCGGCGTGCCGTCGGCCGCGACGACGCCGTAATCGTAGGGGATCGGCGCGTCGGTCCTGGGCGGCGGTGGTGGCATATACATATATGGGGCCTTGTCGGGATCGACGATCAGGCCCTTGCTGGCGCACGCGAGGCCACCAGACGGGAGCGCGTGAAAGCCGTTCTCACAGCCGGTCCCGCGATCGTCGATCTTCGCGGTGACCATCGTGCGGCTGCCGATCCGCAGGTACCCGAGGCGCGGGGAGCTCAGGTCCGGGGTCGAATAGACGGCGACGACCTCGAAGCCGGCGAGCGCGTGTACCGTTAGTTCGGCGGCGGCGGGCACGGGCAGGGGCGGACGGATCGCGCCGAAGTCGGGCGGCGGTGCGCCCAGGGCCTGCGTGGCGGGCACCTCGACGACCAGACCCGCGGGCGGCTCCGCGGGGACCTCGACGGGCGTGGTCGGCGGGATCGGCTCGGTGCGAGCAGCGATGGGCGCCTCGGGCTCGGGTCGCGGGTCGGCTGGCGTGGGTCGATCGCAGCCGGCGAGCTGCGCGAGCAGGGAGACGAGCAGGGGGATGACGCGGCGGCCGAACACGCGGGCGACTTTGGGCCGCGAGCTCGCCGGATGGCAACCGCCCCGGCGATAAAATCGTCCGGGGGGCGCCAGGGCTCAGGTCACCATCATAGGGAGATCCACGCGGCCAAACTCCGGTGAGCGCACGGTCTGGCGGCGCCCGGGCGATCGCTCTGGACGGCGAGCTGCGCCGTCGACTGGGCGCAGTCACGATCTTCGGTCGGCTTGCCCGCGGACCCGGCGGGCCGCGACGGGCTCGCGGACCAGCATGGTGTGAGCCGCAGTCGCTGCTCGAGCGCGCGCCGCGGTGCGACCCACGTTTGGCGGCGTGCGCCGCGATCCCTTCGAGCGCTTCACCTCGGCCGATGAGCTGCTCGCCGCGCTCGAGGCGGTCAGCCCGGCGGGGCGCGAGCTGGTCATCCCGGAGGGCATCGGGCGCGGCGTCGAGGTCCGCGCGGTGCTCGAGCGGCTCAGGGCTGGCGCGCTGGTGGTGGTCGCGGGCGACTCGGGGGTCGGTAAGCTGGCGCGGCTGTTCCACATGAGCGAGGAGGCCGTCGGTGCGATGCTGGCGACCGGCGCGGAGGGCCGCGAGTTTTTGGTTCGCTGCCCCGCGCGGGCCCGATACCCTGCGCGGGCGATGACCGGAGCGCCCGATAGCAGCGAAGCCGTGGGTACCCCGCGCGGCGTGGTCGGATATACGTGGGGAGATTTCGTGGCGCAGTTGGTGAGCGAGCACGGCTCGCTCGCGGCGCTGGCGTTGCGACTGGCCGAGTTGGCGAGATCGCTCGCTCGCCCGGCAACCTGGCGCGGAGCGCTGGCGCTATATGAGCGGCTGCCGTCCGGCGAAGTACATCCATTCGTCGGCTACCGGCGCGACGCAGGGCTCGCCCACGGGTATGACAAGCTCGGCGAACACGAGAAGGCCCTGGCCCTCGCACGCGCTGCGCTCGAGCACGCCGCTGACGGGGGTTATGTCCGCCTGCGGGTGATGGGGCTCGGCCTGCTCGCGCGGATCCTCGGCGATGAGGCCGGCGCGGCGGCCAGGGCCCGGGCGCTGGCCATCGCGGGTCGGCTCGAGGACGAGGAGTTGCTCGGCCGCGTCGAACGCATCGGTCATCCGCGAAGCGGCGGCGTCTGAGCGCGGTCGACCGCGGCGGCTCGTGGTGGTACGCTCGCGCGATCATGGCGGATGGATCCCCGAAGCGGCCGTGGCCGGAGAACAACATCGATTGGGTCGCGTTCCCCGAGCTGACCTGGAAGTCGGACGGCGACATCGCCAACGGCCTGACGAGCTTGTACAAGCACGCCGAGGCGCGCGCCGAGTCGACGATCGGGTGGTATCTGCGGGCCAAGGCCAGCAAGTCGTTCAACTCGCGGATGCTGCGACTGCTGACGATCTTGCTCGGCACGATCGGCGGACTGGCGCCGATCATCGACACGGCCGGGCTCGCCGGGTGGTTGCCCCTGGGCGCCGAGCCGACCGAGATCGGATACCTGATGCTCGGACTCGCGGCGGCCTGCGTCGCGGTCGACAAGCTGTTCGGCTTCTCGAGCGGATGGATGCGCTACATCACCACCGCGATGGCGCTCCAGCAGGACCTGTCGCATCTGCGCATGGACTGGGCGATGACCATGGTCAGCTCGCGCAGTAATCCCCTGTCGACGTCCGACATCCTCAATCACCTCGCGCGTCTGCGGCTGTTCCTCGAGACGATCGACGGCCGCGTCATGCAGGAGACGCGAGATTGGATCGCCGAGTTCCAGAACACGCTCGCCGACATCGAACGCGCGGCGGTCAGCGGGCGGGGTAATCCGCCCGGCCGCGCCATCACCGAGGGCGTGTCGGTGCAGCCGTCGCTGACCGGCGGCAAGGCCCAGGCGGACGCGCCGATGGTCGACACGCAAACCGAGCTGTCGACGTCGACGTCGACGTCGACGCCTGACGCGAGCCCCGACCCGGCCAGCACGCCGAGCCCACCGCTCTCGGCCCCGCTGCCGTAGGACTTGGGCAGTCGCCGTCAGGAGCGGGCGGCGGCGGGCTAGGGAGCGCGCCCCGGGCTCGAGAACTTCATGGCTTTGTCCGTGACTGCGCCGAGGCGCAGCATCACGACATCCGCGGGGTAGTTCATCCACAGCCGCCAGGGCGCCTTTGAGCCCTGCTTGGGGAGCGTGTCGATCGATCGCTGCACGTAGCCGGCGCTGAAGTCGAGCAGCGGGCGCTCGGTGATCGTGGGGTCGTCGTTTTGCGGCACGCACTGGCGATGGTTGTGCGCGTCCATGTAGCGCAGCAGGCGGCACAGATACTCGCCGGTGAGGTCGGCCTTGAGGGTCCACGAGGCGTTGGTGTAGCCGATCGCAAACGCGAAGTTGGGCACGCCCTCGAGCATCATGCCCTTGTATGCCTTGCGCTCGGGCACCGGCACCGGGGCGCCGTCGACGCTGACGCGGATCCCGCCGAGCATCAGCAGGCTCAGGCCGGTGGCGGTGACGATGATGTCGGCTGCGAGCGCCTCGCCGGATCGCAGGAGGATGCCGGACTCGGTGAAGGTCTCGATGTGGTCGGTGACGATCGAGGCGGTGCCCTTGCGCAGCGCCTTGAACAGGTCGCCGTCGGGCACCAGGCACAAGCGCTGATCCCACGGGTCGTAGCGCGGCGTGAAGTGGCGGTCGATGTCGAAGCCGGCGGGCAACTGGCGCGTGAGCATCTTTCGTAGCAGGCGCTTGATCACCGCGGGCCGACGCCGGCTCAGCTCGTAGATGCCGAGCTGCACGAGGACGTTCTTCCAGCGCACGATCGGCGCGACCACCCGGTCGGGCAGCACACGACGAAGCTGCTTCGCCACGGGGTCGACGCTCGGCAGGCTGGTGATGTAGCTCGGTGAGCGCTGCAACATCGTCACGTGCGCGGCGGTCCGCGCCATCGCCGGCACCAGGGTGACCGCGGTCGCGCCGCTGCCGATGATCACCACGCGCTTGCCGGCATAGTCGAGGTCGTCCGGCCAGTGCTGCGGATGCACGACCTTACCCGCGAAGCGCTCGCGTCCGGCGAACTCGGGCGTGTGCCCGTGGTCGTAGCGGTAGTAGCCGGTGCAGCCGAGCAGGAAGCCGCAGGTGAGCTGCATGGTCTCGCCGGTGTCGCTGCGCTCGATGTCCACGGTCCAGCGGGCATCTGCGCTCGACCACGAGGCGGCGATGACCTTGTGGTGAAAGCGAATGTGCTGGTCGATGCCGTAGGCGTGGGCGGTGTCCCGCAGGTACTGCAAGATCGCCGGGCCGTCGGCGATCGCCTTTGCGCCGGTCCATGGGCGAAACGCGTAGCCGAGGGTGTGCATATCCGAATCGGAGCGGACCCCCGGATATCTAAATAAGTCCCAGGTCCCGCCGAGGTCGGCGCGCGCCTCGAGCAATCCATAGCGCTTGTCGGGGCAGCGGTCTTGCAGATGGTAGGCGGCGCCGATGCCAGACAGGCCGGCGCCGACGATCAGCACGTCGAGGTGTTCGGACATGGCGGTGCGGCGAGGATGTTACAGTGTGTCGAGGTAGTCAACACGGTGTTGACAGTGACAGCCGGCTGCCCGCGCGCGAGCTGGCGGTGGCGCTCAACTGGATGGACGAGCGGGTGCTGCACACCAGCTTCGCCGGCCACGCGCCGACGATCGACGAGTCGCGGGACGTCGATGTATTGCTGACGATCTGGCTCGGCGCGGTGTATGGCACCGCGCCGACGACCGAATGATCGGTTCACGGCGCCGGGAGGAACACCAGGGCGCGCAGCGGCTCGGTCGCCCAGGTCGCGTAGCTCCACTCCTCGAGCTCGCTCGCCCAGCCGCGGTCGGTCCAGCGCACGCCGACGTAGCGGCCGTTGCCGCGGGCGAGCTGGGCCGCGGTGCCCTGCATCGGCAGCACGGGCGTGGTCCAGGCGACGCCGTCGAGCGAGGTCACGAGGCCCTCGCTGGTGCTGAGCACGAACTCGCCGCCGGCGAACGAGACGCCCTTGTAGTCGGTCGACAGCGGGCCGCACGGGGCCCAGGCGACGCCGTCCGCGGAGCGCAGGCACTCGCTCTCGCCGATCGCCACGAAGGCGCCGTTACCGGCGGCCACGGCTTCGATGCGCGCGAAGGAGTGGTCGACGGGGCCCCATGTCAGTCCGCGGTCGGAGCTGGTGGTGATCACAGAGGGCTTCGGGAATTCGGCGTTGTCGGTCCAGCCGACCACCACGAAGATGTCAGCTTGCGCGGCGACGCCGAGCAGGCGCGAGCTCTGGTCCTCGAACGAGATGTCGGTCCACCCGAGGCCGCCGTCCTCGCTGCGGATCGCCTTGCCGCGCATGCCGGTGGCGACGACCACCTGCCCGCTGGCGGCCGCGGCGTAGAGCTTGTGCGGCGAGAAGTCGGGCTTGTCCTTGAGCAGGTCCTCTTGCCAGTTGACGCCGCCATCGGTGCTGCGCATGACCATCGCGTTGCCTACAAAAAAATTGCCGCCGCCGCCGACCGCGACGATATAGCCGTCGCCGACCGCGAGCGCGCGCAGGGCGTCTGGCGGCGCCATCTCCATGTCGGCGTCGAGCAGCCCGGTGCCGACCTGCCCGTCCCACAGCTCGCCGTCGGACGACCGCACGCGGCGGCCGCCGTCACCGACCGCGAGGAAGTGACCGATCGGTCCGACCGGCTCGCCGGTGCTGCTCTCCGCGCCTTCACTGGTGCTGTCGGTCGCGGCGGCCGTGGTCGCGTCGCCGGTGCTGCCGGGCGGGTCGGTCGCGTCGGTCGTCGTCGGGGTGGCGCTGGTCGTGGTCGCGGCGCTGGTGGTCGCGGCGCTGGTGCTCGCGCTGCTGCCGTCGTCGTCGCTGCCATCGCCGCAGGCGGCGATCATCAGGGCCAGCGCGAGCGCGCGCCGTTCAACCATACAGCCGCTCCATGCGACCGGTGAGGCCGACCTCGACGGTGGTGTTGTCGGGCGCGCGGCACGGGATGCTCTTGAGGCCGGTCGCGTCGACCTGCATGCCCATCTCCTGACACAGCGAGGTGAGCAGTGGTTGATGCGGCTGACCGACGTAGCCGCCGGGGTTCCAGTCTTTGGTGAGCGGGTGCGGCACGGTCTCCGGGAAGCGCAGATACCGGCCGCCCTTGAACTTCTTGGCGCCGCCGCCGAGCAGCACGACCGGCCATTGATTATGTCCGTGTCCGCCGTCGGCGAGCTCGGAGACCCACACGATGATCGTATTGTCGTAGACCGTCCCGTCGCCCTCGGGGATCATCTTCAGGCGTTCGGCGAACTTGGCGAGGGTCTCGGCGAGCACGCGCTCGGCGTTGGTGACGACTTGCAACTTCTCGGGGATGCCGTCGGGGGCCGACTGGTGGGCGTAGTCGTGGTGGTAGTCGCCGACGCCGTCGATCATGTCCATCGGCGGGATCCACGAGAAGATCGTGGCGACCCGCGAGACCTGGCACGAGAAGGCCGCCGCGACCACCTCGACGAAGCTGTCGCGCTTGTACGCGAAGCGGTCGCCGGTCCACTCGGCGTAGGGCAGGTCCATGATGTTCGGCTCGGCGCACTCGAGGTTTTGCAGGGTCTCGATGCGCTTGTGCAGGTCGGTGATCAGGTCGCGGTGCGACTCGAGCTTGGCCCGGTCGGCGCCCGAGAGCTTCGGGGCCATTTGCGCGTATTGCTCGCGGACGGCGTCGACGACCCCGAGCCGGGCCGCGCGGACTGGATCGTTGAGGTCGTCCTTGCCGCCGAACAGCGCGTCGAAGGCCTTCTTGGGCTCGACCTCCAGCGGCACCTTGATGGCCGTGCCCTGCGTGTCTGTCCCATAGGACAGTTGATGAAATGTGCCGCCCCAGTTGGCGATGCCATACTCGAGCGAGGTGAGGTCGGTGAGCGCGCTGTCCTGCTCGCGCAGGTGCTCCTTGATCCGCTGATCAATCGACGCGACCGAGGCCAGGGACTTGACGCCGTCGTAGGTCTCGCGGGCGAAGGCGCCGGTCAGCGAGGAGCACCAGCCCTTGGCGTGGCCGTCGCCGTAGGGGTCGGCCATCGCGCTGAGCAGGGCGAGCCCGTCGAGCACGATCATCTCGTTGCGATACGGGTGCAGGGGCCGCAAGATCTCGCTGAATTGCTCGGGCGCGAGGTCCTTGAGGTCGAACTCGTATTCGGCCTGCTCGGACTCCGGCGAGTCGGGCATGCGCATGCGCCAGTTGGGATAAAAGGTGCCGTGCTCGGCGAAGAAGAACAGGATCCGCGGCGGCGGAGCCTCGGGCGCGGCGTGGACGCCCCGCATCGTCGAGGGCAGGAACAGCGAGCCGGCGCCGAGGCCCATCGCTTGCAAGAAGCGGCGGCGATCGAAGCGCGTGCGGGGCTGGGGCTGGGTCGGGATGTGTTTGGTCTGCTTGTTCATGGCGCGACCTCGTAGCTGGCGAAGCGCGGGTGGGTGGCGATCGCCACCTGCAGCTCGCGCAGGTTGAACTCGGCGGCGGCGAACGAGTCGGCGACCTCGCTGAGCATGTCGGGGATCAACTGTGAGCCGCCGAGGCTGTAGATCAGCCACTTGCGGGTGAAGCAGTTGTGCACGAGGTCGTCGCCGGCGAGGTCCGCCATGAACTCGACCGCGTCGTTGTAGCTGAGACTGGCGATGCTGCCGGAGGCGTCGACCGGCAGGCCCTGATCGAGCTCGCGGAACCGGCCCATGGTGTCGTAGTGCTCGAAGGCGAAGCCGACCGGGTTGATCGTCTTATGACAGGCGATGCACTGCTCGGCCTTGGTCAGCTCCTCGTAGACCTGGCGGTTGGTCATGCCCGGCGTCGGCTTGGGCGAGCCCATCGCCTCGGCGATCGGCGGCGGCGAGCCGACGTTGGTGCACAGCAGGTTTTGCAGCACATAGTTGCCGCGCTTCACCGGCGAGGGGTTGAGCGGGTGACCGTGACCGGCCAAAAACGCCGGCTGCGTGAACAGGCCGGCCCGCTGCGTCGGGTCGAGCTCGACCTCGGCCCACATGTCCGGGCCCGGCGGCGTCACGCCGTAGAGCCCGGCGAGGCGGTCGTTGACGAAGGTGCGCGGGCTCTGCAGCAGGTCGCCGAAGCTGCCCTCGCCGAGGAACAGCACGTCGCGGACGAAGCGCTCGAACTCCTCACGCATCGCGCCGCGGGTGGCCTCGTCATAGCCGTCCTCCTCGAGCTTGCTGACGAGGTCGACGCGCTCGAGCTCACCCCACTGGCGGAAGAAGTGCAGGAAGGCGCGCTCGGCCTTCGGGTCGTCGAGCATGCGCCGGACCTCGGCGTCGACCTGAGCAGGCGTTGCGAGCTGGCCCGCGCCAGCGGCGGCGAGCAGCGTCGCGTCGGGCATCGAGCTCCACAGGAAGTACGACAGGCGGGTGGCCAGTTGGTGGCTGTCCAGCGGCGCGAGCGAGCCGGGGGCGCCACCGGGCTGGTGGAGCTCGATGCGGTACAGGAACTGCGGGGCCTGCAACATCAGTTGGATCGTGGTCTCGACGCCGGCGGCGAAGTCGGTGTCGCCGGGCGGGCCGGCGAAGAAGGCGTGGAAGGCCTGCGACTCCTCGGCGGTCAGCGGGCGGCGAAACGCCCGCGCGCCGAACTCGGCGACGAAGCGCGCGCCGCAGTTCGGGTCAGTCTCGGCGGTGCAGTCGATCAGCGCCGGCAGGTCCTGGACCGCGAGGTCGGCGATCGTCTCGGCGGCGACGTTGTATTGATCGATGTGCAGCTTGCTCGGGATCAGCGCGTCGCCGTTGTTGTCGAAGCCGTCGCGCCGGTCATCGATCGGCAACGGATAGTCCGGCAGCGTCAGGTTCGGGAACAGATCCGTGATCGTGTTGCGATACTCGAAACCGGTCAGTCGCCGCAGCGGCACGTCGATGACGACGGGCAGCTCCGGCTCCTCGCCGGTCGTGCCGGTGTCTTCGCCGCTGCCCCCGGAGGTCGGGGTCGGCGGGCCGTCCGTGTTCGCGTCGGGATCCGTCTCGGTGCCGCCGCCCGGTCCGCCCTGGGTCTGGGTCTCCGTCTGGGCGACCTCATCCCCGCCACAACCCGATGTGAGCAGGCCGAGCGCGAGCCCGAAGGCCATCTCGATCCCTAACTTGGATCTGTTCAGCATCACCACCTCACCGCCAGCTTAGAGCGCTGTTCCCCGGCTTTACAAGGGGCGCCAGCCCCCGGCGCGCAGCGCTGGGCATGTGGAGGCATGTAGAATCGCGCCGGTTGTGAGGCACGCGGCGATCACTCCTGCGCGGGGTCGCTGGGGACCACCGGCCACACGCAGGCGGCGTAGCCGAGGATGACGTCGCCTTCGCGGGTGGCGGTCGGCGTCGGCCACCAGCCAGCCGCGAGGCGAGCGTCGAGGAGCTCGCGGGCGGTGGGTCGATGGTCCCAGACGGCGACCGCCGTCACGCCACCCAGTCAGGTCGTGTCGTAGACGAGGTGGATCTCGTCACGGTAACAGATGATGACATCGTGGGTGTACTCGTCCTGCGTGACGATCTCGACGATGAGCCGTGGGGGTCGCTCGGCGGCCCAGCCGCGCACGACATGCCCCAGTGTCCCGTGATCGGCGACGAGGGCGGTGAGCCGCGCGAGCTCGTCCGCGGTCAGGCCGGCGCGATCGATCAGCATGGCCATACGGTGGCCTACCACCGGACAACAGGCAAGGGCTGCGCGCACAGCCGAACCAGGAGCCGCCAATTTGTTAGCATGTGCCCTCCCTGGAGCGCGATCGATGCAATCTTCCTTTCCGTGGGCGTGGTGGTCCTTCGATCTCGGCGTGTCTTGCTGAGTAACGACCTCCGGGTTTTCGATCACGACTTGTCGTCACGGCGCGAGTGAGGTCGCGAAAGTTGACACCGAAGTGTCTCGCCGATCGCCTGCTAACGGGCTGCATCAGCCCGTGTGCGGCGGATCAGCGGGGCATGAGGCCCTTGCATGCGATGGCTGACCGGGTGCATGACGTTGTTCTGGAGCCGTGGCAGGCGCCGCTGCTTCACTGCTGCTTTCACGCGGGTGCCATGTCGCCACATGCCCCCATTCATTTGTGCACACTGACCGAAGGACTCTGACCATGACCAAGCTCTCCTGTCTGCCCCTGTCCGTGAACTGGAAGGTCGTCTCGATGGTGCTCGCCGCTGGCGTGGCCGTGGGTGGCTGCCTCGAGGAGCCCGGCGACGTGGATGATCCCGCCGCGCTGCTGGGCGACGAGCCGTGGTGGGACGAGGGTCCGCCCGCCAGCGAGTCTGATATCGATCCGGAGCTCGACGCCGACCTCGATCTCGGTGACGCGATCGATCCGGCGCTCGCCCCGAGCTTCCAGTTGCCGTTCCCGTGCGGCCAGGTGTGGGCCGGTCAGACGCGCACGAACCACAGCCCGGTCAACTCGGTCGACTTCAACCGCACCGATGACATCGGTGACCCGGTGGTGGCGTCGTCGGGCGGCAAGGTCACCCGGGTCGCCAACGAGGGCGCCGTCAGCTACGGGCGCTGGGTGGAGATCGACCACGGCGGCGGCTATCGCAGCCGTTACGCGCACCTCAACTCGCAGAGCGTCTCGCTCAACCAGACCGTCAGCAAGGGCCAGAAGATCGGGACCGTCGGTAGCACTGGCGGCAGCTCGGGCCCGCACCTGCATTATGAGGTGCGCCTCAACGGCACCGCGATCAAGCCGGTGTTCAACGGCTCGACCGCGCTGTTCTTCGGGACCAAGAACTACACCAGCAACAACAGTTGCGGCGGCGGCGGGGGCGGCGGGGCCGGGTACGCCGGCACCGTGAACACGGCAGGCCCGGCGCTGACGATCCGCGCTACGCCGAGCACGAGCGGGACGGTGGTCGGGTCCGTCGGCGACGGCGCCAAGGTGACAATCACCTGTCAGAAGCACGGGACCAAGGTCACCGGCACCTACGGCACCACGACGCTGTGGGACTTCATCGGCAAGGGTTACGTGTCGGACGCCTACGTGAACACCGGGGCCGACGGTCAGATCGCGCCGACCTGTAACTGAGAGGTTTGTTCGCGGCACGCGGGCGACGCGTGCGACGCGTGCGACGCGTGCGACGCGTGCGACGCGTGCGACGCGTGCGACGCGTGCGACGCGTGCCGCGAGGGGTTCACGGCGCCGTGCGGCTACTCGACGGCTCCGGGCGGGGCCTCGGCTGGCGCGGCGCACTCGTTGGGGCTGCGGCGAAAGCCCTCGCTGCACCCGCTCGGTGTATCGCTCGCGGCCTGGCAGCGGAGCCAGCGGACTGGCAGCCCGGCCGACGACTCCGGCGGCATCATCCGGGCGTTGCCATGCGCTCGTAGTTCGCGTCCAGGCTGTGCCAGTGGGTCGTTCGGTCGCCTTGCACATAGGCGACGGTCTCGCCGGCGACCCGCCGCACGTGATCGGGGTGATAGTCGGCCCACCGTGCTATGCAGGGGACTTGCTCGCACCGGTCCAGCGCAGCGCGCGAGCGTCGAAGGTCGCGGCGGTGCTCGTCGTGCTGGTGATCCTCGTGGTCGCGCAGCAGCTTGGGGTCTTCCGGCAGTTCGCCGATCCGGCGGGTGTGAAGCAGGCGCTCGTCGAGCTCGGGCCGTGGGGCTACGTCGCCTACGTCGGCGCGTACGCGGCGCTGCAACCCTTCGGGTTCCCGGCGACGGTGTTCACCCTGTCGGCGCCCCTGATCTGGCCGTGGCCGGTGGCGTTCGCCGTGTCGATCACGGGGGCGATGACGGCGAGCCTGGTCGGCTTCGTGTTCGCGCGCTTCGTGGCGCGTGACTGGGTCGCCGCGCGGATCCCGGAGAGGTTCCGACGCCACGACGAGGCCCTCAGCCGCGACGCGTTCGTCACGGTGTTCCTGCTGCGCTCGCTGTTCTGGATGTCGTCGCCGCTGCACGCGTTCTTCGGGGTGTCGAAGGTCCGGTCCTCCACGCACTTCTGGGGGTCGCTCGCCGCGTATGTGCTGCCGCTGCTGTTGATCAGTCGCTTCGGGGAGAGCATCTTCGACGGATTGAAGGCCGCGCCGCGCGCGGTGTGGATCGGGCTCGGCGTCGCGGTGGCGGCGGTCGGCGTCGGCGTGTGGATGATCCGGCGGCGGGCGAGCGCGGAGCGGCCTGCTCAGCGCTGAAAGCTCCAGGCGAGGATCCGGCTGCGCTTGTGGCCCTGGCCCATCTCGATGACGCGGTGCTCAGCTCCGGCCCCGCGCAGCGCCGCGAGCAGGCCCGGCAAGCTGGCGGCGCGCGAGACCAGGGCCGAGAACCACCCGCATACTTCGGGGCTGCCGCGGCTCTCGGCGATGAGGCGGCCGAGGAAGCCGGCCTCGCCCCCGGGGCACCACAGCTCGCCGGCCTGGCCGCCGAAGTTGAGGACTGGACGGGGCCCGCCCGCGCGGCCGAGGTTACGCCACTTGCGTTCGCTGCCCGCGCGGGCCTCCGCGGCCGAGGCGTGAAATGGTGGGTTGCACATGCAGGCCGCGAAGCGCTCGCCGGGCGCGATGACGCCGCCGAGGATGATTGACTTGTGGGTCTGCTGGCGCAGGGTCACGGCCGCCGCGAGCCCCGGGTTGGCCGCGAGGACCCGGCTCGCGCAGGCCAGGGCCGCGGGATCGATGTCAGTGCCGACGAATGACCAGTTGTACTCGCGGTGACCGAGGATCGGATAGATCGCGCTCGCGCCGACGCCGAGGTCGAGGATCCGCACCTGTGGTCCGCGCGGCGGCGGGCCGCCGTGGGTGCTCGCCAGCAGGTCGGCGAGGTGGTGGATATAATCCGCCCGGCCGGGGATCGGCGGACAGAGATATCCGTCCGGCACTTCCCATCCGCGGATCGCGTACTGGAGCGCCAACAGGGCGGTGTTGAGGGCCTTCACTGCCTGCGGATCCGCGAAGTCGATCGAGCGCTCACCGTGCGGGGTCGACACGACGAATCTGCGCAGCCCCGGCGACGCCTCGACCAGGGCGACGATGTCGTAGCGGCCCTGATGGCGGTTGCGCGGGTGCAAGGCCGCGGGCGCGTCAGCGCCGTGGTGGTGCGGCCGCGTCAATCGTCGAGCGCGCCTGCAGCGATCCACGCGCGGACCTTGTTGACGAGGGCCGGGTCGAGCAAAAACGGGGCGTTGAGGGGCATGTGGCGGGCGACCTGGCCACTGGCGTTGCTCGGCTCGCAGCGCGAGAGCAGGTGATATAGCCAACTGCGCTCGGGGTCGCCGGGGGTGATGAGCGGGAGCTCGCTGCCCAGCACGGTGTGATTTATGAGCCTCGTGTGCAGGTCGTCGCTTTGCAGGTCGAGGCCGGCGATCGCGGCGTCGCCGTGGCAGGCAGAGAAGGTACACGAGGGCGCGAAGACGGTGTCACGAATGCTGCGCAGGGTCGCGGGCGCGTCGGCGGCGACCGCCGGGTCGACGTCGGTGCAAGTCGGGACCGGCGGCAGCTCGGCGTCGGCGGCATCGACGGGTGGGATGTACAACGGCGCCTCGCGCTCGGCGGCGCTGGGCAGGCCCTGACTGGCCTGCTTGGCGACGGCGCCGGCGAGGCACAGACCCTCGTAGTAATGGATCTCGTCTTTGGCGTCGACCAGGTGATTGAAGGTATCGACGCTCGCGCCCATGACGGCGTCGGCCTCGACGAGCGCGAGCAGGACGCACATCTCGCCCTCGCCGTTGCCCCACTTCACGGACTCATTGCGCCAGTTGTCGTAGCCGCAGGTGAAGCGTAAACCGCTGGCGCCGGGCAGCGCGAGCGGCGGGTCGAAGGTCTTGCCGTTGCCCTCGCCGTTGAAGCCCGTGAGGTTATAGATCGACTGGCCATCGAGCTCGCCGCCGATGACGGTGACGTCGAAGTAATTGCCGAGGTAGTGGTAATGCGGCAGGATGTAATGCACGCGCAGGTCGAGCGGCTGCAGGCTGACGAGGCCGTGGGCGGTGCCGAGGTCGCAGACGCCGGTGAAGCGCGACTCCTGCTCGCCGGGGATGTCGAGCGCCCGGTACTGCATGGTCATCGGCGTGACGACCGAGGCGACCGCGCGCGGGTGCTGCAGCTCGAGGCTGAGCCACAGGCCGGAGGTCGCGTCGCGCGGGGCGGCGTTGAGGGTGTGCAGCAGGCCGACGATCTTGTGACGCGGCGGGATCTTGATGACGGCGCCCTCGGTGAGGCGCTGCTCCTCGTGGTAGCTCTGGGTCGACTGGGCGAACAGTACGGTGCCCTTCTGCGCGGCGCTGACCTCCTCGAAGCCGCGGTCGCTGCAGCGCCAGTAGCCGTCCTCGCCGGGGTACTGGTCCTCCGGCACGACGATCCAATTGGAGTGGTGAAACGAGCCCTCGTTGGCCAATTGCACGCTCTGTACATATAACGCCTGCTCGTTGTCCAGCCGCCACGAGGCGCAGCGATCGGCGTCGTCGTCGAGGGCGGGCAGGGGCAGCTTGCCGAAGGCGTGGGTGACAAGATGCGTCTCGGCCGGACCGGTCGGGCCGCCGTCCGCGGACCCGTCGTGGTTGCAGCCCAGTGCGAACGGCAGCAGGCAGAGCATCGCGCTCGTGCAGGGGCGCGATGATCGCGATGGTCGCAAGGGGCGCGATGATCGCAATAGTCGCAATGGTCGCAATGGTCGCATATCGTCGTAGTATGTCACGCCGGTCAGCGTCGGCGCAAGATCAGGCCCAGGCCCAGGGCCGCGGCCCCGCCGATCGCACCCATGACGCCCTGACCGCGGCGCTTGCGTTCGCCATCGGCGGTGGCGGCGCGCTGCTCGACTAGTTCGCGGCGAGTGGCCGCGTGCGCGGCGGTCTCGTCCTGCAGTTGCTTGCGCAGGAGGGTCAGGCGGTCGCCGAGGTTGCCGGCCTCGCGGGTCAGGGCCTCGCAGCGCTCGCTGGCCGCCAGCGCGGCGCTCTGGTCGGCGGCGACGCGCTGCTGCAGCGCCGAATACTCGCTCGTGAGCCGAGTCAGGCGGTCGCGGGTCGCGGCCGCGGCCTCGCGCTCGGCCGCGAGTTCGGCGATCGTGCAGCGCTGACTGGGTTCGAGCTCGGCGAGGCGCTCCTGAGTGGTGCGGTGGGCGGCCTGCTCGCGGCCGAGGTCGCGGCGCAGGGCCTCGAGGTCGCGGCCGGTGACATCGGCGCGCGAGGTCTGACGGACCGCCTCGCGGCGCAGCTCGCTGGCCTCGGCCTCGAGCGTGGCCACGCGACTGGCGAGCAGGTCGTGGTTTTGGCGCGCGCCCGCGTGGGCCTGGACCTCGGCGTCATGCGCTTTGCGCAAGCCAGCGAGCTCGCGGCGCAGGCCGTCGCGCTCACGGGTCGCGCGGTCACCCTGTTCGCGCTCCTGGTCGAGCGCACGGAGGGTCTCGGCGAGCTGGCGCGCGAGGTCGGTGGCGGCGGTGGCGGCGGTGGTGGCGTCGTCGGAGCTCATGGCCCTGGATTGTCGCCTGAATCGTCACGCGTTGCACGGCGGGCGGGTTCGCGCTGCTCCGGCGGCGGCCTCTGCGTCGGCTCCGCGATCGTGACCGCCGCGCCCATGTACAGCGTGCGGCTGGGGAACGCGAAGTCGTAGCCGGCGGCGCGCATGTCCTGGATCAGGTCGAGCAGGATGCGCTGATGGATCTCGGCGTAGACGTTGTAGCCCGGGTCGAGCACGTAATAGACGATGTCGTACTCGATCGCGGAGTCGGCGAGCCGGGTCAGTGTTGCGCGGTCGAAGCGGACCTTCTCGCGGCCCTCGACCTTGGCGCGCACGAGCCCGGGCAGGGCCTCCAGCAGCGCTTGAGATGTGTCGTATACGACCCCGACGGTGAAGCTGACGCGGCGCTCGAACAGGCGGGTGTAGTTGTTGATCCGGCTCTTGAGCAGGTCATTGTTGGCGATCACGATCTCCGCGCCGCCGAGCCCGCCGATCACGGTGCTGCGCAGGCCGACGCGACGGACCGTGCCCTGGTCGTCGCCGGTGACGATGTAATCGCCGGGCACGAAGGGCTTGTCGATCGCGATCGAGATCGAGGCGAGGACGTCGCCGAGGACGGTCTGGACCGCGAGGGCCACCGCGATGCCGCCGACGCCGAGGCCGGCGACCAGCGCCGTGATGTCGATGCCAAACGACGAGAGCGCCGCGAGCAGGACGACCGACCACACGATCACCAGGCCGGCGAAGCGCAGCAGGGTCTGCGCGACGGGCACGACCCGGCCGTCGGACTGCACGTGTTTGGTGAAGTGATGGTCGACGAAATAGGAGACCAGCGCGGCCGCCCACTGGCCGCCCTGGATCATGCCACCGACGACCAGCGCGGCCTGGGCTCGGTGGTCCCAGCGCTCGGGCAGGTCGAACACCAGGCTGGCCGCGCGCAACGCCAGCAGGGCGAGGAACCACCCGCGAGTGCGCTCGACGAGGGTGACGAGGAAGTCGTCGAGGTCGGTGCGGCTACGCGCGGTCAGCCGACGCAGCCGCCGGGCCAGCAAGGTGCGGCCGAGGATCAGCAGCGGCGTGGCGCCGAAGACGATCAGCAGGGCGATGAACCACTGGAGCCCGGAGGCCCCGAACAGCTCCCGGTGGAGATAGGTGAGCAGCCGGTCCGGCATGGCGGGCCCTGCATAGCGCAGCCGCGCCGGCTCGCCAAGGCCGGGCGGCGATCAAACAGGCGCGCCCGGCGGCTCAGCTCGGGAGACCCTGGAGGCGGGCCAGCAGCAGCTCGCGCCACAGCAGCAGGGACCGCGGGATGCGCTCGCCGAACTGCGCGAAGAACTCCGCTTGCGACTCGAGCTCCTGCTGCCACTCGGCGTAGTCGACGCGGGTCGCCTTCTCGACATCGTCTTCGGAGATAGCGAGGCCGTGCAGGTCGAGGTCGCCGGTGCGCGGGACCCAGCCGACCACGGTCTCCATGGTGCCGACGCGTCCACGCGCGCGGTCGACGATCCACTTGAGCACGCGCATGTTCTCGCCGAAGCCGGGCCACAGGAACCGACCCTCTTCCTGGCGAAACCAGTTGACCATGAAGATCTTGGGCGGGAGCAGCAGCTTGTGCTGCATGCGCAGCCAGTGCTGGAAGTAGTCGCCCATGTTATAGCCACAAAACGGGAGCATCGCCATCGGGTCGCGGCGCACCACGCCGACCTTGCCGGTCGCGGCGGCGGTGGTCTCCGAGCCGAGCGTCGCGCCGAGGTAGACGCCGTGCCCCCAGTTGAACGACTGCAACACCAGCGGCACAGTGGTGGCCCGCCGCCCGCCGAAGATGATCGCGGAGATCGGGACGCCGTTGGGGTCGTCGGCGTACTTCGAGAGGCTCGGGTTATTGCGCGCCGGGGCGGTGAAGCGGGAGTTCGGGTGGGCGGCCTTGTCGGGCGAGCCCTTCTTCCACGGGCGCCCCTGCCAGTCGATGAGCTCGTCGGGGACCTCGCCGTCCATGCCCTCCCACCACACGTCGCCGTCCCTGGTCATCGCCACGTTGGTGAAGAGCGTGTCGCGGGCGACGGTGTGCATCGCGTTGGGGTTGCTCTTCATGCTGGTGCCGGGGGCGACGCCGAAGTAGCCGTTCTCCGGGTTGATCGCCCACAGCCGGCCGTCCTCGCCGACGCGCATCCACGCGATGTCGTCGCCGACGGTCCAGATCTTCCACCCGTTGAAGCGCTTCGGGGGGATCATCATGGCGAAGTTGGTCTTGCCACACGCGCTCGGGAAGGCGGCCGCGACGTAGGTCGTCTCGCCCTCGGGCGACTCGACGCCGAGGATGAGCATATGCTCGGCCATCCAGCTCTCCTTGCGGCCGAGGTAGCTGCCGATCCGGAGGGCCAGGCACTTCTTGCCGAGCAGCACGTTGCCGCCGTAGCCGCTGCCGACCGACCAGATCGTGTTGTCCTGCGGGAAGTGGCAGATGAAGCGGCGCTCGGGGCTCAGGTCGAGGGTGCTGTGCAGGCCGCGGTTGAAGTCGTCGCTGGTGCCGAGCATCTTCAGCGC
>Ga0105046_10003793_pt1 | contig 23999 bp, 20 predicted proteins | sample MAT03_FD_78385 | JGI IMG/M metagenome (GOLD analysis project Ga0105046, IMG submission 78385) | Freshwater microbial communities from Lake Fryxell liftoff mats and glacier meltwater in Antarctica - MAT-03 (megahit assembly) | ecosystem: Environmental > Aquatic > Freshwater > Ice > Liftoff...
ACAGGTTCTGTAAACAGTTCAGGAAATCCGGCTTCACCCGTTACGGCTTTAAGCAACGGCATCAATTCATTTGTGTGGTCCGTTTCTAACGGTGTTTGCACAACCGCAACATCTACGGTTAATGTCACGAGACAAATTCAACCTTTAGCAAACGCAGGAACCGATCAAACAGTTTGTGCCGCCAGCATAAACTTAGCAGCAATTTCTCCAACTGTTGGCAATGGACTATGGACAGTTGCAACGGGAACGTCGGTCATAGTTTCTGCTAATAATCCTTCTTCGCAAATAAATGGTCTCAGTATCGGTATCAACACGTTTGTATGGACGGTTACAAATGGCGTTTGTTCTTCTGTAAGCTCTACTGTCACAATTACTCGTGACAGTCAGAGTATTTCCTCAAATGCCGGCCTGACACAAAATATCTGTTCTTCAACCGCGACATTATCTGCAACAAATCCAACACTTGGAATTGGGGTTTGGTCCCTTTTGTCAGGAACCGGTAATGTACAATCGCCTTCAAATCCTTTATCGCCAGTTACTGCGATTAGCACAGGAACTAATTCTTTTGTGTGGTCGGTGTCAAACGGTGTGTGTTCTGCGGTCACTTCAACTGTTTTTTTCATCAGGGATATTCAGCCTACTTCGAACGCTGGGGTAAGCCAAACCGTTTGTTCCGTAAACGCTACACTGGCTGCGGTTGTGACAACACCGGGCGTTGGCACCTGGTCTGTCGTTTCAGGAACTGCAATTGTTGCCAGTAATAATAACGCTGGATCTTCAGTCAATTCACTCTCCAATGGAAACAACGTATTTGCCTGGTCAGTTACAAACGGGGCATGTTCAGCAGCTACTTCAACAGTGTTTATTGTCCGTGATATTCAGCCTACATCAAATGCTGGCGCCGATCAAACTATCTGCACAGCAAATGCTACTCTTGCAGCAGTAACTCCAACGACAGGCAGTGGCTCCTGGTCCTTGTTTTCCGGAAGCGGAACTATTTTAGCGCCATCCAACCCTTCCGCGCAGGTTCTGGCAGTGGGAACCGGAACAAATATGTTTGTATGGACAGTTACTAGCGGTTTTTGTACTGCCGCAACTTCTACCGCGACAATTATTAAAACCTTAGGCTTAAGTGCAAATGCAGGCGTCAGCCAATCCGTTTGCGCTTCAAATGTGACCTTAGCTGCGGTAATTCCTACGGCCGGATCTGGTGTTTGGTCTGTGGTTACTGGTACGGGTTCTCCTGTCAATAGTTCAAGCGCTGGTTCGCAAATCAATTCATTGAGCTACGGTCTTAACTCATTTTTGTGGACTGTGTCCAACGGTTCCTGTCCAACTGCTACCTCTCTTGTAGATGTTTGGCGGGAAGTTGCTCCTACGGCTAATGCGGGTATCAACCAGACTATTTGTTCTGCGAACGCCACGCTGAGTGCTGTGAGTCCTACACTAGGGACTGGTTTGTGGTCGATTGTTAGTGGGGCAGCAACTCAAATTTCATTGAATATAGCACTCTCTGCGCTAAGTGCAGTGGCCTCAGGAACAAATGTATTTATGTGGACCGTCGTAAATGGTGTTTGTATTCCCGCTACTTCCACAGTTGCTATAGTACGTGATCTTCAGCCTATAGCGCAGGCAGGTAACGATCAAACTGTATGTTCCGCCATAACAACTTTAGCAGCGACCGTGCCAGCTGTTGGCACCGGCACATGGTCAGTTTTTTCAGGGGCAGCAGTCATCAGTTCTTCAACCAGTGCTTCCTCGGCCCTGACTGCTCTGGGCAGCGGCTCGAATACGTTTGTATGGACGGTAAATAATGGTGTATGTCCAAATGCGACTTCAACAGTTGTTATCACAAGAGATATGCCTCCAACATCGCAAGCAGGATCTGACCAAGCCATTTGCGGAACGAGCGCGACGCTTGCAGCAGTTAGTCCGACTATCGGCGTGGGCCAGTGGTCAATACTGAACGGCACGGTCGCTATAGCTTCGCCAGCAAGCTCAAATTCACAACTCACGGGGCTTGTAAGTGGCACAAATTCTCTTTTATGGACGGTGGTCAATGGTGTATGTCCGGCAGCTACCTCCACTGTCAATATTATTAGCAATCTAAATCCAGGTGCTGCCAATGCAGGAGGCGATTTTACAGTTTGTTCGTCAAACTGCACCATATCAGCACTAACCGCCACTCCTGGAAATGGAGTGTGGTCAATTTATAACACAACTGCAGCTATTGTTTCCCAGACTGCAGCATCATCCGGGGTCACAAATTTAAACAGTGGAGCCAATCAATTTGTATGGACCACTACGAATGGAGTTTGTCCACCTTCGCAGGATACAGTTCTCGTTTATTTCACAATCCCTTTAATAGCGGCCTCAGCTGGAAACGATCAACACCTTTGTATAAATGAATGTACATTAACGGCAAACAATGCCGGTTATGGTAACTGGACGATCGTTTCCGGAAACGCCACCATTGGCAGTGTTTCAGGAGCGACAACTCAGATCACTTCTTTGGGAACCGGAACGAATATCTTTGTATGGTTGGTTTCGAAAGCATTTTGTCTTTCCACCGCCGATACCGTGATCATCATAAGGGATAGAGAGCCCGGTCTTGCGAATGCTGGTGCTGATCAAAGAGTTTGCGGAGCAGATGTGACACTTTCTGCAAACTTAGCCTTTGCAGGCGACGGTATATGGAAAATTACAAATGGATCTTCTACAGTTACTGACTTTAATCTTTCTCAAACATTTGCGAGTGGACTTTCCGCAGGCTTAAATCAATTTGTGTGGACATTGAGCAACGGTGTTTGTCCTTCATCTGGCGATACGGTAAATATTCAATCAGATGCAATTCCTTCTGATGCACGGGCAGGGACAGACCGCTTGGTGTGTGCTGACGAAATTGTACTCGATGCAAAAACTATTGAAACAGGGATAGGAAATTGGTCGGTACTCTCCGGAACAGGTGCAGTTTCGCAACCCTCAGCAAATAACACATTTCTCACAGGGTTAAAAGAAGGGGTGCACTTATTGAAGTGGTCTGTCGTCAACGGAGTTTGCGCCGAAAAATCAGATACCGTCCAGATCACAAGAACCTTTACACCGATCAGTCCGGATGCAGGTATAGATCAGGTATTGGAAACAGCAACCGCTCAACTCGGGGCAAATATACCGCAGGCTGGTTTAGGCACATGGTCGGTAATTACTGGTAGCTGCGAATTTTCTGACATTCATGATAAAAACGCTTCAATAGCTCGTCTGCCTTTTGGTAACACGATTCTACGCTGGACGGTTGCTAACAAATCTTGTACTGATGTTTCTGATGACATGGTCATCTATGTAAAAGATCTGAATATTCCGAATGCTTTTTCTCCTAACGGTGATGGGATTAACGACCGCTTTGTGATCACATCGCTGGATTATTATAAACAAGTTAAGATATCGGTATTTAACAGCTGGGGAAACTTATTATACCATAATACCGAGTATCATAACGATTGGTCGGGCGTGAATACAAACAACGAAAATTTAGCAAACGATACTTATTATTATATTATCGAGATTCCAGAACTGAAAAATTTCACAGGATTTATTATTGTTAAGCGCGATAAATGATAACAAGATTCGTATATATACTTTTATTCCTTTTTTTTGTAAGCTCGGTTAAATCGCAGCATAGAAGTAATTATATTCAATATATGTTTAACGGACTTATCCTCAATCCCGCTTATGCCGGGAGTCAGGACGCGTTAAATATGACAGGGTTATACCGCAAACAATGGCTGGGAATCACAGGAACACCGAAAGAAGCCATGCTGAGCGTTCATTCGCCACTTAAAAATAAAAATATAAGCCTTGGGGGTAATTTTCAGAACAGTCAGTTTGGTTTATTTAATCATACAAAAATAAATATGGTGTATGCTTACCGCTTTAAATTACTCAAGGGAAAATTAGCATTTGGGTTACAGGGCGGCATAGATTCGTATTCTACTAACTGGGATAAGATAAATGTTACCGAATCAGGTGACCCGAGTTTTACAGAATCTGCCACGCGCAAAATAGTTCCAGAAGCAGGCGTTGGAGCATATTATAATACTAAAAAAGTTTATCTAGGAATCTCAGTTCCTAATTTATTTGCCGGACGTTTAAATCCATACGCGATGGCATGCCTGAGCACGGGCATTGTTTTAGATTTGAGCAAGAACTTTAAAGTGAAACCTGCTATCTTATTGAAGTATATTCACGGTTCACCTCTATCTCCAAACCTTTCGGCCACTTTTTATTTTAAAGAAATTGTCGGACTTGGTGCCGGGTATACCTATAAAAATTCTGCGCTTGTTTATGCTGACATTCGCGTGAACGAACAATTCCATTTTGGCTACGGATATGAGTACACGTTAAACCAGCTAAAGACATATATTTCCGGCAGTCATGAAGTCATGCTCCGTTATTTATTCCGCTATAAAATTAATGCATTAAGCGCCAGATTTTTTTAAATGAGAATTTTATTTTTTATAACGTTCATTGTGTTCGGTTCCGCTGTTCTTTACGGACAGGATGCAAAGGACACTCTTGAGAGTTTTGTAGAAGGTAAAGAAGATACAACAACTGTAAAAGTGCTTCGGCTGAAAATAAATTCGGATAAACCAGATTTTAGTCCTTTTGTATTAAACAACGAATTGTTTTTTGTCTCAGGACGTAATCGGGATATCGGCGTAGATTATGTGGATGCGAATGGTGAGTCCGAGATCACTGATCTTTATCGCTGTTCAAAGGTCAAGCCCGAAAAGTTCAGAAACGTAAGATCTTTTGATTCACGAATAAATTCTAAATATTACGAGGGACCTTTTTGCCTGAACAAAGCAGGAACCCTGATCTACTTTACCGCAAACGATAAAAGAACAGCCCTGCTTAAGATTTATAGATCTGAGAAAGTAAACGAAAGATGGTCCAGGCCAGAAATCGTTCCTTTCTGTAAAGATAATTTCTCTTATTTCCATCCGGCCTTGTCGCCCAATGATAGCATGCTTGTATTTGCCTGCGACAGAAATAAAGAAAAAAACAAGATTGATCTTTTTAGTTGCAGGCAGATAGGCGACAATACATGGGCAGAACCTGAAGCGCTAAATCCACTAATAAACGACACAAATAGCCAGGTGTTTCCATTTGTAAGCGTTAACAATACGCTTTATTATGCTTGCGATAAAAAGAGCGGAACAGGAATGGATATTTATTTTGTTTCACTGGATTCGGTGAACAAAGAACCGCGACTTTTACCTTTCCCCGTAAATACCAAATTCGATGACTTCGGAATCTGGATCGACTCTTCATCTTCATCCGGTTATTTTTCAAGTAACCGAATCGCCAGATTTAAAGATGATATTTATTATTTTACGAATAGTATGCCTGATTTTAGAGACGCGGGAACAGTAATTCCTAAAAATGAGTTTTGTTATTCTTTCGTAGAGGAAAGCACACTCGCTTCCAAAGACACGGCGAGTCTAACCTACGAGTGGAATTTTGGCGATCGAAAAAAAAGCAGGGGACTTCGCACGCGGCATTGTTTTCCCGGACCTGGTAACTACGAGGTTGTTTTGAATATAGTGGATAAAGTATCTGGAGAACTTTTTGTCAGTGAAACTTCTTATCCTCTCACTATTGAAAAACCAAATCTGCTGATGGTCGATTGTCTTGCAACGGTTTCCGTTAATGAAGAAGTGGTGTTAACAGCAAAAGAACCTTACATTAAAAATTGTAGGCTCGACAAAATCTGCTGGGCATTTGGCGATGGCCGATTTAATTCAGGGCTTTCGGTAAAGCACACCTACAAAACCCCTGGCACTTACATTGTAGAGCTAGGTGTTGTTGCAAAAAACAAAGAGTCTGAAAAAACAGAGCTCTACAAAATTGAAAAGATTATAATTGTGAAGGTGCAGGAGACCGATATTAAATAGATATGAAGAAATTTTTTACAATAACATGCGTTTGTTGTGCAATGTTTACTACAATGTTCTTGTATGCGCAGCCCATTCCTTCTATCGACGAGAAAATTCCATTTATCTGTACATTCAGCAACCAAGCTGACAAAAACTGGGGCGATGACGATTTTGTGCAGACGTTCTTTTTTGTAATTCCTGAGATTTATAAAAAGCCGGTGTATATCCGTGTCTTTGATCCGGATAACGGAGGCATGCATGATGAAAATCACAACCTATTTAACAGCAAAACAAAATTTTCAGTATATGGCGGCTCTAAGGCACATTCTGACCCGGATGCAAAGAGTCCCAATCCAAAAGGCAATTTCAAAAGCGGTACGTTATTAGCTTCTAAAGTTTATGGTGAGGATAACTCAACAGATAACAAATGGGTGACGCTGGGACCGTTTAATCCTGTGGATGGCGAGCTGCAGAAAGATTTAGGCGGACGTGTTTTTAAAATTATCATCGAAGGAATGGAGGGCGATGACGGCAATCTTTACCGGCTGTTTCTTTCTTCTGTAGCTGCCGAAAACGTCCCTATCGAAGGAGGTAACGGATTTGCCTACGAATACGCTTTCCGCTTGTATGATGCAAAAGCTTCCGTTTCTCACTTGTATCCATTCATAGCAGAGAGCGTAACAGCTGTTAAAATAAGAGTTTTTGATTATGATGACGAAGGGATGATCAGGATCATTTCCGTTGCAAAAAAAGGCGATGCCTGCAAGCTGAACGAAGAGGGCCTTTGGATAGAAAGCACGCACCGAGTGGTTAAAGAAGAAACGAACACTTCGCTCGACATACAGTTCATTAAGCAGAAGCCTGTAAAAAACAACAATATTGTTGTGTCTATCTCCAACCAATACGGAGAGTTTATGCCTTTTTTTACCACTCCGATAGGGGGTATCCCGAAGTATCTCTATAAAATAGGCGTCAAGGCCGAGTAATATGAAGTACAGATTTTTAATTCTATTAATTCATTTTGGTTTATTCCTGGTAAAAGGTCAGACTTATAATTTTACGAATTACAGGGAGGAGAATGGACTGAACCAATCTTACGTTTATGCCATTTCGCAATCGCGTCAGGGGCTTCTCACGCTGTCTACCGGCGAAAGCATCTCTTGGTTCGACGGTAAACAATTTTCTTTTTTATCTGCCAAAACGATGGGGGAGAATATGGTGATCGGCCATTATATCGATTCACAAGGAACAACCTGGATGTTGCACCAGCAAAGAGGATTAACGTATGTTAGAAATGGCGAGTATTTCAAATTTACTGACAAAGGCATTTCCGAACTTAAGGTCTTTCAGTTAGCCGAGGATAATAAAAAGAATTTATGGCTGGCAACCTCTGGTGGAATTTTCAGAATGGGGTCCGATTTAAAGATAGTGAACGTTTATCAGTCGCAGGATAAGGTTGTCACTTGCCTTGCATTCGATGGTCACAACCATCTAATAATGGGAAGTGGAAATGGAGTAACAATTGGCGTTGCTTCTGGTGATCAGTTAAAGGAATTCGATTTTTCTGTCTTACTTAAAGATGTAGTTATTAAGCAGATAGTGCCTGCAGATAAATCCGGTTCAAACTACTGGATTCTCACAGAGGGATCTGGCATCTACGGGCTAACAGGAAGGCACGGTAAATATAAACTTACCGCGCACCTGCAGAGTGAATTAAAAGCAGATGACTTTAGCATGACCCGCATCTATAGTGATAGATCAAACAACCTCTGGGTAAGCGTTTTCGGTGATGGGCTGAGAAAAGTTGTGTTCAGAGAAAATGGTCTTCATGATAGATATAGGGTGGAAAGACTTTCTACTGGTAATGGCTTGATGAGTGTCAATATTCAATCCATTTTTCAGGATAGCGAAGGAAATATGTGGTTCGGAACTTTCGGAGAAGGCCTGATTAAAAAACCAGTGGAATTATTCTCTTTCTATGGCAGCAACGAAGGAATTAAAAATTTTGATGTTAAAAAAATAATCAGAGACAGCGAAGGAAATCTTTGGATGGGTGCAGGCAAAGGTCTTGGTGTACTCAGAAAGGAAACCGGATTGTATGATTTTTTTGACGCTTCCAATGGTTTTATCAGCGACCAGGTGAATTCGTTGTTTATGGATGTAAAAGGTATTCTATGGATCGGAACAAATGAGAATGGGATCTACAAATATTACCCGAAAAAAAATAAGTTTGAAAATTACTCCAAACAAAAAAAACTGAAACATTTAACAGTAAACGTTATAGCTAAAGCTGGTTCGCAGATCATGGCTGGCACAACAGATGGTCTTTACGTGTTTGACCAAGATGATAATTTACTCGAAGAACTCAATACAGGTGATGGGCTTTTTCATAACAATGTCCTGAACATTTTTAAAGACAGCAAGGAGCGCCTATGGATCTGCTCGCACGGAACGCCGCCTTATTTTGTAAAAGATCAGAAGGTAACTTCTTTCAAGGAAATTGAGGGACTATATTACTTTAATATAAACGCGGTTTGTGAAGATGCCCATGGTAACATCTGGATAGCAACCGAAGGCGATGGCGTTTTTAAATACGATAACGAAAAGTTTAAACAGTACACAACAAATGAAGGGTTGTTCTCGAATTACTGCGTAGGTATTGAAACAGACCGTAACGCTTCTATATGGGTGAGCCACAGAAATGGCTCCAGTGAACTGAAACAGACCCGTGAGAAATTCGTTGCCTTTACAACTCAAAAAGGACTTCTGTTTCCAAACAACAACATAAATGCTATTTTTAAGGATGAAGAGAACAATCTTTGGTTTGGAACAAACCAAGGCATAGTTATGTACGATGCACGGTCAGCAGCAAACGAAACAGCGCCCCCTGAAATTTTTATTTCTGGTATTCAGCTTAACAACGAATACTTTCTTCCCGGCGATGTCATAGAAAAAAAATACAATTACTATTCGGTACACATTGACTACAAGGCAATTTCTTTATCTGATCCTGGTTCTATTTATTACAAATACCGTTTATTGGATGTAGATACAACTTACAAAACAACGGATATGCCTTATGTGGATGTTCCGAAACTTGGTGACGGTAAATATACTTTTGAAGTCATCGCCTGCAACGAAATCACAGGATTGTGCAGCAGCAAGCCAGTTACGATCACTTTTACAATTAATAAGCCTGTGTGGAAAGAAATATGGTTTTACGGCCTTGTGTTGTTGATCATTATTATTTTAATGAACGTGATCGTAGCTCTGCGTACAAAAGCACTAAAGAAAACCCAGGCTTTACTGGAATTGAAAATAGAACAAAAAACGTATTTATTGAAATGTGAAAAAGAAGCTGTTGAAGCTATTAAAGTTCAGTTAGAGCATAAAAATAAGGATATGACCGATAGTATTTATTATGCTAAAAATATCCAGGACTCTTTGTTACCGCCTGATGAATTATTGAGTGAAGTGTTTCACAATAATGCCTTTGTTTTGTTTAAACCTAAAGACATTGTAAGCGGCGATTTTTACTGGTGTGCAGGTCCCGAGCAGAATTGCGATGAGCCTTTGCACCTGGCTGCTGTGATTGATTGCACCGGGCACGGCGTCCCCGGAGCTTTTTTAAGCATCCTGGCTAACGATTTTTTAAAACAATCCGTTACAGAAAAACTGAGCTATCCAAATCAAATTCTCGACTATTTAAACGAAAGTGTAAGCTCCCATCTTAATCAGCAATTATCAAAGAGCAAAAGCATGGACGGCATGGACATAGCACTGATAGCTATCGATTACTCGAAGATGAAATTGTATTATGCCGGTGCTAATAATCCAATCTATATTTTTAGAGAGATGGATGGCAAGGTAGAAGAGATTATTATAAAAGCTACTAAACAAGCCATTGGATCTGTAAATGAAGTAATCTTGAAGTACGAGCTACAAACAATCGACCTGATTGAAGGTGATACTATCTATCTTTTTTCAGATGGTTATGCAGACCAGTTTGGTGGGCCGAAGGACAAAAAAATAACCTATAAAGTTTTCAGGGGTATTCTTAAAGCCGCATTTTACATTCCCATGCAGGAGCAATCGAAATTTATTGCAAACAATTTGGAAGTCTGGAAAAACGAAACAGAGCAGACGGATGATGTTTGCGTGATGGGCATAAAGATTTAAACAGTGGATAAGTTAATCAGAAACGCACACCCATTCCTAATTCAAACCAATTGTGAAACAAACGAATCTTGGATTCCTTTATTGGAAGTGTATTGGACTCCGTTATGTAAACGATATTCGTAAAAAAGTGGTCACCGTTATAACCCAGTTGTGCTTTTGCACTTGCGTAAGTGGGAATGTTGATCCGAAAATGTTTCCGCTTTGTCTGCGCATACTGTTGAAACTGCAAACCGCTGCCCGCCATAAGAGTGGGGGTAAAATGAAAATGCTTTAAAACGAACTGGTAGCCGACACCAGCAGAAATAATAGTCGTTAAAAAATTTCCGTATTTTAATTTGTCTGGGTTCGGATAGTACTCATTCTGTGTAGGTGGAACAAAACTTGTATCTGCATCAAGCCTTTGGTAACGTTCTGAAAAGCCCATTAAAAAAGAACCGGCACTTTTTTTCTGTCTTTCGCTTTGAGAGAAAGCCGCGTTCATCGAGAATTTTTTACTAAAATTGAGGCCAGGGTTTAGTCCTGCTTCTCTTATCCGCAGCCCTTTGTTCTTAGGATAACCCAAAGAGTCCTGGTTCCAGCCGGGGTAATAGTTTTGATAGTTATTTAAGTAGAATCCTTTGTAGACTCCGTAAAAAAATCCCCACTGCACAATGCGTCCCTGAATATTTATGGTAATATTCCTGAATTTTGAATCACCATGTTTCTTTTTTAGCTACGGACTCGCAGGCAATTGGATTAGAAACAAACTGCCATATAAATACAAACATAAATATTAAATTAAGGAATTGAAAATATGCACATCAATCTTTCACGGTATACCAGCCACTATGGCAGCGCAACCTTATCTTGGCAACACATCCCCAAAAGTGATTAGATAAGACATAACAAATTTTCGTTACTGACTTTGTTCTGAGTTTTTTGGTGGAACAATTTTAGAAAACGATCTGATATTTTTGTATACTTGTATTTAATGTTCAGAAGCTTGGCCATAGTCATACTTGTACTTTTTAGTTCGATAGCTGTTGCGCAAAAAATAAAAACTTTCTACGGGCCTTTCCCTGAGCCAGCACCCAACAAGCGCATGATGTTTTATCTTCAGCGCACAGTGGATAGAAATACGGTTATTTACGAATTGAATTACGAGGCAGACGGAGAACTGAATCCGAAAAGGCCCCTGAAAATTTACTGGATCGATTTTGAAGACGGTGCTAAGATCAGTCCGCTTACCTTTACTCAAAGCAAATTCGCATACGGTATCAATTCAGATTTGATTGACAAAACAAAGAAGATTTATCAAATTCACTTGGTTTCTTATGAAAAGATAAAATTCTACTTGAAACCTACAGGTAAGAATAACCATTACGAAATGCACGCTTCCATAAAAGGGAAGCCCGCTGTTTTAAAAAGAGTTTTTATAACTATTATTGGAGGCACCTATTTAACTCCCATTGTTTCTTACATTGAGCTGATGGGTACTGATTTGATTACCGGAAAGCAGGTGATCGAAAGGATTAGGCCTGATGAGTGAAGACTACCACAGTATTTTTATTAAGGAGAACAGAAGAATGACCGTTTTTTCAATGGCAATTAAATGTATATTTAGCTCAGCGATTCTCTAAACCTTTTGAATAAATTCTTCTTATACTTTTTCCTAATAGGGTTTCCGCTTGTTTTTAAATGCCAGGTTGTTCCGTCCAATTGCGTTACCCGCGACAGCGTGCTCAGTTCTTATAAGAATGACGCTGACCGAATGGCGATCAGACGTGTAAATCACACTGGCTCCAGTTATAAGGATAGCGTGCGGATAAACAAAGAGATTAGCAAAGATTATCTCAGTGCTTTAATTGCCGTTTACAATGCTACTGTGCTGCCCGCCATTGATACCATTACGCGCATGCTCAATATTCACACTTATAATCCTGGCTTAAATTCACTCATCGTTATGGCCGATTCAAACCTGATCTGGATGACGAACCTGCGCTATAATATACTTCCTACGCGCGACTACGACATCGATAAAATGATGACAACTTATTCATTAAAAAAGGGTTTTTATTCTGGATTAATGCAACCGAGTCTGGTGGTTTTTAAAACGGAAATAAATAGCAATCTCACTCCGCTTGCTAAAAAACTAAAGACTGCTCTGGGTGTTAATTCTGCCGAATCCGAAGTGTTATATGGAGATGGAAATGATATTATTGATTCCATAAATGACAAGTACACAGAGCTTGTTTATTCTTATGGTTGGCAAGAATGTCCCACCGGCTGCGAGCAAAGGCGGTACTGGAAGTTTAGAGTCTATTCTGATTGCTCCGTAGAATATATGGGGAGTTATGGACAGCCGCTCGAATCCCCTCTGGTATTAACCGTGCATGAGAATGAAAATCTGTTCACCGATGTTAAGATTTATCCTAATCCTTCTAAGAATAAACTCTACGTTGAGAATCATAGTTCTAAAACAAAGGAGATTTCCCTGACGCTCATAAATAAAAAGGGAGAAGTTGTGTACGCACTTAAAAAATTAAAAATCAAACAGGAAGTGGATCTTATCTTGCTCTCCAAAGGTATCTATTACCTTAAACTCGCCGACAATTCTCACTCCAAAACTTTTAAGATCGACAAACGTTAGTTCGGAAAAAGCAACACTTGAAGGTGTGTTGCGATTCAGGCGAGCTGGTCAGACGATGCCTACCGAAAAGACTTAACATGTTTGTAATTAAGCCCTTAGATGGCCTTAAATTTGCAACTAAATAAGGGTAGATTATATCTAAAAACTTACCTTTATAAAAATCCTGAACACACCGTTGAAACAAGCAAAAAATACTTTAAAGTTGTTAAGGTTTCACTTTTCGTTGTTCCTGTTACCCGTTTCTTTATTTTCCTTTTTTTATATTCGCCCCGAATGGAATATGCAGCTTCTGCTAGTGATAGCCATTTGGCATCTTCTGGTTTTTCCAGCCAGTAATGGGTACAATAGTTTTAACGATGAAGACGATGGCCCAATCGGTGGTCTGGCCAATCCTCCCAAACCTACAAGAACTCTTTTGCTGGTTGCTAACTTTATGGATGGTTTGGCGGTGCTACTTTCATTTTTCGTGAACCTTTATTTTGTGTTTTTTGTTTTACTCTACGTCATTGCATCGCGCCTTTACAGCAATAAAAGTGTACGCCTTAAAAAATATCCTGTTCTTGGTTTCCTTATCGTATTTGTTTTTCAGGGTGCATGGATTTTTTGTGCAAACATCTTCGCGGTTTCAAAAACCGATCTACTTTATGACACGCCAGTAATTCTTTCAGCGATTGCCTGTTCTTTTCTCATCGGAACCATTTACCCGATTACCCAAATCTATCAGCATCAAGCAGATGAGAGGGATGGTGTTAAAACCCTCAGCATGGCTCTGGGCTTAAAGGGAACGTTTATTTTTTGCATCGCCATGTTTGGAATGGCGAGTTTATTCATGTTCCAAGCATTTGCTCGACAACAAAACCTAAATAATTTTTGGCTCTTTAATCTGGTAATGTTACCGTCTACAGTGTTTTTCTTAACATGGACTTTCCGTTCTTTTAAAGATACGGTTCATGTGAATTTCAGAAATACTATGATTATGCTCGTACTTTCATCCATGTTAAACAATATTTACTTTTTTGTGTTATTAATAAACTGATTTTATGTCCGCCATTCTTGCTATATCCACTTCCGTTCCGGCTTTTTCAACCGACAAGGAAAACTTCCTACGCTTTTACAGCAAGGCATTGAAACCTGCTGATCCAGTAACCTTCGCCCACAAATTAAATTTCCTTTCACTTAAAACAAAAATCGAAAAGCGCTATTCCTGTATCCCTGATTTTAAAGGAGACGCTTTTGAATTGTTCAAAGATGAAACCAAAATTCCAACGATTGAAGACCGGATGGAAATCTACACCGAAAAAGTGATTCCTCTTGCCGCAAGCGCTATTGATAAAATACTCGCAGATACAGAGCTTCAACCGTCTGATATTACTCACCTCATAACCGTTAGTTGCACCGGCCTTACTGCTCCGGGCATCGAGTTTCGTATCGCTGAACTTTACGGGTTGCAGCACACTGAAAAGATTGGACTGAATTTCCTGGGTTGTTACGCGGCATTAAAAGCTCTTAAACAGGCGCATTACATAGCACAAGCAGAACCGAATGCCTGCGTCCTTATTATTTGTGCCGAACTTTGTTCGCTGCATTTTTATCCTTCAGATGTAGATGAAGACATTGTTGCGAATTTGCTATTTGCTGATGGAGCTTCTGCCGCTATTGTTTGCGGTGATAACAGCAAGCATATTAAAAACAAAACGGTACTAAAGCTCGAGGAGCTTGGTTCTTCTTACATCCCAAACACTTTTGGCCTTATGACCTGGAACCTGAGCGCTCATCATTTTAAAATGCACCTGAGCAAACAGATCGCCGCGACCATAAAAGATAACATTTTGCCAGTAGTAACAGATTTTTTGAAAAGCAATATCACGGAGATTGATTTCTGGGCCATTCACCCGGGCGGTGTTAAGATCGTAGAGGCGGTGCGGGATAAATTAAATCTCAACGAAAGTAATGTAGAAGATTCTATGCATGTTCTCAAAAATTACGGGAATATGTCGTCGCCCACGATCTTGTTTATTTTGAGTAGTATTTTCGAAAAAATAAAAAAATCAGACCGGCTGGAACCTAAGAATATTTTCTCCTGCGCTTTTGGTCCGGGAATTAATATCGAGATGATCCGTTTTTCGTCGGTAAATACAGCCCTTTTAAAAAAACCAATTGTGGAGGACCATGCGCTTGAAGTTTAGATCGCATCAAAAAGAATTTTTGGATGAGGATAACATTGAAAAAAATGAACTCTTTCTTAATTTAAAAGAGCTCGATTTCATAAATAAACACCTGGGAGGCTACAAGGCATCACGCGACGGACTTCTATCCATACTGAAAAGCAATAAACTTGAAACTATTATGGACATTGGTTTTGGCGGTGGTGATTCTATTAAACAGCTTTCATTACTCTCTAAAAGAAAAGGAATTGATCTGTTTTTTTATGGTGTCGATCTTAAACAGGATTGTGTAGACTACGCTGAAACTAACCTTTCGGAGCTTTCAAATAAAAAATTAATTTGCAGCGACTATAGAACTATTTCTCCCGATCTTCTCAAACAAGTCGATCTCATTCACTGTAGTTTGTTTCTTCACCATTTAAACAATGAAGAGATCATTGAACTTTTTAAGTTCGCCCGTTTAAACAATTGTATGGTGCTTGCAAACGACCTACACCGTAATTTCCTTGCCTATTACAGTATCAAGTGCTTAACGGTACTGTTTTCAAAATCTTATTTGGTAAAGAATGATGCAGCAATATCTGTGACCCGCGGCTTTCGGAAAAACGAATTACTCTCGCTCTTGGAAAAAAGTGGCTACAAAGATTATTCAGTAAAATGGAGTTGGGCTTTTCGATATATTATAATAGCACGAAAATGAATTACGACGTTATCATAATCGGTGGTGGACTTGCAGGGCTTGCTCTGTCGGTCGATCTCGGCAGAAAAGGGCACAGTGTTTTGCTTATTGAAAAAGGATCTTATCCAAGACATAAAGTCTGCGGCGAGTATATTTCCATGGAGTCGTATCGGTATTTAAACGAAATCTGCCCTGCTTTATCTGAACTAAAGCTCCCAAAAATTCAGAAGTTTAATCTTACATCTACCGGTACGAATGAGTTTACAACCGACCTTGGTCTGGGTGGATTTGGAATCAGTCGTTATTTATTGGAAGAACTTTTGTATAAAGAAGCACAGAAGTACAAGGTTGTTTTCGTTTTAGAAACGAAAGTATTAAATGTCACGAGGGACACGGAAGCAAACATTTACCAAGTGCAGACAAAAGCACAGACCCATACTGCACGGCTTGTTTGCAATGCATCGGGCAGAAGATCGAACCTCGAAACACTTGAAAGAGGACAAAAGATAAAAGGCACAAATTACGTCGGTGTCAAATACCATGTTAAGTTACCGCGGAATTCAGAGCAAATCGAAATTCATAATTTTCCCGGGGGCTATTGTGGAATTTCCAATATTGAAGAGGGGAAGTCATGTCTTTGCTATATCGTAAACGCAAAAGAACTGAGTGCGGTAAATAAATCTATTCCTGAATTAGAAAAAAAAATTCTGTCACAAAATAAAAACCTGGAAAAGATTTTTAAAGATGCAGATTTCATTTTTAAAGAGGCCGTAACAGTTAGTGGAATTAATTTTCTGATCAAAGAACCTTTTAACGGGGAAGTTTTTTTTCTTGGAGATTCAGCAGGAAGCATTGCACCCATTACCGGAAACGGCATGAGCATGGGGCTACGCTCTGCTTTTGTGCTGGTAAATTTTATAGATCAGTATTTTTCAGAAAAAATAGACCTTAAAGAATTGGAGAAAAAATATTCTGAGTTTTGGAATAAAGAATTTTCAGCTCGTATCAAACTAAGTAGGTACTTCCAAAAACTTTCTGAATATCCTTCACTTACAAAAATGACCATGCTGCTATTTAAGTTGTTTCCGCCTTTGGCAAAAGGAGTGATCGGCCTTACACACGGGAAACCGTTTTAAGCCTCATCGGCAGTAATCGGACTAAGCAATTTATCTTCGCTTATGTCCAGAATCCCTTCAATAAAATACATCAACATCTTTTTTTCTTCAGGCGCAATTGTAGGAAAGCTATGCGCCACCTTGATAATTGTACTTATAAAATGGCATTTCATATCAAGACTAAGGTAATGACTGTTAGCTTTGATTTCCTTTAAAGCCCAGTTCATAGACGTTTGAGCGTCGGCACGTTCTTTACTCAAAAGCTTAAAAATAATTTCCGTTTCAATAATATCCTTGGATGCAGTTTGACGAAATTCTTTTTTTAAGATAGCATTTAACTGCGTTCTTTCTTCTACCTGGATAATGCCATCTGCCATAGCCATAGCATAACAAGCTTCTCCAAGCGCATAATACAGATTTTTAAGAGGTGTTTCCATTTATTTTGAGTTTAAATTTTAAAAATTTTAAAGTACGCAGTCAAGCACAAATATAATTTATTGCTTGGCAGAAAGATTACTTTTCTGAAATTTGTCTTGTGCAAAATGTTGAGGAAACCGAATTTTAACATTTCAACGCCTAATGCTTATAGATTTTGAGCAGTTTACATTTTTGGGTTAACAAACTTTCAATATAAATTTGTTGTCCCCGTAATTTAATGTATCTTACAATGCTAAGTAAAACAACTATGAAATCAGGAGTACAGAAAGTATATCCCCGGTTTGTGCCCGCGGAGAAATCAACATTTTTTCCAACCCTTCAAAAGAGAGTCAGTGAGTATTTTAAGGAAAATAACATTTCCAGAAATGCGAATAAGACTATGGTTGTGAAAACAATCATCTTGTTATCTGCATTTTTTCTGCCGCTTGTTCTGATGATCGTTTTTCATCTTAAGCCCTGGGCCGTTCTTAGTTTATACGCAATTATGGGTTTTGCAAAAGCTGGTATCGGTATGTCAATCATGCACGATGCAAATCATGGTGCCTATTCTAAAAATAAAACAGTAAATACCTGGTTGGGTTACACACTTAATTTAATGGGCGGCATGGTCTTTAACTGGAAGATGCAGCACAATGTTTTACATCATACTTACACCAATATACACGGTATGGACGACGATATCGAGGAAAAATTGGTGCTTCGTTTTTCGCCGCATTCTGAGCCCCGTAAATTTCATAAATTCCAGTTTTTGTATGTGTTTTTCTTTTATTCAATTCTTACAATTTACTGGGTGTTGGCTAAAGACATGATCCAGTACTTTAAATACCGGAAGAACGGGGTGAACAGGCATACTGATAAAAAAAACAAATCTTACTTCTGGGGCATGATCGGGATAAAGATTTTTTATCTGGTTTATCTGGTTGTTTTGCCATTGGTTTTGCAGGAAAATTCTTTTGGTTTAATAATTGGTGGATTCCTTCTAATGCACGCTATTGGCGGACTCGTGCTAGGTGTTGTATTTCAATTGGCGCACTCGGTGCTCGAGGCAGAATTTCCTTTACCGAACAGCGCTAACATTGTGGAAGACGATTGGGCCATGCACCAGTTAAGAACCACGGTGAATTTTGCACGAGAAAATAAATTATTATCCTGGTATGTTGGCGGACTAAATTACCAGGTAGAGCATCATTTATTCCCTAATATCTGCCACGTACATTATCCTGAGATTTCAAAGATCGTTGAGCAGACTGCAGCAGAGTTTAAAGCACCCTATCGATGTGCACCCACCCTTAAGCACGCTCTGAGTTCTCACGTGCGCATGTTGAAAAAATTCGGCTATACTTTTGAACTGGATCTTGCAGCTATGTAGTGTCTGTCCGAAAATGGAGTTTTCGGCCAAACACTATGCAATCGTTTTAGTGTATTGAGAAAAGCCGCAGGACAGAAATTCTTCGGCTTTTTTATTGAGCGGGAAATGAAATCACATAACGATAAAAATTTCGAAGGCAAATTTTTCCTCACCGGCCGACTATGCTAATGGTAACACTTTCTTTTTTTTGCAGCTCGTGGCTTTTACTGGCAGGTCCGATGAGCATAACTTGAAGATTATAAATTATAACTTGGTCACCAGGCATCGTGTTTAAGAGTCTCATTAATGAAGTGTATTTTTTAGCCTTCTCCTAAAAAGTGGAGTAATGGTATCAGTGCATAAAAAAACGCCGTAAACAAGCTTTATTTATCTAACTGATTTTAAGTTATTTAGATCTAAAACAAGCTTAGCTATTTCTTCGTCAAAATTAATTGTTAAATCTTTTGGGGGTAAGGTTCGCTTTTCCCGTCATAGGTGTAACAATCATTCTTAAGCTTATCAATTAATTTGTAAACCACACAGTATGAAAGAAGAATTACTAAAGCTTTATCAGGACAGACAACTCAATTTTAAAAACGTAGTAGGCACTTTTCCGGGAGATGACCTCGCCGGACCATTCCTTATGTCTCCAGCGAAACAGTACCGTCAACAAAAAAAACCACTCTTAATTGTTGGACAGGAAACAAACGGCTGGACTTACCATATTGATGAGATTCAGAAACAAATGGATACCTACGAAGAGTTCGAGGTAGGGAAGGGGTTTGATTCTACAACGTTTTGGAATGTAACCCGCAAAGTAGAAAATGCACTGGGCAACGACCCGCATTCTTGCGCTTGGACGAATCTAAGCAAGTTCGATCTGTATGGTGGAAAATCTTACGGCAAATATGAAAAGGTGATCTCTACCGTTGACAAAATTCTTTTAGACGAAATTAAAATAATAGACCCAAAGGTTTGTCTGTTTTTCACTGGACCAGATTTTGATCAACGTTTAAAAAAAATATTTGATGGCGTAAAATTTGAGGCTATTGGAGATTGGAATACAAAACAGTTTTGCAGGCTTATTCATCCTGAGCTGCCTGAATACAGTTTCAGGTCTTACCATCCAAAATCTTTAAGATTACGACGACTTGAAAACGGCCTTTTGGATTACCTCACAAAAATGGATATTAACTAATAGTCAACTAACCCTGCGACCTATGAATACTATTTCTAAAAATATTCTTTTCTACATCACCATCGTTGAAAACAACCAGGCTGACCATACGTTTTTACGACAAATGATCCATAAAGTGGTGCCGCAGGCCATTGTAGATTCAGTTTATAGCGATGAAGAGGCCGCGCAGTATTTTAGCACCTGTCCAACTGTTCCGCATTTAATATTTCTTGATCAGGATATGTCGGCAAATTCAGGAAAGACCATTGATCTCATTAAGCAGATAAATGGATTGGAAAAAGTGCCTATCATTTATTTGCACGAAAACAATTCTCAAAAAACCAATTTAGCAAAACGAAACACAGACCATTTTTACTTAAAGCCTTTTAAAGCTCAGGATCTACTCAACATAGTGGGTTCGGTAAATAGTAAGTGGTTAGCATAATTTAAACTTGCAACACTATGAACTCTAATAAAAAGTATTCTGTGCTTATAGTTGAGGACGATCCGGGCGACCAATTCTTGCTACAAAATGCCATTGCAGAGATTGATCAGGCTATAAATATCGACCAGCTCTACACTGGACGCCAGGTAGTAGAGTTTTTATTAAAAGATAAAGTGTACCTTGACCTTAATAGGCAGGAGACTCCAGACTTGATTATTGCAAATGTGAAAGCAGATTTTTTCTGGCTCGATGATCTTCAGGAAATAAGGAAACATACGGCATTTAGCAATATTCCTATTTATCTTTTTTCTTCTTATGAATCCGAACTTTTTAAAAATAAGGCTATTGAATTGGGCGCAACAGGTTTTTACAAAAAACCCTATACTTTTTTAGATCTTAAATATATTTTAAATTCTATCCTTGGGATAGCAGCATAATTTTGTGTGTGTGTGTGTAAAAGCGGAGCGAAAGCCTCGTGGGTTCTCCCGGGGTTTTCCGCTTCTTTTTCCAAAAAAATTAAACTTTTCTTGAACTTCTTTCGTCATCGTTGGTGAGCACCTTAATTCTTTTGTCGTTACCTACAATCCAAACAATATCATTTAACTCGAACACAAGATCAGAGTCAGGATTTAAGATGCGTTCGCCTTTTCGTTCAATGCCTACCACCAAGCCCTGAGTGAGTTCTCTAATACCTGAATGACGTATATTCTTGTCCAGAAGGCGGGAATGTTTTCCTATTAAGAAATGTTGAAGCGATACTTTTTGTTTTACAGGAAGAAGCTGAAGATCACGCTCTGTTGACTCCAGATAATCTTTAAATTTTTTCAGCTGTTCATCTGTTCCAATCACCGATAAAATATCGTTCGGGTAAAGACGTTCATCGCGGCCTGGCACATTCAGAATCTGGTTTCCGCGTTCGATCATTGCAATATTTACACCGTATTCTTCACGAATTTTAGATTCCTGTAGCGTTCTGCCAATGTATTTGGAAAGGGAATTTAGTTCGAAAGTAGAGATGTGTGTATCCCATGGAGCAAGCGTTTGTGCATGGTTTTGCTGTTCTTCTCTTTCATTCAGGTTGGATAAAAAACGCGACTCGATCTTGCCATAAAATGCTTTTATTTTTCCGGAAAAAACTGTCAGGATAACAGCAGTGATACAAACACCGGCTAGTGCAATGCCCGGTGAAAACAAACGCTCAAATAAAAAGCCGATGTAAAAAATTGCAAGCGCTATTCTTGATAAAAGAAGAATCATGAGCGGACCGCGGTGCATGGTTTTCATCCATACATTCGCGTAGGCTTCACGCTGCGTTCTTCGAAAGGCAAGCGCCCAGAGAAAGGGAGAAACCAAAATAAGAGTCAGACCAGCAGTTAACAAATCACCCCAGTTAGTGCCCGCAAATACAGGTGGAAGGTATTCTGTGGCCAATAAAATGATGGTAATGATCACCACAGAGAATACGATCACGTTAATGACATAAAACCGAATGAGTTTGTTCCAGTCGCTGGCAGCATTCACAGACTGCGCTCCCAGGCTATACCGTATAAGAGAATCTTTCCACTTTGCAGGAAGCCAGCCTTCTATTTTAGAATAGGCGAGGTCAGAATACCTGATCATATAAGGCGTTGTAAAAGTTGTCAGTACCGACACAGCAACGGCGACTGGGTAGAGAAAATCGCTCGTCACTTTAAGGGTAAGGCCAAGCGTGGCAATGATAAAAGAAAACTCTCCTATTTGTGAAAGACTCATGCCTGATTGTACCGCTATTTTCAGGGGTTGGCCGGTTGCAAGTGCTCCCAGCGTAACAAAAAAGGGTTTGCCGAATAGAAGAACGAGCGCTGAAGCACAAATCGGCAAAGCGTATTGTACAAGCATATTGGGATCAATTAACATGCCAACAGAGACAAAAAAGATAGCGCCGAAAAGATTTTTTACAGATTTTACTAGTTGCTCGATCTTCTCTGCTTTTGTAGTTTCTGCAAGCACCGAACCCATAATAAAGGCGCCCAATGCCGGAGAGAATCCAGCCTGGGTAGCGAGTAGTACCATCAGGAAACACAATGCCAAAGCAACGATGAGAAGCGTTTCTTCGTTTATTAAGTTCTTAATTCTTTTGAGAAAAGTTGGTAAAAAGAAAATACCTGAAACAAACCAGAGCACTAAAAAGAAAACAAGTTTCAAAACAGAGCCGATCATTTCTACACCAGCAAAAGTCCGGCTGACCGCCACGGTAGATAGCACCACCATAAGCACAACAGCCACAAGGTCTTCTACAACAAGCACGCCCATTACAATGCCGGTAAATTTTTTGGTTTTAACCCCAAGCTCGTCAAAAGCACGAATGATAATGGTTGTGGAAGCTATAGCAAGAATTCCGCCAAGGAACAGACTATCCGTATTATTCCATCCCAAAAGTTTTGCAACGCCAAAGCCCAGCAAGATCGTAGATCCTACGCCGGTAATGGCCGTCACGAAAGCCACCGAACCTACTTTAACGAGTTTTTTAAAACTGAACTCAAGTCCAAGACTGAACAATAAAAAAATCACTCCAATGTCTGCCCACGTTTTGATGTTTTCAATTTCAACAACAGTTGGGAATAACTTAAAATTCGGGCCCACTAAAAGTCCAGCGATAATGTAACCGAGAACAACAGGCTGTTTTAGCTTTTTAAATAAAAGGGTAATTACAGCAGCTGCACCAAGTATCAGCGCAAGGTCTTTTATGAGAATTGGAAGATGTATCATCAAGTTACGCCAAATTAATACAAATAATTTATCCGGCACGTTTCTTTAGTGTTTTTTAAGGTATCGCATAAAAAGCTCCAAAAAGGCAGTTTTTTTATCTACTTCAGCGCGATCCTTGGGTGACTTGAACTCTGCACCCAATGATTAAGGGTCGATTTTTTTTGTAGATAGTCCCTATGTAATCAGTAGAGCTGACAGGGCTACCGCATCAACTTTTTAACATTTCATTAAGGTAACCGTCGCCCCAACCAGCCTTTAGCCTAGCGCTCCTAAGACTTAATTTCGGATTTTTTTTTAGTTCTAATAATAATAAGTTCCATTTTTCTAATTAAATTAAAATTTTCCGCTGCATTATCTTTTCTTTTACGGCAATAATCCTCTTTAAATACAACATCTAAAACCCAGTGTAAACAATTTTCTATACCCCAATGGCTTCTAACCGCGGTTAAAAAAAAAGATGCTTTATCTTTTTTATTGCGAATAAAATAGCTAGTGTCTATTGTTGTTTTTTCATTTAACGTGCATTTACTTATTACACAAATAACGCAACACGTTGCTGTTCAATTTGTCGACTCATCTACAAAACGCAAATCAGTTATTACATTAACAGATCGCTCTTCAACTCTGCCTTTGTTTTTTTATAAATTTGATGCCTTATCTGCAATTGTTGTGTTTTCAAAGGCAGATTTTATCTGGTCATGCAATGTTTTTTGATTGTCTTTAACAGCTAACAAGTAATAATCACCTTTTTTTGAAATACATTCTGCGATGCTTTTTCGACAGCCCATTGCGTCTATAGTAACCGTTTGTCCTTTAATATCAAGTCGTTCAAGTAATGGTTCTATTGCAGTTATCTCATTACTCTTTTCATCTACTTTAAATTGAGCTAACGACAATTTGTTTTTCCCAGCAAAAACGCTTACGCTATGAAGCATTTTTCTATTCTTAAAAATATCAAAACTACACCTGTTTGATTTACCATCAATGTGTAAAAATTCCTCATCGCTGTAATCAAATATAGCCATGACCCACTCACTGAAACAGGCATTAAACTCTTTTGGATTTAATCCTTCAAACGTTCTTTCGATGGTGTCATGAGATGGAATGCCATTTGATAAATTCAAATAATTTCGCAACCAA
>Ga0105046_10003794_pt1 | contig 23995 bp, 20 predicted proteins | sample MAT03_FD_78385 | JGI IMG/M metagenome (GOLD analysis project Ga0105046, IMG submission 78385) | Freshwater microbial communities from Lake Fryxell liftoff mats and glacier meltwater in Antarctica - MAT-03 (megahit assembly) | ecosystem: Environmental > Aquatic > Freshwater > Ice > Liftoff...
GCTTCATGATCGACGTGATCTCCGGCGCGGCGATGCCTTCGTCCTTCATGCGGCCGAGCCGCAGACATCCCTGCAGGCCCAGCGTGATCTCCGTCATCATGTCGGCCAGCTTCTTCTGCACCAGTTGATTGGCCGCCAGCGGCCGGCCGAACTGCTGCCGGTCCATCGTGTACTGCCGCGCCGCGTGCCAGCAGAATTCCGCTGCGCCCAGCGCACCCCAGGCAATACCGTAGCGCGCGCTGTTGAGGCATCCGAACGGTCCCTTCAGACCCTGCACGCTGGGCAGCAGGTTTTCTTCCGGCACGAACACATCGTCCATCACGATCTCGCCGGTGACCGACGCCCGCAGCGAGAACTTGCCTTCGATTTTGGGCGTGGTCAGGCCTTTCATGCCGCGCTCGAGGATGTAGCCGCGGATTTGCCCCAAGTCGTCCTTCGCCCACACGACGAAAACATCGGCGATCGGTGAATTGGTAATCCACATCTTGGCGCCGGACACACTGAAACCACCGGGTACGCTCTTCGCGCGCGTGATCATCGATCCCGGGTCCGATCCGTGATTGGGTTCCGTCAGCCCGAAGCAGCCGATCCATTCGCCGGTGGCGAGCTTCGGCAGGAACTTGCGGCGCTGCGCCTCGCTGCCGTACGTGTAGATCGGATACATCACGAGCGAACTCTGCACGCTCATCATCGAACGATAGCCGGAATCCACGCGTTCGATCTCCCGGGCAATGAGGCCGTAGCAGACGTAATTGAGTCCAGCCCCGCCATATTCCGCAGGCAACGTCGCGCCCAGCAAACCCAGTTCGCCCATCTCGCGAAAAATCGACGGGTCGGAGATCTCGTGCCGGAAAGCCTCCTTGACGCGCGGCATCAGCTTGTCCTGCGCATACGCATACGCGGCATCGCGCACCATGCGCTCGTCCTCGGCCAGCTCAAGATCGAGCAGCAACGGGTCGTCCCACTTGAAGACGGCCTTGGCCAGATTGTGCAGCGGTTCGGGTGCGTTCATTGCAGGGCTCCGGAAAGCGCGGCAGCGCCTGTCGGGCGCCCGCAAAAATGTAAAGAGGGAATTATGCCCGACCGGGCTCAGCCTGCCGCAGGGTCGGGTATGACGGCCGTCACTTCGATCTCCACGCGGGCGCGGTCCTCGATCAGTGCCGTGACTTCAACTGCGGTCATCGCGGGAAAGTGCCGGCCCATCACTTCGCGGTACGCCAAGCCCAGCGTGCGATAGCTGGCGATGTATTCGCGCTTGTCGACGACGTACCACGTCATCCGCGCAATGTGTTGCGGACCCGCACCCGCCTCGCGCAACACCGCGACGACGTTGCACAGCGCCTGCCGCGCCTGCGTCGTGAAGTCGTCGGTCTCGAACTGCTGCTGCGCGTTCCAGCCGATCTGGCCGCCGACGAACACCATCGTGCCGCGCGCCGCCACACCGTTGGCGTAGCCCTTGGGGGGAGCCCAGTCCGGCGGAGACAAGGTGCGCCAATCAGCGTTGTCCATCATGTCGTTCCCTTCTGCCCGTGGTGGTCCTTGGGTTCCTGCACATTGTTCTGCTGCCGCAGCCGGAACCGCTGCAGCTTGCCTGTCTCGGTGCGCGGGAGTGACGACATGAATTCGATCGCGCGCGGATATTTGTACGGCGCGATCGTGGCCTTCACGAAATCCTGCAGCGTCTTCGTCATCGCGTCGTCGCCCGCATAGCCGGGCTTAAGCGTCACGAAGGCCTTCACGATCTGGCCGCGCTCGTCGTCGGGCACCCCCACCACGCCGCATTCGGCCACCGCCGGATGCAACAGCAACGCAGCTTCTACCTCGGGTCCGCCGATGTTGTAGCCGGCGCTGACGATCATGTCGTCGGTGCGCGCCTGGAAGACGAAATAGCCATCGGCATCGACGAGATACGCGTCACCGGTGTAGTTCCAGCCATCCTTCACGTATTGCAGCTGGCGGTCGTCCGCGAGGTAACGGCACCCCGTCGGCCCCTTGACGGCCAGTCGCCCCACCTGTCCAGGCGGCAGTGGACGTCCGGCGTCGTCCATCACGCAGGCCCGGTAACCCGGTACCGGCTTGCCCGTGGCACCGGCGCGCGCGGAAGCTTCGTCATGCGAAATGAAGATGTGCAGCATCTCGGTGGCACCGATGCCGTCGATCATTTCGATGCCGGTGGCTGCCTTCCATAGGGCCCGCGTGGCCGCCGGCAGTGCTTCGCCGGCCGACACACAATGGCGCAGCGACGAGAGGTTGTGCGCGCCTGCCTGCGTGGCCATCGCCCGATAGGACGTTGGTGCCGTAAGCAGGATCGTCACCCTGTGTTCCGCGATGGCGGGCAAAAGCAACTCGGGCGCCGTGCGCTCGAGCAGCAATGCCGTCGCGCCGACACGCAACGGAAACAGCACCAATCCGCCCAACCCGAACGTGAACGCCAGCGGCGGACTGCCGGTGAAGACATCGTCCTTCGTGGCCTTCAGCGTCGAGCGCGGCCAGCAGTCGCAGCTCGCCAGGATGTCGCGGTGAAAATGCATCGTGCCCTTCGGCGTGCCGGTGGTCCCGGACGTGAAGGCAATCAGCGCCGTGTCGTCAGCTGCGGTAGCCACGTCGTCAAACGTCGCCGGCTTGCCTGCCGCCAGCGCATCGACGCTGCCCGGCACTGGCGTCCCGAACAGCGCAACGGTATGCAGTGTTGGGCACGCCGGCCGGGCGGCCACCAGTTCGTCGACCAGCCGCGCATCGCACAACGCATGCGACACCTCCGCCTTGGTCACGATATCAGCCAGTTCGCGCGCGCGGAGCAATGGCATCGTGGCCACGGCGATGGCACCGGCCTTCAACACCGCCAACCAGCAGGCCGCCATTTGCGGATTGTTGGGACCGCGCAGCAACACTCGATTGCCGGGGACGACGGCGAGATCCTCCACCAGTACCCGTGCAATCCGGTTGGCCTGCGCCAGCAGGTCGGCATAGGTCCAGCGCAAGCCGCCGGGCGCGCGAAAGGCAATGCGCTGACCCCACCCGTTCGCGATGGCACCGTCCAGCAACGTGGTCGCGGCATTGATCCGGTCCGGATACTGCAGCTCCGGCAGGTCATAGATGAATTCCGGCCATTGCTCGCGTGGAGGCAGATGGTCGCGCGCGAACGTGTCGACATGCGCGGTACCGATCACGGCTTCATTTCCCCCGCGGCGCGAAGAACATCGCGGCCGACGATCAGCTTCTGCACTTCCGTCGCACCTTCGTAAATGCGCAGCGCGCGAATTTCCCGGTACAACCGCTCCACGACCTGCCCGCGCGTCACGCCCAGGCCGCCGAACATCTGGACTGCGCGATCGATGATGCGTTGCGCGGACTCCGTGGCCGTCAACTTCGCCATCGCGGCCTCGCGCGTCGTGCGCGTTCCGGCCACATCGCGCTGCCATGCGGCGCGATACGTCAGTAATGCTGCCGCATCGAGTTCGGTGGCCATCTCGCCCAGCGCCGCCTGGGTGAGCTGCAGGTCGGCCAGCGTTCCACCGAACATCGGACGCCCGCGGGTATGCGCGACCGCCTCAGCCAGCGCACGCCGGGCGAATCCGACGGCAGCCGCGGCCACGGAGGCGCGGAAGATATCGAGCGTGCGCATCGCCAGCTTGAAACCGTCCCCTTCCGCGCCCAGCAGCGCTGCGGCGGGAACCCCGCACTGCCTGAACTCCAGTCGCGCAAGCGGATGCGGGGCGATGACTTCGATACGCTCCGCCACCACCAGCCCGCTGGTATCGGCAGGCACCAGGAACGCACTGATGCCTTTGGCGCCGCCACCCATCGGCCCTGTACGCGCAAAGACACAATAAAAATCTGCGATCCCGCCGTTGGAGATCCAGGTCTTGGTGCCGTCGAGCACGTAGTGCTCACCTTCGCGCACCGCGCGCATGGCCATGGCGCCGACGTCAGAGCCGGCGTCGGGTTCGGACAGCGCGAATGCCGCGATGGCCTCGCCACGGGCGACGCGTGGCAGCCAGTACGCGCGCTGTTCCGGCGAACCCGAGAGCGAGATCGCGCCGCTGCCAAGGCCCTGCATCGCAAACGCGAAGTCGGCCAGCCCATCGGCATACGCGAGCGTTTCACGCGCGATACACAGTGCACGCGAATCGAGCGCCGGCAATGCGCCACCATTGGCAGCGGGCACGCAGTAGCGCAACCAGCCTGCCGCACCCAACGCCTTGACGTGCGCGCGGCAGATTGCATCGACGTCGGCATCATGATGTGCAGCAGTCCCTGCCGCCGCGAGCGTTCCAGTCCAGGCTTCAAGTCCGGCCGCCATCGCACGATGGGCCTCGTCGAAGAACGGCCAGCTGAAATGCGCGCAGTCCACGTCAGTTGCCTTCGAACTTCGGCGTCTCTTTCGCCGCGAATGCTTCATAAGCCCGGCGAAAGTCCTGCGTCTGCATGCAAAGCGCCTGTGCCTGGGCTTCCGCCTCAATCGCAGCGTCCACATCCATCGCCCACTCCTGATGCAGCAGCTTCTTGGTCATCGCGTGGGCAAACGTCGGACCGTCGGCCAGCATCCGCGCGAACTGCTGCGCGTCGGCCAGCAGCGATCCCGGCGCCACCACACGGTTGAAGAATCCCCACGCGGCGCCTTCGTCGGCGCTCATTGCGCGGCCCGTGTACAGCAACTCGGCCGCGCGCCCCTGCCCGATCGTGCGTGGCAGCAGCGTGCACGCGCCCATGTCCGCGCCCGCAAGGCCGACCCGCGCGAACAGGAACGCGGTGCGTGCTGCGGGCGTACCGAAACGGATATCGGAAGCCAGCGCCACCATGGCCCCTGCCCCCGCACAGATGCCGTCGACCGCCGCCACGATCGGCTGCGGGCAACGCCGCATGGCCAGCACCAGGTCGCCTGTCATCCGCGTGAAGTCGAGGAGTTGCGGTGCCGACATTGTCGTCAGCGGCCCGATGATCTCGTGCACGTCGCCACCCGAGCTGAAGTTACCGCCCGCGCCAGTGACCACGACACATTTGACGTCGCTGGCGTAGACCAGCGCTCGAAAGAGGTCGCGCATTTCGGCGTAGGAGTCGAAGGTCAGCGGGTTCTTCTTCTCCGGCCGGTTCAACGTCAGCGTGGCCACCTTGCCCTCGGCATCGGTGGACCACAGAAAATGTTGCGCGGCATAGTCGCGCAGGGGCTTCAAGTGGCTTTCCATCGCATCGTTGCCCATGGTCATCGACCTTCAGATAGACGAGCCACACTGTGCTTCAGCGTACCGAGCAACTGATACAGGTCGGCGCGATTCGGCGGCGCAACGCCGGCCAGCATCTCGATGATCCAGTGTTCGTGCTCGGCGGCCATCGCATCGAAGGCCGCCTTGCCTTTGGCGGTGAGACACACCGCGAACGCCCGCCGGTCCTCCGGCAGTGGCGTGCGGGCCACGAGGCCTTCGCCGACAAGTTCATTGGTCAAACCGGTGACGTTGCCACCGGTCACCATCATCCGGCGCGACAGCTCGCCCATGCGCAAGCCCTGCGGATGCCGCTCCAGCTGCGCCAACAGGTCGAAGCGCGCCAGCGTGATCGCAAAGCGCTCGCGCAGCCGCGCGCGCACCTCGCGCTCCACCATCTGCGTGCAGGTCAGGAGCCGCAGCCAGAGCCGGAGGGACTCGTGGTGCTCATCGGTGCCGCGGGTCTCGGCATCGGCCGGTCGTGGCGCCACGTCGGGTGATGTGATCTTGCGCACATTGAACATGATCATTCAGCCGTTGGCCTCGGGCCGTTCGTTGGACATCTGTGCCGCCCGCGCGAGATTGCGCTCGAGCTGGTCGCGGCCGGACAGGTACTGCACCGGCCATTCGACGTCGTGCATGCCCAGCGCTGCCGCCGCGTGCAGCGTCCAGTAGGGGTCGGCGAGGTGCGGACGAGCGATCGCGCACAAATCCGCGCGCCCTGCCATCAGGATGCTGTTCACGTGATCGGGCTCGAAAATCGCGCCCACCGCCATCGTCGCGATGCCGCCCTCGTTGCGCACGCGATCGGCGAAGGGTGTCTGATACATCCGGCCGTACACCGGCTTCGCCGCGCGTGTCGTTTGCCCCGACGAAACATCGATCAGGTCCGCGCCGGCCGCATGAAACAACCGTGCCAGTGCGATCGCGTCCTCCGGCGTGTTGCCTCCCGGTGCCCAGTCATGCGCGGAAATGCGCACCGACATCGGCCGGTCTGCCGGCCATACGGCGCGCATCGCGCGGAACACTTCAAGCGGATACCGTGCGCGCTGTTCCAGCGGTCCGCCGTACTCGTCGTTGCGCAAGTTGGTGAGCGGCGACAGAAATGCGGACAGCAGATAGCCATGCGCACAATGCAATTCCACCCAGTCGAAGCCTGCGGCCGCGCCACGAACGGTGGCCTGCACGAATTCGTCCAGCACGCGCGTCATGTCCGCACGCATCATCGCCTGCGGCACCTGGTTGTCGGGGCCGTAGGCCAACGCGGACGGCGCCACCAGCGGCCAGTTGCCAACAGGCAGCGGCGCATCGGGAATCTCCCAGCCCAACTGCGTGGAACCCTTCGGCCCGGCGTGACCCAATTGCAGCGCGATCTTCGCGGAGGTTCGCGAGTGCACGTAATCGACGATGCGTCGCCACGCTGCCGTATGTTCGTCGGTATAGAGGCCCGCGCATCCCGGTGAAATGCGCGCGTCCGGCGCTACGCACACCATCTCGGTGAATACGAGTCCCGCACCCCCATGCGCGCGGCTGCCGATATGCACCAGATAGAAATCATCAGGCATGCCGTCGCGGCACGAGTACTGCGCCATCGGCGACACCACCACACGATTTTTCAGCGTGATGCCGCGCAATGTGAACGGCACGAACATCGGCGGCACCGGCACCGCAGCCGGTCGCACGCGCCGCGCGAACCAGCCTTCCAGGCCCGCCACGAACTTCGCATCGCGCAGGCGCAAGTTCTCGTGCGAGATGCGTTGGCTACGGGTGAGGAGGCTGTACGCGAACTGCTCCGCTTCAAACGCGGTGTAGCGCGCCACGTTCTCGAACCATTCGGTGGAATTGCGGGCGGCATTCTGGATCTTCAGCACTTCGAGCGCGCGTTCGGCCTCGTACACAGTCAATGCCGAGGCCAGGTCGGGCGCCGCATCCACCGCACGCGCCAACGCAATCGCATCCTCCAGCGCAAGCTTGGTGCCCGAACCCACGGAAAAGTGCGCGGTATGCGCGGCATCGCCCATCAGCACGACGGGCACGTCGCGGCCGTCGATGCTGTTCCAGTGCACCCAGTGGCGGCAGACCACGCGCGGAAAGCGGATCCAGATCGCGGAGCCGCGCATGTGGCGGGCGTTGGACATCAGCGGATGGCCGTCGAGCCACGGCGCGAAGAGTTGCTCGCAATACGCGATGCCTTCCTCCTGCGACATTACCTCGAGGCCCGCCGCCCGCCAGGTGGCCTCCGGCGCCTCGACGATGAATGTGGAGGTGTCGTTGTCGTACTGATACGCGTGCGCCTGGAACCACCCATGCGGCGTCTCGACGAACGCAAAGGTGAACGCGGCGAAGCGCTTGCGCGTGCCCAGCCAGACGAAACGGCAATGCCGCAGCTCCACATCGGGCTCGAAGGTCGCCGCGTAGCGCGTGCGGATGCGGCTGTTGAGTCCATCCGCCGCCACGACCAGGTCGGCTGCGAAGTCGCGCGCCACGGCCACGTCGTCCGTCACTTCGTCGTCGTAGGCCAGTTCGACGTCGAGCGCCTCGCACCGGGCTTGAAGAATGTTGAGCAGCCGCTTGCGGCCGATGCCGCAGAAGCCGTGGCCGCCGGAGGTGACCGTGCGTCCCTTGAAGTGGACGTCGATGTTGTCCCAGCGCTTGAATGACCCGACGATCTCGGCGGCCGTCTGCGCATCGGCGGCTTCGAGGTTGCCAAGCGTCTGGTCGGAAAACACCACGCCCCAACCGAAGGTATCGCCCGGCGTGTTGCGCTCCACCACGCGCACCACGCGCCGCGGATCCGCCTTCTTCATCAGGAGCGCCGTGTAGAGACCGGCGGGGCCTCCGCCAAGACACAGGATCCGGTTCGCTGCCATCGAGGCTTCCATGTAAAGGGACAGCGGTTGGTGACTACTGGCCAGCTTGGGAGAAGTTATTTTAGAACTAAACTAATTAATGTCAATGGGTGATCACGTCGCGCTGCCGAGGCAAGTCAATTGGCCCGATGGCCTAGGCCAACCGAAGCATGGCGGTGGTCCTGCCGGCGCCTTTAGCGTGGGACTCCTTCGGGGCGCACCCGCGCTCCGCACTTCCCGCGAGGGGTGTCCATGCCTGCACCGGGTCGCCTCCATACCAAGCCGCCAGCGCCTCCACTTCGGTCGCACGTCTCCGACGCGCCTGCCCGCGGGGTTTCCCTGATCGAACTCGTGGTGACCCTGGGCGTGGCCGCCAGTTTGGTGCTGCTCGGGTTGCCTGCGTATCGAAACTGGATCGCCGAGCAGCAATTGCAGAACCACGCCCGCCTCCTGGCTCAATCCATGCACTTCGCCCGTTCGGAGGCCATCAAGCGCGGGCACCGGGTCAATCTGTGCAAATCCTCCGACGGCACGCAATGCGCCGACGTTGGCGGTTGGGGCCAAGGCTTCCTGCTGCACGAGGACGAGTCGCTCAAGGGCGAGGTCGACGGATCCGACCGCATCCTGCGATTTGAACCAGCACCATTGGGAATCAGTGTTTCCGCGAACAAACCGCTGGCTGAGTACGTTTCCTTTACTTCATACGGTACCGCGCGCATGCTGAGTGGTGCCTTGCAGATGGGCACGTTTACCCTTTGCAAAACGGGGCTTCGGTCGGTGGAAGTCGTGCTGGTGGCAAGCGGACGGGTCAGAATCGCCCGAACCAAGGCTATTTGTCCATAATTGCAACGACCCGACTGAACCGGCCAGTGGGCGATTTCAGCGGGTGCGGGACAGCCCGCGACCGACCGCAAGATGGACCTGCGTGCCGTCTGTTCCTTGCATTGCGCCACACGTCAGGCAATGTTGCGCCGCCATCGCGCGTGTCGCTACCATCTGCCCATCCTGAAGGAGCTTGCCATGCGTCACACCCGTTTTCGCCCTGTCGTCGAGGGTTTTACACTGATCGAAGTCATGATCGTGGTGGTGATCGTCGGCATCCTGGCGGCCATCGCCCTGCCCGCTTACAACGAATTCGTTACCCGCGGCCGGCTGATCGACGGTACCACCAAGCTGGGGGACCTGCGCATCCAGATGGAAAAGTACTTCCTCGACAACCGGACGTATGTGGTTTCGGGCGCCTGCGGCATCGATGCGGCAGCGCTGCTCCAATACAACACGGAAGGCGGCCGCAACTTCGACTACAGCTGTACCCCATCGGGGACCACCGGCTATACGATCGTCAGCACGGGCCGCTCCGCGAAGGGCATGGCCGGTTTCGTCTACACGGTCGACCAGTCCAACGGCAAGACATCGTCGGGCCCCTCGGGCTGGACCGCCGCCAGTAACTGCTGGGCCACGCGCAAGGACGGGAGCTGCTCTTGAGCGTGAATCGCACGCCGCTACGTGGGTTCAGTCTGATCGAATTGATGATCGGTTTGGCCCTGGCCGTGATACTGCTGCTACTGGCAGCGCCCGGCTATGCGCTGTGGATTGCCGACGGACATATCCGCAACGCGACCGAGTCGGTCGCCTCCGGCATGCGCCTCGCCTGGTCGGAAGCCGTCAAGCGCAACACGCCGGTTGAATTCATCATCGACGGCACCACTGCCACGGGCGGCTGGGATGTCAACGTGCCGGGCACTGGACCGGGCACAGGAATTTTCCAGTCCGGGTTGTTCGCCGAAGGTGCACCGCGTGCCGCCTTCGGCAAGGCACCTGTCGGTGCCACCACGGTCACGTTCACGGGGCTCGGGACCATCGGCGTCAACGCCGATGCCAGCGCCCCCTTGAGGGAAGTAGTCGTGACCGAATCCTCCGGACTCGCCGGCTCGCGCCCCTTGACCGTACTGGTGGGCGGCGGACGTTCCGGCATCAAAGTCTGCGACCCGGCCGTCACCGATACTACCGACGGCCGGTTTTGCACGACTCTCTGACATGCGCCCCTACCGAAACTCTCAGTCCATGAATCCCCGCGGCCATGCGTTGCAGCGCGGCAGCTTCATGCTCGAGGCGCTGATCGCATTGCTGATCGTGGCGCTGGGCATCCTCGGCCTCGTCGGGCTGCAGGCGCGCGCTGTCCAGAATATCGGCGACGCGCAGTACCGCAGCGAGGCCGCGTTTCTTTCCAACGATTTGTTAAGCCGCATGTGGACGTCCAACCAGGCCAACCTGGTCGCCGATTTCGAGTCCACCGGCTCGGGTACGCCCTATGACGAGTTCAAGACGATCGTGCAGGCGCGCCTGCCCAAAATCTCGACCACCCCCGACCCCGACGTCACCGTCACGGCCCGCTTCGGCGATCCCACGATGGGTCACGACGTCGTCATCACGGTCTTCTGGCAGCCGCCAGGCGATCTCCAACAACATCGCTACCAGACCGGCGGCACGGTCAAACTCAACTGACCCGTTGCCAGTCATGAATCCACTTCGCATGCCACGCCCCGCCATCCGCCGGCAACGCGGCGCCTCCATCATCGAGCTCATGGTCGGCGTGCTGATCGGCATGATCGTCATCGCGGTGGTTTACAACGTGCTGATCCTGTCGGAAGGCTATAAGCGCAGCAGCATCGGCCAGGCCGATGCGCAGGTCACCGGTCAACTGACGCAGTTCATCCTGAGCCGCGAAATCGCCAACGGCGGTGCGGCGATGATGATGGGGGTCGAGGATCTCGCGGCCTGCAGCGACTGGCGGATGCGCGCGCTCCCGGTGGCCATCACCGCTGGCGCCACTGCCGCGGATTCTGACCAGTTCACCGTCTACTACAGTTCTTCGCCGCGGGTAGTGCACCCGGTGCGTTTCTCGGGGACCGTCGCCCCGTCCGATCCGTTCTGGGTCGACAGCCCCAACGGCTTCAAGACGGGCGACTGGGTCATCGCCACCAATCGCTCCACCAACTGCTCGCTGGCCCGTGTCACCGCCATCACTCAGCCTAACTTGAGCCCCTATCCGCCGGCCGGCGTGGGGGGCCAGGTCAAGCTGGCCTATACCCCCGCGTCAGCGTTCGCCTTCGACACCGGCGCGCGTTTGATCAACATGGGTCCGGCCATGACCCGCATCCGCTACACCGTTGACGCCGCCAAGATCCAACTCAACAGCCAAAGCGTCAACTGGCTCGATCCCGGCTTTCCCCTTCCGGTCGTGCCGCTCGCCCAGAACATCGTGCTGATGAAGGCGCAATACGGCGTTGATACCGACGGTGACAACCTCCTCGATTGCTGGACCGACGCCGAAGCCTCATCGCCATGTGGCGGCATTGACTACAGCGGTCCCACCGACGCCGCGGCCAGTGGCGGGGGTGGCGTCTTTGCCAATGCCGCGACCGCTGTCCAACTCCGCGCCATCAAGGCGGTGCGCATTGCCATTGTCGTCCGCAGCGAACACGAAGAACGCGCCAACATCGTGTCGGCCAGTCTCGTCAACCAAGGCCTCTGGCTTTTCAACTGCGCCGCCGACGATGCCTCGTGCCTGCGCCGGATCAGGGTCGATACGGTACTGCAGGACTACGTCCGCTATCGCGTATACGAAACGGTCATTCCGCTGCGCAACTCCCTGTACAACCAATAGTGAACGCCATGCGAACCTCGCGCGCCTTGCGCCCCGTCACCTTCCAACGTCAGGGTGGTATCGCGCTTTTCATCGCGCTGATCGGGATGGTCGTATTGAGTCTCGCCGCAGTGGCGTTGATGCGGTCGGTGGATTCGGGTACCTCGATTGCCGGTAACCTGGCCTTCAAGCAGGCCTCGATCGGCCCGATCAACTATGCGATCGAACAGGCGAACTACCAGCTGTTCGATGCGCCCCTCGGTTCACGCGTGCCCAACCAGGGCCACAACGACGCATCGACCTTCAACTACTTCGCGGATCTGCAGACCGGCGAGTCGACGTCGGGCATCCCCGCCGGACTGTACGGCAGCGGCTATACCTATCCTCCCGGGTTTCAAACCTACACCGACCCGACCACGGGCTACGAGGTCCGCTGGATGATCGAGCGGATGTGCGCAAAGCCCTACCAGGACGACCCCTTGCTGAACGCCGGGCTGGTCGCCTGTGATTTGTTGGTGCCCAAGGTTTCGCTGGGTCGTACCACGATGAAATTGCAAGGATTGGTGGTTCCCCCACAGCCGCTGTACCGCGTCACAGTGCGTGTGGATGGCCCTTCGAACACGACGACGTACGCACAGGCAATGCTTCGCTAGACGCACCTGATCACGGATGGCCCCAATGCAAACGAATCATTCCAGTTCTCCGTTCAAACGCACCGTATCGGCATTGCTGGCGGTAGCCATGACGATCGGGCCGCTCGCCCCGGGTGCTTATGCGGCCACCTCGCTCACCAACGAGCCGATTGCCGCCAAGGTCGCGGCCAAGCCCAACATCATCTACACGCTGGATGACTCGGGCAGCATGTCGCTTAGCTACATCCCGGACTACGTGACCAGTACCAATCCGGTGGCGACCCCCCCGGGCTATTGCCGGCACACCAACGGCCAGGATCGCCAAGCTTGCGGAACGTCGTTTGATCGGGGCTACGACGAACCGATGTTCGCCGCGGAATTCAATCGCCTGTACTACAACCCCAACATCACCTACATGCCGCCCGTCAATGGCGCCGGCAAGCAGGCCAGTGCCGCATTTCCTACCGGCAATCCGGCACTGTCCACAAGTTACGTCTGGAGAGACTCCGCCCGCACCTCCGGGTGGACGCAAGTTCCCTCCGACCCGTATCTCGCGCCGACCACATGGTTTTCTCCCAACCTCCTCGCCAAGGTTGCGGTCCCGGTGTTCTGCAACAACGACTGGCCGACCGCTACTTACTCGGGGCCGGCCGCTGCCCTCTCGGTATGGTCGGAGGTGGGCGACGTGAACGGCGAGTACCTCAGTACCGCTGGCGCCGACTGCCGCATCAATGGCACCTACTACGATGCATTGAACAGCGCGCCCGCCATCACGACGGCCGACACCTCCTATAACTATCCGTGGCAGAAGAGTTCCGGCGCGAACGACCCGAAGTTCTTCTGGCGCGTCGCATCCACGCGCAACATCTGGTGCAAGACCGCAGGCCCCGGTTGGCCGAAGAGCACCACCAATCTGGCGGGTTGCGGCGCCTATACCTGCAGCAACGCCGGTTCGGGTGGCGTGCTTACCTACAGCACCGTGCAAACCTGCAACGGCTCCAACAACACCGGCGCACCGTTCACCTACACGGGTACGCCGGCCGTCGCCAATTGCAACACCAATCCTCTCTACCAGTGGACGTGGACGACGGGCGGGTGTGTTGGCACCATCGGCGTCGAATGCAGCCGGTGCGACCGCAATGTCACGATCATTTCGCGACCCGCCACCTGCAGCATCACCGGGGTTTCCTGCGGCACCACCGGCGGCACCTCGCCGACCATGCCCGCCCCGGCGATCACGGTCAGTGGCAATCCAGCCTGCCCGAACGTAACCGGATCCATTCCCACCGGTTGCAGCGCCGGCGGCACGCTGATCCCGCCCGCGCCGTGCAACCCGTTGGCCAGCGCCACCTGCAACGCGCTCTACGGCGGCCTTGGCAACGGCTTCAACGTTGCCGCCATCGGTTCTCCGTCATTGCTGGACGATGCCAATGGCGCTGGCGTGACCTGCCGCCGCAACAGCAGGCCCACGGGGGCTTACACGTCAACCCGCTTTACCTACCCCGAGGCAGCTGCGACCACCACCTATTCCTATCCGGTCAACGACGCCACCTGCGGCATCATTCCCACGTCTGTTCCCATTCCGCGCTATTACTACACTGCGGCATCCGTTGATTTCTGCGACAAGCAAATCGTGCAGTCGGGGGCCGGCGCCGATCGAGTGATCAGCGCAAACGACCAGTGGCGCGGCTTTGGCACCGGCACCTGCAAGCCCAAGAACGACCAGACCGTCTACAAGTACGCCAAATACGGCAAGATGACGCGCGTGGGCCTGGTGAACGACGCTCGTCCCTACAATTATCTTGATCAGACCGAAGGCCTGCCTGGCATCCCCGCGTCGCGAACCTACGCGGAGGAGATGACCAATTTCTCCAACTGGGCCGCCTACTATCGCACACGAATCCTGGCGGCGAAGACCACATCGGCCAATGCATTCGATATTGTCGACTCGACATTCCGGGCGGGTTTCCACTCGATGAATTTCATCCAGCCGGCAAATGTGGAGGCACACTGGGTCAACATCGATGACTTCACGTCGGCTCAGCGCACGGCGTGGTACGCGAAGCTCTTCTCCATCGCGATCAGCCCCACGAAGACACCGACCCTCGACGCCATGATTCGGATCGGTGAGGTCATTCAGCAAGGTGCCGGCGCGGTTTCCGGGCTGCCAGCGCATACCGATCCCTTCCCGAAGGTGCCTCCTGTCACCGGCAATATCGTCACGTGCACCGCCAACTATCACATCCTGTTCACTGACGGCGAGACCAACCAGGACACGCTGCCTACGACCGCAGGCGAAATTGACGGCGCGGTCATCCCGGCGCGCGTCGTCAACGGTGTACTGCCTCCCGACCCGGGTGCCGCGGAGCCCGCGAAAACCATTGCGTCCCTTGTCACAGGCTCGGCGTGGCCGACTCCGTACAAGGATGCGGCCTCGCCAACACCGAACTCGCTGGCGGACTACGCCATGTATTACTGGATGCGAGATTTGCGTCCGACGCTGCTCAACAACGTCCCGTCGCACGACGGCCGCTCCGGCAACGACGTCAAGTGGCGCAAGGATCCGGCATGGTGGCAGCACGTCAACTTCTCCGCGCTGTCCTTCGGTTCGGACGGGCTGCTCGACTCACGGCAGGTCACCGACAAGACCGACGAAATCGCGGCTGCCACTGCGGTCTGGTTTACCGCCCCCAATTATCCCCGGCCGCCAAATTCTCCTAACAATCCGTTCACCGGAACGAAGCCTGCAACGGCCATCGATGACCTGTGGCACGCCACTGTCAATGGTCGCGGCAAGTTCGTTTATGCCGAAACCCCGGTAGACGTTGCACGGGGCCTCGGCCGGATCATCGCGGGCATCGGCAACATTCCCAAGGCACGTGCCGCCGCCGCCATCCCGGGGCAGCAACTCAGCACGACGCTCGGCAACGACTTCGTCTACGCGGCCACCATCGAGGAAGGCTGGTCGGGCAACCTGATCAAGGTGTCTGTCAACACCACCACGGGAGCCCAGATAGCCGGCCCGCCGCGCTGGTCGGCTCGCGACAAACTCGACACCCTGCTGGCCACGCCGCCCCTCGGTACATCCCCGCTGAATGATGCTGACAATGCGTGGTTTGCAAGCCGCCGGATTGTCACCAAGAACGTCGACACCGGCTCGATCGTGCCTTTCCTGTTCGGTAGCATTGGTGCAACCAACCTTTCCAGACTCGGCACCAGCAATACGCTCAAGCAGGAGAAGCTTGTCTCCTATCTGCGCGGTGGTTCCACGTTCGGTGGGCAACTGCTGCCGCGCGTCACCATCGAAGGCGACAAGCTGGGTCAGTTCCGCGAGCGTTCCGCCAAGCTTGGCAACATCAGTGACTCGAAGCCGCTGATCGTCGGCAAGCCAGTCGGTGATTTCAGCGACGCCAATGACGCAGGCTACACTGCGTTCAAAGCCCTCTGGGCGACACGCGCTCCGCGGGTGTATGTCGGTGCCAACGATGGCATGTTTCACGTGTTCAACGGTGCCGACGATACAGGCGTCAATACGGGTGGAACCGAGACCTTCGCCTACATTCCCAGTGCGTTGTTCAACAACAGCCTCGACGAGAACAATCGGCCGCGCGGCATTCACGCGCTGGCGCTCCAGGATGGAGGCTCGCCCAACTTCCGCCATCACTTCTATGTGAATGGGTCCGCGCGAACGTCGGATATCGACGCCAACAACTGCGGCACGGAACAGAACGCGGGCACCTGTGCGCCGGCCTGGAAAACCATCGTGGTAGGCAGCTTGGGCAAGGGTGGCAACTCGTACTTTGCGATTGACGCAACCGATCCCAATGTCACCACTGAAGCCTCCGCGCAAACCAAGATTCTCTGGGAGTATTCGTTGCCCGGCGGCCAGTATTCCTACGGCAGGCCGATCATCGCCAAGACCCGGGCGGATGGTTGGGTGGTGGTCATCGCCTCGGGGTACAACAACATCGACGGAACCCTTGGCTATGGTGATGGCAAGGGCCATCTGATTTTCCTGAATGCGGCCACCGGAGCGTTCATTCGCAAGCTGAACACCACGGCCGCCGACATCGGCACCACCGCCGACCCCAGTGGATTGGCGCAGATCAACGGATTCACCAAGGACGCGCGCAATCAACTCATCGAGCAGATCTATGGAGCGGACTTGAAGGGCCAACTGTGGCGCTGGGATGTTCGCGACACCAACGCCGCCAACTGGCAGGCCCAAACGGTGCTGCTGGCCAATCTGACCGAACTCGGTACGGGCATGAGACAGCCGGTCACCACTGCGCCGCAACTCGAGATCGACATCAACAATGGCGTGGATCGTTTCGTGTTCATCGGCACAGGTCAGTTACTGCATCCCGACGACCTGTTCACCCCGCCGCTGTCGACGCAGCGGCAGACCATGTATGCCATCCGTGACGGCACGCTCGAAGCACCATCCACATCCGGCTTGCCCATTGCGCCGCGGACGGCGCTCTTGTCAGCCTCCGGTACGGCCGGCGTGGGCGGGGTCGCGCCCAATGGATGGTTCAGCGATCTTGCCGTAGGACAGCGCATCGTCAACGACGTGCAGGCCGACCTCAACCTTGTCGCCTACGCGGGTACCACCACCCAGGACGATCCATGCCTGACGTCGCTGCCTGCTTACATCTATGCACGCGATTTCACCACCGGCGAATCCCTGGTGTACAGCGGTGGCACGGTGCAGCCGTACTACTACTCCCTAGAGGGTGCTGTTGGCCTCGAACTGGTGGCGCTTGATAGCGCAACCGGCTCGTTCCCGGAACTGGCGATTGTCTTCACCTCCGAGACCAATGCGCAGATTCGACCCGTCGAGATCCGTCCAAAGTCCTTCGGTGGCGGTCATCGTCTCTCGTGGCGTATCGTGGGCGAATGAAGCACCACGATCGGTAGGAGTCGACGGCGCCAGCTTCAAGCCACGTCGACATACTCGGGGCCGTGACGCATCGCGGCACCCGGACGAGGGCGACGCACCAGCGCCGCCCTCTTCGTTTTTGGTCCGCCCAACGTCGTGAACATGTCTACCGCGATCGCGCTGCCCTCTTCCCCCCCGACATCGTTGCCTCCGGCGCTGGCGGTGTCGCTGCTTGTCCACGTCGCGGTGGCGCTTTTGCTGGCGACCTGGATTTCGGTGGGTGCGGTTACACCGGGCGAAGCGCGCATGCCGCTGGAGATCCGCTTGGTGGCACCTGCAGCCCCCTCACCGGACTCATCGCCGACGTTGCAGACGACAACTGCTACGGTCGAAATCGCACCGGTGGTCACCGTGCCCCCAGCCGCAGAGTCACGGCCGGAACCTGTCGGCAGCGCGCCGCCGATGCCCGAATCGGTGCCCGTGCCTCCACCGCCAGTTTCCACAGGAGACTCCGCGCGCGTACCGTTGGGTTCGGTCGCCATCCGCGTGGACGATTTCGCGTTGTTCCACCAGTTGTCACCCGAACTCGCGGATCGTGTGGTGGCCGAGTTCCCGGTGGAAGTATCAAAGACCGTTCGGATACGACAATGGCCGGTCATCACCTATCCCGACGAAGCGCTGTCGGCACAGCGCCAGGGATCGGTGCTGGCATGGGTTCGCGTCAGTGTCGATGGCACGCCGGAGGAGGTGGTGATCGTCGAGGGCGAACCCGAGTTTGCGGCGACCGTCGAAGCGGCCCTGGCCGCAGCGCAATTTTTTCCCGCCGAGGACCGTGGCCAGGCGATTCCGTTCTACACGGCCGTACGCGTCGATTTCTCCGCCAATTCACCGGGCGCGGCAGCACCTTCGTCAACCACCACCTCGACGCCTGGTGTCCCTGCCGAGGCGAGTTCAGCCCGGTCGAATCGGCTGCCCTGAGGCGCCGCTACCCCATCACCGGCATATGGAACCCAGGTGCTGCGCTGCCATCATTGGGCCAGCGCGTGGTCAGCGTCTTGCCGCGCGTGTAGAACCGCACGCCGTCCATGCCATGCACGTTCAGGTCGCCGAAGAGCGATGAACGCCAGCCGCCGAACGAGAAAAACGCCATCGGCACCGGAATGGGCACGTTCACGCCGACCATGCCTACCTCGACATCCTGTTGGAACCGGCGCGCGGCAAAGCCCGAGCGCGTGAAGATGGCCGCACCGTTGGCATAGGGGTTGGCATTGAGGAGCGCGATGGCATCGGTCAGCGAAGGCACGCGGACGATGCCCAGCACCGGGCCGAAGATCTCGTCGCGATAGATGGACATCGACGGCGTGACGTGGTCGAACAGTGTGGCACCAACGAAGAAACCGTTCTCGTGCCCTGCCACGGCGGTCTTGCGCCCATCGACGACGAGCCTCGCGCCCTCCTCCACTCCACGATCGATGTAGCCCTTGATGCGATCGCGCGCGGCACCCGTGATCACCGGCCCCATCTCGACGTCGGGATTGGTTCCAGGGCCGACGGTGACCTTCTGCGCGCGGCGCGTGAGGCGCTCGAGTAAAGGCTCGGCCGCTTCACCCACCGCGACGACGGCGGAAATGGCCATGCAACGCTCGCCGGCGGAACCGTAGCCCGCGCCGACCAGGGCTTCGGTGGTGAAATCAAAGTCGGCATCGGGCAGCACGACCGCATGGTTCTTCGCACCACCCAGCGCCTGCACGCGCTTGCCATGCTGGGCGCCGGTCTCGTAGATGTAGCGCGCGATAGGCGTGCTGCCCACGAACGACACGGCCTTTACCTGCGGATGCTTCAGCAACGCGTCAACCGCGTCCTTGTCGCCATGCACGACATTGAACACGCCATCGGGCAGGCCGGCCTCCGTCAACAATTCCGCCATGCGCAGCGCCAGCGTCGGGTCGCGCTCGGACGGCTTCAAGATGAACGTGTTGCCGCACGCCAGCGCGACGGGGAACATCCACATCGGCACCATCGCGGGGAAATTGAACGGGGTGATGCCGACGCACACACCCAACGGCTGCCGCAGCGAGAAACTGTCGATCTCGGGACCCACGTTCTCGCTGAACTCGCCTTTCAACAGGTGGGGGATGCCGGTGGCGAATTCGATGACCTCGATGCCGCGCGTGACTTCGCCCTCGGCGTCGGAGAGCGTCTTGCCGTGCTCCTGCGTGATGATCGCAGCCAGTTCCTTGCGGTGCTCGTTCATCAATTCGCGGAAGCGCATCAGGATGCGCGCGCGGCGCAGCGGCGGCGCGGCACGCCACGCCGGCAGTGCGGCCACTGCAGCAGCCACGGCCGCCTCCACGTCCGCGGCATTGGCCAGCGGCACATGGCGTACCACTTCACCAGTGGCCGGATTGGTGACCTCGCCGTAGCGCGTCGTGAGTGCCGCCACCGCCTTTCCGCCGATCCACAGCGGCAAACGTTCGAGGGTCGTCAAATCCATAGTCGTGCCTTTCGTGGCTCTTCTTTACTGGAAAATCGCGGAACCCGGCCGGGTGGCCAAGGTGTCCCGTGAATCCGACACTGTAGCAAGCAATGTCATGCGGCTGGCGGGGCGTGAAGCATGCGCTGGACGTAGCGCGCGACCAGGTCGCTTTCCAGGTTGACCAGCAACCCCGGTTGCAGCCGCTTCAACGTGGTGACGGCAAGTGTATGCGGGATCAGATTCACCGCGAAACGTACGCCTTCGACGTCATTCACCGTCAGGCTGACACCATCGACGGCGATCGATCCCTTGGGCGCGATGAAACGGGCAATGGCGTGCGGTGCATCGACCTCGAGGCGCCAGCTGCCGTACGCATCGCCCGCCACAGCGGCGAACGACACCACCGTCCCGGTGCCGTCGACGTGCCCCGTTACCATGTGTCCGCCAAGGCGATCCGACAGCCGCAACGCCAACTCGAGGTTGACGTCACCCGGCACCTCCAGTCCGGTCGTGCAGCGAACGGTTTCCGCCGACACATCGAATTCCATGCGGGTACCCTGCAACGCTACGACAGTGAGGCAGCACCCGTTGACCGCCACGCTGTCGCCGATCGCGACATCCGAAAGGTCAACCGTGCCCGCGTCGACGGCGATGCGCAATTCATCGCCCCGCGCGGCGACATCCGTCACGCGGCCGACGCCCAGCACGATGCCGGTGAACATCAGGCAGCCTCGGCTACGCGGCGAACGAGCCGCAAGCGCACATCGTCACCCACCCGCTGCACGTCGTGCCATGCAAACGCTTCCGCTGCATCGAGCGACGCCAACGCCTGCGGCCGCGCAAACACACCACGTGCGGGGTCGCCGATGACGCGCGGAGCCACGTACATCAGCACCTCATCGACAAGCCCGGCGTCCAGCAACGCGCCGTTGAGCTTGGCGCCGGCCTCGACATGCAGTTCGTTGATCGCGCGCGCGCCCAGTTCGCGCATCATCGCGGGCAGGTCGACCCGTTCGTTGGCGTCCGGCAACACGAAGGCCTCGACGGATGCCGGCCACGCGTTGTTGCGCGTGCCGGCTGTGAAGATCAGCGCACCGGCACCGTCGAGGATCCTGGCGGACGCCGGCGTTTCGCCGTGGCGATCGACGATCACGCGCAGCGGCTGGCGCGTGGTCTCGACATCGCGCACCGTCAGCCGCGGATCGTCGTGCAGCACTGTGCCCACTCCAGTGAGAACCGCGCAGGCGCGCGCGCGCCACGCGTGACCGTCGGCGCGCGCGGCCGCGCCGGTGATCCACTGGCTCTCGCCGTTCACGAGCGCGGTCCGGCCGTCGAGGCTGGAAGCCACCTTGACGCGAACCCACGGGCGACCGCGCACGACCCGCGATACGAACCCGCGATTCAATTCAAGCGCGGCAGCGGCACCGGGGCCAAACTCAACAGCGATCCCCGCTGCGCGCAGTCGTTGCGCACCGCCGGAGGCGACCGGATCGGGATCGGCCATCGCGGCCACCACGCGCGCGATGCCGGCGGCGATCACCGCATCGACACAGGGCGGCGTACGGCCATGATGATTGCAGGGCTCGAGCGTCACGTAGAGTGTGGCACCTTGCACGGCATGACCTTTGGCGCGCGCATCGACCAACGCATTGACCTCGGCGTGCGCGGCGCCCGGTTGCACATGAAAGCCTTCACCCAGTACCACGCCATCGCGCACGATCACGCACCCGACGCGGGGATTGGGCGACGTGGTGAAGAGGCCGCGCGCGGCGAGATCCAGCGCGCGGTCCATGTGCGCGCGGTCCGCGACGGCAACGGCAGTCATGGCTGAACGCGCGCGCCGACGTCAGCGTCGGGTGCGCTTGGCCGCCGGCGGCGGCGCCTCGACTTCACGCAAGGCATCGCGAAAGTCGGAAACGTCCTGGAAGGACCGGTACACCGACGCGAAGCGGATGTAGCCCACCTTGTCCAACTTGTGCAACTCGGCCATCACCATTTCGCCAACCTGCCGCGATGGGATCTCGCGCTCGCCCAGCGAGAGCACCTGCTGGCGAATGCGGTCGATCGCGGCATCGACGTACTCGGTGGGCACCGGGCGCTTGTGCAGCGCGCGCTGGAACCCGACGCGGATGCGGTTGACGTCGAAGTCCGAGCGATTGCCATTGGTCTTGACGACCTGCGGCAACCGCAGTTCCACCGTCTCGTAGGTGGTGAAGCGCTTCTGACAATTGAGGCAACGGCGCCGCCGGCGGATCGAGTCACCAGGTTCGGAGACCCGTGAATCGACCACCTGCGTTTCGCTGCTGCCGCAGAACGGGCACTTCATCGCACGACCCTGCCAATGTTGGGCAAGGCAGGCATCGCGAGGGCGTGCGGTCCAGGCATTGCAATCAGGCGAAGTAGACCGGGAACCTGCGCGTGAGCACAGCCACTGCGCCACGGATACGCGCGAGCCGGGCCTCGTCCTGTGGTGCCTCGAGCACATCTGCGACCAGGTGGGCCAGTTCTTCGCATTCGATCTCGGTGAACCCGCGCGTGGTGATCGCAGGGCTGCCGAGCCGGATGCCGGAGGTGACGAAAGGCTTCTCCGGATCGTTGGGGATGGTGTTCTTGTTGCAGGTGATGTGGGCGCGGCTGAGTGCGGCTTCGGCGTCCTTACCGGTGATCTTTTTCGGGCGGAGGTCCACCAGGAACATGTGGCAGTCGGTGCCGCCGGAGACGATCCGCAGGCCGCGATCCTGCAACACTTTGGCCATCACGCGGGCATTATCGATCACGCGTTCCTGGTACACCTTGAAGTCGCGGTGCAGCGCCTCGCCGAAAGCCACGGCTTTGGCGGCGATCACATGCATCAGCGGGCCGCCCTGCAAGCCGGGGAATACGGCGGAATTGATGGCCTTTTCGTGCTCCGACCGCGTGAGGATGATGCCACCGCGCGGGCCGCGCAGTGTCTTGTGCGTGGTGCTGGTTGTATAGTCGGCAATGCCGACAGGTGACGGATAGAGCCCCGCCGCCACCAGCCCCGAGTAGTGCGCCATGTCGACCAGGAACTGGGCGCCGACACCGTCGGCAATCGCGCGGAAGCGCTTCCAGTCGATGACCCGCGAATAGGCCGACGCGCCGGCGATGATCAGCCGCGGCTTGTGCTCGTGCGCCAGTGCTTCCGCGGCGTCGTAATCGATGAGTTCCGTCTCCGGGTCGAGGCCGTAGGGTACGACGTTGAACCACTTGCCGGAAATGTTGACCGGCGAGCCATGGGTAAGATGGCCGCCGTGGGGCAGGCTCATGCCGAGGATGGTGTCGCCCGGCTTCAACGCCGCGAAGAACACGGCCTGGTTGGCCTGCGCCCCGGAATGGGGCTGCACGTTGGCGGCCTCGGCGTGGAACAGTTTCTTGACCCGTTCGATGGCCAATTCTTCGGCACGGTCGACGCATTCGCAACCGCCGTAGTACCGTTTGCCGGGATACCCTTCGGCGTACTTGTTGGTGAGCTGCGACCCTTGCGCCTCCATCACCGCCGGGCTGGCGTAGTTTTCGGAAGCGATCAGCTCGATGTGGTCCTCCTGCCGCTGGTTCTCGCAGGCGACGGCTTTGAAGAGCTCGGGATCGGCGCTGGACAGGGTGCGGGAGCGGCTGAACATGGGTGCGGTTCGAGGGTCCGGGTCAATCAGCGATTTTAGCACCCATGGATAGACCGACCGGTTCGTTCCGCAAGCAAAGCGCCTTATAATCCGCGCAGCCTGACGTGGCACTTCGCTGCGGACATCACACAAGACGGACACGCACCGGACAGAGTTTCGGCGACGGGCGCCGCGAGAGACACGGAGACATCCTGTGAAAGCACTACTCGCCCTATCCCGCGCGATCGACACGCTGAACGACCGTATCGGCCGGGCCGTGTATTGGCTGGTCTTGCTGGCCGTGTTGATCAGCGCCGGCAACGCCATCGTCCGCAAGGCCTTCGATATGAGCTCGAACGCCTACCTCGAAATCCAGTGGTACCTGTTCTCCGCGGTGTTTCTGCTTTGCGCCGGCTACACGCTGCTCAAGAACGAACATATCCGCATCGATGTGATTGCCGGCCGGTTCTCGCGGCGCACCCAGACGTGGATCGATGTGCTGGGCACGATTTTCTTCCTGCTGCCGTTGGTGGCGCTGATCCTCTACGAATCGGTGCCGTGGTTCCTGCGCGCGTGGCATAGCCAGGAAGTGTCGCCCAGCGCCGGTGGACTCATCCTCTGGCCGGCCAAGATCCTCGTGCCGATCGGCTTCTCGCTGCTGGGCCTGCAGGGACTCTCCGAGCTCATCA
>Ga0105046_10003797_pt1 | contig 23982 bp, 16 predicted proteins | sample MAT03_FD_78385 | JGI IMG/M metagenome (GOLD analysis project Ga0105046, IMG submission 78385) | Freshwater microbial communities from Lake Fryxell liftoff mats and glacier meltwater in Antarctica - MAT-03 (megahit assembly) | ecosystem: Environmental > Aquatic > Freshwater > Ice > Liftoff...
GGACTGTGGGCTTGGTGTCACGACGAGCGCTGCCGGAGGCAAGCCGCTGCCGAAAATGTTGATGTTCACCGCGTTGGTACCGTCGCCGACCGTGATGGTCGAGGTCTTCGAGCCTTCCGAAACGGGGCGGAAGAAGACGCTGATTTGGCAGGTATCGTTGCCGCCTGCATCCAAAACCTGACCACCGCAGTTGTCGGTGACGAGGAAGTTATTCGACTGACCCATCGGGCCGGCGATCGCGGTAGCAACCAAGGTACCAGTCGAGACCTGGCCGTTGTTGCGGACCGTGAAAACCACAGGCGAGCTGTCGAGACCAACAACGATGCCACCGAAGTCCTGCTGGGGAGGCGTTGCTGCCAGCAATGCGTTGGCAAGTCCGTCGCCCGAGAGGGGAACGGAAACCGTGCCACCCGTTGCGGCGCCAACCGTCAACGAAGCAGCGCGCGCGCCGATTGCACCGGGACGGAAGCGCAGGGCGATCGTGCAAGGCACGCCGGGAGAAATCGTCATGCCATTGCATGAATCCGAGAGCTTGGTGAAATCGCTGGCATTGGCGCCACCGATCGAAACCGTCACTGTGCTGGTCGGAACCTGGCCGGGGTTGGTCACTGTGAAGACCTGATCAAGCATGCCGGAGAGAGCGACCGATCCGGCCACCCAAGCGCTCGGGTTAACCTGGATGCTTCCAGCGGCAATACCCGTACCGCTGAGAGAGCCCTCGGAAGTGCCACCCGTCGTTGCAGTGACGGAAATGGTTGCCTCACGTGCCCCGAGTGCACCGGGGCTAAACACGATCTGCAGGGTACAAGAAGCGCCAGCGGCGAGCGTACCAGCACAGTTGTTCTGGGAAACGACGAAGTCCGCAGCGTTGGCGCCGGCCTTCGCGAAGGTCATCGTCGACGTGTCGACGCCGCCTGCGTTGCGCACCGTAAATGTAATGGGTGAGCTGGAAGCACCGAGTGCGGTCGAACCGAAGAGCTGCGCTGCCGGGGTCAGGCTGAGGAGAGCGGCGCGGACGCCGATTCCCGAGAGGCCCGCGGTGATGCGGTTGTTTGCCGAAGCAACAACGAGTTCAGCCGGACGGCCTCCCGCTGCGGTCGGCGTGAAGGTGACAGAAACCGTACACGTTGCCTTCGGAGCGAGGGCAGCGGCACAGGTCGTCGTGCGGGTGTAATCACCGGGGTTTTCACCGCCGATGGTCACAGCCAAGTTTTCAGTAGCCGTGGTGCCGTTGTTGGTGACGGTGAACATCGAGACCGCACTCGGAGCATTTACCTGGATGCTGCCGAAGTTGCGCGTTGCCGGGTCGATCGAAAGCGTTCCGACTGGCGATCCCGTTCCAAGGAAGTTCGCGGTTGCACTCGCGGTATCCGTCGCGGTAATCGTGACAGCGGCCGAGAAACCACCAACCTCGGTGGGGCTGAATACGATTGACAGCGTGCAGCTCGCCGCTGGAGCGAGCGCTGCCGTACAGGTCGAGGCGGCCTGATTCACGACAAAGAGCGTCGGATTGGCGCCGGCGACAACGATTTGAGGCACACCAGACGGCACGCCGCCTGTGTTGGTGACGGTCACGATCTGGGTGCTCGTCTTACCTACTTCAGGAGCGCCGAACGACTGCTGAATCGGAGTTGCCGAGAATGCAGCCGGCGCAACGCCAACACCCGAAAGCGTGGTGTAAACGGCAGCGGCGTTGACGGAACCAGCGGTGTCGCTCAACACGCCGAAACGTGCGGTTTTGGCACCGGTGGTTGCGGGAGAGAAGGTGAAGGTGATGGCGCAGGTGGCCTGGGAAGCCAGGCGCGTACCCGAGCAAGTATCCGCGCCCTTGACGAAGGAAATGTCGCCACCAACGTCAAAAGCAGAGGCCAGCGGCAACGAAGCGCCAGTTCCGGTGTTCGTCACCGTGATCGTCTTCGGCGCAGAGCTCTTTGCAAGGACGACGTTGCCGAAATCGGCGGTCGGCATGTCGATCGTAAGCGTGACGCCCGCGCCATCTCCACCCGTAGCGTCGGTGGCAGCGTCAGTGGGTGTCGCGTTCGAGCTGTCGTCACATGCCACACCCGAGAGGGCGAGACCAGCGATTGCAGAAAGAAGAGCGAGTGATCGAGCAGAACTAAACAGTGCCGAAAAAGTTGTTTGGCGTTTCATGCCTTCAGGCCTCCATACACGGTAACGGTGCATATTTGTGGTTGGTGAAAAAATGGAAATTGGTGCGCAGGGAGTCTTCCCAGTTCACTACGCAAGCCGCGTCATTCTCGTCGAGACGGCTTGGAACGCAAGAAAAAACGTTCAGATGTCGAAAGAATCTCAATTGGATTTTGTTTAAATCGATCGGGTTTTTAAAGTTGGTTTGAATCCTTATTTTTTTCAGTAACGGTCGTTACGGAAGGTTTAGAGGAGAGCTGGGCGTTCAGGTCGGCGCGATGAATCGACCGGCTGTTGGGAAACTTTAGGCGGTCTTCGAAAGATTCTTTGGAAAGGTGGCGCGAACTTCAGCACTCTAATGTGGTGATTTCTTGACGCGACCTTGATAGCTTGCGGACGAACCGAATGAGCGACTCTCCTTCCGATACACCCGCCTCTTCAAATCCACCCCCTCCCCCCGGGGGTCCACCCGCGCCCGGTGGCAACCGGATCCCGGTCGCGATCGAAGACGAAATGAAGTCCTCGTTCATGGATTACGCCATGAGCGTCATTGTTTCGCGCGCGCTCCCGGACATCCGCGACGGCCTGAAGCCCGTGCACCGCCGCATCCTGTTCACGCAGCACCTGATGAACAACGTCTGGAATCGGCCATACATCAAGTGCGCGCGCGTTGTCGGCGACGTTCTTGGCAAGTTTCATCCGCATGGGGATACCGCTGCGTACGACGCGCTGGTCCGGCTCGCGCAGGACTTTTCAATGCGCTACCCGCTCATAGACGGCCAAGGCAACTTCGGCTCGGTCGATGGCGATCCACCCGCAGCCTACCGCTACACCGAGTGTCGCATGGAGAAGATCGGCCAGGACCTGCTGGCCGACATCGAAAAAGAGACCGTCGATTTCCAGCCGAACTACGACGACAAGGAAGTTGAACCCACCGTTCTGCCCACGCGCATTCCGAACCTGCTCGTGAACGGGGCATCCGGCATTGCCGTCGGTATGGCGACGAATATGCCTCCGCACAACCTGCGCGAGGTCATCGATGCAACGATAGCACTCATCAAAAACCCGGAACTTGGCTGGGAAGATCTCCTGGAATTCATGCCGGGTCCGGACTTTCCAACAGGCGGGTTTATCTGCGGCAAAAGCGGCATCCGGCGTGCGTACGCGCTCGGCCGGGGCAGCGTGATCATGCGCGCACGCACCTCGATCGAGGAGCATCCGAAGACCGGGCGCCAGACGATCATCGCAACGGAGATCCCGTACCAGGTCAACAAGTCCAAGCTCATCGAAAAGATCGCCGAGCTTGTGCGCGAGAAAAAGCTGGATGGTATTTCCGACATTCGAGACGAATCGGATCGCGATGGCATGCGCATCGTCATCGAACTGAAGCGGGATGCCGTGGTCGAGGTTGTCCTGAACAACCTTTGGAAGATGACCCAGCTGCAGGACAGCTTCGGGGTCAACATGGTTGCCATCGTCGACGGCCGACCTCAGCTTGTAACCGTCAAAGACATGCTGGAACACTTCGTTCAGCACCGCCGCGAGGTGATCACCCGCCGAACGATTTTCGAGCTGCAAAAGGCCCGCGATCGCCTGCATGTTCTCGAAGGCCTAAAGATCGCCGTCGACAACATCGACGAGGTCATCTCGGTCATCCGAAAATCCGAAGATACCGAACTTGCTCGCGGCAATTTGATGGCGCGTTTCGCGCTGTCGCAACGGCAATCGCAGGCGATCCTCGACATGCGCCTTGCCAAGTTGACCGGTCTTGAGATCGAGTCGCTTGAAAAGGAGATAGGCGAGGTCAAGATAGAGATTGCACGCCTTGAGGAGATCCTCGGGAACGACAAGGTGTTAGTGGCTGTTATCACAGCCGAACTTGAAGAAGTGCGCACGCTTTACGGTGACGATCGCCGAACCGAGCTGCTCGACCTCGATGAATCCGACATCGACATTGAAGACCTCATCGTCGAAGAAGACATGGTGGTGACGGTTACCCACGGCGGGTACGTCAAGCGCAATCCCAAGACGCTCTACCGGGCACAGAAACGTGGTGGGAAGGGTGTTCAGGGCGCCAAGACGCACGAAGAGGATTTCGTGACACAGCTCTTCGTGGCCTCCACCCACGATACGATGTTGATGTTCACGAACACCGGCCGGTGCTACTCGAAGAAGATCTGGCAGATCCCGCAAGCGGGTCGCAACGCCAAGGGCAAAGCCTTCGTCAACCTCTTGCCGCTGCAACAGGGAGAGCGCGTGGTGGCCTTGCTGCCGGTGCGAGAATTTTCGGTGGGCGCCTTCGTGGTAATGGCCACGAATAAGGGCATCATCAAGAAGACCTCGCTTGAGAAATTCTCGAACATACGTGTTACGGGCATCATCGGACTGTCGATCGACGAAGACGATGCGCTGGTCGGCGTGCGGGTTACCGAGGGTGCAAGCGACTTGTTGCTGGGCACTCGCAACGGCTACGCGATCCGTTTCAACGAAGAAAAGGTCCGCCCGATGGGTCGAAGCGCCCGTGGCGTCCGGGGCATCAATTTGCGCGAAAAAGACGATGCGGTGGTCGGCATGGCGGTTATTCCGCGCAATGCGGAGGTGACCCTGTTGACGGTTTGTGAACGCGGGTTCGGCAAGCGAACGCCAACCTCGGATTATCCAACCAAGGGCCGCGGCGGCAAGGGCGTCATCACGATCAAGACGACGGAGCGCAACGGCAAGGTGGTTGAGTTGCGCATCGTCAACGACGACGACGATCTGATGATCATCACGGACGGCGGCAAGTTGATCCGCATGCCCGTTGATGGCATTCCGACCATTGGTCGTAACACGCAGGGCGTCCGCCTGATTCGCCTCGACGAGGGCGAGAAGGTGGTCGCGATGGAGCGCCTCGCTGAAAAGGATGAGGACGAAGATCGAGAAGTATCGCCGGAGGTTGCAGCAGCGCGAGCCGAATTGGCCACTGCAAAACTTGAGGCCGAGGATCTGGGCGATGAGAGCGACGACGACGCGGCAGAGGATGATGATGCCGCCGACGATGCAGGCGACGACGTGGGTGACGAGGAATAGGCTGCGATCATGAAGCACGACAAGTCGAGTCTGTTGTTTGAGCAGGCACGAAACCTGTTCCCGGGCGGGGTGAACTCACCCGTGCGCGCTTTTAAATCGGTGGGGGGGACGCCGGTATTTCTTGCACGCGGTACGGGCAAGCATGTCTTTGATGCCGATGGCAATCGCTATCTGGATTTCCTGGGTTCCTGGGGGCCACTCATCCTCGGTCACGCAGACCCCGATATTCATGCTGCGATTGTGTCGGCGGCGGCCGAGGGCACAACCTTTGGTGCATCCACGGAGAAAGAAATTGCGCTGGGCGAGGCGGTTCGTGCTGCGTTTCCATCGATGGAACGCCTGCGTTTCGTTTCATCGGGCACCGAGGCCACAATGTCCGCGCTGCGATTGGCGCGTGGATTTACCGGCAAGCCGAAGATCATCAAGGTTGAAGGTGGGTACCACGGCCATGCCGACATGTTGTTGGCAGCCGCGGGATCGGGCGCAGCGACGCTTGGTATACCCGGGTCAGCAGGTGTCACCGAGGCGGCCGTCGCCGATACCATCCTCGTGCCCTTCAACGATGAATCGGCGCTGCGTGCTGCGTTTGCCCATCATCTTGGGGACGTCGCGTGCTTTATCATCGAGCCCATCCCGGGAAATATGGGACTTGTGCCTCCCCATGAAGGTTATTTGCGCGCGGTCCGCGCACTGTGTGATGAACACGACGCGCTGTTGATCTTTGACGAGGTGATAAGTGGCTTTCGCGTTGCACGCGGTGGTGCGCAGGCGCTTTACGGGGTCAAACCCGATCTGACTTGCCTTGGAAAGATCATCGGCGGAGGCTTGCCGCTTGGTGCCTTTGGTGGCCGTGCCGACGTGATGGCGCGCCTTGCCCCCGAAGGCCCCGTGTATCAAGCCGGAACCCTTTCGGGTAACCCGCTGGCGATGGCGGCAGGACTCGCGGCCATCACGAAGCTGACGAGCCCCGGGTACGCGCGACTCGATGCACTCGGAGCCCGGCTTGAGTCGGGTATGGAGCAGGTCATAGAAAAAACGAAGACCGTGGCGCGCTTGCAACGCATCGGTTCGGCGTTCACGCTCTTTTTCTGCCGTGGGCCGGTTGTGGATTTTGCGTCGGCAAAACTGGCCAATTCGGCTCGATTCGGGCGATTCTTCCACGCGATGTTGGAGCGGGGGTTTTACTTGCCGCCCGCGCAACTCGAAGCCGGATTTCTGTCGATGTGCCACGACGAGGACGACGTGGATGCCTTCGTGGCTGCGGCGAGTGAGTCGCTGACCGTGTTGTCGTAGGGCAGTCGCTGAACAGACGCGTGCGGTCCCATTGTCCCGCTCTGTCAGTGGGTCTATCAACGTCGCTCGCGCAGGGCGCGGAAGGCTGCTGCGTCGGAGCACAGCAGATACGGATTCTCCAGCATCTCACGGCCAAGCGTCGAGGTGGGCGTTCGTCCGTAGTCATGACCCGGGTAGACGCGGGTTTCCTCGGGCAAGGCGATCAGCCTTTGAAGGCTGTGCCAGAGCGCATTCGTATCACCTCCCTGCAAGTCGGTTCGCCCGCAACCACCGACAAACAGGACGTCGCCTGCGATGATGAATCCGTCGGCAAGGAAACAAACACCACCCACCGTGTGGCCAAAGGTCTCAAGCACGCGAACGCCACGATTGCCAATCGCAATATCCATCCGATCCCGAACCGGAAAATACTCAACCGGCGGAGAAACCGTACGACAGACCCCCTCGACCCGAGCCTGTTCTCTGGGATGAACGAACACGCGGGCCCGGGTTGCTTGGACGATCGCCTCCACGGCTTCAATGTGATCGTTGTGGGTATGCGTGATGAGGACCGACCGAAGGGTTAGCTGCAAGGCCGCAATTTCGCGCAAGAGGCGATCTGGCTCCCAGGCCGGATCCACGATCGCGGCTTCGCGTGTTTCTGGACAGTAAAGGATCTCGACGAAGTTCTGCAACAGCCCCACCTCGATCTGGAGAACCTCGGGAGGCGACGGCAATCCGTCGGTATCGGACTTCGGCGCGGTCATTTCACCCGCACAACCAAACGCGTCACACCGAGGTTATGGGCCTCATCGCGAGCCCGCACCGAGATGACGTGCGTTCCCGGAGGAAGAACCGGCGGACGGAATGAAAACCCTTCGCTGTTCTCGTCAAAAATGCCGTCATCACACGAGACCGGCCGCCATGCGCCGCCATTGATCGCAAACTCGACCTGTGCGATTCCGGAAGTGTCGGTCGCCTTGCCAGACACGACGGGCAGTTTCTCGGAGAGATCGCTGAATACAGGCCGCGTGTTGTCGACGAGGAGCGGCGGTGAAATGTATTCGTGTGACAGAGCGCGGTTTTGAGCCGCTGCGTTGCCATCCGATGACCAAACCCGGACGAGATAGCGGCCATCCGGAACCGAATCGGTATCCCAGTCAAATTCTGCCTTGGTCAAGGGCTCTTCGGGGCCAAGCGGACGCCAGACCTGCTCGGATGCTTGCCGGTAGGCCAGCTTGTAGATGAGGGCATCCTCGTCGGGATTGGTGACCTTCCAGCGCAACTTCAACACGGCGGTATGCGTGAGTTTCGTTTCGGTGGCCGTCTCCGCTTCTAGGTTGAGTTCGGTTACCCGTGCACGCTGGTTCTGCGGCAAATAGGCCATTTCAATGTCGCGCAGGCGCGCGTCACCTGCGACCTTGACTCGATATTGTAGATATCGCCCGGGCGCACTTGCCACCTGGCCTGAACCGCGTTCCTGATCTTTCATGAATTGCGAGGTACCGAGGGCCTTCCAGGTATCCCAGTTGTCGTCGGGGCGCGCGGTGTTGCCGGAGCGCGTGTCGAGTTCGAGTGCGGTCGAAGCGCCGTACATCGCTTGACCCCACTGTGCTGGCCGGGTCGCATCGAAGATCTTCGACAAATAGCGTGCGTCGTTTGGCGGGCTGGGGTGAACCGAAATCAAGGCCGCGCCATCGCCGGTGCCAACCAGGAGACCATCGCCGTAGTTCAACAAGGCAAGGGCCTGCCGCTCATCGAGATCAACGGCGAGGCCTACCTCGCGTTCGGACGAGATACGGAAAACTTTGCCGTCGCTGCCCGTTGCGGCGAACACCCTCGACTTTCCGTCACTCAAAACCGCGGTGAAATACCCATCAGAGAGGCTGTGGACTTGCTCAATGCTGCCGTCTTTCTCCAACCGATACACAGCACCCGTGCCCTTCGGGGCGCCCGGTCGCGGCAACGCACCGGCCGCAGAGGGAACCTTGCCCCCCGTCACCACTTGAATTTTTGTCCCGGTTGCGCGGCCCGCATCGTCAGTGGGACTTCCGCTGCCCGGCGTGAAGGCATTGACGGCCACGTAGAGCGCATCGCCCACGGCTGTAATCGAGCGAACCTCGCTCGCCTCAAAGTCGTGCAGCGCGGTGGCCTTTCCGTCGTAATTCACGGCGTAAAGGACCGCCGTTTCGGAAGTCCCGGCAAGCAACCGATCGGCTCCTCCTCGAACCAGAGACACGATGTGTGTATCCTTTGAGTCCCACAATACCCGCGGCTTCAGTACATCACCGGCACCGGGCGAAAGTGCAACGATTTTGCCGGGACCGCCGGTTGCAGCAAACGTGATACGTTTTTTGGCATCGTGTACCAAGGCCCAGATGTGGTTGGTATCGAGGGTCGCGACCACCGCAAATTTGCCGGTCACGGAATCGATTCGGTAGATCCGCGCGCCTGGGGTCGTCGCCGCCAACACGTTGCCATCGCCGGTCGTCGTGATCGCGGTTACCCAGGGCTCGGGAAGGGTCGCGAGCAATCGGGGCGTGGTTTTCTTCTCGGCGGCGGCGACGGCAAAGATTTTCCCCACATCACCCGTTCCAAGAAACGCAGTTTTTCCGTCGCTCGACAGGGTTGCACACCAGACAAATGCGGCGTCGACAACGAACCGTTCCTTCTTCATGCCAACCACAACCTCGCCCGCCGGTAGCACCATCGAGCCGGTCGCCTCGCCTTGAGAAAACTCTTCGTGATTCGATTGCCGAAAATGCCGCGTCTCACCGGCATCGGCAAACGGAGCGGCAAACAGGATTGCGACAAGGACGAAGCGGTTCATCGGGGGCTGAGTGTACCCTACGAAATCGAATCCCAGAACGCGCGGACAATGGGATGGGTCAGCTTTCGTTTCTGTGTACAAACACCGACTCGAAATGGCGGCAAGTGCGGTGCGACCGAGAGAACCCGGATGTCATTTCGGAGAGGACTTCGATCCACGACGATTCGAGGCACGATGCCGACGCCACAACCGAGACTCACGAGTGACAGACTGGCCTCGTTTCCCGAAACCTCTCCGTAAACGTTGGGACGGATGCGCATCTGCCGGAACCAGCGATCGACGCTCACGCGCGCAATGCCCCCTGCGGGCAATACCATCGGCACCGCGTCCCAGGGCACGGGAGTGCGCTCGAGCAGACGCGTGGTCTCGCAATCCAAAACAGGTGCAACAAATTCAAGCGGCGTCACAACGACGATCCGCGAAACGAGCGACGTCGCAACCTTTTCGGGCAAGGCTGCCACCGCAACATCCACCGCACCCGCTGCAAGCATTCCGAGTGCATCCGCAGCGTATCCGGTTTCAAGCTTGATTCGTATTTCGGGATGCAAGGAACGAAACGCGGTGAGAATTCGTGGCAAAAAACTCTGGCAAGCGGTGACCGACGCGAAGATCCCGATCTCACCCGACAAGGCTTCGGATTTCCGGGACAGCCGCGTCGAAAAGGCCTGCCAGCGTTGTAGCGTCTCGACCGCGTGAACCTGAAACTGCTGACCCTCGGGGGTGAGCCGAACGGTGCGGCGATCCCGTTCAAAGAGCGGCCATCCCAACTCTTCTTCGAGACGGGAAATGGTCCGGGAGAGCGCCGAGGGGCTGACGTGGAGCTCGCGGCTCGTTCGGCCGAAATGCAGGGTGCGGCACAAATGCGAGAACTGACTGAGCGCGTCGTAGTCCATGGCTCTCCTGTATTGCAGTTTTCGCAACAGTATATGCCGATAATTTCATTTTACGCAACGCCGCCTGTGCCCTACCCTTGGTCTCAACAAAGGAGATCCCGATGCCGAAGTCACTGTCGTTTTCGTCGAAAATTTTTCAGGTCGAGTCCATGGAGGTGGGTGCTGGTCAGGTCGAGAACATCGTCAAGGGTGGTCGCAACCTGTTTCCCCTCGTTCCGAAAGCGCTCGCCGGAATCAAGCAAATCGGCGTCATCGGATGGGGATCGCAGGGTCCTGCTCAGTCACAGAATTTGCGTGACACGCTTGAAGGCACCGGCATCAAGGTGAAGATCGGCCTTCGTCCCGGGTCGTCCTCGATGGACGCTGCCCGCGCCGCTGGCTTTAACGAAAACGACGGAACGCTGGGAGAGATGTTCCAGGTGGTGCGCGAATCTGATCTCGTGCTACTTCTGATCTCTGACGGCGCGCAGGCCGAACTTTACTCCAATATCTTCGAGGCAATTCGTCCCGGGGCAACGCTCGGGCTGTCACACGGATTCTTGCTCGGCCACTTACAGAACGTTGGTGCGAAGTTTCCCGCGAACATCAACGTCATCGCGGTTTGCCCCAAAGGCATGGGCCCCTCGGTACGCCGACTGTACGTGCAGGGCAAGGAAATGAACGGCGCCGGCATCAACGCCAGCTTCGCCGTTGAGCAAGACATCGACGGCCGCGCCACCGAGATTGCACTCGGATGGTCGGTTGCCATCGGTTCTCCTTACACCTTCATGACGACGCTCGAATCCGAGTTCAAGTCGGACATCTACGGCGAACGCGGCATCTTGCTTGGCGCGGTTCACGGCATCGTCGAGGTCTTGTACCGCCGATACGTGTCACAGGGCATGAGCCACGACGACGCGTTCCTCAACTCCTGTGAATCGATCACGGGACCCATCTCGAAGACCATCAGCAAGCAGGGCATTTTGGCGCTCTACCAGGGCCTTGATGATGCCGGTAAAAAAGAGTTCGAGACGGCCTACAAGGGAACCTACCCTGCAGCCCGCGATGTGCTTGAAGAGATCTACGACGAGGTTTCATCGGGCAACGAAATTCGCAGCGTCATCCTCGCCGGTGATCGTCTGAAACGCCGCAAGATGGGTGTCATTGATGGAACCGAGACGTGGCAGACCGGCGCCAAGGTTCGCGCCAAGCGCGTCGAGGGCAATATCCCGGTGCATCCCTTCACCGCGGGTGTCTACGCCGCCACGATGATGGCCCAGATCGACGTGCTCCTCGATCACGATCACCCGTACTCGGAAGTTGCGAACGAATCGGTCATCGAGGCCGTCGACTCGCTCAACCCCTACATGCACGCCCGTGGTGTTGCGTATATGGTCGACAACTGCTCAACCACCGCGCGCCTCGGTTCGCGCAAATGGGCCCCGCGCTTTGACTACCTCATCGAGCAGGAAGGCTTCCGCGCCATCGCGCTCGGCAAGCTGGACGAAAGCCTGATCTCCAAGTTCAAGGCTCACCCGATCCACCCTGCCCTTGCAGCCTGTGCGAAGGTCCGGCCGTCGGTTGATATCTTTGTCGAATAACGTGTCCGACATCGAACGCAAACGCTTTCTGGCTGCCCGCGAGGGTGACAAGAAGGCGCTTTCCGACCTCTTGCGCGCCTCCGAACCGGAGACGCGCAAGGTGGTACGGTTGCTGGTTGGCCAGCCCGACGACGTGAGCGATCTGGTTCAGGAAACGATGGTCGATGCGTTCACGTCGATGGCGGAGCTGCCCGAAAACGAGCCGTTCAAGAACTCCATTCAAACCCTTGCCGTACGCAAGACGCTGGAGTTTCTTGCATTGCAACGACGGTGGCGACCGTCGGCGCAGCTCAAGGTCGAAGATCTATGTGAAAGCCACAGCATGCTCGGTGACGTGGCCGATGCCCTCTGGGATCCGGACACGGAGTTCAATCCGCGCAGCCACGTGGCCTATTGTTTTTCCGCGGTTGGACGGTCGATGCCGTTCGAGGAGCAGGTCGTTCTGTTGCTGGTCGATTCACTTGGCTGGTCGCAAGAACGGGTCGCCGATACCCTGCGCATGCGTGTCGAGGATGTGAACCGTTACGCCGAGGCCGCACGCAACAACACCGGGTTCCTGTTCGACAAGCTGTGTGGCTTGTCCAACGACAAGGCTCCCTGCGATCACTGTCGCGGGTTGTGGAACGTGGCACCTCGCAAGGGTGAAAAACCGGACGCCATGGGTCTGGATACCGACAACGCCGACGATCGGTTGCGACGCCGCCTGCGCATCGTTCGCGACGCGCCGCTTGATCGGGGGACATCCCATAAACTGCACGATGTGCTGTATCGATTGATGGCGCCGAACGAGGCCAATCGTGACACGCCGAAGGAAGACGACGACCTCCTCCCCGAGAGTCGAAGCGACTGGCAAGGGTTGCTCGACGTCTCCAATTGAGAGTTTACTCGGTCGCGGGCACTCTGCTTGCAGCCCCCTATTTTTTTCGCCGAAACAGACCGCCCTTGCCCTCTTTCACTGGGCCACCGCCACCGGCGGCCGCAAACGCGCGCAGGTGTTGTTCCTCTTCCTTCGAGAGTTTCGTGGGTACCACGAGACGACAGTGCACAATGATATCGCCCGTACGCGGACCATTGATCTCGGGCAAACCTCGGCCGCGTAGGACGATTTCCTCGCCAGGCTGCGTTCCTGCCTTCACGTCCACCTCTTCCTTGCCAGTCAAGGTATCCACGGACAGTGTGCCCCCGAGCGCTGCCTGAGCGAAGGTGATGGACAATACCGTATGCAAATTGGCACCCTCGCGCTCGAAACGATCGTCTTTTTTCACGCGAACGTGCACATAAAGATTGCCCGGACGTCCGCCGCGTGGACCCGTTTCACCGCGACCGGTCAGGCGCAAGGTTGAGCCGTCGTCCACGCCGGCCGGAATCTGAACCTGCAATTTATCCTTGCTGCCAATGTGACCCGTACCACGGCATTCCGTGCAAGGATCTTCGATCACCTGTCCCGCACCGCGACAGCGTGGGCAAGCGGTCGAGATCATCAAAAAACCCTGGGAATGGACCACCTGACCGGAACCGCGACACGTACCACATTTCTTGGGTTGCGTTCCGGCAGCGGCCCCCGTCCCGCCACAGGGCGTACAGGAAACCTGGCGCGTGATCTCGAGATCGCGGGTGGCACCCTCCGACGCTTCGAGCAACGTGAGTTCGACCACGGTTTCGAGATCGGCACCGCGCGCCTGTCGACCTCCCCCACCGCCCCGCCCACCGAACAGATCGCCAAAAATGTCGCCGAACGCTGAAAAAATATCGGATGCATCCGAGAAACCACCCCCGGCGCGACCGGCATCATGTCCGAACCGATCGTAGGCGGCGCGACGTTCGGGGTCAGACAAAGCCTGGTAGGCCTCGGCCGCTTCCTTGAACTGCTCCTCCGCCCTGGCATTGCCGGGATTCCGATCGGGGTGGAATTCGACGGCAAGGCGGCGATAGGCCTTTTTGATGGTCGTCCCGTCCGCATCGCGAGCAACGGAAAGGATTTCGTAGTAGTCGCGTTTTTCGGTCATGGGCTCGTAAGTTGGGTTCTACAATCCGACATATACTCGTGCAAATGACGCGGCTCGCAATGTCGGTTGGTGTTTTACTTTTACTGGGAAGTTGCTCGGGTGCCACCCTGCTTTCAGGCGAAGGGGTCGCCTGCAGCACGGACTCGAACGACGATCCATACCGCAAATGTGACCGCGCCGAGGCGGATTACGTCTGCATCAACTCCTACAAAATTCAGCAAACGCCCGTTTGGGTTTGCCGCGCAGCCTGTACGGATGTTCGCGACTGCCGGACCCAAGGCGACGTCTGTTGCGAGGCTCCCATCCACGGCAATAACCTCGGAAAGAAGGCGGCCTGCCTTCCTGCAACCGATTGCGACCCACCCTCCATCATCGTGCCACCGCCTATTGTGCCAGTGACCATGGTGCCGGATACAGGCGTCGATGCCCGGATGAGTATCCGAGACGCCGCCGCGACACCTCCTTTGACAGGGCTCGACAGTGGAAGCACGGACGACGCCGCCGAGGCGAGTGACTCGGATGTCGACGCGCCCCCAGATGCCAACGGCAATGTCGCGCCGATATAACGACGATCCCGCGCCCTGGCAAACTCTCGCACGCGAGTATGTGATACGAGATGCGCCGTATTTTACGTTGCGCCGCGATCATCTGCGTTTGCCGGGCGGCGCAGAGATCCCCCGGTACTGGATCACCGAGTTCCCACCCTGGGTCAACGTTGTGGCAATCACCAGACAGCAAGAGGTGGTGTTGATTCGGCAGTATCGGCCAGGTCTTGCAGGTGTCCATTTCGAGCTGCCGGCCGGATTCGTGGATGCCGCGGACAAAGATGATTTTGAACAGGCTGCGCGCCGCGAGTTACTCGAAGAAACGGGATTTGGCGGCGGGAGCTGGCAACCGCTGTGTCAGCTTGCACCGAACCCGGCCATGCAGAACAATTTTTCCCATTCTTTCGTAGCACGAGACGTGGAGATCATTGCCAACCCGAATCCCGAGGCCACCGAGGATCTCCGCGTGCATCTCATTCCGAACCATGCGGTGCTTGAGCTCATTGACTCGGGCCAGGTGGCGCAGGCGCTCCATGCGGCACCCTTGCTGCGATACTTGCTCGGCCAAGTCCGATAGCGCGACCACTCACTCAAGATCGAAGGGCGGGCGTTGAAAACGCACGCGCAACCCGTCGATGTGCTGTCGGACCGAGGGCAAAAGGAGGATCCGCCGTTGCCAGCGGCGTTTTCCCGGAAAATCGACCAGCGACACGCCAATCAAGATGCAAACCGCGCCCGGACCCGGGACGAGCGGCAGGGACATGAAAACGCCAAGCGGAATCAATACCCAGCCGAGAAGATTCTTCAGAATCTTCAATGGAATGCCAATCGATGGATGCCGATGGCGCACGGGCTGATCCAGTCGAAAATGGTCTTTCGGAAGAAGGACAATCGCAGCCGCCGCGCCCACGAGGCCGACCACGGTGATTGCCACAAACACGAGTATCGAGCCCAATGGCCCGAGCACGGCGACCGCCTGACTCAAAATCCCGTACAATTTCCCGATCACAGGTTGCCTCACCTTGTATCTTGCACGCGCTTACGATGCGAATCCAGTTGCTAAACGGTCTTCTTGACGCGGATGTCTCCGCGGCGGACTGGGACGCACTTGCGCAAGAAGCGGATCCCGACAATCCCTTCATCGAACACGCCTTTTTGTCGGGCCTCGAAACATCGCGCAGCGTGGGTGTCGGTACGGGTTGGAATCCGCGATTTGTGACCGCCGTCGATGAATCGGGACGCCTTGTGGGCGCGATTCCGGCTTATCTCAAACAACACAGCTACGGCGAGTTCGTCTTCGACTGGGGCTGGGCGGGGGCATCCGAACGCGCGGGGATCCCCTATTATCCCAAACTTGTGGCAGCGATTCCGTTTACGCCCGCCACGGGAAATCGGATCTTGACCCGACAGGGCGAAAACGCCGACGCGATCCGGGCCGCACTCATCGAGGGATTTATGGATGCCGCACGAAAAACCGGAGCTTCTTCGGCACACGTGCTGTTTTGCACGAGGGGCGAGCAAGACGCCCTTCTAAAGGCCGATTTCGCAGCCCGCACGGGATACCAGTACCACTGGCACAACCGCTCCGACAAACCGTACGGCGGTTCATCGGAATACCTGGCCGAGTTTCGTTCGCAGAATCGGAAACAGATCCGCAAGGAACGCGAGCGGGCAGGAAGCCACGGCTTGCAGTTGCAAACAATCGAGGGCGCGGCGCTTTCCGAGTCCGACTGGCAAGCACTTTGGGAGTTGTACCTTGCCAATGCGGATCGGCATGGCAGCGAACCGTATCTCACGCCCGCGTTCTTTACCCATCTGCGCGAACAATTCGCCCATCGCGTGGTGGTTTCGGCAGCCCGACAGGACGGCGCAATCGTCGCGGGTACGCTGAACTTCCAAAAAGGCGGCGTGCTCTATGGACGCTACTGGGGAACGCGAGTCGATGCCGAGATGCTGCACTTTGAGCTGTGCTACCACCGACTGATTGACCGGGCGATTGAACACAAGCTGAAGCGTTTCGAGGCAGGCGCACAAGGAGAGCACAAAAAGAAAAGAGGCCTCCTGCCCGTGGCAACCCACAGCGCCCACTGGATCCGACATGCGGGCTTGCGCAATGCCGTCGTCGAGTTCCTGCGGGAAGAATCCGTTGCGGTCGCACGGCACATTCAGGATGGACTGGAACACTCGCCGTTCGCGCAGACCCCATGACGCACGCCCGTTCACACCCATCCAATCCGTCGCTCGGAGAACCCCGAATTCCGGGTGCATTGCCTCTGCGTGTGTTCTTTTTTATGTACCTGCTGTGCGCAGGAATCATGGTTCCGTTTTTCCCCATGGTTCTGCGGGGCCGGGGATTGACGGGTACCGAAATCGCGCTCGTATTGGCTTGTACGCCGCTCATGCACCTGACCACGCCGTTTGTGTGGGGCTGGCTCGCGGATAGGACGCGCCGACCGGATCTCGTGGCGCAGATCGCCGTTCTGGGAACCGCCCTCGCTTTTGTGCCCCTCTCGTTTTCAACCTCCTTCGCTGGCCTGTGGGTGTCGAATCTTGTGACACAGTTCTTTTTCACGCCGCTGCCGGGCTTGTCAGACAGCCTCGCTATGATGCGCGTTCGGATGGCCAACGATGTCTATGGTCGCATTCGACTATGGGGCTCGGTTTCATTCATGCTCGCGGCAGCCACAATGGGGCTTCTGCTCACGCACCGATGGGGCGATAAAACCAATGGGCCACTCGTTCCCCTTGTCGCAGGTGCCTTTCTGCTGCTGGCCTTCTTCGTGGCCTTTTTCGTCCGCGGCGGGCAGCGCGGTACGCGACCGAGATTCAGTGACACCCGTCGATTGCTTGCCGACCGACGGTTGATCTTTTTGATCGTGGTGGGCGGCATTCACTGGGGTTGCACGGCACCCTTTCACAACTTCTTTGGCGCCATGGTTCAGGACCGGGGCTTTCCGCGCAGCGTGCTTGGCTGGTCGTTTGCGCTAAGTGTTCTCGCCGAGCTGCTCGTTTTCTTTTTCGGGCGTTCGATTCTGCAACGCGCACGCCTTTCCACCCTCTTTTCGATCACGATGTTTGGCTCCGCACTGCGCTGGAGCTTGTCAGCCTGGGTTGTCCATCCGGCGGCGCTCATCGCGGTGCAGGTGCTCCACGGACTGACCTACGGCGTCTTCTGGAGCGTGTCGGTTTCGTGGCTGCATGGGCTGGTGCCCGAGAACCTCCGCGTCACCGGGCAAACCTTGTTTACCGCGGGCGTCCTGGGCGTCGGCAATCTGGCGGGCGTGCTCATCACGGGACAACTCTACGACTGGTTCGGCAGCCTCGCGCCGGCGCTATGGGCCGCCGGAGGAACCAACCTGCTCCTCGCGTTCGTTTGCCTGACCGTGGGCAGACGAATGACGCCACAAACGGAAATGTAAGCCAACCCGTCACCTGACAAGGGTGACACGGTACTTGTGACCGATTGCGTAGAATGGAACCCGCTCTTTTTTTTCGTCCGGCGCTTCGCAAAGAGGTCGGAGCGGAATCTACCAAAAGAGCGTTTCAATTTTGTCTGCGTCTTGCCTGTTTTTCAGCCGTAGTACCGCGCTATGTCACATGGCGGCGGCAGCATTGCGACAAAAGGGACTCGCGGTCGTTTGGGCGACCACCCCCGAAATGGCGACGCTTGCCTTCGCGGCCCATGGATACCCGGATAGCGTCGTCGTGGCGATTGACGATTTATCCGACTCGCAACTGGAGGCTCTCTCCCGGCTGTGCAAGCCACAAACGGGAGCGGGGTCGACACGGGTGGTGGTGTTGATAACAGATATCGACGCCATCGAGCGCATCGCCCCCCTCGACGCCATCGGAACGGTGACGCCCATCTTTCTGCAAAATGAATTTTCGACCGTCATCGCTTCGATTCTGGACGCATGCAAACGCGACCGCCCGGAGTCTGCCCGTGCGACGACACCGTCAATTCCCCTGCCTCCCGAAATTGAACTGGCCGAGGCCGCCATCGAAAACGTAACACGATGCGTGGCCGACAACACGTTGCCCGGACCGATGGTTCCGGAAATGCTGACCCGGGTTCGAGACCTGCTGCGGGGACAGGTCGATTTTTCGCTGCTTGACGATCTCGCCATGGAAAACCAAACGGTCGCTGCCCGCCTCATATCGGTGGCCAACAGCGCCTACTACTGGCGCGGCCGGCAGGCCAAGACGGTGGTGGATGCGATCACCCGTCTTGGTGAGAATCGCACGCGCATGTTGATGCTCGCGCTCGCCACCCAGCAGTTTATTGCCGGGAAAGACCCCTCGTTGCGCGAACGGATTTCGAGGGAACTGCATCACGCGTTCCTGGTGGCCCTTACCGCTCAGGAAATCGTTCAACTGGACCGCAATGCCGACCCAATGGAAACCCATGCGATTGGGTTGTTTCACAACGTCGGCAAGGTGTTTTTGTTGCATACCCTTTCGCTGCAAAAAGACAATGGATCGGCGTCAACTCCATCGTTGTCTATTCTCGACGCCATCACGCCCCAGTATCTGCACCGACTGAATGGGTTCGTGATACCCGTGCTTCGGTTGCCATCCGAAGCAGCGATGCTGTTTGATCCTGCTGCGACGAGCGCGCACCTGTCGCCCTCGTGTAAAGCGGTTCTGCAGGCATTGTGGATCGTCGAAAGTGGAGCTTCCCGAACGGGACTTGTTGCGCACCGGGGATCGCTTGAACGATTCATGGGATTGAGGCCATCGGTTACCGATGACCTCGCGCAGAAGCTGGAGGGCATCTTCGATGCCGCCGACCGCTTCCAACGGATGAACTGACGTTTGACCTAGCTGCCGTACGAAAACACCAGCGCGCCATTTTCCGCATCGACGCGCACCGAGCCGCCACTGCTCAGTTTTCCAAAGAGCAACTCGTCGGTAAGCGGGCGCTTGACCTCGTCCTGTATGAGCCGAGCCAACGGGCGGGCACCGAAGGCGGGGTCGTACCCTTTTTCGGCGAGCCAGCGCCGCGCAGCCGGTGCGACCTCGATCCGAACCTGGCGCTCGACGAGCTGGACTTCAAGCTCTTTGATGAACTTGTCCACGATGCGCTCCATGATTTCCGGCGCGAGCGGCGCGAAGTCAATCTTGGCGTCAAGACGGTTGCGGAACTCGGGTGAAAACATTCGACGATAGGCTTCATCGCTGTCGCCAAACTTGTCCGTATTTTGGAAGCCCGGCATCCTGCGTGACAGATCGCGGGCGCCGACGTTGCTGGTCATGATGAGCACCACGTTTCGGAAGTCAGTCTTGCGCCCATTGTTGTCGGTCAACACGCCGTGGTCCATCACCTGCAAGAGGATATTGAACACATCCGGATGGGCCTTTTCGATTTCATCCAACAGCAACAACGTATGGGGATTCTTGTGAATCGCGTCCGTCAGCAATCCACCCTGATCAAAACCAACGTAGCCCGGAGGCGCGCCAATTAACCGTGATACGGTATGCCGTTCCATGTATTCGGACATGTCGAAGCGCTGAAAATTGATGACAAGCGATTCGGCCAGTTGCTTCGCGAGCTCGGTTTTTCCGACACCGGTCGGACCTGCGAACAGAAACGATGCCGTGGGTTTGTTGGGATTCGAAAGCCCCGCACGCCCCATCCGAATCGCCTGGACAACCTTGTCGACGGCATGATCCTGGCCGTAAATGCGGCCCTTTAACTCTGCATCGAGCGCCCGCAGGCGATCCCTATCATCCGTGGCCACGCGCTTGGCAGGAATGCGCGCAATATTCGCCACCACAAGTTCGATGTCGCGATCCCGCACAACGGGACGTTTCGAGGTTGCATCCACTCCCGATTCGGAAGCGACAGCCTGACCCTTCTTGCGCGTCTTCAGTTTGATCGCGGCGCCGGCCTCGTCGATGAGATCAATGGCCTTGTCGGGCAATTGTCGATCCATGAGGTGCCGCACCGAAAGTTCGACGGCGGCCCGCAAGGCTTTGTCGTGGTAGCGCACGCCGTGAAAATCCTCGTAATGAGATCGCAAACCCTTCAAGATCTCGTAGGCATCCTCGTGGGTCGGCTCACCCACCTCGATCATCTGGAACCGCCGTGCAAGTGCCCGGTCTTTTTCGATGTGGGTGCGGAACTCTTTGTGGGTTGTGGTGCCGATGCAACGCAAACGCCCGGATGACAGGAGCGGTTTGATGAGATTCGATGCATCCATCGCGCCACCTGATGCGGCACCTGCGCCGACAATCATGTGCAATTCATCGATGAAGACAATGGCCTTGTCGCGCTCTTCGAGCGCATGCAACACGGCCTTGAACCGTTCCTCGAAGTCACCACGGAATCGCGTGCCCGCAACCAGCGAGCCCAGATCGAGTGCCCAGATCTCGTGACCGGCCAGCGACTCGGGCGCCTCGCCAAACTCGATCCGCCGCGCCAGACCTTCGACGATGGCCGTTTTGCCAACGCCCGCGTCGCCCACGAACAAGGGATTGTTTTTGCGACGCCGCGCCAGCACAAGCAGAGCGCGCTCAACCTCGCGGTCGCGTCCAACGAGGGGATCAATTTTGCCTTCGCGCGCCCTTTCGTTGAGGTTGGTAGCGTAGACGGCCAGGGGATCAACCGGTGCTTCTTCTTGTTCGTTTGCAGGCGGAACGGCTCCACCCGTAGCACCAGGGCGCCGGGCTGGAAGCAACTTCGACACACCGTGCGCGATGTAGCTCACGATATCGAGACGGGAGATGCCTTCTTCCTTCAGGAAAAAGACGGCGTGCGATTCAGGCTCGGAAAAGTATGCGACCAGCACATTGTTTCCCGCTACCTGGCGACGACCCGCGCCGAGAACGTGGTTCACGGCCCGTTGAATCACGCGCGCGAATCCGACGGTGGGCTGGGCTGCATCCACCTTACCATCAAGGGTCTCGACCTCATCCGAAAGGAACGACTCGAGTTTTTGCCGCATCCGGGGCAACGAAGCGCCACACTGACGCAAGGTCTCGCAGGTCTTGTCGTCCGCGAGCAGCGCAAGCAGCAGGTGTTCGAGGCCAGCGTATTCGTGATTGCGATGGGTTGCGTCGTCGAGCGACATCCGAAGCGCCGCTTCAAGTTCCGGACTCAAAATAGGGGAATCGTTGCTTCCGTCATCACCGGAAGCATCATCTGAAGGCGTGTTGTTGTCTTTATCAGCCATCACCAATCCTCAACCGTCAAGACGTCTTATCGAACACTGAAGCGGCATTTCGTTTTCGCGGGCGTATCGAACCGTCTGCGTGGCCTTCGTTTCCGCCACATCGTAGGTGTAGGTTCCCGCAACCCCGATCCCCCGGGAATGCACATGCATCATGATCTCTTGTGCGCGTGCGGAGCCGTGGTGAAAGAATCGAACCAGTACGTGGACCACGAACTCCTGCGTCGTGTAATCGTCGTTGTGCAGCAATACCTCGTGGCGATCCGGTCGCTTGAGTTTTGGCTTCTCAATCGTCTTGAGGTCTTTTTCGACCACCGATTCGTGGTCTGGTTGCTTGCGCGACATGAGATGGAACCGAACCTCCACCTAGATTGTCACGGACCCACCATCCGTCAAGCTACGGAACGCGAATCAGCAGACCTGGATCAGCGACATCCGGCGGCACGGTCGAGAGTCCGGGGGCTGTGCGCACACGCAAGGACTGGGTTTTGGCGGAAACGTCGTCGGGACTCGTCGGCCGGCTTCGGGCGAGGTCTATGAACCGTTGCTGACTGCGAATGCGCAACTCGGGGGCATCCGGCGTGGGGACACGAACGTACGATCCGTCGGACTGTAAAATGTGAGCCTTCATATTGTCCTGCAGCTGAACCGCCAAAATGTCGTCGATCAAACGCTGCCGAATGCCCGCGTCTTCAATCGGAAACATGACTTCGACACGTCGGAAGAAGTTGCGCGGCATCCAGTCAGAGGATGCCAGATAAACCTCGGATTCACCGCCATTGCCGAAGTGGAAGATTCGAGCATGTTCGAGAAAACGGTCGACAATGCTGGTCACGCGAATGTTTTCGCTGATGCCTGGCAGCCCGGGTCGCAAACAACAGATGCCGCGCACGATGAGATCGATCTGGACACCCGCCGCGGAGGCCCGACACAAGGCGCGAATGGTGGTGCCATCGGCGAGCGAGTTCATCTTGGCGACGATGCGTCCCTTGTCACCAAAATGCGCTTCCCGATCGATAAGCTCAATCACCCGCTCGTGCAACCCAAGTGGCGCAACAGCGAAACGGTTCCAGCGCGGCGGCGTGGAATAGCCCGTGATGAAGTTAAAAAGCGCCCCGGCGTCGTCGGTGAACGCATCCCGCGCGGTGAACAAGGACAGATCTCCGTACAGGCGGGCTGTGGAGGGATTGTAGTTACCCGTCGACAGGTGCAAGTAACGCTGAAGCTTACGCCCTTCTTTTCGTACCACAAGAGACATCTTGCAGTGCGTCTTGTAACCGACAAGGCCGTAAACGACGTGCACGCCAGAGCTTTCCAGCACCCGGGCCCATTCGATATTCGAGCCCTCGTCAAAACGCGCCTTGAGCTCGACAACTGCCGTGACCTGCTTGCCGTTCTCGGCGGCACGGGCAAGCGCTCGCACGATCGGCGAATCGGCACTCGTGCGATACAGAGTTTGTTTGATGGCCAGTACGTGGGGATCATCCGCCGCTTCGCTGATGAAATCGACCACGTGTTCAAACGATTCGTACGGGTGATGCAGCAACAGATCGCGCTGCCGAATCACACTGAAAATGTCATCGTATTCCACCAGCTGAGGAACGAACTGAGGCGAAAAAGCCGGATCGCGGAAGGGTGCAAGCTCGTCGCGCCCGTATAGCGCGCTCAAATCAGCGAGGTTGAGCGGACCCGTCACGGCGTAGATATCGTTTGCCTCAAGACGCAATGACGTTCGCAAAAGCTCGATCGCGTGTTCGGGCGTGTCTTTTTCGATCTCAAGGCGTACGGCCTGGCCACGTTCGCGACGGCGCAATTCTTTCTGAATGGTCTTCAGAAGATCGTCGGCGTCTTCTTCGTCAATTGAGAGGTCAAAATTGCGCGTTACCCTGAACGTGCTGCACGAATCGACGCGAAAACCCGGGAAGAGATCGCCGACGTGCATTGCGATCGCATCTTCGAGCAAGATGTATTCCGCCTTGCCGGAAGCAGGATCGTTCTCGGTCAGAAGGGGAACAAGACGCGGCAAGATCGCGGGGACCTGCACGACGGCGGGCGTATTTTCCCGCCGGTTAACCCGACCCTTTTGTTGATTGAGCAAGATGATGAGGTTGAGGCTGCGGTTCTTGAGCGCAGGAAACGGATGACCCTGATCGATTGCGAGTGGCGTCAGTACGGGCCAAACCTCGTTGGTGAAGTAGCTCTTGATCGCTGCGCGTTGTTTCTCCGACAGCGCCTTTGGCCGCAGGAGTTTGACCCGAGCGGACTGCGCCAGCGCTGGTTCAATGTCCGAGCGCCAATTTGAGTGCAGCCGATCGGTCATCGCATGCACCCGGCGGGCAATCTCGTTGAGTTGTTCAAGCGGCAACATGCCATCCGAGCCCGGCTCGGTGACTTCGCTGCTCAGTTGTTGTTTGAGACCCGCGACCCGAACCATGAAAAACTCGTCGAGGTTGGAGGCTGTGATCCC
>Ga0105046_10003798_pt1 | contig 23978 bp, 18 predicted proteins | sample MAT03_FD_78385 | JGI IMG/M metagenome (GOLD analysis project Ga0105046, IMG submission 78385) | Freshwater microbial communities from Lake Fryxell liftoff mats and glacier meltwater in Antarctica - MAT-03 (megahit assembly) | ecosystem: Environmental > Aquatic > Freshwater > Ice > Liftoff...
ACAATGCCGCAGCCGCGATCCTCTGCCGCAGCCGCGTCGACCACCAAGGCGCCGCCCGCCCGACCGCGTCGCCCTGCAGGGGGCCCGACCCGCTCATCATGACTCCATCGCACCGAGAAGGTCGATCACGTCGTGGTACTCCGCGAAGCCCGCGACACTTTCGGGCAGGGCGCCCTCAATCATGTAGTAGCGAAAGTTCCAGTACATGACCGCCCAAGTGTCGTCAGGAACTTCCTTAATCTCACCGTCAAGCGTCTCGATGCCGAACTCCCAGGGGGCACCCTTGTTGCCACCGGCGGCTGGTGAAACGAGCATGTTGAGCAGCGAGCGCATGCCGTCCGACGCCAGGCCGTAGGCGGCTCCGAAATGGAAGAAAACCTCCTGCCGGCCTCGTCTCACCCCGTGAGCCGTCTCGGAGTAGATGATTTCGTTGCGCTGCGGCAGGAGCACTTCGAGGCTGTGATGTGGCGGAATCATGGGTGCGCCAGCAGCTCGGTGGGGGCCCTCGGCGTCCCAGCCGAGGACGCTTTTGGCCGAGAAGCCGTCTGCCCAGCGCCAGTGACTGTGAAAGCAGTCGTGCGCGCAGAGCGGGGCCATGGCGATCTCGCGTAGCTTGAACCTGTCGGGGTCGATCTTCGTCCAGGTCTTCGGAGAAAAGACGATGTCGCCTCGCGTCTTGAAGCGAGCATGTGTCGCCTCGAGAAACATCCGAGGAGCCATGTGAATGTTGTCGAATTCGCCCTGCCGCGCGAGCTTGCTCGTTCGAAGGCGGCGAACCTCATAGGATTCCCGGCGAACGAGCGGGACGCGTAGATGCGGTTCCTCGCGGACGATGCGACCGTGAATGGCGCGGTCCTTTTGGTCCGGCCTGGCGGCGCGCGCCATCTTGTAGGCTCGCCCCGGCAGCGCGTCGGAGGCATCAGCGAGGTAGTAGGAAAAGAGGTTCCCCCACTGCGGAGCGGGATTGAAGTTCCGAAGTGGTAGACCAATCAGCGTCGGCCCCCCTTCGGCCGGAACCAGATGGACGAGCGCGTTCTGGTCATTCGAATCGACCACGAAGAGGTTGCGAACCTCCTTGTGCATTCGTGGCACGCCATGTGACCAGCAGGGTCCTCGCTGCCAAGCTGCTCGAGAATTCGTGTCGCCTTCGGCCTTCGCACATGGCATGCCGCTTCGACCGTTTCGCAATCGATCGACGACGCGAAATGAACGTGCGGATAGATCCTTGCCGAGTCCAATGCGCCCGCGGGCTCGAAGTCGAAGATGTCGCGCCCCAAGAAGAGGCTGATGGTGACGAGGAAGCGGTCGCCGATTGCGCGAACACGTACGTCAGGATCGCCGACTGCTCCGCTGGTGTTGGCGGGGGCCCTCGCAGACATCGCCTGGTGCCGAAACAGCTTCTCGCCAAGCTTGGGGTCTCGCTCCACGGAGCCCAGCACGAGCTTGCGCATCGCGGCGTCCGTCTCCGTCCATTCAGCCATCTCTGCGTCGGTCAGCGGTGCTTCATCGAGAGAGATGACGTCGCCGCTGCTCGTGCGATGGTAGACGAAGGACCTCACGAGGCCCACGTTCAGCGGATTGAATAGCGGGAATCAGGTCAAAGCCAGACGAGCTTGGCAGTGCAACCGGCTTTCGGACCCACCACTGGCAGTAGATAAACTTGTCGTTCAGAGGGAGGACGAACGTCTTTCCGTTCGACGTGACCCGGATCTCGGAGGCCAGTCGCTTGGGGTCGAGCAGCGACCCCCAGCTAATGCTCTCGAAGGCAACGTGGGCGGCGAGGTTCATCTCCCTCACCCTCGCTGCGCCCAGGCCCACCCGGTCCGGATAGGGACCGCTGTCGAAGGCCCAAATTCGAGGCAGCTTGCTGTGGTCGGCGGTGCCGTTGTCGGTGCGCTTGTAGGCCTCCCTCGTGGCGGTCACGCTGTCGGGCACGATGCGTTTGGGAACGCGCGGCGGAACGTACTCGAGATAGGGGCGCAGCTCGTCGGCGGAAGCCTCGAAGAAGGCCCGCTCGCGATTCTTATGGTTCTTCTGCGTCGCGAGGACGTATCCGACGCAAGCGAGGGGCAGCGAGTCCATCAGGTAGTGCATCACTGATCCGGCAGACACGGCTCAGACCTCCGTCATTGCGGCGGGCTCGCCGTTGCACAGTAGCTCTACCAATGTAAATCGCTCACCCTTGCGCCCCTCGACCGTCACCTTGCCTTCGGGGTCGACGTCTCTCTCGAATGGTTCTCCATCCGGTCCGACGATCTTCATCGTGTACTTGCGGCCCTCCGTCATCGCAGTTGCGTCGACGACGTGGAATGTGAGCGTTCCTTTCTCCTCCGAGATTCCGGCGCGCGCTCCGGGTGGCGCGCCTGGACCGCAATTGAGCTTGACCTCCGCGCCGTCGAGGTGAGCGTCGGCGTCGAGCTTGAGCTGGGCGCCCTTCGACGCGGCCATGACCTCCCCGCCTGCCAGTCCGGCATTGCCCGCGAGCGAGAGCGACGCACCCCCGCCGACGAGGGCTATCTGGTCGGCCTTTACCGTAAAGCTCGGCGCTTCTACGTGGACGCCCGTCCTGTCGACGAGGACGGTCGACCCGCCGACATTCAGGCGGATGGAGTGGCCCGACGTGAGCTCGAACGCCCAGCGCGCGCCGAGCTGCATGTTGGTCGTTGCGCGAACGGAGGCTCCACCGCCCAGGTCGCCGGCGCCGACGACGACATCCAGGTGCTTGCCGATGACGACCGACGCCGACTTTCCGATCGTCTCGGTGGCCTCGCCTGCAATCGCCTGCCGCCGATCACCCCCGGTCTCGACCTGGTCATTGCCAGCGATGAAGGCGGTGCGTCCAGCGCCTATTCGTTGGACGGACGCTCCGGTGATGGCAGTAGCGTCGTCGCCACGCACCTCCGTTGTTCTCTGCGCCATCCTCTCCGTCGAGAGGCCGCCAATGAGAATCGAATGCTCACCGAGCACGTTGACTTGCATGGAGCGCTGCGATCGAATCGAGAGGCTCTCGTTGTCGCGTGCGTCATCGATAACTATTTCGCTGAACCCGATTCCGCCCGGGCTCACGCGGCTCCGAATCCCCAGCTTCGTCTTCTCCTCGGGATACCGAAACGGCGGCGGGCTAGCGCCATTGTGAACGCACCCTGCGACGATGGGCCGATCCACGTCACCCGCCATGAAAGCCACGACAACCTCCATTCCCACGCGTGGCAGGAACTGCGCACCGAAGCCCGCGCCGCCCCATGGCTGCATGACGCGTAGCCAGGCGCTGGCTTTGTCATCGTAAGGGCTCTCGAGGTCCCAGAGGAAGTGAACCTTCACGCGCCCGTGCTCGTCGGTGTGGATCTCTTGCCCTTCAGGACCGACGACGATGGCCGCATCGAAACCGTCGACGCGCGGCTTGCTGCGGCGGCTCGGGCGCAGGGTCGTGGTGGCGGGCGCAGCGGTCAGCTCGTTGCGGTAGGGCGTCATCGACTCGCGTCCCGCCGAGTCAGCCGACGCAAAGTCGCGCGGCGCCTCGCCGAAGTGCTCGGTGGCGACGATGACGAGGTCTTCCGGCTCGGTGTCGTGGCCTTCGAGGCGCACGACGCGTCCCGGCATGAGGTACGGGTTCAGTGAGCCGCCGCGCGTCTCGACAGCGTCGGCGCGTGCTTCGTCTTGCAGACGTCGCGCAGTCGGGACCGTGGGCGGACGATCTTCGAGCGTGCCGTCGGACTCGTAGACCAGATGAGCTCGACGGGCGAAGACGCGCCTTCCAAGATCTTGCGACTCGGGCGGCGGCTCACCGGTACGCAGCCGCCGATCTTCCTGATCGCCAAGCTCCGCGATGGGCCTTTGCGGATCCCGTCCTCGCACGAGGAACGCACGGGGTCGGGCGCGCTCGGCGCGCGCGAGATCGAACGCCGTTGTCTCGTCACCGGCCACCACCTCGCCGGGTGCAAAATCGCGGTGAACGAGGTGTGCCACCGGCTCGGCGCGCGGGTAGTACTGCGCCGTGTCGCAGAGGACGAGCACCTCGGTCTGACCGACGTTGGTTGCGTCCGGGTCGCCTGCAGCCTCCTCCGCGGGGTGGTCGAAGAAGTAGAAGATGCCTTCTTCGAAGAGGATGCGCTCGACGAATGCGAGATCGCTCTCGTCGTACTGAATGCGATGCGTGTGGATGGGCACCTCGTCGAGAATCCGCAGGCGGTGTGGCACGCCGTGCTCGCGCAGGATCTGCTGCGCCACGGCGACAGAGGTCAGGTCGTGGAAGATGCGGCGGTGACGCGTGTGCCGGAGCCCCGCGAAGAGCGGCTCGACAAAGAGTCGGTATCGCGCGGCGCCGACCACATCGCGACCGCGGCGTTCCGACGAGGAGATGACGCCGTGGAACGTCCGACCGGGACCGGTCGTACGCGACGAGATGAGCCGCGCTCGCGCCCCGATCTCGATGGCTTCGCCGCCGAGGAGTGCGGCATCGATGTCGATCTCGGCGAGGTAGGGCGTGGAGATGCGCTCGACGACGCGGAAGCGACGTACCGAGGTCGGACCGAAGACGCCTTGGATGTGGAGATCGAAGGGTGACGGCGACAGGGCGCGTGGTGTGGTGAGGGTGGTGAGCGTGGCCATCAGAGCGCCGCGACCTCGCACGCATCGCCGGCGTCTACGCCGAATTGCAAGACTGCGCAGCGCACGCCGGCGTTGCCGCCGGGCCCGACGTTGCTCGGAAAGTTGCCGTTGAACGCGTCGTCGGGACCGTCGCCGCCGGGTCCCGGCGTGCCCGCAGCGCCGAACTCGAACGTGACGTCGTCGCCGAGACTCGGCGCGGTGGGTGACTCGAGGTAGGCGATGGCGATCGAGTGCCCGCCTGAGCCGCCACCTCCCGAGCCACCCCATCCGCCGCGACCACCTTGGCCGCCGAAGCATGCGCCTGTCCCGCCCTGGATTGCGCCCCCGGCGCCCGCGCCGCCCTGCTGTCCGGGGCTGCCGGCGCCGCCGTCACCCCCGTCGCCCACGGTGAGGCTCGTCGAGGAGATCGACAGCGTCGATCGGACGACCGCGATTCCGATGCTCGCGCCGCCAGCGCTGCCGCCACTGCCGGGTGCGCCGCCACACCCGCCGGAGCCGCCGCCGCCTCCGGAAGGGCCGGCGTTGGGAAGGCATTGGTCCTGACCGCGCGCACCGCCACCACCGCCGCCACCCTGGCCCGGCGTGCCGACGCTGGCCGAGGCGCTGCCGGCATGCCCGCGAAGCCGGACGCGCCCCGGCTGCCCAGTGATGTCGAGGCGGCTGACGCCGGGGCACCAGCGGTGCCAGGGGAACCTTGGAGGCCGCTGGTGCAGTCGCCCCCGAGCGGCTCGCCTGCCCCGCCGTTGCTGGCGACGGGAGTCGTGTCTGGACTGCTCGAGCCGTCGGCGCCGCCACTGGATCCGCCGCCGTTCAACGTGCCGTTGCCGCCGTTTCCCCCGACGGAGTTGTTTCCGCCGCAAGTCCGTTCAAGCGCAGAATCGAGCCGAATTGCCCAGCTCATCGCCGCCGTCCCTCCCCCAGTCCTACCCTGAGCCCGCCCCGACCTTCGATTCTTTGCTCGAAGAGCGGCTGGCACTCTACACGGCCCTGCTCACGGCGGGCGAGCGCGACGCGCTGCGTGCGCTCGTGCTGGATGCCGGAGCGGCGCACCCCAGCGTGAGCGCCTGGGCCGACGTGCTCCGCGAGCGCGCGCCCCAGGCCGCGACCGGCGAAGAGGCGAAGCCCGGAGCCGAAGCGCTCGCCGCGTTGGAGGGCCGCGGGCGCGGCGCGCGCGGTGGAGTGCGTCGAGCGATGCCGACACCAACCTCGTAGCGATCCCACGGCGGCTGACGCGCGAGCAGACCGCGCTGGCTGCGGGCTCACGGATCGTCGAGCGGTTGGTCCCCTCCACGGCGCGCAGAACGTCCGCGCTCACTCGGGAGGAGCTGCGGTCCATCGCGAACGAGTCCCTGCTCCGCGCAGCGCAGCTCTTCGACGCATCGCGAGGCGTGCCCTTCGATGGATACGCCTTTCGCTTCGTCCGTCTCGATCTCCAGCGCGCCATCGGGGAGGAAGGCGCTCGTCGTCGCAGTGAGATCGCGCTCCTCAGCGCCGGTTGCGACGCATTGGATCGTTTCGGGCTACCGGACCCGTTCGCCTCCGGGACGGAGCACGCCCGCCTCTTCGCCGATGCCCTGGAGGGCATGTTCGCCGAGGTGATCGCCAGGTACTTGGGAGCCGCCTCGCGCGGCCTCGACGAGAGCGAGCTGGGCGCAACGCTCGACCGCGCGGCGCGGTTTCGGAAGGAGGTCCGAGACCTGGGCGCGCGGGGAGAGGTGCTGCAGCTGCGCTACCTGGAGGAGCTGGGCTGGGATGAGGTGGCGTTCCGACTTGGCGTGAGCCTCGCGACGGCACGCCGCGACCACGACGAGAGCCTACGGATCGTCATGGCGCGTCTGGCGGCGTGAGGCGGCGTGAGGCGGCGCCGGGGTGGGACGGGAGAGTGGGCGTCGACCGCGGCCGTCGTCCGCGACCACGATCTCGCCAGCCTCGCCGGCGCACGTCTCAGCAGGCCGCGCTAGCGCGGCGGCTGGTGTAACGTCCGATCCTGCATGGATGTCGTCTCGCCGCTTCTTCCCGCCACGACGTTGGCCTGGCAGCCACGTGCCGGGCAATGGGCACTGACGGTCGTCTGCAAGGCGACCTTCCTCCTCGAGCCGGGAGAGTCACGGCTCGCGCCGGATCAAGATCCGCTCGCTTCGGGTGATCAGTACTGGGACGACGACGCCACGCGCAGCCTCTTCTGCGCATCGGAGCTCGTGCCGGTGAAGCGCCGTGCCGACGTGCTCCTCGTCGGTCACGCATTCGCACCAGGCGGACAGCGGGTTCGCTCGCTGGTGGCGCGAATGATGGTGGACAAGCTCGACAAGTCGGTCGGGATCTTCGCCGACCGGGCCCGCGGCGCCGATGGCTCCGTCTACGAGGGGCGGGGCTTCACGCGAATGCCCCTGGTGTACGAACGCGCCGCCGGCGGGCCGACCACGTGGAATCCGGTCGGTGTTCGCCCCGACATGCGCGACACCTATGGCAACACCGCATTGCCCAACCTCGTCGTGCCCGGAACGTCTCCGACCGAGTTCGGCGAGCCCATCGGCTTCGGTCCCATCTCGCCCTCGTGGACGCCGCGCAGCGAGCTCTGGGTCTTCGAGGGGTGGAGCGGCAACTGGACCCAGGAATCCCTTCCCGATTCCTTCGACCTCGGGTTCTTCAACGTGGCCCCGAAGGATCAGCAGATCGAGACGCTGCGCGACGACTGCATGATTCACCTGGAAAATCTGCATCCCGAGCATGCGATGTTGACCACCTCGCTGCCGGGCATCCGGCCCCAGGTGACGGTGGAGGGCGCAGACCGGCGCGCCCGAGCCGTCCCGATTCGTGCCGACGCGCTGTTCATCGACGCCGATCGCGGCGTCGCGACGATGGTGTGGCGAGGTCACGTCCCTGTCGAGCATCCGCAAGATCCGCGGCGGGTGCAGGTAGGCATCGAGGACCGCGTCGTCGATCCGCGTACCGCCATGTCCACTGCGTCCGCTGCGTGGAGCCCCGCCAAGGGCGCGCCCCGCGCGAACGTACCGGAAGGCAATCGAATGCCGACCCGGGAGCTGTCACCGACGCCCGCGTTGGCCGCCGCGCCGCTCGAAGCCTTCGAGGACAGGACGCGCAGCGGAGCGATGCCCTTCACCGCTCCGAAGACGGAGCGGCCGGTGAGCTCACCGCCCACGGCCCCGCCGCCTGCGGCCGGCGCGCTTCCATTCGCCAGCAAGAACCCGCAGGCGCGTAACCCGCGGACGTTGATCGCGGCAGAGCTGCCGCCCGGCCTCCTCGCCAGCGCCACGCCATTCGCGTCGTCATCGGGCGCTGCCATTCCTGCGCCGCCGCCGACGACGACCGGCCCCCTCGCTAGCGCCACGCCATTCGCCTCGTCATCGGGCGCTGCCGCTTCCGCGCCGCCGCCACCGATCTTCACCGCGCCACCGATGCAGGCGCCACCGATGCAGGCGCCGATGCCATCGCCCACACCACAGCCCGTCGCGGTCGTCCCGATGTCGGCGCTCGCTCCGGCGCCTCCCCTGGTCGTCGCGATTACCGGCCCGGCGCCCGCACGACCTCCAATGGTGCAGCACGCGTCGAGCGCCGCGCTGGGCGGCATCGCCGCCGCGTCGAACGCGGCCGCCGATCCGGCGGCCCGGGGCGGAACGGCGATGGCTGCGGTGCCGGCGTTTCACGGCGACGTCCTCCACCTGCTCTGGTTCGAGCCCGAAGCGGTCCCGCGCGTGCGACGCCGACCCGAGTGGAAGAAACTGCTCGACGCGATGGAGAACGCGGTGTCCGACCCCGAGGTCGATCAGCCAGGCCTGACCGACGAACCCGGCGAGATGGAAGACCGGCGCGAGATCTTCGAAGTGCTCGCGCATGGCACACCATCTGGTGAAGACGGCGTCCAGAACGCGCTGTCGTCCGCGGTGCGCAGCGACGGGCGCTTCGCTCCACAGCTCCTGCTGTTATCCGGCGAGATCCGCTTCGACTTCGACGAGTTGGAGACGCTCAAGGCATACGTGAGCGCTGCGACTCCGCTCGCTGGCGACGATCAGGATCTGAAGTCTGCCATAGAGCAAGCCACCAAGCTCATCGCGACGCCTGACCTCGTCATCTCGGCCGAGATCGTCGAGGGCATGACCAAGCGGATCCGCGATGCCTTCGTCAAGTCGACGCGCGTCGTCGGGCCGACGTACCTCGAAGATCAGACCGAGCGCGCCCTCATCGAGCGCCGTGCTTATCAACGCCGCGACGTTTTTGGAGAGAAGCACTTGCGCTCGCTTTTTTTCCATCACGGCAGCACGACTGGCGTGCCGACCTACTTGCCGGCGGGCCTCGCAAAGAAGCTGCCGCTGTTCCGCAAGCTCCGCGTCAAGATGCTGGTCGAGACGCATTTTCAGGCCGACCAGTACGAGTCGCACGCTGCCGCATTGAAGGCCGCGGCGGTCGCTCGGACGGTCCGCTCCGGCTAGCCGTCGGTGCTGGGGTCGCGACGGCTGGCGATCCTCGTCGGGTTTCGCGATAGCATGGAGATCCTGCCTGGAAGAAGTCGCAGCGCGAGAGGTGCTCGTTCTGGCCCGAGGGACCGCGAGCTGACAACGAGCTGGTGATCGGGAGCTGAGGACCACATGCTGAGGATCAAGCACGAGCAGCTGGAGCACTTCGCGGATCTCGCGCGCGGCCGCTTCGTGGCGATCATGAGCACGTACCTGCGGGAGGAGTTCCCCGATCGCGTCGCATCGATGAACGACGGCGCGCTGACGGGCTGGGTGCGAAGCGGGCTCGCCCTCTGCGAGAGCGTGGGCGTGACCTCTGAGCCCGAAGCGGCCCAGCTGTTGATGCTGCTGCTCATCCTCGGTCCGGCTCTGGAGGAGCGCTTCGACTGGGCCCGGCCGATTTTTCGCCGGCGCGACCTCTCGGCCGAGGGCAAGGTGCGGGCGATCATCGTCGCCGCTCGCGCGGCGGGGCTGCCGATCGACGAGGTCGTTCGTTACCCGCAGTACTCGGCTCTCAACGGAGAGTTACCCGCGCCCTCCGAGCTCTCCGAAACCTGATCCCGACTTCCTCGTCGTCCACTGGAGCAAGATTCATGGCCACCACTCCGCCGACCCAAACGGGCAACCAGGTGAACTCAGGCGTGGCGAAGTGCCCATACCTGCAGCGGAAGCCGTGCGACGTCGACAAGCTGATGATCCACGTGACGGCGTTCGACGACAACTTCACCGGCGAGGCGAAGCCCGGGGGTGCGGCGCCCGGCGTGCGCAAGAAGCTCACGCTCAAGGTCGAGACGACGGTGAACCATCGCCGCTACAAGAAGGCGCCGACGGACCCGAAGGGCGCGAAGCTCCACTCCGTTCTGCTTCCGCGCAGCGCTGCGCGACGCGCGGGCGATGCCGTGACGAACCTCAGTCACAATCAGCTGGGGGCGGACCACCCGGCGAGGCTGCTGCAGAGCTACGATCTCTTGATCGACGCCATCGCGGACTTCCCCAAGATCGACAAGCCGGGTCCGGGTGCCCCCGAGTGGAAGAAGTCGTTCCTGAGCTCCCTCAAGCCTGACCCGATGGATCTGGTCGAGATCGTGGAGGTCCGGGCCCAGTTCGTGGACACGCAGACCTGCACCGATCAGGTCCACTCATTTCTGAAGATCCACGCCCACGACGCGCCGGACTTTCCGCAGGACGTCACCCTCACGATCCCGGGCGCGAACAACCTCAAGAAGCAGGGAATCAAGCTCAGCGCACCGTCGCTCCCGTTCCACGATCTGCCGACCAGCGGCTTCGTCCTATTCGAGCTGATCAAGTCGCTCCTCCACTGCACGCAGCCCAAGAGGGTCGAGTTCACCGCAATGGGCTGCGGGAAGCGCAAGCCCGGCGACCCCAAGGAGAAGACACCGAATTTCGACATGCTCGGGCTGCTACGCATCTACCGACGCGACAAGTGGACGATCGGCGTGAAGATCCCGCCGCTCGGCAACTACAAGGACACTCGCGAGGCGAGCAAGCGAGGGGACCTCTTCGGCGCTTCGACGGGTGATCGCGAGCGAAAGACGGAGGGCGGCGTCGCAGGCGGGCTGATCCAGCGAAATACGACCGACAAGGTCGAGGGCGGCAACGCGTCGAGAAGCGACGAGCGCTGGCTCGCCAACAGAGGCTGGTCCGAGGAGACCGGAAACCTCGGCTCCAACAACTACCGCGCGAACCGGTACAGCGGATCTGACGGCCGGCTGCTCGACGACTCGGGGACGACGGTCCTGTCGAACATGAATATGCGGCTGAGCCGCGCGAGCGGCTTCGCCTTCGTGGTCGCTCACAACGATCGCGAGCTCAACGTCGGGGAGTTCGTCGAGAAGTTCAAGAAGTGGCTCGAGACCTTCGCGAAAATCGTCACGGATTTCCAGAAGCTCTTCAAGATGATCCCGAAGGTCGGCTGGACCTTCGACTTCACCATTGCGGTCTTCGAGGGCTGGGTCGGTCTGGAGTGGGCCCCTGCGTACGTCGACGACGGTAAGCCCATCTACGATGGCCGCTACTGCGCAGTCGAGTACCAGTGGAAGGGGCGCATCGAGCTCACCGTCATCGACCTCAAGGTCGCGGTCGGGTTCGGGATCCAGGTCGAGCTGGCCGGGGGGCTCGGTGAGTTGGTCTGCAAGGTCGAAGGCTCGCTCAGCTTCAAGGCGAAGGTGGCCCACGACATCAACATGGACCTCTTCAAGCCCAAGGAACGCTTCGACGTCGAGTGCAGCGGCGGGCCGGAGCTGACCGCCAAGGCGAACGTGACCGTCCTCGGTTACACCCTCATCGGCGGTCAGCTGAGCGTCGGTGGTGGCCTCGAGCTCAAGGGCTGCGTCGAGATCGAGTGGTCGACGAAGACCTTCGGCCTCAAGGGGGAGCTCAAGCGCAAACCGATCCTCCTCACCGGTTCCATCCAGTACCCGACCTGGTGGGGTGGGACGCGGACCCGCAAGATCGACCCGCCGATCGAGATCATCGGCGAGGGACTGATCACCACGTTCTCATGAGCGCCCCGACCCAGATTCAGTCTGATCTCGATGTGAAGGGCTGCCGAGCGCAGCTGTACCTGAACGACATTCCCGTGATGCTGCTCGACCCGCGGGGCATGGGCGGTCAACGGGTGGCGTCGGAGCAGCTCATCGTGCCCGGGAAGAATCGGCTCGAGCTGCTGGTAGAGCCCGGCCTCACACCGTCGACCGCGCGAACCGGTGCGAGGCACCTCGAGAAGCCCACGGAAGGGGACAACCCGTTTGCTTCGGCGAAGACCGTGCGCTTCACCATCGACATGCTCCCTGGGGAGAAGGACTCGTTGCCCTCGATCGAGGCCCCGGCGGTGGTCGCCGAGGCGAAATGGGAGTGGCCGCCCCGCGTGCCGGACGAGAGCGGCAAGGCGGTCATTCGCTTTCCGCAGTCGGTGATCACCGAGATCGACCTCGGACCTGGACGGGGCCGATGGCGCTGGCAGGATGCGCCGCCGCTGGTCCTCGACGATGCGCTCCGAGAGGAGGTGAACCGCTTCCTCGACGAGTTCGATGCGGCCTTCCGCACCTCGCGCGTCGACGTCCTCTGGGAGCTGTCGCGGCAGCAGGGCGAGGACATGCAGCGGTGCTACTCCGGGCTCACCGAAGACTTCCTGCGGGCCGACCTTGCGCGAGTGGTGGCCTTCTACGGGCGCTCGGCCGAACCGGCCTTCCCGCGGGTGCCGGATCGCGCGGACTTCCACCTCGCCGCGGGCGATCGATTGCTGAACGTGGTCGATACCGACTGGGTCCCGAGCTACCGCCTGCGCGATCCGGACGACGGGAGCGAGGTGGGCGTGCCAATGTTCCTCGCGAGGGTCGACGGCAATCTGCGCATCGTTCGGTGATTACCCAGTTGAGGCAGCCAGAAGTGAGCTCGCACCCCGAGAGCCTGCGCTGGGCCGAAGCGCGAGGAGGGCGCGCTCGTGTCAGGCGTCCATCGAGCTGGCGGGCTCGACCGAAGAGGACGCGAGCCGCAGGACGTGGCCCGCCTCCGTCTCCATGCTCATCGACGACAGCCCTTCGAGCAGCTCGCTTTGCTGCCGCGGCGTCGCGACCGAGAAGAACTCGGGGAAGACGCGCGGATCGTAGAATCGGAAGAACATCCGCTCGTCGGTGGTCTCGTCCTTCACCATGAGAAAGCGGCGAAAGTGGCGCCGCACATCCTTGGAGCCCATCGCACTTTGGGCGAACACCCCCCAGGCGCGACCCCACCCCTCGGTGACGAGACGCTCGAGGAGCTTGCTGTCGGGAGCGAAGCGCACGAGGTAGGGCGCGACCTCGTCGAGGATGGCACCCTCCGCTCCTTCATAGAGCGAGGCGTGCTCGTCGATCCCTTCGGCGAGGAGCACCCGGACGCGCGGGTCGCGCGCGGCGTCGAGCACACCGTAGAGCGACCACGTCTCGCGCGAAGGGGCGAGGGCGGCGACGACCTCGCTCACCAGGCGTGCGCGCTCCGCGCCGAAGGGCGCGTCGGTCGCCTCGGGCGCCGGCGTCCGCCGCTCGACGTGGAGGGCGAGGGTCGTCGCGCCGGCAACCACGAACCCGCCGCTCTGGATCTCGCCGAATTGCGCCGGCTTGCCGTCGATGGCGATCGCGGCGTCGGCGGAGAGCGCCTTGGCGTGGAAGCGCAATCCGTCGAAGTAGATCTCGAGGTGCGCGCCGCGCAGCGCGGGGTCGGCGATCCGCACGTCGGAGCGCTCGTCACGCCCCACCCGCCGGGTCTGCCCGGCCTGAAAGACGATCGTCCGGAAGCGACCGGCCGGCGAGTAGAGGACGCGTGCAATGCCGCGCCGCCAGGGGAGATGGTCGGGCGCCTTCCGCTCGATGGAAGCGTCGCGCACGCCTTCGGGCACCGACGCGCTCATCCGGCCCCGTCGGCGAAGTATTGCTCTTTCGTGACGACCTTACCCGACGAGATGGCCTCGTTGAAATGGGCGTTGGTCTGTTTGATCTCGACCTCGGCCTGGCCGTAGCGGCGCGCGAAGACCTTGTTCGAGGCCTTGTCGAAGCGGAACTTGATCTCCTCGAACGGGTAGTCGAGAAAGACGTCGCCCTTCTGAAACAACTCCAGGGTGCTCATGCTCAGATCACTCCCACGGCCTTCCGCACGGAGTCGTAATAAGCCCGGCTCTCGGCGGCGATCTCGGCCTTCTTGGGGTCGGCTGCGCCCAGCACGCGATACGCTTCGTAGAGGGTGTGGCCCTTCCCGCCCTCGGGCATGCCGGGCTTCGCGGCGAGGGCGTCATAGGTCTCGGGGCCGAGGATGCGACGCGCATCTTCCGGCTTCTCTTTGGCGAAGATCATGTGCGGCGAGTTGATCTGCACCTCGCAGATCATCCCTGTCGACGCGGGCACCGCGATGTTCATGCCCGAGTAGCCGCAGGCGTCGGTCGCGGCTTGCACGATCTTCACGGCCCTGTCGGGGATGCCCGGGGCCGCCTCGCGCAAGAGGGCGAGCGCCTCTGCCTCCTTGCCATGAGCGACGATGATCGTGTTGCGCACGATGTCTTTGAGCTTGCGGACGTCTTCGGGCTCGACGGTCTCGGACCCGCGGTCTTCGGCGTAGTCGGCGGCTTTCTCGAGAATGCGCTTCGTTCCTTTGAGGGGCGCCTTGGCGACCTTGCCGTCGACCTGCGCGGCGACTCTGTCGGACAGCGCGTCGATTTCCGGCTTGGTGATCGTGCCCTTCTGGTAGACCTCCGCGATCGCCTGCTCCACCGGCGTGGGCTCGGCGGGCGCTGCGGTCACCGCATCGGGAGGCGCGGTGTTGGGCGGAGGCGGCTTTTCCTGCTCCGCCCGAGCCTTCGCTTCGGCTTCGGCCTTGGCCTTGGCCTTCTCGCACTCCTCGCAGAACGGCTTGCCCGAAGCGGCCGCTGCGCTGAGCGTCGAGCCCTGCCCAGAGTCGCCGATGAGGACCGTCGGGCAGCCCGCCACGAGCTTTCCACCGTGAGCGGTCGGATCACCCAGCCGGGCCGCCGGCTTGTTGTTGACCAGCACGGTGGGGGAGCCCATCGCGATGGAGTCGGTCGCCGGAACGCATATCAGCGTATCTCCGACGCGGCCCTGGGGCATGTATCCGACGATGACGTCGGGGCTGCCCGCCACCTCGGGGCCCCCCACGTGGGGAACCGGGCCCGGGTTCACCATCGGGCACACGTGCATGTCGCCGATTCTTGCAGCAGGCGGCATGGCTCTAATCCTTGATGTCTTCGGAGTTGTCCTTGGGGAACGCCTCTTCGGCGTCCTTCGGCTCGATGGGGCTCGCGCCCGAGCCGCTCCCCGCACTGCCGCCACTGTTGATTTTCACCAGCGTGCCGACGATGTCGATGCCGCCGGCGTGGATGCGGAGGTGGCCGCCCGGCCCCTTGATCGTGAGGCTCGATCCGGCCTCGATGACCACGTTCTTGCCAGCCTTGAGGTGGATCTCTTTGCCGGCCTCGAGCGCGTGCTTGTTGCCAATCTTCTCGTCCTGGTCGGAGCCGACGGTGAGCGAGGTCGACTTGTCTATCTTCTGCATGCGCCCGCCCTGCACGTGCAGGTGTTCGTCTTCGACGATCCATTCCATCTTCGTCTTCTTGACGATGAGGTGCTGATTCTCGAGGACGGTGCGCCAGTGGTTCTTCTCGATGCGGTGCACCGTGTTGCGCTGCACGAGGTGATGCTCGTCCTTCTGGGCGCGGATGTAGATGAGCTCCTTGTCGGCCTTGTCCTCGAGCTGGATCTCGTTGTAGCCACCGGTGGTGGGGGAGGAGTTCGTCTTCCAGCCGCTGATGGACTTTCGCTCAGGCAATTTGTAAGGAACTGGATTCAATGCATTGAATACCCGCCCCATCACGATCGGATCGTCGACATCGCCGTCGAGGAAGCTGACCAACACCTCTTGCCCGACGCGGGGGATGTTGATCATGCCGTAGCCGGTGCCCGACCATCCCTGGTTGACCCGCATCCACACCGAGCTCTCGTCGTTCGCCTTGGGGTCGCGGTCCCACGGGAACTTCACGCGCACGCGGCCGAACTCGTCGACGTGGATCTCTTGCCCGGCGGGGCCAACCACCGTCGCCGATTGCGTGCCGAACACCTTGGGCTTGTCGGTCGCCGGAGCGGGGCGGAACTTCTCCGCGATGAAGACGCCGGCAAGCGTCACGGCAAGCTCGCCCTGGTGCGAGCCGTCGAGGACCACGTCGTGGACCATGAGCTGCTCGGCGATGGCCTCGTGAGGGTGCCCTTCGATCGCGAAGTGCGTGCCCGGGGAGAGCCAGAGGACGTTCGTGTTCAGGTTCACCGTGCGCCGCCCAGTACGCACGCCGTCGAGCCCGATCTGCGCCATCTTCTTTCCGTAGGTGGGGCTGTGGCGATAGACGCCCTTGTCGTCGGCAGTCGGGGTGTCGCCGCCTTTGCCCGCGATGTGGAAGCCGCCGGTGCGGTAGAGGTAGTGCTCGTTGTTGCTCTCTGAGCCAGGTGCCTTTTGGGCGTCGCCCGTCAGCTTCTGGGCCGGGGCGCGCATGTCGTAATCGACGAGGAGACGTGCGCCCGGGCGGACGTCGTGGTGCAGGTGCACCTTGCTTACGTACTCGCGATCATCGGCGGCGTTCGGCTCATGCTCGAAGCGGACAGAGCCGTAATTGCGGAGCGGAGCGTTGGTCGGCTGGTCGATGAGGACCAACTCCGTATCGCCGCCGGCATCGTCGAGCAGGAACGATATGCCCGCCTCCTCCAGGAGACGCTGGAAGAAGTGGAGATCGGTCTCGGCGTACTGGCTCTTGTATTCGAGCTTGGGGTAGCTGCCGCGGTCGATACGCCAGCTCGGCTTGATGCCCCAATCGGCGAGGACCTTGTCGATGATGTCGGGGATCGACAGGCGCTGAAAGATGCGCGAGTTGACGCGCTGGCCGAGGAGCCACAGCCGGGGAACGAGTCGAATGAGATAAGTCGACTGGGGGCGGGCCGCATCACGCCCTGGCAACATGCCCTGCACCTGCTCCATGTACTGGCAGACGCCCGACCAGGAGCGCTTGCCGTCGACATCGCGCTGGCTGGCCTTTTCGATGCGGAAGACAGCGGGCTGCCCCACCACCGAATCGAGATCGACGCTGTGATCGTCGGCGATGACGAGGAGCTCGACGGCGAAGAGAGAGGAGAAACCCTCCTTCACGGTGAAGCGTCGAATGTCGAACGAAGATCCAATCGCAGTCGTCAGGTGCAGCGTCGGCATCGATGCCTCCAAGAGCAGTTGCGGCGCGTGGGAGCCCCGATAAGGCTTCCCTAGATCTCCCATCCTACGCGGGTTGAGGGCGACTTCGCCCCTCGAAGATCGGCCGACCGCGCCATTGTCGCGGCTTTCCGGGCAGCCCATTGCCCACTAATGTGGGCCGAAGACCCACAGAGGAGTGCGGTCGCCTGACGCCCGCTGAAGCTCGAGGCTACGGCGTCACTCGATCAGGCGTCGCAGATCGAGCTCAGTGAGGTCGCGGAGCCCTTCGGCGAGTCCCGTGGCGTCGAGCTCGACGGCGAGCGCAGCGATATCGGCGGCGTGGGTCGGGAGCGCCGGACCCTTGTCGCGATCGAGGGCCAGCATGCGGCCGAGCTCTGACTTCCGGAGAGACGACCACGATCGCTCGAGGACCTCGCTCGCCTGGGCCGCGCGGTCGCCGAACGCTCCTCCCACCGCCACCGCGATTCCGATTCCCTCGCGCGCGGTCGGTCGCACGCCCACGCCCGCGCCGGTGGAGACGGCGAGCAGGTCGCCAAGCTCGGACCGCTCGCCGCCACCGGCCGGCTTCGAGCCGAGCGCCGAGTCGAGCGGACCGGGCGAAAGCGCGATGAGCGGCGCATCGCCGAAGCGACGCAGCAGCGGGCCAAGCGACTCCGATCGCTCGATGCTGGTGACGTCTCGCAGCTCGCCGCGCGCGCGTGCCGACAGGAGCGCCGACGCGCCTCGCCGCGCCGTGGCGCCGCGCTCGAAGATCACGAGATCGCGACCGAGCAGGGTCATGACGTGACGCTCCGGACCAATGCCTCCGCCGAGGCGGACGAGATCGTCGCGGTCGGCGATCCGCTCGACGTTTGAGCTCAAACGTTCTCGGAAACGCCGCTCGATGAGGGCGGGGTCGGCCCCATGCCGGAACACCTGGATCGAGCTTTCGCCGCGGCCCAGATCGTACGTGGCGAACCACGCCTCGGTGACCTGACGCAGGTCGACGCCGGTGGTCGCGAGGAAGGCGTCCAGACGCGCTTCCGGAGCAAAGGCGGCGATTGCCGGGATGAGCCACGGGATCTGCGCAATGGTGCGGGGCCGCGCGCGCAGCGCCCACACCAGGCCCGGCTCGGGCAGCAGCTCTGCCAGGTTGCTCGTCGCGAGCGGAGGAACCGGAGCTGGCTTCGGCGGGAGCGGCGGGGGAGCGGCGCAGCCCCCCGACACTGCCGCCGAGCCGGACGCCAACCCAATCGCCAACGCACGCGCCGAGGCGCGGACGAAGGCACGGCGCGATGAGCGCTCGCGCGTCATGACTCAGTCGCGCGATCCGGAGCTGTCGGCAACGATGAGCAGCCAGGCGAAGCGGCGGTTCTTCGAGCCCACGCGCACCAGGTGCTTTCCGCCGACGATGAGCCGCATGCGCGCGTCGCCCGTCGCGAGCTGCTTGCCATCGAGGTGGACGCCGCCCTGCTCGATGAGGCGCATCGCGTCCGAGCTGGACTTGGCCAAACAGGCGAGCTTGAGCGCCTGCGCCAGACCCACGCTGCCGCCCTCGCCGAGCACGCGGATCTCCGGCGTGTCGCCCGGGACGGCGCCCTTCGCCACGTCCTTGCGGCGCGCAAGCGACTCGGCTGCCGCGTCGACGCCGTGGAAGCGCGTGACGATCTCGATGGCGAACGCTTCCTTGACGGAGATGACGTCGTTGCGCCCAGCGCCTACGTCATCCTTCAGCTGCGCGATCTCGGCGACCGACTTGGCCGAGAGCAGATTGAGGTAGCGCCAGATGACATGATCGTCGACCAGCATGAGCTTCTGGAGCATCACGGCCGGCGGCTCATCGATACCGACGTAGTTGTCGGCGCTCTTCGACATCTTGGCGCCGACGATCTTGCCGCCCTCGAGGCGCGCGTCGAGCCCCTCGAGCAGCGGCGTCGTCATCACGATCTGGGGGCGCAGGTTGCGGCCGTCGTAGCGAGACATGACGTCGCGACCGACCAGGAGATTGAAGAGCTGATCGGTGCCGCCGAGCTCGACGTCGCTCTCGAGCGCGACCGAGTCGTAGGCCTGGAGGAGCGGATAGAGGAACTCGTGGACGTGGATCGGGCGCCCGCCTGCATAGCGCTTCGAGAAGTCGTCGCGCTCGAGCATGCGGGCAACGGTGTACTTGGCGGCGAGCTCGATCATGCCGCTGGCGCCCAGCGGCTCCAGCCACTCGGAGTTGTAGCGAACGACCGTGCGCTCGCGATCCAGCACCTTGAAGGCCTGTTCGGTGTACGTCCGCGCGGCGGCGTGCACCTCCTCTTTCGTCAGGCGCGGACGCGACTCGCTCTTGCCGGTCGGGTCGCCCACCATCGCGGTGAAGTCGCCGACGAGGAAGATCACCTCGTGCCCGAGGTCCTGGAACTGACGCATCTTCTGCATCAGCACGGTGTGGCCGAGGTGGAGATCGGGCCGCGTCGGATCGAACCCGGCCTTGATCTTCAGCGGGCGACCGCTCTTGAGTCGCTCGAGGAGCTCGGCCTTCACATGCAGGTCGACGATGCCGCGGCAGAGCTCTTCGAGAGCCCCTTCAGCGCTGATATCTCGGGTCATAAACCATGCCCACCCTGGGAACCGCAGCTTCCGTGATGCGACCCAGGACACGGGGACAACGCGGCCTGCGGTGCGTGCTCACGTACAGGAAGTACGCGCTGGGCGCTCCTCGGCCAAAGCCTCACCTGACGAAATTGCGGTTCCCGATTTGGGCATGGTTTACCTACGGTTCGTCGTCGTCATTTTCGTCGACCAGAGCGAAACCGCGGCTGTCGTTGACTAGCTCGCGCAGCTCTTTGCCGACCTTGAAGAAGGGCAATCGCTTGGCAGGGACCATGACGGCCTCGCCAGTGCGGGGATTGCGGCCACTGTAGGGCTTGTAGGGCCGGACCGTGAAGCTCCCGAAGCCGCGGATCTCGATCCCTTCGCCCTTCGACAGCGCATCGGTCATCGCGTCGAAGACGCAGTTCACGGCTTGCTCGGCGCGCGCCTTGGTCAGATTGGCTCGGCCGGCGATGGCCTCGATGAGCTCACTCTTCGTCATGGGACCCCCCCCACAGGTGTTGACCGCGGGCACGATGGCGCCCGCTTTTGATGCGGCGCACAGCGTCGCACCTTTTTTGCCCCACCTTCAATAGGAGGCGCCCACGAGCACCAGAGCGTCGAGCGCGGCGACCGGCTCCCGCTGGCTCGCCGGGGCCCGATCGGAGACGACTCGCACGCGCAATCGGGGCGGCCCGTCGTCGCCCTGCGACAGCGTGATCGGGTGGAGGTCGACGCACCGCCAGGCCTCCCGGGCAGGTTGGGCGGCGCTCGTCGGTGGGCCGCTCTCGGGCTCGGCCCAGACGGCGCCGCGCACGACTTCGACGTCGATGGTCACGCCTTGTGCGCGGGCAACTCGCGGAACGATGCGAACACCCTCGAGCGAGCGCGGCAGGTTCAGCTCCACCGTCCCCGAGCCTTCCGGGACGACGAACGAGAGCCACGCGCCGCTCGAAGCGCACGTTCCCCCTGCCGAACGCGGCAACGCGTAGGCGCCGTCCTGCCATGCCGGTGGCCACAGGTGCTCGCCCTCGATGCGGCCGGTCGCGGGCGGCTCGAACGGCGCGATCTGCGGTGTGGCGACCTCGGTGTCGGCCAGGGTCGACAGCGAATAGTGAAAGGACGGCGGGCGCCCACGGGCCGTCCAGGCGATCCGATCCAGCGCGTCGCCCCGTCGTCGGATCACCTCCACGCCTTCGGCGGCACGCGCAGCAGGGTCGTGGCCGATCGAAAAGCCGTGATCGGTGTCGACGTAGACCAGCCCACGTTCGACGCCGGCCGCCGCCAGCACCGACGGCTCGAACAGCGGCCGGCCACCCTCGCGATCGCGCAGGAGGCGATGATCGTAACTGGCGCGCAGCGCGAAGCCTGCCAGCACGAGCGCGATCGCGAAGCCGGCGACACGGGGCGGCGAGGTGAGGCGTGACAGCGTGAAATGCCGCGCGATGGCGAAGACGCCGACGACGGCGAGCACGTGCTCCACCGGGAGCGTGTCGGCAAGCAGGCGCGCGCCGCCACCGGGATAGTTTCCGTCGAAGTAGAAGGGCGCGTAGGCGAGCAGCAGGACGACGGGGGCGAGCGCGAGGAGCCGCAAGGCGCGCGGGCCGCGCAGTGCGGCCACGCCACCGGCGATGACGAGAAGGAAGGCCGGCTCGGAGGAGAGCGGATCGACCAGGTGGGCCTTCAAACGGCGCAGCGAGGTCGCCGCCGCCGCGTAGGCGCCGTAGCCATTCGGAAGGTTCGCGGCGACGAACGTTCCGTGCTCGTTCGCGCAGCCGATCCCGCTGCCGAAACCGTAGCGGAAGCACCCCTCCGGACCGTCGGACAGCGCGTAGTAGAGCGATTGCGACGACGCGAGCCAGGCCCCGGTCGCTGCGTGCTGGTGCAGGAGCAAGAGCGCCACGCCAGGCACCGCGCCGATGGCGACGACGGCGGCGAGCCCGACGGCGCGCGCGATGGTCCCGCCCGCGCGCACGCGGTCAACGGCGAGCACAGCGATGCAAATCAGTGCGATCGCGGCGGCGCTGACAGGTCGCGTGGCGAACAACGCCCCCAGCGCCGCACCGAGGACGAGCCGCACGACGACGCGCGGCTCGCGCGCCGCACGGAGCGTCGCTGCGAGCGCCACGGCCGCCGCGAGGGCCGCGAGCCCGTGGCTCATGGTGTCAGCGGTGTGGTAGCGGAGCGCCGCACACCCCGCGGAGATCCACGCGACCGCGACGGGGAGAAGCGACAGCTGCGCATGCTCTTGCGGCGACGACGGGCCGGCGCGCAGCCGATGAGCGACCTCGCCGGCGAGCCAGGCGGTCGCGAGCACCAGCAGCACAGCGAGCACCGGCCCCGACGCCATCGGCGCGCCGAGCTTCACGAACAGCGCGAGGTACGCGGGATACCCGGGCGGGAAGATCCCCGCCACGTGTGAGCCGTCACCGAGCGCGTCGCGCACCAGAAAGCGCCCGGCGACCGACGCGCTTGGCTCGCCGGGCTGCCATGCGAACATACCGCGCGCCATGGCACGCCCTTGGAGCAGGTAGGTCGTCGCATCGACGATGCGAGGCCCCCCGCGCAAGAACGCGGCGACGTAGCCGCTGGACAGCGCACCGGCGACGACGGCAGCGAGGGCGATGGCGCGGCGCCTCGCCGGCTCGCTCGCGACGAAGCGCGGGAAGGTCACGGCGATCAAGAAGGCCGCAAGGAGCGCGACCCAGGCGATCGCATCGGGTGGTGCGCCGAAGCGCGACCACGCAACATGCCGCAAGAGCGCGTCGGCAGCCGCTGACGCCCACAGGTGCCCGGGGTCCATACGGGAGCCACCGTAAAGCCGTTCGCCCTGACGAGACGCACCGCTTTCGCGCGGCGCTCCACGCAGCGCGTCAGCGACCGTTCGACGCGGGAGCGACGACCCAGACGTGAAAATCGATCCACTCGTCGCTCTCCGGCGAAAGCTCGACCGGCGCGACACCGGACAGATCGCTGGGCAGATCGACCGACGCTTCCAACCACCCATCCCTGGCGGGGAGCGCGAGCGGGTCGAGATCGCGCCCGGCGACCCGGACGCGGACGCGGCGAGCCGCCGGCGTTCCCGTGGTGCGGACGATGAGCCGCCCGCCGCCCGGTGGCATGGCCAGCTGGGCGCGCTCGATCTTCCCGGGTGCAACGATGCGGCCGGCGTCGAAGAGATCGAGCTCCTTGCGCTTCACGTCGGGCAGGACGCGCAGCACCGCGTAGCCCAGACCTGGCCCAGGGAAATCGTAGGCCGCGCTCTTCTCCGAGACGAGGTCGGCGACGTCGAGCTCCGACACGATGCGCTCGCCATTGCGCAGCGTGCGCGGGATGGAGCGGCGTTCCATGGGATCCCATACGGTCCGGTAGAGGACCTTGGAGGCCCCTCCACAGATGACGTTGCCGTAGACCGGGAACTCCACCGGGGTGCCGGACATGACGAGCTGCTCGCCGAAGATCACCGGGAGGTCGCCCCACCACGTCGGGTAGATCGCCATCACGTCGGGCCGATCCGCGGGCGGCATGCGCTCGATGAGCTCGAGTGACGCGCCGAGCCCGTGGCGTCCCGCGCGAGCGAAGGGCAGCTGGTGGTAGCCGCCGAGGCCGATGAGATCGAGGCCGGGCCGGTCGGAGAAATACATGAGCGCGCCGGCGTCGCCGACCAGGACACGCTTGGGCTTGAGCTCCTTCAGGAAGCGGCCGGCGACAGCGTGCTGATCGCGGATGTTGCGCGAGGCGCGACCGTAGAACCATGCTTGGTCGCGGAAGTTCGGTGCCTGGTGGATCAGGAAGACGAGCGCCGCCGCCTCGGCGAGCAGGACGCGCCCGGCGTACAGCGCGAGCGCCTTGCGGGTCCGCTGGGCAGGCGGCGCAAGGAGCACGGCGAGTCCCATCGCCGCGAGGACGAAGACCCAGGCGACCGCCGCCATCGTGTAGCGCTCGTTCTGCCAGCGCACCTGACCGTTGAGCGCGACGACGAGGACCCACAGCGCCGCGGTCGCCCAGAGCATGATGGCGTAGCGACGCACGCGCGGAGAAAAGAGCGGCACCAGCGCGAGCGCAGGGATCACGTATCCGAATGGAATCCGGTCGGAGAAGTGGTGCTGCACGTTGCGCGCGAGCACGTACTTCAGATGGAAGATCCACTCGTTCCACACGTCTTCGCCCGACATGAACGGGTGGTAAAGGGCAAGCTTGGCGATGGCGCCGGCCTGGGACCACTCGCCGGTGGCGACGCGGTTGATCACCGCCTGCACGAAGAGCGCGACGGCCCCGGGCGCGCCCACCCGAAGGACGGTGGCGAACCCCGCGAGATAGCCGCGCCGGAGACGGACGTAGTGCGCGAGCCACAGGCCGAGCACCGCCACGCAGGTTGCGGCCTCCGGCCGGGTGAGGACCAGTACGACGCCCGCGACACCGGCGAGCCAAGACGAGCGCACGACGGGCAAGCCACGGCGGAGATCCGACTCGGCGCGCAAGATCGGTGCGAGGACCAGCGCCCAGGTGGCCAGGTGGAAAGCGTTCTCCATCCCGCTCCAGAGCGACCAGTTCAAGGCGCCGAGCGAGAGGAACACGGGGGGAACGAGG
>Ga0105046_10003803_pt1 | contig 23958 bp, 19 predicted proteins | sample MAT03_FD_78385 | JGI IMG/M metagenome (GOLD analysis project Ga0105046, IMG submission 78385) | Freshwater microbial communities from Lake Fryxell liftoff mats and glacier meltwater in Antarctica - MAT-03 (megahit assembly) | ecosystem: Environmental > Aquatic > Freshwater > Ice > Liftoff...
CCGCTAAGGTCAAGGGAACCGACCCCCATAACGCGTTACCGATGAACTAAGTTAAAAACGAGATTATCACAGGTCCGGAAGCCTCTCAAAGCTGGGAGGCATGGACCGTTCATCTCATTCTTTCATAAATAATTGTTATTAATCAATTAGTTATAAACAATTATATTTGACCTGATGGCGCAAAAAAGCGACCATTTTCACGCCCGCTGATAAATCGTCGCGCCCTTTTTCACAAATTCAATCGCCTTCTCCTCCATCCCCTTTTTCAGCGCCGTGGTCTCGTCGAAGCCGATCTTCGCGGCGTACTCGCGCACGTCCTGGGTGATTTTCATCGAGCAGAAATGCGGGCCGCACATGGAGCAGAAGTGCGCCACCTTCATGCTGTCCTTGGGCAGGGTCTCGTCGTGGAAATCCTTGGCCGTATCCGGGTCGAGGCCCAGGTTGAACTGGTCGTCCCAGCGAAACTCGAAGCGCGCCTTGGACACCGCGTTGTCGCGGATTTGCGCGCCGGGGTGGCCCTTGGCCAAGTCGGCAGCATGGGCCGCGATCTTGTAGGCCATGATGCCGTCCTTCACGTCTTTCTTGTTGGGCAGCCCAAGATGCTCCTTGGGTGTCACGTAGCACAGCATCGCCGTGCCGTACCAGCCGATCTGCGCGGCGCCAATGGCCGAGGTGATGTGGTCGTAGCCGGGCGCGATGTCGGTGGTAAGCGGCCCCAGGGTGTAGAAGGGCGCCTCGTGGCATTCCTTCAACTGGATTTCCATGTTCTCCTTGATCAGTTGCATCGGCACATGGCCGGGGCCTTCGATCATCACCTGCACGTCGTGCTTCCAGGCAACGGTGGTCAATTCGCCCAGGGTGCGCAACTCTGACAATTGCGCCTCGTCGTTGGCGTCGTAGCCCGAACCGGGGCGCAGGCCGTCACCCAGCGAGAAGCTGACGTCGTAGGCCTTCATGATGTCGCAGATATCCTCGAAATGCGTGTAGAGGAAGCTTTCCTTGTGGTGCGCCAGGCACCACTTGGCCATGATCGAGCCGCCGCGGCTGACAATCCCGGTCATGCGCTTGGCGGTCATCGGCACATAGCGCAACAACACGCCGGCATGGATGGTGAAGTAGTCCACTCCCTGCTCGGCCTGCTCGATCAGGGTATCGCGGTAGATTTCCCAGGTCAGGTCTTCGGCCTTGCCGTCGACTTTTTCCAGCGCCTGGTAAATCGGCACGGTGCCGATGGGCACCGGGGAGTTGCGGATGATCCACTCGCGCGTTTCGTGGATGTGCTTGCCGGTCGAAAGATCCATCACCGTATCGCCGCCCCAGCGGATCGACCAGGTCATTTTCTCGACCTCTTCGCCAATGCCCGAGGACACCGCCGAATTGCCGATGTTGGCGTTGATCTTGACTAGGAAGTTGCGGCCGATGATCATCGGCTCGCTCTCGGGATGGTTGATGTTGGCCGGAATGATGGCGCGGCCGCGCGCAACTTCGGACCGCACGAATTCCGCCGTGATCTGCTGCGGAATGCTGGCGCCGAAGGATTCACCCCTGTGCTGCTTGGTCAGCAGTTCGAGCATCTTGTCGCCGGTCTTGCCGCAGTTGCGCAGCGACTCCATGTACTGGCTGCGGTTCTGGTCTTCGCGAATGGCGATGTATTGCATTTCAGGGGTGATGATGCCGGCGCGGGCGTAATGCATCTGCGAAACGTTCCTGCCGGCCAACGCACGGCGCGGCGCACGCCGCAGGTTGAAGCGCAATTCAGCCAGTTTGGGGTCGTTCAGGCGCTCCACGCCATAGCCCGAGCTCGGGCCTGCCAGCATCTCGGTATCGGCGCGCTCCTCGATCCACGCCTGGCGCACCGGGGCAAGGCCCGAGCGGATGTCGATCCGGGCCGCCGGATCGGTGTACGGGCCCGAACAGTCATAGACGAACACCGGCGGATTGGGCTCGCCACCGAACATGCTGGGCGTATCCGCCTGGGTAATGCCGCGCATCGGCACGCGAATGTCCGGCCGGCTACCCTGGATATAGACCTTGCGCGAATTCGGCAAGGCAACGATGGCAGCTTCATCCACCGAAGCGGTAGCAGCCATAAACTTGGGATTGGCATTCATTTGAGTCTTCCTTCTTCAAAACCACCCCCACAAATCGGGAATGGACGGTGCGCTTGAACAATCGGGCGCAGGGAAGGCGGAAGAAGGCGTGTGCCGGAAACTTCAGCGCTTCCCTGCGGCGGCATTATCCGCATCAGGTTCCAAGGGTTTCTCTCACCCGGCCGCGAACACGACCAGGACCCCCAGCGAAGTTGCGACACTAATCCATGCGTGCGCGCTTTGCAATGACACCGGCAGCATGGGTATTTGACCGGCCGTGCTTTCTGCCATATATTACTAACCAGTCAGTTATTAAATTTCCATCACTTCCCGATGCCTCTCGACACTGCTTCGAGCGAGCCTCGCTGGCAACGCCGCAAGGATGCGCGACCGGCCGAGTTGCTGGCGGCCGCCCTCGAAATATTCACCGAGCGCGGCTTTGCCGGAACCCGGCTGGACGCGGTCGCGGCACGCGCCGGGGTCTCGAAAGGCACGCTGTACCTCTATTACGCCAACAAGGAAGACCTGTTCAAGGCCGTCGTGCGTGTAGGCCTGGTTTCCCCTTTGACCGAAGCGCGCGACATGATCGACAGCTTCAACGGCTCATCGGCCGAGTTGTTGCGCATTTTTGTGCGCGGCTGGTGGGAACGCATCGGCGCAACTGCTCTCTCGGGCATTCCGAAACTGATGCTCGCGGAAGCGGCCAATTTTCCCGATATAGGACGCTTTTACATTGAAGAAGTGGTCCTGCCGGGGCAGGCGACGATGTCGCGCATCATCGAGCGCGGTATTCTGCGCGGCGAGTTCAGAGCGGTCGACCCGGCCCAGGTCGCGCACCTGCTGGCGGCACCGTTCCTGCTTATCAGCGCCTGGCGACATGGTTTCGCCCATGCGGTATGCGACATCCTGCCGACCCTCCTGGATGCGCCGGCTCTGCTGGAAACGCACATTGATATCCTCACGCGCGGACTGGCTGCGGAAACCGCACAAGCCAGCGCAGACAAGCCAACCCGGAAAGCAGCATGAAAGCACGCAGCATCGTTCTATCCCTTGTGTTGTTGGCTGCCGTCGGCGCGGGCGGCGTAATGGTGGGCAAGCGCCTGCAGCCAAAACCGGACCAGGACCCTGCCCGCGGCGTGGCCAAGGCAGCGCAAGCCGCCAAAGCCGGCGGCCCGGTCGCGCCGGTGGCGCCGACAGTGATGGAAGTTGCACCGACTGATCTGGGCGCCTCCGAGACCCGCGAAGTGCGACGCGAATTGCCGCTTACCGGCCAACTGCGGCCGATTCGCCAGGCCTTTGTACGCGCCAAGGTTGCAGGCGAAGTGCTGGAATTGCAGGTCAAGGAAGGCGAGACGGTCAAGAGCGGGCAGGTGCTCGCGCGCATCAATCCGGCCGAGTATCGGGCGCGACTCGACGAACGCATGGCTGCCCTGGCGGGCAGCCGGGCGACCTGGGAAAACAACGAACGCACGCGCAAGAACAACGAGGAGTTGCTGCGCAAGAATTTCATCTCGCAACAAGCCTACGACAACACCCTGGCAAATTCCTCGGTGGCGCTGGAGCAGGTCAAGGCGGCCGAAGCGAATGTCGCCCTGGCAAGAAAGTCTCTCGATGACACCATCCTGCGCGCACCCTGGGCCGGCATGATCGCCGAGCGCACCGCCCAGTTGGGCGATCGTGCCGCGGTCGACATGAAATTGCTCAATCTGGTTGACCTGTCGCGCCTGGAACTCGAAGCGGCGGTACCGGCCAGCGAAATTCCGAGCGTTGCCGTCGGTCAGCAAGTGGCGTTTCGCGTGGAAGGCTTCAGCGATCGCCTCTTCAAGGGCAAGGTCGCGCGGATTGCGCCGCAGGCGGCCGCTGGCTCGCGCTCGATCCTGGTCTATATCGATATGCCGAACTCCGACGGCACGCTCAAGGGCGGCATGTTCGCCAAGGGCAACCTGACGCTTTCGCGCAGCGATGCGGTGGTGGCGGTGCCGATCGCTGCGCTACGCGAGGAGCGTGGCGACACCGTGGTCTATGCAATCAAGGATGGCCGCCTGGCACGCTTGCCCATCAAGGTCGGCGCCCGCAACGAAGATGAGGCCTGGGCCGAAGTCACGCAGGGACTGGACGCGGGCGTGCGGGTGATCAAGAGCAACCTGGGCACACTGATTCCAGGCATCGAGGTGCGCATCACCAATGCCAGCGGCGCAACCGAGCCGGCCAGGACCGCCCCCGCCAAGACCGAACCCGCGCCTGCCAGCGCGAAGCAATAGGCCGCGCGCCATGTTTTTCACCCGCATCAGCATCAACAATCCGGTACTGGCGACCATGATGATGGCCGCGCTGGTGGTGCTGGGCATTTTTTCGTATCAGCGCCTGCGCGTCGACCAGTTTCCCGAGATCAGTTTTCCGGTGGTAGTGATCACCACCGAATACCCGGGCGCGGCGCCCGAATCGGTCGAAAGCGACATCACCCGACCGATCGAGGAAGCGGTCAATACCGTCTCGGGGATCAACAACCTGTCGTCGCGCTCGTACGAAGGCCAGTCGGTGGTGATTGTCGAGTTCGACCTTTCCATCGACCCGGCCAAAGCGGCGCAGGACGTGCGCGAAAAGATCGCACTCGTCAAGGTCGGCTTTCGCAAGGAGGTCAGGGAACCGCGCATTTCGCGCTTCGACCCCTCCGACCGGCCGATTGTCTCCCTGAGTGTTTCGTCCGACTCGCGCCAGGCGCGCGACCTCACCACTCTCGCCGACCAGTTGATCAAGAAACGCATCGAAAACGTGCGCGGCGTGGGCTCGGTAACCCTGGTGGGCAGTGTCAAGCGCGAAGTGCAGGTATTCCTCAAGCCCGCCGAACTGGAGTCGCTGGGGATCGGCGTGGACCAGGTGATGAACGCCATTCGCAACGAGAACCAGGAACTGCCGGCAGGCGCCATCCGCTCGCAGGAACGCGAGCAGGTGGTTGCCATCAAGGGCCGGCTCAAGTCGGTCGACGATTTCAATCGCATCATCGTCGCCCGCCGCGGATCGGCCGGCAGCCAGCCTGTGTATCTGCGCGAGGTCGCACGCGTGGTCGACGGCCAGGAAGAGCAGGAAAGCGTGGCCCTGTATGACGGCCGGCGGGTGATCGCGCTCGACATCCTCAAGGCCCAGGGACAGAACACCATCGAGGTCGGCGATGCGGTCAAGCAGGCGATCAATGCGATGCAGCGCGAGTTGCCGCCGGATGTACGGATCAGTCTGATCAAGGACGCCTCGATTCCGATCAAGACCGGGGTCGACAACGTGCGCCGCACCATGCTCGAGGGAGCGGCCCTGACGATTTTGATCGTCTTCCTGTTCCTCAATTCCTGGCGTTCCACGGTGATCACCGGGCTCACCTTGCCGATCGCGATCGTCGCCACGTTCTTCTTCATGGACCTGGCCAACGTCACCATCAACATGATCAGCCTGATGGCGCTGTCGCTCTCGGTCGGCCTTTTGATCGATGACGCGATCGTGGTGCGCGAGAACATCGTGCGCCACACCGCAATGGGAAAGGATCACCGCACCGCGGCAATGGAAGGCACGCGCGAAATCGGCCTGGCGGTGTTTGCCACCACCATGACGATCGTCGCGGTGTTCCTGCCGGTCGGCTTCATGGGCGGCATCATCGGGCGCTTCTTCTACTCCCTTGGCATCACCGTGGTGGCTGCGGTGCTGGTGTCGATGTTTGTTTCGTTCACGCTCGATCCGATGCTCTCGTCGATCTGGCCCGACCCGCCCAAGCACGGCCCGCCGAGGGGGCCGATCGGCAAGCTGCTTGCCGCATTCGACCGCGCAGTCCAGGCGATTTCGCGCCTGTACCAGCGCATGTTGGCCTGGTCGCTACGGCATCGACTCGCAACCCTGGGAGCGGCCGCGGCGATCTTCCTGGGCAGCTTCGCCCTGGTGCCCCTGTTGGGAACGGAATTCGTGCCGCAGGCGGACTTTTCGGAAACCTCGGTCAACTTCCAGACCGCGGTCGGTTCATCGATCGAGCTCACCGAGGCCAAGGCGCGCCAGGTCGATGCCGCCTTGCGCGAGCTGCCCGAGGTTCTGTACACCTACACCACCATCAATACCGGCACCACGCTGGGCAAGAACTACGCGAGCGTGTATGTGAAGCTCAAGCCGCGCAAGGAGCGCACGCGCTCGCAGCATGTGATGACCCAGCCGCTGCGCGAGCGCCTGGCGCGCATTGCCGGCATTACCGTCACTCATGTGGGCGTATCCAACGCCGTGGGTGGCACCAAGGTATTGATCGTCAGCCTGCAGGGCCAGGATCTGGCCGAACTCGATCGTTATTCTCAGTTGGCGCAGGAACGACTCAAGAGGATTCCCGGCTTGGTCGACCTGGATTCCTCGCAAAAGCCCGACAAGCCCACCATCGGCATCGAAGTGCGGCGCGAACTGGCGTCCGACCTGGGCGTCGGCGTGGCGCAAATCGGCGCTGCCCTGCGGCCGCTTCTGGCCGGCGAAGCCGTCAGTACCTGGAGGGCGCCCGACGGCGAGAACTACGACGTCAAGGTGCGGCTGGCGCCATCGGACCGGCAGACCGTGTCGGATCTGGATCGCATCATGATCCAGAGCGCGCAAGCAGGCACAGACGGCATGCCGCGCATGGTGGCCCTGCGCCAGATCGCGGATTTCCGCGCCACCGGCGGTTCCAGCCAGATCAACCGCAAGAACCTGACGCGCGAAGTGCAGCTCGACGCCAATGTGTACGGGCGCTCGTCGGGCGACGTCGGTCGCGAGATACAGGCTGCGCTCGACGGCGTCGAATGGAAGCCCGGCTACCGATATGTGATGGGCGGCTCGACCAAGGACATGAAGGAATCGTTCGGCTTCGCGCTCACCGCCCTGCTGCTGGCGATCATTTTCATCTACATGATCCTGGCGTCGCAGTTCGCGAGTTTTCTGCAGCCGATCGCCATCATGTCATCGTTGCCGCTGACACTCATCGGCGTGTTCCTCGCACTCTTGTTTTTCCGCAGCACGCTCAACCTGTTTTCGGTGATCGGCGTCATCATGCTGATGGGGCTGGTGACCAAGAACGCGATCCTGTTGATCGACTTCGTCAACCAGGCACGCAGTCACGGCATGGAGCGCGGCGCGGCGATCCTGGAGGCCGCGCACGTGCGCCTGCGCCCGATCCTGATGACTACCCTGGCGATGATCTTCGGCATGCTGCCGCTGGCGCTGGGCTTGGCCGAAGGCTCCGAACAGCGCGCCCCGATGGGCCAGGCGGTGATTGGCGGGGTCATCACATCATCGCTCCTGACTCTGGTGGTGGTGCCGGTGGTGTACACCTTCCTGGACGATCTGGCCACCTGGCTGCGTACCCCCAAGCAGCTGCCGGTAGTCGTGCCTGACGCGCCCGCTGGCGAGCCGCTGCCGTGAGCCCTCGCCTGTTACCGGCGGCCCCGGCCGAATCGCGTTTTGCTGCTGGCGCCGAGCCGGCGCGCGACTGTTAAACTTTGACCGCCCATGCGCTTTCTTTTCCTGCTACGCCGAGAGTTCCAATGAACATGCAGTTCGACATTGCCACCGCCCGCTTCAACATGATCGAGCAGCAAATCCGTACCTGGGAGGTGCTCGATCAGGATGTGCTCGATCTGCTGGGCGTGGTCAAGCGCGAGGCCTTCGTGCCGCCGGCGCATCGCCTGCTGGCCTTCACGGATCTGGAAATCCCGCTCAAGGACGTTGGTGGGGCGGGTGCGGCCGGCGCTCATATGTGGGCCCCCAAGCTCGAAGCGCGCGTGTTGCAGGAACTCGTGCCCAGGGCGCACGATAGCGCCCTTGAAATCGGCGCCGGCTCGGGCTACTTTGCGGCATTGCTGGCGCATCGCTGCCGCTCGGTGACCACAGTCGAGATCGCGCCCGGAGTGGCGCTGTTCGCCACCAAGAACCTGCGCTCGGCCGGCGTGGTCAACGCACGCGTAGTCGAAGGCGACGGTGCACAAGGTTTCGGATCCGAGATGTACGACATCATCGTTCTGGGCGGCTCCACGCCGGTACTGCCGCCGGCCCTGATGCAGCAGTTGAAACCAGGCGGACGCCTGTTTGCCGTGGTGGGCGATGCACCGGTCATGGCTGCGCGCCTGATCACCAGGGCGACCGATGGCACGCAGGCCAGCGTGACGCTTTTCGAAACCAACCTGGCACCACTTGCGAACGCGGCGCAACCGCAGCGTTTCAAGTTCTAGAGCAAAAGAATCGTTGCGTGTTTGCAACAACCATTTGAAACAATTGTCGACCACAGATGAACCAACTTGGTGTCAAGGAACTGGCCCAGTGGCTGGCACAGCCCGAGCGGCCGCAGCCTTTGTTGCTCGACGTGCGCGAAGCCTGGGAGGTACAAACCGCCAGCTTGCCGTCTGCGACCCATATTCCGATGCAGCAGATTCCGGCACGCCTGGCCGAACTTGATGGCGAGCGCGAAATCGTTGCCATCTGCCATCATGGGGCACGCAGCATGCAGGTCGCCCTGTTCCTCGAACGTCAGGGACTGAAAGTACATAACCTGGCCGGCGGGATCGATGCCTGGTCGCGCGAAATCGACGCCGGCATCCCGCGCTATTGAGCAAGATCACAAGACTTTGTGGAAGTTCGCCAAAACCTCTTGGTTGGCTCCGCAATTTGTGCAAAAATCTTCGCACAAAAATGCTATAAGCAATTGAAAGGTTTGACTTTTATGAAACACCTGAGCGCGACGAAAATGACTCTGGCACTCGCTGCCATTGCCGTCTTCAGCCCCTCGGTCTGGGGTGCCGACCTGTTGGCGATCTTCAAGGACGCGCTGGCCAACGACGCCACCTACGCCAGCGCCAGATCGACCCTCGAAGCCGGCCGCGAAGTGCTGCCGCAAGCCTTGGCCGGCCTTTTGCCCACTGTCGGTGCCACGCTCAACACCACACGCAACGAAGCCAACGTGACCTTCCGTTCGCCTACTGCGTTTCCGGCCGGTACCCGCACATTCAACACCAACAGCTATTCGATCACGCTGTCCCAGCCGCTGTTCCGCTGGACCAACTGGCAGACCTACGAGCAATCCAAGCTGGCCGTGATGCAGTCCGAAGCCCAGTTTGCGCAGGCCGGACAGGACCTTTCTGTGCGCGTGGCGCAAGCCTACTTCGACATCCTCAACGCCCAGGACAGCCTGACGGTGGCGCAGGCGAAAAAGACCGCCATTTCGGAACAGTTGGCCCAGGCCAAGCGCAATTTCGAGGTCGGCACCTCGACCATTGTCGACACCAACGAGGCGCAGTCGCGCTTCGACCTGGTGATTGCCGAGGAATTGGCCGCGCAGAACGACCTCGAAGTCAAGCGCACGGCGCTGCTTTTGATCATCGGCAAGCCGGCCGGCGTGTTGTCGCCGCTGCGTACGGACGTGGCAATTCCGCCGCCACAGCCGGCGCAGATCGACAAGTGGGTCAACGCCGCCGAGATCGGCAACTATGCGGTCAAGGCCCAGGAAGCTGCGGCTGAAGTAGCCAAGCGCGCGATCGAAATCCAGCGTGGCGGGCACTACCCGACGCTCGACCTCAACGCCTCCGCAAGCCGCAACAGTTCGTCGGGCAACACCACCAACAATATCGGCAGCGATTCCAACTCGACAGCGATCGGCTTGCAACTCGCGATCCCGATCTACGCCGGCGGCGCCGTCAATTCGCGCATACGCCAGGCGATCGCCAACCAGAACAAGGCCAGAAACGACCTCGAAGCGCAAAAGCGCCTGGCGGCGCAGAATGCGCGCCAATTCTTCCTGAGCGTGACCAGCGGGCTGGCACAGGTGCGCGCCTTCGAAGCGGCGCTGACCTCCTCCAAAACCTCGCTCGATTCCAACAAGCTGGGGTACGAAGTCGGCGTGCGCATCAACATCGATGTGCTCAACGCCCAACAGCAGCTTTTCACCACGCAGCGCGACCTGTCGAAGGCGCGCTATGACACCATCGTCAACGGGTTGCGTCTTAAAGCCGCAACCGGTGGGTTGCAGGAGACGGACATCGCCGCGATAAACGCGCTGCTGGCGCGCTGATTCGGCTGTCGGCTGCGCGCCCGCCGTCGTGCATCGCTCCGAGGTTGGTGCCCAAGGGCCGATCGGATGGTGTCGCAGGGCGGCCGCTGCTACTGACAAGTCGTGCAGACCATCTGATCCGCCAAGGCCGTGCAAGCGCTTTACGCGGCGTTCCGCTATTGCCGCGGCCCAAGCAAGGGCTCGATCAAGGCCATGCTGCGCGCCGTCGCGCCGCGATGCGCCGCGGCAAAATCGCCGGCCGAGCCGCTCATGCGTGAGCGCAAGGTATCGTCGGCAAGAATTGACACCAATGCGCCCGCGAGACCGGCAACATCGGCAACACGCAAAGCCGCACCGGCGGCCACAGCCGCGTCCGCAGCTTCGCTGAAGTTCCAGGTGTGGGGGCCGATCACGGCGGGGCAGCCGCAGGCGGCGGCCTCGATCAGGTTTTGCCCGCCAAGGGGCAAGAGGCTGCCGCCGATATAAGCGCAATCGGCCAGTGCGTAGTAAGCCGGCATCTCGCCCATGCTGTCGCCCAGCCAGCCGGCAAGTGCAGGCCCCGGCGCGGCGCCAGCACTGCGCCGCGACAATGGCAAACCGGCCGCAGCGGCCAATTGCGCCACTTCGTCGAAGCGCTGCGGGTGGCGCGGCACCACCACCACAAAATGCCCCAAGGCTGCCAATTCCTTGAGCAACGGCATCAGCAGCGCTTCCTCACCCTCGCGCGTGCTGGCGGCCAACACCACCTTCCTGGCGCCCAAGGCACTGCGCCACGCAGCACCCTGTGCCAGCAAATGCGGATCGGGCGTGACATCGAACTTCAGGTTACCGGTCAGGCCAACCGCCGTCGCACCCAGTGCCACGATGCGCTGACGATCGCCAGTCGATTGCGCCCCTACCTGGGCGAACGTGGCAAAGGCAGGGCGCGCCAGACTTGCAAAGCGCAGGTAACGGCGATATGAACGCTGCGAAAGACGCGCGTTGATGAGCGCCATCGGCACGCGCTGCGCAGCACACAGCGCCAGCAGGTTGGGCCACACCTCGGTTTCCAGCAACAGGCCCAGTCGCGGCTGGAAGTGCGCGAGGAAGCGCCGAATCGCGAACGGATAGTCGTACGGCAGGTAGACTACCTGCACCTCGATGCCCTGCAGAGCCAGCGCACTGGCGCGCCCGGTCGGCGTCATGCAGGTGAGCAGCAACTGGTGCCCCGGATAACGCGCCGCCAGGGCCGCGAGCAGCGGCTGTGCCGCGCGCGTTTCACCGACCGAGACCGCATGCAGCCAGATCACCGGCCGCGTCGGCCTGCTTGCATAGCGCCCGAATCGCTCTCCCCGGTGCTGCATGTAGTCGGGCTGACGACGTGCGCGCAGCCACAGCCTTGCCAGTACCAGCGGAAGCGCCAGCCAAAGCGCGAATGTGTAAACCAGGCGCGCCATCAAGTGCAGGAAGTCAGAGCACGACCGCTGTTGCAGCAAGCACCGCAGCGCCGGTCAGCGCCAACGCGGCATCCCATACCGCCTGCGGCGTCGGCGTCCTGGCGACATCGCCAACATTGCAGGCACGGCTGGCGATGACACCGGTGGCCGCAGGACTGGTGCCGCAAAAGATGCCCACGGTGGGGCGGCCAAGCGCGGCGCCAAGATGCGTCAAGCCGGTATCGACCCCGATCACCAGTGCAGCACCGGCGAGCACACCGGCCAACTGGCGCAGATCCAGTTCAGGCGCCACCACAGCGTTGCCGCCAATCGCGTGCGCGATGCGCTCGGCGCGCTTTTGCTCGGCAGCAGTACCGGCCGGCAGCACGCAAGTCATGCCGGCGGCGCGGATATGTTGCCCCAGCTCACCCCAACGATCTTCAGGCCACAGTTTCGCCGCGTCGGTGGTGCCGCTCAAGCACACGCAATATGGTGCTGCGGAAAGCCAGTCGAAGCCAGCCGGTGCGGCAGCGATGCCGTAGTCAGGCGCGCCACGCGGCGTATAGCCCAGCGCGTCGCCCACCAGGGTGCGATTGCGCGCCACCGCGTCCAGGCTCCAGGACACCGCATGACGCCGGTGATAGGTGAGCGCGGCAATCCATTCACGCGCGCTGGCGCGATCCAGGCCGTGGCGCTCGCCTATGGCCATGCGGGCGATCAGCGCACTTTTGGCCAGTCCCTGTAGATCAATCACGCGGTCATACCCTGCGGGCGCCAACGAGCGGCGGAAAGCCGATATTTCTTCGCGCGTCTGGCGCGAGAACAGGCTCTTGCGCCAGCGCCGCACCGCCACCGGCAACACCCGCGTCACTGCGGCATGCAGCCGCACGATATCTACATAGGTCTCTTCGACCACCCAGTCGATCGACGCCTGGGGGTAGAGCGCGGCGATGTCGGACGCTGCCGGCAGGCAGTGAATCACGTCGCCAAGCGAGGTCGTCTTGACCAGCAGGATGCGCTGCATGCAGTTCCTGGTTGGGTCGGAGGGTGGGTGCGGCCGCAGCGGTGTACGGCCGCGCTTGCAGTGACATGCCGGCATGCGAAACCGGCGCCTGGCTGCGCCGAATGTACAGCCGGGCCACGGGCCAGGTGTTTGGGCCCAGGGCCGATGGGGCATCGCTTACAATCCGCCGCGCTAGCCCGAGCCGCTCCGCTACGAGGTTCAAGTCTGATTGGGAGCGCCAATTATATCCGCCGCATGGCCCCCCTCCCCCCTGCCCGCATTCCGCTATCGGTCGCGATCATCACCTTGAACGCGGCCCAGCCCTTGCCTGCGTGTCTTGCAAGTGTGGCCTTTGCCGACGACATCGTGGTGCTCGACTGCGGCAGCACCGACGGCACCCAGAGCCTGGCCACAGGGCTGGGCGCACGCGTAGTCGAAGGCGACTGGTTGGGCTACGGCGCGCAAAAGCACAAGGCGGTAGGCCTGGCCCGGCATGACTGGGTACTTTGCCTGGACGCCGACGAACAGGTCAGTGCGCCTTTGCGACACGCGATCGCAGGCGCACTGGCCGGCGTGACGCCAACGCACATGGCATGGCGCATGGCGCGATCCAACCGCTTCATGGGGCGCTTCCTGCGCCATGGTGAAGGCTATCCGGACTGGTCGCTGCGACTGTTCCACCGTGACTACGCACGCTGGAGCGACGATCCGGTGCATGAAAAAGTGCTCACCGACGCAGCCGTTGGCACTCTTTCGGGTGATCTGTTGCACGAGTCGGCCGAGAGCCTCGATGCCTACCTGGCCAAGCAGAACCGCTATACCACGCTGCAGGCCCTGCAATTGGCCGCCGCAGGCCGTAGCGCGAGCTGGGCGCAGATCGCCTTGAGCCCGCTGGCGCGCTTCGTGAAGTTCTATGTGCTCAGGCGCGGCTTCCTGGATGGCGTGCCGGGCCTGGTGCATATTGGCATTGGTTGCTGCAACAGCATGATGAAGTACGCCAAATTGCGCGCGCTTAAGCGAAGGTAGCCTGGTGTAGGAGGGGGCGGGCAAACGCTGCGCCAGCTCACATTCGGGCTGGCAGGCTATTTCGCTCGCAGGTAAAGAACCTTGTGATTCGAGCCGGGCGCCTGCCGTTCTTCCGTCACGAACAGTTCGGTCTTGGCCTTGACAAGATCGGACAGTTTTTTGTGACCGTATAGCCTGGAGTCGAAGTCTGGCTTGAGCTTGTTCAGATAGCCGCCGAACGTACCAAGATGTGCCCAACCAGCGTCATCGATTGACTGCTCAAGCGCGGCCAGAACAAACTGCCTAGGGAATTCGACCTTTGGCTCGGGGGCTGCGACAGCAGTTGGCGGCGGGGCGGCTTTTGGCGCAAGCTCATTCTTCGACGGCACGACAGGCGATTCGGCTGCTGGACCTGTTCGAAGGACTTCGGTAAAGACAAACTTGTGGCAAGCGTTGCGGAACGCTTCAGGCGTTTTGTGTTCGCCAAAGCCAAGCACGGTGAGCCCCTCTTCGCGCAATCGCATTGCCAATCCCGTGAAATCGCTGTCGCTCGTAATCAGACAAAACCCATCAAACTTTCGTGTGTACAGCAGGTCCATCGCATCGATAATCAGCGTGCTGTCAGTGGCATTCTTTCCGGTCGAATAAGCGAACTGCTGAACCGGCTTGATGGCATAGCGCTGCAGCACCTTCTTCCATGCCGAACTTGTAGGCGCCGTGAAATCGCCATATATGCGCTTTACCGTTGCCTCGCCGAATGTCGCGATCTCCGCAAGCAGGCCCTCAATGACCGCTGCCTGGGCATTGTCAGCGTCAATCAGCACCGCCAATCGACGGGTTGGCTCTTCGGACTCAATTCTTGCGACTATTCGAGGGGATAGCAAGATGCCTCCTGTTCAATCAGAAATGAAAGCGCCGCGTCCAGAACCATTTTGCACCCTGTCCTCTCAATAATTCCATCGCTCACACCGCACCGGCAGTGCATTGAGCAGATTCGCGTCTCGCGCCAGCCTGTCATGCAACGGTCCATCAGCACCACGAATCGCAGTCCGTGCGTTGGTTCGAGCAGGCGCACCATTTCATGCAACACGATGTAGTCGAGGCGCTCGACCGGCTTCTTGGCCAGCGCGGTATTCAGGCGAATGGTGCGGGCGGCCGGATTGGCGCTGCCCCATCGGGTTTTCATTCTCTGCACGTAAAGGCCGCTGACGGTGATATTGAGGCGCGGCTGCCAGGCAGCGATCAGCGGCGCTGCTGCGACCTTGACTTGCTGCCGATACCAAGCGGCAATAATCGACTCCCGCGTGCCGATGGTGCCGTACTGCAAACCTTCCGAGTCGTTGCCGGCGAACACGAACTGCACGGTGCCGAAAAACCACTCGTTGAATTCCGGCCTCTGGTTGGAGAGGTTCTGGCGGATCCCGTCGGCAATGGATACCCAGCTATTTTTAAGCTCGATCACGCCGATGGCGATGCCGCTCACATACAACACCAGGTCCTGCCGCCGCTCGTACCCGCCGCGCAGCGTCACCTCTTCCGCGATGGCGAAGTCGTTGGCCTGCGGATTTTCCCAATCGATCAGCTTGACCGTCTCGCTGGGTCTGCCTGCCTCCACCTTCACCGGCACGCCATAACGCAGCAGGCCGTAGGCGTTGCGGTTGTTTTCGTACAGGCTGCGGTTCTGGTTGCCGGCCTCCACCCGCAGCTCATAGAGCGCCCGAGAATTCTGCACCGGGTCGTGGCCGCGCTTTTCCAGCCAAGCGGTGAGCAGATCGTCTTCGATGTTGTCGTTGGACCGCTGGGTCCAGTCGCCCAGCGTGCGGTAGTCCAGTTCGTCGCGGAACAGGGCGACAACCCGGTTCTGCGTGACGCGTTCTGGCTGGCCGATGGGCATTTCAGGCTTTCGAAGCGTTGCTGCCGGGGGATATCACGATTCAAATCACGCGTGATATTAGCGTGCGATTCCGTGCGATTAGCCGCGCGATTCCGCATTGGTCTTGTAGACCATCTGTCGACCGCGCGCTTCGGTTGATTCGGTAGATCATTGTTTTATAAAGACTAAATATTTTCCATACACTACGGCAGGCTGAAAAGCCGGGGTCGTGCTGCTAAGAGCACGCGTGCGATTCCGTGCGATTCCGTGCAATTTCGACCTTCATTTCCGGCGTTTCAAATAGCCCGTTCGTCGCCCGCGCTCGCTGTCCCGTTCTACAAGTTCTTGATTTACAAGGCGGTGGAGAAGGCGGTAGGCCTGCGGCCCGTTAATCCGGCAAAGCTCGGCAACTTCGCCGCGCGTGATTCGGCCGTGCTTTTCCACGTACTGCAGCACCATCTGTTCCTGCTGCAAAGGCTCAAAACCACGCCGCCGCACATACCCCGCCTTGTCCCCCAGCGCCCGGTAGGCGGCGGCCGAAAGGTGCCAGGTACGACCCTTCTTCTGCCCCCGTTCCTCCACCAGCCCGGCTTCCACCAGTCGGTGCAGTGCGGCCCGGCTATCAGCATCCGGCTTCTGGATCAGGCGGGCGGCGGCGGCGGTTTCCATGTCGCGCTCCTGCCACAGCGCATTGAGGATCAGCAGCTCATCGAGCCCCAGGATCAGCCCGCGTTGTCCCTCGGTGACCAAAAGCCGCACGAAATCCAGGTTCGCGTCCCCGCCCGGAATTGCCACCGTAACCCCGGCACTGTCGCTGCGCGCATAGGAAGGTGCCGGCCGCCCGTTGCGGATTTGCTCGTAGAAAATGGTATCGATCCCGCGCGCCGTGCGCTCCACAATGCCGGCCCGCTTGAAGGCATCCGCCAGCAGCGGGTTACGCGGGCGCGGCGCGGTGACCAGCAGGTTGTCCAGCCGCACCCCTTCCGGAAAACCGCCCGGGCTGCTGATCTCGATGCGATCCGGATGCCACTGGAAATGCACCGCCCCCAGGCGCTGATAGTCGCGGTGGATCAGCGCATTGGCCAGCGCCTCGCGCAATGCCCGCTCCGAATAGTCCGGCACGCCCACGCGCAGAAGCCCTACCATCAGCTCCTGCTCGCGGTTGCGAGCGCGCACGCGCGCCTCGATCTCCTCCATCACCCGCAAGAGCGGCCAGCGGAAAAAGTCGTTCACCTCCACATCCAGCCCGCGCAACAACTGGAAAGCTGCGTCATTGTTGGGCACAAACCGGCGCAAGGCGTCGTCCTTGCCGAACAGCAACAACGCCGCGAGCCGCACGCCACGAACGCTGCCATTGGCCTCCACCACACCCAACGCCTTGGCCAACTCCAGGTCCGGCAACTCAAGCAGAGACTCATCGCTGCGCCCGCGCCGTTCCCGCACGCTGCGCCGAAACCGCTCGAACTCCAGCGGGTCCAGGTCCTGCCAGCGCACCGCATCCACCACCTGAGCGGAAGGGTCGAGCAAGCCGCGATCCGCCTGCAAGGACTGGATGGCGTAGCTGTCCATAGGCAGGCATGCCGGCCGACCATCGCTGCCGATGGCGCGGCGCAGGAACACGCCTTCACTCGTGCCCACCGGCTGACGCTGCGACGGCGCCTGAATCACCAGCACCTCGCGCCCGTCGAGCATGAGGCTGCGAACCCCGACCGCCAACGCCGGCCGCGTACGCCCCGCCACCAGCGCCGCCAGCTTGTCCGTATCGGTCGCCGTACCATGGCGCGGCCGGGCGCCGGTGATTCGCCCGTCGTCCTCCACGCCCACCAATAGCAACGCGGGCTCATCGCCCAAGCGGTTGGCCAGGCACACCACCGCCTCCACCAGATCCCGGTCGTTCAAGGCGGCGTGCTCCTCGCCCTTGAACTCCACGCTCAGCGATTCACCATCGGCGATCAGGCCGCGCAGGGTTTCGGGCGTCATGGCCGAGGAACCCAAATCCAGCCCTCGCCCGCCGGCAAATCGTCCGGCGGCGCATCGAACATGCCCTCATGGTGAGCAAACGCGTGGGCCGTCAAGGCACATTCAAACGCGTCGTCCAGATCATCATGCCCCAGCGACTTACGCGGAACGCGCTCCGTGATCAAGGCCGAGCGCGGGCATGCCGTCGGATACGTCTCGATCGCCCGAAACCCCGCACCGTCTCCCCAAACCGCGCACCGCTCCCGATGCGGCGCGAACTTGGCAAGCACATGCATGCCCTTGGTGGCCTGGCTGCCGAAAATGTCCTTCACTGCCGACAACGGCTTCAGGCCTTGTTCGAACAAATGGCGCTCGGTCTGGCGAAAGAGATACCGATTCAACCCGGAAACCTCGTCCGCCTCCACATGGCCGCGCCCGTTGATCGACCCGACAAACGCATCCGGAAACCCCAGCGGCGTATCAATGGCCATCGTGATCGACATATCGCGATCCGCATACGCCAATCCACATTTCGCGAACAGGGCGTCAAGCCAATCGCCAAGTGTGGGTGCAGTGGCAATAGTCGCCCGCAAATTTCCCCGCCATGGTTTGCCGACAATGGACAACGCGTCATCGATGATCACGATGGCATCGCGGCTCGTGCCGTTCTTCTCGCAATTCCATCCGCCGACATCCCAGCCGACAGATAGTGTTGTCGCTTGGGTGATTGCGTTCATACGAGGCGTGTCTTCCCGGTCAGCAGTTCCTGCATCATGGCTTGCTTGAGGGCGCGGGTTTTGTCACGGCGTTTCTCTAGGTTGCCGGCGCGCGCCGGGTCCTGCAGCATGCGAGTTGCGGTCGCGGCCGGCGACACTACGTTCACGGTGACGCCGTCGGTCACAACCTCGGCTGCCCAGCTTTTCGCCAGAGCCACGATGGCGGCTTTGCTGGCGGCATACTGGCTGCGCCCGGCCATGCCGGCAGAGGAGCGGCTGCCGAATCTGACCACGCGGCCGCGGCCGGCGACCTGCATCGCCGGGATCACGCGGTTGGCCAGGCGAATGGCGGCATCGACATGCAGTTGCCATAACAGGCGTCCATCGTCGTCGCTCAGTTTGCCCAATGGTGCCAGGCGCGCGACGCCGGCGCAGTGCACCAGGGCGTCCGGGTTGCCGGCTTCCAACAATGCGCCGGTTGCGACTTCGGCGGCTGCGGCGTCGGTGAGGTCCACCGCATGCGCGATGAAATTCGTTTGGCCAATGGCCGCCGGCGCCACGTCAAGCCCATGTACCTGCCAGCCGTCGGCCAGCAGGCGTTCAGCAATCGCGCGCCCGATGCCGCATGAACTGCCGGTGACGATGGCGGTCCCGGCGGGCATCCCTACTCGACCTTGATCTTCGCGTCGGCGATCAGCTTCGCCATGTCGTTGATGTAGTCCTGCTGGAACCTGGCGAACTCCGCCACGCTGCCGCCACCGAGCAAGATGCCTTGTGACAACAGCCGCTCGCGCATGTCGCCGGCGAGTGCCTTGTTGGTTTCCGCGTTGAGGCGCCGGGTGATTTCCGCTGGCAGCTTTGCCGGGCCCCACAAGCCGTACCAGCTGGTGAATTCATAGCCCGGCAGGGTTTCCGCGACGGTAGGCACCTCGGGCAGCGTCGGCAGCCGGCTCGAGGAGGTGACGGCAAGAATGCGCAGGTTTCCGGCCTTGTGGTGCTGCACCGCGCCCAGCACGGGGTCGACAAAGCCGGAAATCTGGCCGCCGATCAGGTCCTGGTAGGCGGGTGAGGAGCCCTTGTAAGGCACGATGGTGTAGTCGCCGCCGCCGCCGCGCTTGAGCAACTCGGTGGCCAGATGGCCGGCCGACGATACCGAACCGATGGCGAAGGTGAGCTTGCCCGGATTTGCCTTGGCGTAGGCAAACATGCTCTTCAAGTCGGTTACGGCCAAGTTCTTGTTTACCGAGACCGAAAGCGGTGCCTTCGCCACCAGCACGATGGCGGTGAAGTCGCCGCTGATGCTGTAGGGCGGCGTAGCCATCACGAGCGGGCCGGTGACGAAGGTGGAGGCGTTGAACAGCAGGGTGTAGCCATCAGCGGGCGACTTCGCCACCGCCGCCGAGCCGATGGTCGCGTTGCCGCCAGGACGGCTTTCGACCACGAATTGCTGGCCCATCTGCTCGGACAACTTTTGCGCCAGCATGCGCCCGACGATGTCGAGCGTGCCGCCTGGCGGGAAGGGGATGATCACCTTGATCGGCCGGTTCGGATAGGCTTGCGCGCCGACGCCGGTCGCAAACGTGAATGCAAACGTGACGCAGAGCGTTTTCAGAAGCGTTTTCATTGTCTGGTCTCCAGGTATCGATCAGGCAATGCCGTGCATGGCGAGCGTCGTGCGCATGCGTGCGCAGGCGAGATCGGGGTCGCGCAACAACCCCGCCCGGTCGGCCAGGCGGAACAGTTGGGCGAGGTGCAGGATCGAGCGTGTGCTCTGCTGGCCCCCCACCATGGTGAAGTGCTTCTGTTGCCCATTCAGGTAGGCCATGAACACCACCCCGGTCTTGTAGAAGCGCGTCGGCGCCTTGAAGATATGGCGCGACAGCGGCACCGTGGGGGCGAGAATCTCGTTGAAAGTCCGGTTGTCGCCGCGCCCGAGCGCGGAGAGCGCCGCCGAGGCCGCCGGTGCGATGGCGTCGAAAATGCCCAGCAGCGCGTCGCTGTGGCCGGCCGCGTCACCTTCGATCAGTTCCGCATAGTTGAAGTCGTCGCCGGTGTACATCTTCACCCCGGTGGCCAAGCGCCGGCGCATGGCGATTTCCTTGTCCTTGTCCAGCAGCGAGACCTTCACGCCATCCACTTTCGACGCATTGCGGTTGATTGCCGCCACCGCCGCATCCATGGCCGGCAGGTGGTCGGCACTGCCCCAGTAGCCGGCCAGCGCGGGGTCGAACATCTCGCCCAGCCAGTGGATGATCACCGGCTCCCTTACCTGCGAGAGAATGCGGTCGTACACGCGGTGATAGTCGTCGGGCGACTGCGCCACCCGCGCCAGCGCGCGCGAGGCCATCAGGATGATGCGCCCGCCCAGCTTTTCGATGGCGGCGACCTGCTCTTCGTAGGCGCGGATCACGTCGTCGACGGATTTCGCATCTTCCGGTTTGAGATGGTCGGTGCCTGCGCCGCTTGCCAGGAAGGCGCCGGGAATGTCCTGCGAAGCGTCGATCGAGCGGCGGATCAGTTCCAGCGAGGTGGGCCAGTCCATGCCCATGCCGCGCTGGGCGGTATCCATGGCTTCGGCCACGCCCAGCCCCAGGCGCCAGACGTCGCAGCGGAAGTCCAGGGTGGCGTCCCAGTCGATGGCGCAATCGATCCACGGGTCGTGCGCGGCCAACGGATTGGCCACCACATGGGCGGCGGAGTAGGCCACGCGGTTGAAAGCGCCGCTTTTCACAGCCGGGAAATTCTTCGGGACCGAAATCTGGAAATCTTCCAGTCTGCCTTCGGCAACGGGAAGGGTGATCGTGCGGGAGAGGCGTTCAGGCGCGTTCATGCGGTTCTCCTGTTCAGGCGGGTGCGCGGGATCAGCGGTTCAGGTCTGGCGCAGTGCGCACAAGGTGCGGATGATGGCCGCGTTGTCGAGCGCGGTGTCGCCGCGCGCCATGGACTGCTGCAACAGGTCGCGATGCAACGCCGACATCGGCAGTGGCTGTCCGGTCTGGCGCCGAGTTCCAGCATCAGGCCAACGTCCTTGGCATGCTGGGCGATGGTGGCCACCGGAGGCTCGAAGTGGTCGGCCACCATCATCGGCCCCTTTTCCTGCGCGGCACGCGAGGTGGCGGCGGAATCAAGCAGCAGGTCGAGGTAGCGTGCACGTTCGATACCGAGGCTCTCGGCCAGCGCCATGCCTTCGGCCAAAGCCAGCCGGTTCAGGCCGACTACGAGGTTGGTCGCAAGCTTGGCCGCAGATGCCTGGCCAAGCGCTCCGATCAATTTGCGATGCGGCGTGATGGCTTCAAGTATGGGGGTGGCGCGATCAATATCGGCCGGACTGCCGCCGACGAACATGCGTCCTTCGGCGGCGGCAATCTTCGCGCTTGATCCGGAAATCGGCGCCTCCACGAAGGCAATGCCCGCCCGGATGCATTGGTTTCCGCAGTCGATCAGTGTGGCAGGCAATGCGGTGGTGATGCAGACCACCAGCGAAACCCGGCGCATCGGTGCGGAAATCAGGGCGGCGGTGACCGCGCGCAATTGCGCGTCGTCGAATACCGCGACCACCAGGCAATCAGAGTCGGTCGCCAGTTGGGCGACGCTGCCGCGTGAGCGTCCGGGCCGGGCGGCATCAAGCAACGCACCGCGCCCGGGGTTGGTGTCGAAGCCAAGCACGCTGTGTCCCGCAATGGCCAGTCGGGCGGCAAGCGCACTGCCCAAAAGGCCCAGGCCGGCGATGCCGATCATGGATGCGGCCAATCAGGCGCTCCGGTTTGTGATCGGCTGCATGGCGCTGAAATCCGGCATGGCGGCGCTGGCGTAGCCGGTGCAGGCGAGCGAGCCGATGGCGATGCGCCCGTGGCGAATGGCCACGCGGGTCGCGCCGTGGGAATGCTCGTACAGGTCGCCATGCGCCGCCAGAAACGCCTGCTGCTCCGCCTGTGGCAGGGCCGCCATGCCGTTCACATAGTGGTGGCCGTTGCGTTCCACATGGGTGATGCCCAGCAGATTCACAAGGGCCAGGTCCTGCTGCACGGCGAGTCCGGCCTGGGTGGTCAAATCTTCGGCCGACATGAAGTAGCGCGTGCTGCCTTCTGCGGCATTCCATTGCGCGCAGCGTGCCGCGTTGAGGATGGATTTGTACATGCCCTTGCAGGTCTTGGAGGAAACGCCGTCGTAACCGCGCGCGCGCGCTTGGGCAAAGGTGTCGAGCATGCCGTCGGACTCGTCGATGATCACCGGCAGGCCCAGCGGCGTGCCACGGAAGTCGGCTTCCAGCGCGTTCTTGCGGTTGATCGGTTGCTCGACAAAGAGGATTGAGGTCAGCATGCGGGCAAGCCGCGGGCGCGCGCGCATGCGCGACAGCAGTTCGGCCACTGCGCCGGCATCGGGATACTGCTCGTTGCCGTCGAGCGAGGCGTAGTAGTCCGCGTTGCCGCGATCAAGCACCGCGGCGATTGCCTCAAGCCTCTCGATGTCGGCGTCGAGGTTGCCGCCCACCTTGAGCTTGAAGTAGCGGTGGCCGTAGCAGGCGAGCACCTCCTCGAAGGTCTCGGGCAGGCCATCGCCGACCCGTTCGGTCAGGTCGGCCGCGGTGATGGCGTCGACCATGCCTACGGTGTGGCGCGCCTCGATACCTGCCGCCGGCTCCAGGCCGGCAAGAAAACGGTCGAAGTCGATACCGGCGAATGAGGGCAATGCGGGGCCAATCCCGGCCAGGTTGGCGCGCATGGCGCGGTAGAAATCCGTGTTCGCAGCGCGGCACACCGCGTCGAGGATGGCGCGGTCGATCAGCGCCGGCCCGTAGTTGGCGAGCAGCGGGTTGTAACCGCGCAGGCCGGCCACTGCCTGATGCGCCTCGTAGTGCCGAGCGAAGTGGCCGAATGCGCTCGCCGGCGCCGCGTCGCCCAGGTAAGCGGACCGCGCCATTCGTAACACCTCGCGCAACTGCTCGAAGTTGTCTTCGTTGGACAGCGCGAGGTTCTTGTCGAACCATTTCGGTGCCATCATCTCGGCGGCCACGCCGGTGGCCGTGCGGCCGTCGCCCATGGTCAGCGTAGCGCGTACAAAGGCCTGCGGGCAGGCGGTGAGCGTCACGACGCCGAAGCGGAACGGCAGGCGCAACAGCACCGCTCGCTCGAACAGTTCGATGGCGCGAATCGCGAACAAAGGCGGGTTGGCGGACCACGGCATGGTATCGGGCTCAATCCATGGCAAGCACGCCGCGGGCCTTGAAGATGTCGCGAATGCGGCCGGTGTATTCGTTGAACTTCTCGGGCACGCGGTCGAGGCGGCGCGGGCGCGGCAGGTCGATCTCGATGATCTCGACGATGCGGCCAGGGCGCGGGCTCATCACCACCACCCGGTCGGCCAAGAGCACCGCTTCCGGAATGCTGTGGGTGATGAAAAGCGCGGTCTTGCGCTTTTCCATCCACACGCGCTGGATGTCCATGGCGATCTGCTCGCGCGTCAACGCATCGAGCGCGCCGAACGGCTCGTCCATCAGGAGCAGCGGCGGGTCATGCACCAGCGCGCGGCAGATCGAGGTGCGCTGGCGCATCCCGCCGGAAAGCTCGTAGGGCTTGTGGTTCTCGAAGCCGGACAGGCCGGTGCTCTCCAACAGCTTCCTGGCCACCGGCTCATACTGCTTGCGGTCGAGATGGCGGATATCCACCTGCAACAGAACGTTGTCGAGGATGTCGCGCCAGTCGAGCAGGATGGCGTCCTGGAACACGATGCCCACATCGGTGTAGGGGCCGGCCACCGTTTTGCCGTCGATGGTGATGGTGCCCGAGGTGTAAGGCTGCAGACCGGCCACCATCTTGAGGATGGTGGTCTTGCCGCAGCCGCTCGGCCCCACGATGGCGACGAATTCCG
>Ga0105046_10003808_pt1 | contig 23950 bp, 15 predicted proteins | sample MAT03_FD_78385 | JGI IMG/M metagenome (GOLD analysis project Ga0105046, IMG submission 78385) | Freshwater microbial communities from Lake Fryxell liftoff mats and glacier meltwater in Antarctica - MAT-03 (megahit assembly) | ecosystem: Environmental > Aquatic > Freshwater > Ice > Liftoff...
GCCACAAAGGTTAGGACACTGGGATCAAAGGGGGTGTGGGGGCTTTGCCCCCAGCCAGGGGTTCCACCCCTGCACCCCGTCCTAACCAATCCGTCTATGGCTATATTTAATTAAGCCTATCTACTTAACGCCTCTAAGAATGGGCACAAATCCCAAAATGAACCTAAGATCGTAAATGTTACGAAATGTAACATCAGACGTAATAGATTTTACAACGCTTTGCGCTTGGTTGAGTGTGGATTATTTTGTAGAAGCCGCGCAGAGCGCGGCTTCTACAAAACAACTGTGGTCTATGCAATTGAAAATTGCTGTAAGGGAGTCAATGGGGAAGAGCACATCGCAGCGATCGCCATCTCAAAAAGTAGCGGTGATTGGCGCAGGCATTGGAGGACTAACGGCGGCGGCGCTGTTGGCGCACCGAGGCTACTCCGTTTTAGTGGTCGATCAGGCGATCGTGCCCGGAGGCTGTGCCTCAACGTTTCAGCGACGGGGGTTTACCTTTGATGTGGGAGCTACTCAGGTGGCTGGGTTAGAGCCGGGAGGCATTCACCACCGCATTTTTACAGAATTAAACATTCCGCTACCCGCAGCAACTCCCTGCGACCCCGCCTGTGCCGTTTTTCTACCCGGCGAAACCGAACCCATCAACGTTTGGCGCGATCCGCAGCGCTGGCAAGCTGAGCGGCAGCAGCAGTTTCCGGGTAGTGAGCCGTTTTGGCAGCTCTTAGGAGACTTGTTTGAGGCCAGTTGGGCGTTTCAGGCGCGCAATCCGGTTTTGCCACCGCGTAGTCCTTGGGACGTATGGCAGTCTCTACGGGCGCTGCGCCCCAACACCCTGCTGACAGTGCCCCATACCTTTTCTACCGTAGGTCAGGTCTTGCGCTGGTATGGGCTGGGAGGCGATCGCCGTCTCAAAACCTTCTTAGATCTACAGCTCAAGCTATATTCGCAGGTAGACGCAGAGGAAACAGCGCTGCTATACGCTGCCACTGCTCTGGGCGTATCACAAGCGCCACAGGGATTATTTCACCTCCAGGGCAGTATGCAGGCGCTGAGCGATCGCCTGGTCGAGTCTCTAGAACGCGACGGCGGCACTCTGCTGATGCGCCACACTGTTGAGCAGATTGACACCGTCGCTCAAGCGGCCACTGATTCTTTCGACAAGACTCACTCCGACAAAACTCAAGTATCCGGGCGAAACCGGGCGATCGCCATTCGCATTCGCGATCAAAAAACGGGACACAGTTGGACAGAAGCCGCCGATCACATCGTCGCCAATGTTACGGTACAGAACCTTGTGCAACTCTTGGGCGACCAAAGCCCCGTGGGCTACCGACAGCGGGTAGAGAAGCTGCCACCTTCTTCGGGTGCCTTTGTGGTGTATTTGGGGGTTAAGCAGGCCGCTATTCCATCCCACTGTCCGCCGCATTTGCAATTTCTCTACGATTACGAAGGCGCGATCGCCGAAAATAACTCCCTATTCGTTTCCGTCAGCCACCCCAGCGACGGGCGAGCGCCCACTAACTGCGCCACCATCATTGCGTCATCGTTTACCGACCCAAACCAATGGTGGGACGCAGACCACCCGGAAACAGCACCCTCCAACCAAATCCCCACATCTGCCTACCAAGCCCTAAAACAGCAATACACCGAAACGGCGATCGCCCGACTCTCTCAGTACTTCGACCTCACACCCGACAATATTTTGTACCAAACCGCCGCCACCCCCAGAACCTTTGCACAGTTTACAGGACGCGATCGCGGCATCGTCGGCGGCATCGGCCAGCGCGTCTCTACCTTTGGCCCCTTTGGTTTCGCCAACCGCACCCCCATCAGCGGTCTTTGGCTAGTTGGCGACTCCACTCATCCCGGCGAAGGTACGGCAGGTGTAAGCTACTCAGCCTTAACAGTCGTAAGACAAATTGAGGCAGCAGCTTTTTGATGGGCGAGCTTCGCCCGCCCATCAAAAAATCCTTATATCAATACCACTACCCTTTAAGGTATAGCGGTAGTCATGATCAATAGAACGCCTCCCTGTCATTCCCGCGCAGGCGGGAATCCATCTGCTCGATCGGTGCCAGCGTCATTCCCGCCTGCGCGGGAATGACGCTGGCATGTGATCTCTGGCATGTGATCTCTGGACTCTGGATAGTTCGAGATTAGCATGTGGTGGATTCCCGCCTGCGCGGGAATGACGCTGGCATGTCCTAAGCTTTATGACTATGGCTATACGAGAGAAAAACCCCTGATTCTGCTCATACTTACTGCTGCTGCCATTGCTCAATCAGGAGTTGAGCTTGCGCGTAAGCCCCTGTTTGAGACGGAATAGTTTTGGCCAGGGCGATCGCCGTTGCGACATCAGAAGGCGCAGTTTGCTGAGCGATTTGGAGCACCTGCTGACTCCAAAAATCAATCAGGCGATCGGCCTCAGAGCGCAGAGGGCTAGAAAACGAGATTTGATTAGCCATTTGGATAGCTGAAACGAGCATTGAGGGCGTACCCGTGTTGGCGGTGTTGTAAGCCTCTGCGAGGGTTGCCTGGTCGTTGGCCTGTTGAGCTGCCTGTTGAGAGGGTGCCAGGGTAATTTCTGACGGGAATCGACTCACTGAGGGGTTAGCCAATGAGGGGGGGTTAGACCGGGTAGAGCTAGGGGAGGCGATCTCAGCCCCAGCACCTGGGATCTCTGCCCCTGCCAACGGCGCTTGCAGTTGTTGCACTTGACGATTCCAGGCTCGAATCTGCTCCTGAGCTTCAGCGTGAAGCGATCGCCCGCTGCTAATTCGTCTGGCGATCGCAATGGCAGATTGCAAAGAATCTAGATCGCCCGGAATCGCTATCTGCTCAGCCTGAATCAAAATGGGACGGTCTTCACTCGCTTGAATGTCGCGTGTCCAGCGAGAGATCAAGCTGCGGGCATCGTCACCACGCGGATTGCGACGGGGAACCTGAGATGCTTCGGCGATCGCAGCCCGTAGATCGTCAAGCGTGCCCAACTCAGCAATTTGCTGCGCTCGGCTGAGAACTTCCAGATCTTGCAATTCCACTTGCCAATAGCTGATCAGCTCCTGAGCCTTGCCATAAAGAGGGCGATCGCGACGGATACGCTGAGCCTGCCCAATTGCTGTTTCAATATCAGACGCGCTGCCATTCCAGGTAGCAGCGCGAGCCTGCGACAGGGTAGAGAAATCTTGAATTTCGGACTGAAGGCGAGCCGAAGCAGGAATTTTTTCGATAATGGCCAGGGCACCCGCCAAGTCACGCTGCCTCATTTCATCATCTGCCAGCGCCAACATGTCTTTTCCTAGACTGTTGATTAATCGCTGAGCCGCCGGGAATACCGGGCTATTGGGCTTAATTTCTTGCGCCATAGCCACAGCGCTGAGCAAATTCCTCAAGCCCCCACGTTTTCCCAAACGGCGAATCTTCGCCAGCTTATTGCCATCTTCGCGGGAGGCCGTAATCAGATCCGTCAGCTCTTGGTATTTGACCGTTTCCCAGTAGGTATTGCCCACGTCGAGCAACTGCACCGCCAGATCAAAAGCCAAGCGCGGATCTTGCTCTAGCAATGCATTTTCAGCTTTTTGGTAGATCCCCTCTGCTTCGCTCCACGTCGCTTGCCATCGCTTAACTCGCTCGGCAACTTCACCATAAGCCGTAGTGTTTATGGGAATTCGCTGGGCAATGGCGATCGCCCCCTTCAAGTCGCCCCGGTTAAAGGTTTCAGCCGCCAGCTTGAGAATATCTTGAGACCACTGCTGAATTGAGCGATTAACTTCGGGACGAAGCGGATGGTCGCTCGGCAACGTATTAACCAACGCAATACCTTCTAGCAAATCGTCCACTGTTTGCTTGTTGGCCGCAAGCTGGGCGCAGTAGATCCGCAGGGAAGCGGAGGCGGTTGGCCAGAAGGTTTCGGGGCAGTTGGGAATGGCGGGCAATTTAAACAATAGGGCTGCGGCCAAACCACCCGCTCCGACAAAGGCCACCGTGGCAGATATTGTCCAAAACTGCCAGCTTTGCAAACAGCCCAGTCCCGGAATTCTTTTTTTCTGACGGCGAGGAGAGGAGGGTTGCAGCGGCGCTCCAGATAGGCGATCGCCCAGTGGTTGAGCAGAGTTCACTTGAGCAGCGGGTTGCTGAGCGGGTCTTCGGTCAGACGGCATCCGGGGCGCTTTGGGCTGTGGTGCATTAGGCTGTGGTGCTCTAGGCTGTGGTGCTCTAGCTTGGGGCGATCGCCGACTCGCCGCAGCAGATGGTATCTCTGGAGGCAGACCTTGGTTCACAGGAGCTTGGTTCACAGGAGGTTGGAGACGATTGGGCGGAATCGCCGCTCCAGAGGCTGCCGAGCCGTACTGCATTGAGTCAGGTCTGACAGACGGAGGACGACGGAGCCGTCGATTTTCCCCATTTGGTTCTAGATGCCCCTGTGATGCTCGTCGATCTCTCGTCATATCTCACTTACATCAAATCAATGGGCATGAAATCAATGGCCAGGAAATTAATAGGCACGATCCGCTAGGCTTACAGAGCGATCGCCTTGAAAATCTTTTACAAACAAATCTTGTATGGTTCACCAGAAATAGCAAGACCACCGTTAATACTCTTCTAAATCTGCCGCATCCGCTGTAACAGTTGCCATCCTACCCCATCTCTACAATTCCGGCACTTGCTTAACAGGTTTACCATGCACCAATATTTGATACTGAGCTAGGAATTCAATTTATACAAAAACGAGCCTAAAAGACTGAGCCGCTCGCCCAACAAGCGACTTAGTCTTCTAAGGCGGGGTTTTATTTAGATTGAACTCCTGACTTGATTTATTGTTTAAGTAGGTGGGCTTAAGTAAATATTAAGATCCTAAAACCCTGCGCCGCCCGCTGCGCGGGCGGCGCAGGGTTTTAGGATTTGGTTTTTATTTAGGTTGAACTACTTATTAGTTGCACATTGCGTATTTAAAGCAATTTAAGATAGCGCATCCGTCCGTAGCTCTTGGATTAAGACTTCCAGAGCATGACCATCGGCTCGATACACCTCATTACAAAAGTGACAGGTCGCCTCAGCTCCGTCATCTTTCACAATCATGTCTTGTAGTTCATCTTCACCCAGCATTTTGAGAGCACCCAGGACTCGGTCAAAGGAGCAACCGCAGTGAAAACGCAGCATTTGCGTTTCTGGCATCATCTCTAGGCCCATATCGCCCAACAGATCATCAAAGATTTGCGGCAGCGATTTGCCCGCTTGCAGCAGAGGTGTAAAACCCGCCAACGAGGTCATGCGAGATTCTAGAGTTTCTACGAGTGCTTCATCACGGGCAGCTTTGGGCAAGACCTGTACCAATAGCCCCCCCGCCGCAGTGACTCCTCCAGATCCTACAAACACGCCAACTAGCAGTGCCGAAGGTGTTTGTTCTGACACCACCAGGTAGTTGGCTACATCATCGCCGATTTCACCCGACACAAGTTCTACAGTGCTGGAATATGGGTAACCGTAGCCAACATCCCGTACCACATAGAGAAAGCCCTCACTACCGACTGCACCGCCCACATCTAGTTTGCCTTTGGCGTTCGGTGCCAGTTCTACCGTAGGGTTTTCTACGTAGCCCCGTACGGTTCCATCTGCCCCTGCATCTACCATTACAACCCCTAAAGGGCCATTACCCCGAACGCGAATGTTGACCCGTGACTCTGCACGTTTCATGCTAGAGGCAAGCAGCAACGCCGAAGTCATGGTGCGTCCCATTGCTGCCGTAGCCACATAAGACAACTCGTGTCGCTGGCGGGCTTCTTCGGTGAGGCGGGTAGTGATTGCGCCAACAACCCGAATTCCTCCATCTGCGGCTGTTGCCCGAATTAATTGGTCCGCCATAGCCTACATACTTCTTAATACTAGTTACTCCATTCTATCTATAGGGATTCCCAATCGTACGAAGTACAGGATAGTAACCTAGAGTCTGTGTCGCAGGAAATGAAGCATCAGCGTACCCTGCAAGGATTTATGATCAATCTAGGAATCTATAGCAATCCCAAATGGGTTATGACCCAAATGGGTTATGAGAGGTGGACAGGCTGCGTCTGCCCACCTCTCATAACCTATGTCACAGATCATTTAGAACTGACCAATTCCCAATTGATCAGTTCTATGGGTCAGTTCGAATGTGTCAGATATCGCGCCATTGCCCCAATGCGTTGCCTTCTAAGATTTCACCGAGAATTTACTGAGCTTTGCTCTGAAATTCATCACGAGTGGATCACCACCAAGATACTATTGTGGAAACTTCTAGGTACCCAGATGTCGTCCTAGTCTCTAGAGACTGGGAACATTGCAGCCGTTTTTGGTTGAATAAACCACGATTATTTTTGTGAGAGCCGTGCACTGCGCGGCTCTCACAAAAAGACCTAGGTTTTAGGCGATTGAAACTCGCTGCAACCCCACTATTGTTCAGCTAAAAGTCAGGTTTATGCGAAGCTAAATCCACGAACCTCTTGAATCCCTTCTCACTCAGGTGAATTCTTGCCGGATGAATAGATGCCTTAAATGAATTCCTTTTGAAGGACGTGAATTATTTCCCGACCCTGCCGAGACATGATTCGCACAACAGTTCGCACAACAGTTCGCACAACAGATTTAACAGGCAGAGATGCCAAACGACAATCAAGACTGAGTGAATTAGGTGAATTAAAACCTTGCTCACTACTGCTTGAGTGAATGAGCATATTAGCAACTGTAAGTCGCTAGTGATCGCTTTGGCTGAACGACTAACCTACCCCTCTACCCTGGACGCTTGGATGATTAATGTGTTCTCTAGACGCAGAGAAGGCCTGCTGAACTTGCCATCGCCTACTGTAGATCAGGACGACCGGGATCGCATTCTGGCTGCGATTGATGTGGGGACAAACTCAATTCATATGGTGGTCGTCAAGGTTCAGCCCACGTTGCCTGCATTTACCATCACTGCCAGAGAAAAATCTATGGTGCGCCTAGGCGATCGCGATCGCACGACTGGTAACCTCACACCAGCCGCCATTGAACGAGCGATCGCCGCACTACGCCGCTGTCAAGAGATTGCTCGCAGCCTACAGGTTGAAGCCGTAATTGCAGTTGCTACCAGCGCTGTACGCGAAGCTCCTAACGGACGAGACTTCTTACAGCAGGTTGAACAAGAGCTAGGGCTGACAATTGACCTAATTTCGGGACACGAAGAAGCCCGTCGAATTTATTTGGGCGTGCTGTCAGGCGTGGAATTTGACAGCCAACCCCACGCCATCATCGACATAGGAGGCGGATCTACGGAGTTAATTTTGGGCGATGGACAGGAACCCCGTGCCCTTACCAGTACTAAGGTCGGAGCTGTGCGGCTGACAGCAGAGATGGTTCACACTGACCCAGTCAGCAACAGCGAGTTCCATGCCCTACAGGCGTATGTGCGCGGAATGCTAGAGCGTGCGGTAGAAGAGTTACGGCTCAACATTCGACCAGAGGAGCAGCCACGGCTTATAGGCACTTCAGGCACGATTGAGGCGTTGGCTACTATTCACGCTCGCGAAAAACTAGGAGTGGTGCCCGATCCTCTCCACGGCTATCAAATTCCCCTAGCCGACTTGAAAGATATGGTGCAGCGGTTTCGGCGGCTAAGCTGTGCAGAGCGGGCAACGCTGCCGGGTATGTCCGATCGGCGGGCAGAGATTATTTTAGCGGGGGCAGTTGTATTGCAAGAAGCCATGCAGTTGCTGGGGCTAGAGTCAGTGGCGATCTGTGAGCGATCGCTGCGAGAAGGTCTCATTGTAGATTGGATGCTAACCCACGGGTTAATTGAAGATCACTTGCGGTTTCAAAGTTCTATTCGCCAGCGCAGCATTCTGCGGACTGCACAAAAATATCACGTTAACCTTCCCTACACCGAGCGCATCGCCAACTTTACCCTGAGTTTATTTGACCAAACTCAGGGCACACTGCATGACTGGGGCTGTGAAGAGCGCGAGTTGCTATGGGCTGCCGCCATGTTACACAACTGCGGGCATTTTGTTAGCCACTCAGGCCACCATAAACATTCCTACTACCTAATTCGCAACGGGGACCTGCTGGGCTACACCGAAATAGAAATCGAAACGATCGCCAATCTTGCCCGCTACCATCGCAAAAGCTGTCCCAAGAAAAAGCATGATAATTACCGCAGTCTCTCCACCAAGCGACATCGCAAAATAGTAGATCAACTCCATACTCTGCTACGTCTTGCTGTTGCATTAGATCGACGGCAAATCGGAGCCATTCAAGCCCTGCGGTGTGACCATAATCCAGAGACCCACGAGTTTCATCTCCACCTTCAACCTACTACGGCAGGAGACGACTGTGCGCTAGAACTTTGGAGCCTGGATGGCAAAAAGGACTGTTTTGAAGCTCAATTTGGCCTACGACTAGTGACGATTTTAGAGCGCTAGGTGGCTCATACCTCAGTGATGCATTTTAGAAGATGACAGAAAAAAAGCACAGGAAACAATCTGAGGTTTCATAGTATCCGAACGGTACTTAATGATTCTCCAGTCTCTCCAAAAAAAGACTACCAATCATTTTTTCCTATGATTGTACGCTTAGTAACGCAAAAAACTCCTGAAATCCCTATAGATAAAGAATTCTTAGTAAGGCGGCAACTTTATACATTTCTGCAAAAGTTAAACAAACGCAATACGTTTCAGCCACTATGAAAACGAACTTGTGGAGTTGTCACAGGACGCGGAGAGGTTTTCTACACCATCAATTTATTTCCTGTAGAGGCATTATCTCTGGCCTTGAAGTACCAGTAGATATTAGAAATTGTCATATCAGAAATATCTCGCCAGCTAGGTGGAACTAACGCGAGTTGCTTACTTCTCTCGGCCTGTTCCTGAATATACAACTCATAAAACTGACGAACTGAAGGCCGGAGAAAAAACTTCAACTGATCTCGCAAAGCAAGGAAGTGAGATTTGGATTTCAACTGCTCATACACTGTAAACTCCTCAGGCTTAACTACTAATACCGTAGCTTCTCCTTTCGAGCCTTCTGCTTCTTCGGTGTCAACAATAGTAGAGCCAGTCAATCGTTTCTGTTCTTGTGCAGACAGCGACTGGATCCAATCAATTTGCTGTGCCCAATCATCTAAAACTGTTAAATCTTGATTGTAAATCCGAGTTATTTCTGGAAAGATAAAATCTAGCTCTACTTCAGATTCACAGTTTTCAGCCAATGACAAAAGGTTTTGATGTACATCACCTCTTAGGTGGGATATGCATTCTTTGACTGCCGTTGGCTCATTCTGTATTTGTAAAGTCAACGCAATTGTTTGTTCAATTGTCCAAGCGCATTCTAATCTTCTCAGTTGTCCAGCAACGCATGTCTCTGAAAGTAACTGAGGATTCCGATAAATTGATAAAGCATTTCCTAAAGTTTGACGTGCATTAGATAAATCTGCATTTCTAATGCTTAAGTCACCAACTGCTAAGGCTAGTTTAATTAATTTCGTTGCTTCTATGAAATATCCGTATGCTTTAATCAACTCTAGCCGATGCTGCTTAAATTCTAATTCCTTAATTTCCTGAATAATTGCTGCATTTTCTCCTCGAAGGAGATGCTCTAGGTTTATAAAACCGTCTTTGACCTGTACCTTAAGCTGTTTAACATCTTCTCTTAGTTTTAACGTTTGATAGAGGTTGACAGCCGTTAATGCGCCAGTCGCTGCAACTCCAACGCCTATAACTGCAGTTGTAGCTTGTAAAACTTCAACACTATTTTGCAGTACTTCTATCAACTGGTAGGTTTTCTGGAAACCTAGATGGGTTTGAAGCATCTGAATAGGCGCAATTACAAGCTGGGCAGGAGCAATGAATGATTTTAGGGAGAAGCCAGCAACAGCTTTAGCAATTTCAACGATTCTTCCTGTTGATGGATCTATTACGTGAGGAAGGAGCTGCCCTCCTCTTGTTGCTGTCTGTTTCAAGACCCCAAGGGCAAGTTTTATTTGAGTTGGAGGGCTAAATATGTATTCCATAAAATATAGCGGTTCCTCTTAACATGAGGTACACGTTGGACAGACAGGGCAAGGGTTTCAGCTTGTTATTCGTACCGCACCAGATCGGTAACCGCTATATGAGTTTTTAAGGTAGATTAACCATAGAGTACCCAAAGCTAAGGGGAAATAACAAATAACTTCTAGTTACATACGTTAGCTCTCAAGCTTGAAAGGAGTAAACTATACCTGTACATCACAGCTTCAGCTATTGAAAACTTAGACAAGATATTAACACCTATGAACAGTTATTTTACATCCTTAAAGGAAATCAATGTATTTAGCCGAAATCTCCTTTCTGGTGATTACAAAGCATTAGAGTCACCGGAAATTCAACAATCAGCCATGGCGCTAGAATGTAATGTTAAACCATGTTTAGAAGAGGTTAAATCTTCAGCGATTCGCTTAAATAAGCTGGTTCAAAATTGCCTAAATGGTTTAGCAAAAGATAAGGATGTTTGGTCTAGCAAACCAAAAATATCTGAAGTTTCTTCTACTGGAGTTATGGAAGATCTAGGTACTATTACAGGATGTCATTTCAAGGTTCGTCTATTAGGAAGCCAGCATAAAAGTAGAGCTATTGAGGTAGCTAAAGAATCTTGGAACTTACGTATTGACAAGCTGATAGAAAAATATTTTTATGGTGTAAAAGGAGTCAAAGGACAAGCGAAGCAAGGAATTGGCTTTGCTGAAAAGGACAGATTTAACCGAGAGCTAGATTCTGAACTCATATCTCAAGCCGAAAGTTTAGATGATATTTTAAAGGAAGGCTTATATACAATCCTACATGAAGTAGAAAGTATTGAGATTGAGAAAGTTCAGAATTATATTGCTCTGTTTGATGAAGAACAAAAATTATCTTTAGAGCAAAAATTTAGAAGAGTTCATGACGAGATAAGAACTAAGCTAGATGACCCAGCCTTATCATGTTCCCAGATTTCAATGATTGAAATTAAGAGCATATTTAACAAGATTTTAGAAGAGTGGAAAAAACGCCTGACAACTATATCTCTTGATGAAGTAGCAAAATTTAACGAGTCAGTTGCTCAAATCATAGAACGTCGGATTGTTCTAATTTTTGATGACCGGGTTTCGTTAGTTACAGATGCGCTAGATGAACTAGTCGATTTTTACAATACTCTTCTAGATCGACAAAAGCGCTATCACCAAGAGATGACGATGCAGCATAAAGCTGAAAAAGAATGGCTAGATAAACAGAGAGAGGAGCTTGAAAAGATTCAGCTAGCGCTTGGAGAGATTTTAGGATAACCTAACAGATTTAGAGAAAACACAAAGTTGTTTGAACGGCAGTCCTGTTTCGTAAAGGGTAGAAAATCCCTAGGACAACAAGGCGGAAGTTTGGCAACCGTAGAGCAGGCATCTTGCCTGCTTGCAGTCGAGACGACTGCCCTACAGAATAGTGGCGAGATTTACGCCGCAGCCTACTAGGCATTGCTAAAGGCTTTACAGCACTAGATTGGCAAGTTTGAGGTATGTTTTCTCTATCTTTACATTAGGGGGCACTACTTATGCCTCAAATGGCTATCGTGATCATCCTTAAGATGACCACGATAGCCATTTGAGGCTTACATAAACAACTCTAGAACAGCGTCAGAATGTAGACCAGCGCAAACAGCACAATCCAGATGATATCGACAAAGTGCCAGTAGATCTCTGCCATTTCTATGCCGGTGTGCTTGTGGTCAGAATAGTGACCTGGGCGGCGCGATCGCCATAGCACTCCCAAAATCAGCAGTAGCCCGATGAACACATGCAGTCCGTGAAAGCCAGTCATCAGGTAAAAGCAGTTCGCAAATACATTGGTCGTCAGGCCATAGCCCAGGTTCATGTATTCATACACTTGACCCACCAAGAAAATGGCTCCCATGAGCGCTGTAATGCCGTACCACTTCCGCATTCCAGCAAGGTCATTTTTCTTGATAGCGACATCACCCAGGTGAATGACAAAACTACTGGACACCAGAATTACAGTGTTGATGCTGGGCAGTAAGAGTTCTACCTCAGTGCCTTCTGGAGGCCACGCCGCCGCCACCCCTCGAACCAGCAAATAAGCAGCAAAAAATCCGCCAAACATCAGCGACTCTGACACCAAAAATGTCAGCAGTCCCCAAACGCGCAAGTCAGGATGCGCTTCATGGGTAATCATCGCTGGCGACACCGTCGCGTCTAACACCGTTTCAGGAGAATTAATGGTTGAGCCTTGCATAAGCGAGGAGGGAAGGGTAAAGGATTGAGGATGAAAGACGTTCAGCTAAGCCGCTTATCTTTTATCCTTTTAGGTCTGCCGTTTCTGGAACGTAGTCAGCGCCGTATGCATAGGGTCCGGTGGTGATCACGGGCAAGACTTCCCAGTTTTCTACAATTGGGGGTGAGGCAGTTGTCCATTCTAGAGTTAGGGCATTCCAGGGGTTGTCGCCCGCTTTCTCACCCTTACTCCAGCTCCAAATCACATTAATCATGAAGGGAATTACAGAGGCAGCCAGGAAAAATGCGCCAAATGTGCAAAGTTGATTGATGGCGGTAAATTGGGGATCGTACATGGCAACGCGCCGGGGCATTCCCTGAATTCCCAGCGTGTGCATGGGCAAAAAGGTGAGGTTGGTGCCAATAAAGGTCATCACGAAGTGAACCTTGCCCCAAGTCTCATTCATCATCCGCCCGGTCATTTTAGGGAACCAGTGATAAATAGCCGCATAGATGCCAAACACCGAGCCACCAAATAACACGTAGTGGAAATGCGCCACGATGTAATAGCTGTCGTGGACGTGCACATCAAAGGGCACTGCACCTAGCGTTACGCCGCTCAAGCCACCCAGTACAAACATCGACAGCAGCCCCACCGCAAACAGCATGGCGCTGGTAAAACGAATTTTGCCGCCCCAGAGGGTTGCTACCCAGCTAAATATTTTGACGCCTGTGGGCACGGCCACAATCAGGGTAGAAATGGTGAAGAACAGACGCATCCAGGGTGGTGTGCCGCTGGTAAACATGTGGTGCACCCAGACAAATAGCCCGACCAGACAAATGGCTAGGCTGGAAAAGGCGATCGCCTTATACCCAAAAATGGGCTTACGAGCATGTACCGGAATAATCTCCGACATCACGCCAAACACGGGCAAAATCATCAGATACACCGCTGGATGCGAGTAAAACCAGAACAAATGCTGGTAAATGATGATGTTGCCGCCTTCATCGGGTTTGTAAAATGACGTGCCAAAGTTGATATCAAACAGTAGCAGCACCAAGCCAGCGGCCAGCACAGGCGTGGATAAGAGGGCAAGAGCTGACGTTGCCAAAATTGCCCAACAAAATAGCGGCATCTGATCCCACTTCAAACTGGGCACCCGCATCAGCAAAATTGTAACGACGAAGTTCACTGAACCCAAAATCGACGAGGTTCCAACGAATACGATCGCCAGAATCCACATGGACTGTGCTGTATTTGCGGTGATTTCGCTCAGGGGTGGGTACGATGTCCAACCCGACTGGGCACCGCCAAAGAAAAAGCTGCCTAAAATTAGCGCCCCAGCAGGAGGGTTGAGCCAGAAGGCGATCGCATTTAGCTTTGGGAAGGCCATGTCCCGTGCTCCAATCATGAGCGGGATCAGGTAATTACCCAAACCTCCGATAGCAGCAGGCACAATCCACAGGAAGATCATGATCGTGCCGTGATTCGTCAAAAACGCATTGTAAAGACTTGGATCAATAAAGTCAGGATTGGGGGTTGCCAGCTCGGTTCGCATCGCAACGGCCATGAGGCCACCAATCAAATAGAAAATAAATGACGTGACTAGGTATTGAATCCCAATCACTTTATGGTCAACGTTGAACGTGAAATAGTCGTACCACTTCCACGGAGCATGAGCAGGAATATGCTCGACATGAACCGGAGTGGGAATAGTGTCAAGGGGAATTTGAGCTTGAGTCATAAACGGGAAGGATAACTAAGAATATAGCGATCGCTGGTTGTGGAGCAGTTGGGTTGAATCCAGTCAGGTAGCGGGTCACGCCGGGATCGGTCAATACAGCTAGCCAGACTGCGAGGAACCGAGATGTTAGCGCTTAGTTGAGAAAGGTAAGAAGTGGTGCCATTCTCGGTCTAAGCCGCCCTCCTAATTGTTGGCTATTCCGAAACCATCGCAGGCATCGGAGTGTGATGTGTGTGCAGATATGAGAGCGATGCCTTTACATCCAGTTCCTTCGCATAGGGGGTCAGGAACTCTGCATCGGTCAAATCGGCAGGGTTGACGGCAACAACAGCAGTAGGATTTTGATTCTGTGCCACCTGGTTTTGAGTTAGCCAAGTGTCGTACTCATCAGGACTATGAACGATAATTTGCGATCGCATCCCGCCGTGGTAGCTGCCACAGAGTTCCGCACAAACGATTGGGTAGGTGCCTACCTTACTTGCCTTAAACCGCAGCCCCGTTTGCTGACCGGGCAGGGCATCTTGCTTCAAGCGAAACTGGGGAATCCAAAACGAGTGGATGACATCTTGAGCCATCAGATTGACCTGCACATCTTTACCGACTGGAACATGTAGCTCACCAGCCGTAATCCCACTGTCAGGATAGTTGAAAATCCAGGCGTACTGCATCCCAGTCACATTCACAACGACCTCCGCCTGGTTGTTGGGATCGTCCGGGTTAGCTCCAAAGCCGTACTTGGGGACAAAGGCAGGTTTAGGGGCAGCAGCAGGCAGCAATGGCACCACATCACCCGCCACAGGAGCAGTCGAAGGCACTTGTGCCACCACTGCTGCATGAGTGTGAGAGATCATGCTGTGGCTGCTGGGATCAAATCCACCCATTTCCTGAAAAACTTGGACGCTATAGATACCTACGCCAATCACCAAGATCGCGGGAATAGCTGTCCAGAGGGCCTCCAGCGGCAGGTTTCCATCGACTGGAATGCCATCAGTATCGTCACCCGCTCGACGACGATATTTGATTAAGAAATATACAATTGCTCCCTCAACCACCAGAAACAGCGCTGTTCCAATCATCATCATGACGTTGAACAACCCATCTACTAGGGCAGCTTGTTCTGAGGCCTGCTCTGGCATCAAGCCATGATTCTGACTGACCCAAAAGCTAATTACAGTTACAAGAATACCTGCGGTTAACGTGAGGAGAGACGCTGGAATTTGTTTCATGAACTGTCTCAAGATTGCGAAGTTAAGTTGCTAAAGCGATTCAAGGTGTAAAAAAATCAGCCTCAACAAAAAATCAGCCTCAACAAAGGCGCAGCTTTTTGCAGAACGGGAGATTTTGCAAAAAGTGCAAGTCTAACGTAGACCAGTAAACGGCACGGTAATATCTCGCCTCTCTAATGTCTTACCACCTGAATCTAGTGAACCTTGCAAAACTTCTGATTTGTGTCACATAACGCTAGATAAGTGCTTAATTCTCTAGATAAAAAGCAGCAAAATCCCATCAAAGTAGACATTCTCAATGAAAACCGCTGTAGTTCGTTGCAATTCGTTACAAACCAGTGTGCTTGTTCGGTTACCAAATCGGGTGGTCCTAAATTGGTAAGGATTTTTTGATGGGCGGGCTTCGCCCGCCCATCAAAAAATCCTCACATCAATACCACTACCCCAAATCGCAGAGTTTCCGTCGTGCGGTAAGATTGTCTCTGCTGAAAGGGAGAGCAGTTTACCCTGGAATTTATGCCGTCTGCATATGTAGTGGGTTTAGGAGCATCGGGAATCGCGGCTGCACGGCTGTTGCGACGAGAGGGATGGCAGGTCACGGTTAGCGATGCTAATACGTCGGACGGGCTGCGGCAGGTTCAACAAGACTTGGCAGCAGCGGGGATCACGGTGCTGTTGGGAGATCGGTTTGCACCAGATGCTGCCCGAATGCAGCGGATTGTAGTTAGTCCTGGGGTGCGGTGGGATTTGCCAGCGCTGGTTAAAGCTCGGCAATTGGGCATTGAAACCATTGGCGAGATGGAGTTGGCGTGGCGATCGCTCCCGGTTTCTCCCTGGATTGCCATCACGGGAACTAACGGCAAAACCACCACCACATCTCTGATTGCAGCGATCTTCCAGGCGGCTGGCCTGGATGCCCCTGCCTGCGGAAATATTGGCTATGCGGCGTGTGAAGTTGCAATGCGGGAATGGCGTGAATTGGGAGGCGTTGAGGCGGGAGTTGAGGCGGGAGTTGAGAAATCAGGGCAACGGCTGAGTGCAACAGTTTCAGCTCGACCTGCCAATGCTCCCGATTGGGTAATCGCCGAATTGAGCAGTTACCAGATCGAGGCATCTTCTACGCTTTCGCCCAAAATTGGCATCTGGACGACGTTTACACCCGACCACCTGAATCGCCATTACACGCTAGAAAATTATTACAACATTAAGGCAACGCTGCTTAACCAGTCGCAGTCACAAATCATTAACGGAGATGATCCCTACTTGCAACAGCACGCGCTTCATCAGTGGCCAGATGCATGCTGGACTAGCGTTATGGGTAAACAGCATTTGGCAGCCAACCCAGAGCGGGGAGCCTATCTGGAAGATGGGTGGGCCATGTTTGCGGGCGATCGCATTGTGCCCATAGCCGCGCTGCGGATGGTGGGCAGTCATAATCACCAAAATCTGCTGATGGCGGTGGCGGCAGCTCGATTAGCAGGCATAGACAAGGAGGCGATCGCCCACGCCGTTGCGACGTTCCCCGGTGTGCCCCATCGGCTAGAGCATATTTGCACCTGGCGCGGCATCGACTTTATTAATGACAGCAAAGCCACCAACTACGACGCGGCTCAAGTAGGGCTGGCATCGGTAGCAGTTCCGGCCATCCTGATTGCGGGCGGCGAGCCAAAAGCCGGAGATGATGCAAGCTGGCTGGCAACTATTCAAGCCAAGGCGGCAGCCGTCCTGCTAATTGGCAACGCTGCTGCCAGTTTTGCCCAGCGGCTAGAGCAGACTGGGTTTGAGCAGTACGAAATTGTAGAAACAATGGAGCGCGCTGTACAACGGGGAGCAGAACTGGGTCAGCAATTGGGAGCTAAGGTAGTGCTGCTCTCTCCTGCCTGCGCCAGCTTTGACCAATACGCCAACTTTGAGCAGCGTGGCGACCATTTTCGCCAACTTTGCGCGGAATTATAAAAACAATCATTCAGAAAGTAATAGGGCGACATCCTAGAAACGCGCAGTGTTTCTGGGATGTCGCCCCTATCATGATCGAACCACCCCGAAAGTGATTTGAATTGGGGTTACTGTTTGAAGGCGCTGAGTCCGGCGTACTTGGCGCGATCGCCCAATTCCTCTTCAATCCGCAGCAGTTGGTTGTATTTGGATAAGCGTTCGCCCCGGCAGGGAGCACCAGTTTTCATTTGACCCGCGTTAGTCGCCACCGCGAGATCGGCAATGAAGTCATCGGGGGTTTCACCCGATCGATGGCTGATCATCACGGTGTAGCCAGCGGTACGGGACATGTCGATGGCGCTCAAGGTTTCGGTAATGGTGCCAATCTGGTTAACCTTAATTAGCGTCGAGTTGCCGACTCCATCGGCGATCGCCTGCTTAATAATGCTGGGGTTGGTGACAAACGCATCGTCACCCACCAGGCGAATCGTCTTGCCCAGGCGTTGAGTTAGCCGCTGCCAGCCTGCCCAGTCTTGTTCGCCTAGCCCATCTTCTAACGACACAATTGGGAACTGCTCTACCCAACTGGCCCAGAGGTCGATCATGTCATCACTGGTCTTGGTGCTCTGGTCAGATTTGTTGAAAAAGTAGGTGCCGTCTTTCTGATACAGCTCACTGGTGGCAGGGTCAAGCGCGATCGCCATTTCGTCACCCGCTTTCAATCCCACCTTGGCGATCGCCTCTAAAATCACCTCAATCGCTTCCACATTCGCCTTCAAGTTGGGAGCGAAACCGCCCTCGTCACCAATGCCCGTGGCATAACCTTTCTGTTTGAGAATAGACTTGAGCGCATGGTAGGTTTCTGCACCCATTTCTAGCGCGGCTTTATAGGTGGGCGCACCGACTGGAGCGATCATAAATTCTTGAAAGTCTACGCTGTTGTCGGCATGGGCACCCCCATTGAGCACGTTGAAACAGGGCACGGGCAGCAGCACAGCCGCGTCGCCGCCCAGGTAGTAATAGAGCGGTTGTTTAGCAGAGGCGGCAGCAGCGCGAGCGATCGCCATCGACACGCCTAAGATCGCGTTAGCGCCCAAATTGCTTTTATACTCTGTACCGTCGAGCGCCAGCATTTTGTGATCAATCCCAGCCTGGTCAGCGGCATCAGCTCCTTTCAGCGCCGTCGCGATCGCCCCTTTAACATTTTCTATAGCTTTGAGGACACCTTTACCGCCATAGCGGGTACCTCCATCGCGCAACTCCAAAGCCTCCCGGATGCCCGTCGATGCCCCCGACGGTACAGCGGCGCGTCCTTTGCTGCCATCTTCTAACACCACGTCAACCTCAACGGTTGGATTGCCCCTAGAGTCAAGAATTTCTCGAGCGTGGATGGATGCGATCGCCACCATAAAATCCAGTCCCCTTGTGCAAATGATGTACTGACCAAAAGGATTTTCCCACTATTAGTACGTTTCGGACTGTCTTAATCTGTACCTCTTTAAAGTCTCTATCTCCTACCCATAAAAGATATGGCTGCCGCTAAGTAATTCAACCTAAATAAAAACAAGATTTTAAAAGTCTGCGCCGCCCGCTGCGCGGGCGGCGCAGACTTTTAGGGTTTTATGTTTAATTGCGCCCACCTACTTACACCGATCAACACAACAATGTTCTAACTTATAGCTGTCGCCACAAAGGTTAGGACACTGGGATCAAAGGGGGTGTGGGGGCTTTGCCCCCAGCCAGGGGTTCCACCCCTGCACCCCGTCCTAACCAATCCGTCTATGGCTATACCTGGCGATCGCCAAACTACCGCAGCAAAGGCACTCTGCGAAACGGAATGCTTTTGCTGCGAGTTTTGAAACCTTAGTTCTGCGAACGTATTTAGCGTGGCACCCACGTGATCCGATCCATCAGCCTGAGCGCTTTGATCTCCAGCCTAGTCCCAACGCGACCGCTAACCCTACCAACACTGACGGCTCAGGTACAGAGGCCGAAGAGCGAGTCTGTTCACTTTCTAACGAGCTTTCCACTGCCCCAGGCGCAGGAGGCGGGAGAACGAGTTTAGGCGATGGGCGATCGTTACCGCTAAGAAATTTAGGGTCGGCGTTGGATGGTTGTTCGTTATCAACAGGGGCGATCGCCACCGCTGGCAAAGCATCAGGAGAGGGTAGGCCAGGGGCAGGGCTTTCAATAGGAGTTGTAATTGGATCTTGCGTCGGCAAGGCACCTATCTCCACAGGAATAGCTTCCAGGGGGGGAATAGACGGCTCAACCGGAGGAATGAGGGAGGTATCTTCTATCGGCACCTCGGAACCGAGAGGAGAGGGTTCGGGGTCTACAAGCAGCTCAGAAGAGATGGGAGGAGGGGTTTCAGGATCTACAGGTGGGCTAGGAGGCGTGGGGGTGGGCAACAACCCCGGATCTACAGGTACCTGACCTATAGGTAGATCGGGAGCAGGCGACGGTGGATCTACAGGCAGGTCGGGCGTGGGGCTAGGCGACGGTTCAATCAAGGTAGCGCCAAGGCTAACGCTATCAAAATTAACTTGTGAAACACCAGGAAAATCGCGTGCATTCAGAGGGAACAGCAAAATGCCCAAGTTTTTGCCCAATAGCGTGCTGTCATTGGAAGACAAATAGTCTAATGAGACCGTTTGAAACGTTCCTGGTGCTACCAACGTCGTGTCGTTTGACAAGACCTCGGCCAACAGACTACCAGTCTCTAAATCGCCTGCCCATAGCTGAATACCATAGCCCGGAAATCGAACAGATGGCTCTGGACGTGCCCCTACGCTAACCGACAGGTTGTAGAGGGTGCTGGCATCCAACGTGCCCTCCAAGGATTGAAACAATGTTGCTCCGTTGCTGTAAGCGATGTTCACCCCATCGGGAACTGATTCGCCGAAGTAATAGGGAGGTGTATCGAGGGGGCTATATACGCCTGACCCATAGCCGATTTCGTTAACGAGTTGCCATGCTGAAAGGGTATTGCTTGTAAACCCTCCCTCAGAGAGAACGTCATCTTCAAACGAGGAGTTTTTCACGACTAGCTGTGCAGCATTAGCGTTGGAGGAGAGGAGCGCCAATTCTCCACTTGCTGTGGCGATCGCCAAGAGAACTGCCCTACCTAAAAATGTGCTTTTCACAACGATAGACTCCTGACAAATAGATTAAAACAGAATGGAAGCCGGAAAGGCTCTGAGATAAAGTAAGTGAATACCGTAGTGCCGTATGGTACCAGTAGCCTTATGACGATCAGGACAACTCAACCGCTAGTAACGTTTTGTTTAGATACGTTTTGTTTAGATACGTTTTGCTTGGATACGTTTTGCTCAGATACTGCTTTGTTTAGAAGCTGTCGTGGGAGAGTAGCTAGCGGCTCTCTTATAACAGCCTGTTAGATTTTTTATTTAATTCATTTGCTTAAGCAAAAGCCCGCTGCACCAATCACCGCAGGGCAGTTAAGGTCGCTAGACAGCTACAGAATCTCCTATGTCTACTCGTCAGGTAGCCAAAGGGATCTGAGTTTCATGTTCTAATGCTGGCTACCGAAGAACCTAATAGATTCAACTAGCTAGATCTGCCTTAGCCACCTGACACAAAATGCATCGACCTCAGTAGGGGGAGCTATACCTGGCGACAACCTTGTGCGTATCTGCATTTTCACGTAGACATTATCATTTTCAAAAGAGTTTTAGCGGTTTTAAGGCATCTCTTCACGGTAACTTTAACAACTCTCTATACAGAGCAGCACACGCTTAAAGATTAGGTAAATTCCAGATCTACAGGCTTGTATAAAGTGACAAAAGAATGGTGAAAAACAATCGTATTGTGATGAGGAAATAAAGATCTTCTCTCCTAACGCGATCGCTACGGATTGAAGCCACTGCTCCGGGCAATGGTTCGATGTAACCCTGCTGCGTTGCGCTCAAGGCTTTCTGCGGTTTCGGCTAGCTGCTGCACCTTGGTAGCGTAGTCTTCGGCCTGTCGTTTGTAGCCGACTTTACGCTCTAACGCAGCGCGCGCCACGACTTCTTTGCCCTGCTTTAAGGCCAGTTGGGCAACTTGATGCCAGGTGTGGGTATCTTTTTGAGCCTGGGTGTACTGAGTTTGCAGTTGTGCCTTGGCGATCGCCACATTGGTCAACGCCTGGTCAAACAGATGCATGGCCTCTATGGGATTTCCAGCCTGGGCCGCTTCCTGCATCAAGCGACGAGAACCGCCCAGCTCGGTCAGTTCCACGTCTAGTCCATAACTTGCCAGTTGACCCGATTCATTTTTACCGGTCTTACACCACATTGCAAAGTGTTCACAGTTGTTTGAGAGTAAATTGTATTGCTGTTCCCCCAGACGGCTCTCTGCCCGCTCCACCACCACATCTGGGATAAAGCTGATGGAGTACCGTTTGGTATAGACGGGGTTTCCCCATGAAAATGTGGTGTACGAGGTGCGACTGACCGTCGGCGTTACGGTTGATTTGCTGTAATGAATTACGGTGTCATCACCACAATCGATGCCGTGATGCTCGTAGACCCCTTCCATATTAAGCAGGGGACGCATAACGTAAATTTGATCGCCTCGGGACATGGGAGTAAGGAGACAAGAACGGGACAAAAACAGGGATGAAAGAAATGAGTTCTGTGAGTGATTCTGTTCAGCTCATACCCACACCAAGCGGAGCGGTAGGCTTAGCGGTAGGCGCTGCGTAGACTCTGCACCAAAATTATAAGGGAGGCGATCGCCATTAAGCCGCCCCAAAACCAGTAGGGCAACAGTAAGTTTTGAGCAATTTGCCCAGAATCAGAGAGAAGTCGCTGGCCGCCGATAATGGCCTGTCGAGTAAACAGGTAGTCCATTTGATGGTAGGTGCTAACGCAGGCCTGAACTCCCAAAAACTGAACAGTAAATATCTGTACCCATCGCGGGCAATAGAGAGCTGCTGCCAGAATCAAGATGCCGAGTAGAGGAATAGCAACCAGGCCAAAGAGCGATCGCACCCAAATTAGCGTAGATAAAATCAGCGCTCCACCCAGCAGCAGTAAGCTTAAGTGCGCGGTTCGCCAGCGCCGCGAGGCCAAAATGATTAAGCCTCCCACAATGGGAGGAGCCATTGGGCCAGCCGCAGCTACGACGGCTCGACCCACTGGGCCTAGAAACAAGTTGCCGCTATGAGTTGCAACGCCAGAGCCGCTCGGAAAAATTTGAAGCTGCTGAAAATTTCCGCCAAGCAGCAATGCCGCTAACCCATGCCCCATTTCATGAAACCAGGTTGCCAAAATGCTGAACGGGTACAGGATGTAGTTACCAATTGGCAATTGCCAGATCAAGCTTGTGGCGATCGCCGCAGCAACCAACCAGATCAAACCCACTCGCTCGGTCTTTTCAGAGAGGCGATCGCTCAACAACAAATCGTCGTCATTCCACAACTTACTCATGAGTAACGCCACCAAGCGAATCTAGATGATTCAACTCTAACGGGTGCACGCCTGAGATGACAGCAGCAAAATACCCCTAATTCAAAGATCTACAACTCTCGCGTTACTTATAGCGGTAGCCATGATCAATAGGATGCCTCCCTGTCATTCCCGCGCAGGCGGGAATCCATCTGCTCGATAGGTGCGGGGATGGATTCCCGCCTGCGCGGGAATGACGCTGGCATGGTATCTACAGTCGTAGATTGACCCTGCAATCCGAATTGGTGGATTCCCGCCTGCGCGGGAATGACGCTGGCATATCCTAAGCTTTATGACTATGGCTATGTCTAGTATTTCTAAACCGCGCCGCAATCAAGCCGCTTGCACTACGGCATCCATAGGGTAAATTCTTTGCGAGAAATCAGCAACACCGAAATCTCCTTATTTCACCTGCTGAATAGTGGTCAGTGCGGTTGCGACTGCTTGGGCTGATTGGTATCGATCTTCTGGTCGGGGATGCGTCAGCGTATGCATCACATCCACTAAAGCCGCTGGAATGCCAGGAACCGATTGAGCACAGAAGCGATGGCCATCCCCAGAGTCAGCATAGAACGAAACAGGATTTTGGCCTGTGAGCAAAAACGCTAGGGTGGGAGCTAAGGCGTAGAGGTCAGTTGCAGGAATAGCGTAGAGTTCCATCTGTTCGGGTGCGGCGTAGCCCGTCGAACCCGGAGGAATTTTTTGCCCTAAAACTACGCTTTTGATCGCTCCAAAATCTACCAGAGCAATCCTACCATTAGTGCCAAAACCGGGCTGGCACAGCAGCGCAGCGGGCTTAATGCCCCGATGTAATAGAGGTGGGGTGAAGGTATGCAGATAGTCCAATACACTACAAATTTGCAACATCCAAGCGATCGCCTCTGCCAATGGCACTGCCCCCGTGGCAGAAACGTAATGCGACAGCGACAGCCCTGGCATCCACTGCATAACCAGGTAAGGCTGCTGATTAATTAAAAAAAAATCGGTCGCTTGAGGAATTTGAGCATGATTTAACTGCCGCAGCGTTTCCGCTTCGCATTCAAGCGCCTCGCGGGCTTCAGAATTTTCTGCCCAGCTTGCGTTCAGCATTTTAAGTGCGAAGTGTTCGCCCGCTCGCCAAGCTCGATAGGTAATCCCCATCTCTCCTCGTCCCAAAACTTGAACCAGTTGATATCCGCCCACCGTTTGCAGCACCTGAAGCGGCTGCCCACAATCGACACAAAATAGTTCGCCCTTCCGAGAATGAGAACACTCTGACCGTGACTCGACAGAGTCCACCAGCGAGGGTCTAGTCAGCTTACTGGCAAGGGCGATCGCCCGATCAGGCATTGCCGCTGGCACCGAGAC
>Ga0105046_10003811_pt1 | contig 23940 bp, 22 predicted proteins | sample MAT03_FD_78385 | JGI IMG/M metagenome (GOLD analysis project Ga0105046, IMG submission 78385) | Freshwater microbial communities from Lake Fryxell liftoff mats and glacier meltwater in Antarctica - MAT-03 (megahit assembly) | ecosystem: Environmental > Aquatic > Freshwater > Ice > Liftoff...
AGCGCGCTGCACTACCGCTATCGATTGCAGGGACGCGATGCGCAATGGATCGCCACCGATGAAAAAAGGCGAATCGCAACGTATACCGGATTGCCAGCGGGCCAGTACGTGTTTGAGGTGCAGGCGCTTGATCGTGGCGCCCTAGTGGGTCAACGAAGCGTGCCGATTGACGTGCTCGCGGCACCGTGGATGGGGCTCTGGGCACGGCTGGCTTATGCCTTGTTACTGGTCACTTTGCTGGCGCTGATCGGCTGGCGCTACCGGCGTCGCTTGGTTGAGCGTGAGCAAAGCCAAGACGCGCTCGCGCAGAGCGAAGCATTGCTCAAATACGCCTTGTGGGGTAGCCGTGCGGAATTGTGGGATGCCGATTTGCGCTTGGACAAGCTGCTGCGCCGCAACCGCTTGGAACATATGCAGGTCACGCGCAGCGCCAGTGCCGCTTCGCTGCAGGCCTATACGCCATTTGTACACGCTGACGATCGCGCCCGTTTTCGTGAAGCGCTGATTGCCTGCGTGAAGGGTGACAACGATCTATTCGAGTGCAGCTATCGAAGTCCTGATATTGACGGGCAGTGGCGTTGGCTGCTGTCGCGTGGACGGGTGTTTAGTCGTGACGCGCGAGGCCGGGCTTTGCGCATGGTGGGAACCACATTCGATATCACCGAGTTGCGCACCAATGAAGAGGCCTTGCGCAGTTCCGAAGATCGCTTGAACCTGGCCCTGTGGGGCAGCGGCGATGAAATGTGGGACGTCGATTTAAGCAGCGGCAGGATGCGCCGCGAAAATGCGCTCAGTGCGACGGCGCTAACTGCCGAAGTGCAATTCCCGAAACTCATTGACTATCTGCAGTACATCCATCCCAGTGACCAGACGCGCGTGCGCGATGCGCTGGTCGCGCACCTGAAAGGGGAAGTCGATCATTATGAATGCAGCTATCGAACGCGGGCTCTACAGGGTGGTTGGCTGTGGATTTTGAGCAAAGGCCGCGTGCTGCTGCGTGATCCTCAGGGCAAAGCGCAGCGCATGGTCGGCACTAATCGGGATATTTCGAAGCTCAAACAAGTGGAGGAAGATTTACGCTTCCTCAACGAAGAGTTAGAAGTGCGGGTGCAACGTCGTACCGCGGCTTTGGAGAAAGCCAACGTCGATCTCAAACAAACCCTCGATCAACTCACGCGCGCGCAGCGCCAACTGGTGGAATCGGAAAAGCTCGCGGCACTCGGTGGCCTAGTCGCAGGTGTGGCGCATGAGATCAATACGCCACTCGGCGTGGGCGTCACCGCGGCCTCGCACCTGCAGCTCGAGTCTCAACGTTTAGTGCGGGTCGTAAGGGAAGGCAAAATGACCCGCGCGGATCTCGAACAGTTTTTAGATCAAGCCCAGCAGAGCAGTGATTTGGTACTGCGCAATCTGGAACGCGCCAGTCAATTGGTGCGCAGCTTCAAGCAGGTGGCGGTGGATCAATCAAGTGAGCAGCGCCGCAGCTTTATATTGTGCGAATATCTGGATGAAATCTTATTGTCCTTGCATCCGCGCATTAAGAAAAGTCGGGTGCAGGTTGAGATCAAATGCGATGCAGGAATAACCATGGATACCTATCCGGGCGCGTTCTACCAAGTCATCGTCAATCTGGTGATGAATGCGCTCGTTCACGCATTTGCCGACGAAGACCATGGCCAAATCAACATTGAATGCGCGTTGGATGGTGACGATGTCTTGGTCGACTTTCGCGATAATGGCAAGGGAATGAGTGAAAGCGTGAAAAATCGCGTATTTGAGCCGTTTTTTACCACCAAACGCGGCAGTGGTGGCAGCGGACTTGGTTTGCACATCGTCTACAACTTGATCACCCTGGTGCTGCGTGGTCAAGTCAGTTGCAACAGTGAGTTGGATAAAGGCACCCACTTTCGACTGCTGTTGCCGCGCGTAGCACCGGGCGCGGGCGAGACGGCGTGAACGCGCGCCTACGCTGCTGCTGGGCTTTACTGCTGCTCTGCTGCACGGAGCTGGCTTTTTGCGCTGAGGTGGCATCGGTAGACGCGGTGCGCTTTCGCAGTTTTGGAATTGGCAGTGGATTGTCGCAACCGACCGCGCGCGCGATTTTGCAAGACGAACAAGGATTCTTGTGGATCGGCAGCCAGGACGGCTTGAACCGCTTTGATGGTTACAACTTTCGGGTGTATTTCCGCAATCGACGTGATCCTAGCAGCCTTAGTGATGGACACATCACCGCGCTGGCACGGGCTGATCAAGGCGCATTGTGGATAGGCACGATGGCGGGTGGTCTGAATCACTTGGATACGGCGACCGATGCAGTCACCGTGTTGCGGCGCACCGAAGAGGCGGGCTCTTTAGCCGCAGACAGCGTGGTTTCCCTGTTACGCGTCGCCGATGGCAGCTTATGGGTGTCAACCACCGCCGGCGGTGTGCAGCGCTTAGCGCCGCAAGCGCAGCGCTTCTCCAACTTGGCTGCGGATGTCAATCTGGGTGTCATTCGCAGCATGGTGGAAGGTCCGGACGGCGCGGTTTGGGTGGCGGGCAGTCGCGGCCTTTGGCGGCACCATTTGCAAGAAAACAGTTGGCGCCAAGTGGTAGTGGCTGGCACTGAAGCTGTGGATATTCAAGCGCTTGCGCTCGCCGCGGACGGCAGTATTTGGATCGGAACAACGGGCGATGGTCTGTTACGCATCTCCGCGGATGGGGCGATGCAAGCGCGTTATCGCAGCGAGGGCGGACGCGAAGGCGCTTTACCGGATGACCAGATTCGCTGTTTGTTGAGCACGCGCGCCGGTCAGTTGTGGGTCGGCACGATGAATGGACTGGCGCTATTTGATCCACATAAAGAGTCCTTTCTGACCTGGCGGCACGACGCCGGCGATACCGGCAGTCCGGCTGGTAATCGTATTACCAGTTTGTTCGAAGATCGCGACGGGCTGCTGTGGGTCGGCACTTGGGTGGGCGGTTTCAGCATCCATAATCCGGCGACTCAAGTGGTTCGATTGATCCGCAATCATGGCCGAGACCGCAGCAGTTTGCCCGCCAGTCCGGTGCGTGCCTTGTGGATGGATCACGATGGCAGCTTGTGGATGGGGCTGCTGGAGGGCGGCGGTTTGGTGCATTACGACATTAAGCGCGGTGTGCTTAAGCGCTGGCTGCACGATAGCAATGACCCCAACTCGATGGCGGGCAACGTCGTGCAGTCGATTGCGCGCACGGCTGACGGACATTTATGGGTGGGCTTGCAAGGCGCTGGCATTTCACGAATGCGTCTGGATGGCGGCGGCTTTGATCGCTTCCATCGTGAAGCAAGCGGCGTGCGGGCCTTGCCGGACAATGTGGTGCAAGTCCTGTTTATTGATCGATCTGGCACCCTCTGGGCAGGTTTCGAAACGGGTGGTTTGGCACGCTGGCGTGGTGATGCTTTGGGCTTTGAGGTGTACGCGCAAGACGCCCAAAAGCCCAATGGATTGCAGTCCAACAACGTCTATTCGATGGCGGAAACGCGCGATGGCACCTTTTGGGTGGGTACCTTTGGCGCCGGTTTAGCGCGATTTGACCGTGCGACGGGCGCGTTTGAACATTTTCGTGAGCGCCCAGGTGATTTTGAATCGATCAGCCACAATTCGGTGACGATGATCGTTGAAGCACTCGATGGCGTGTTGTGGATCGGCACCCAGGGCGGTGGCATTAATCGGGTAAGCCGACGTGCAAACGGCAGCTTGACATTTTCTGCAATCGGCAAGCGCGAAGGTTTGGGCGCCGAAGCCATCGGAACATTGGTCGAAGATCGCCGCGGAAAATTGTGGATAGGTACCACGGCGGGGGTGAATTCCTATGATCCCAGTACCGGTGAGGTGCAGAGTTTCAGCGCCAGCGATGGCATGGATCGCTCCGGTTATTTCATTGGCAGCGTCGTGCGCGCTGCCGATGGCACCATCTATTTCGGGGGTTTGCGCGGCGCGTTGGCTTTTCATCCCGACCGTTTGCCGCGCGGGGATCGGGCGCCACGTGTGGTATTTACCGAGTTGCGCTTGGACAATGCAGCAGTCAAGTTGCAGCGTGTGGATGCCCGTTCGCCGCTGACACGCGCTATCCACGCTCTCGACGCATTGGATTTGCCATCTGGTCTGTCGAGCATTGCGCTTGATTACTCCGCATTGGATTTCGCCAATCCCGACGGCTTGCGATACAGCTACAAATTGGATGGTTTCGATAAAGATTGGATCGAGGACGAGAGCTTCTCGCACACCGCTGCGTATACCAATCTGGGACCCGGAATGTACCAATTGAGGGTGCGCGCCCGCGACGGCGACGGTGGTGATTTCGGTCCGGAATCCACCTTGCAACTGACGGTGGCGCCAGAGGCTTGGCGGACGCCTGCGGCGATCGCCGCTTACATTGCGCTCCTCCTCAGCATCGGTGCGCTGGCGTGGATTCGCACCCGCCGCCGCTGGGAGCGTGAGAATTTGGCCGCTGAGGCGGTGCGGCGCAGTGAAGAACGCCTCAAGTTGGCGCTGTGGGGCAGTCGCGACGAACTGTGGGATTTGGATCTGCGCAGCGGCAAGATGGATCGTGACAATATCTTGCCGATCATCAGCACCTCATCTCAGGTGCAATTTGCCAGCCGAATTCATTTTCTTGAGCAAGTACATCCGGACGACCAGTCGGCGGTGTTGAACGAGTTGACCAAACATATCCAAGGTAACTCGGAATTTTACGAAAACACCTTTCGAATGCGCACCTTGGACGGTGACTGGTGCTGGGTGCTATCGCGTGGATTTGCCGTTGAGCGCGACGAAAAAGGCACGGCACTGCGCATGGTCGGCACCAGTCGCGACGTCAGCGCTAGCGCCGAAGCAGCCGAAGCGCTGCGCAAGCTCAATGACGAATTGGAGCATCGCGTAGAAGAGCGCACGCGCGCACTGCGTTTGTCCAATCGTGAGCTGCAGTTCACTTTGGGTGAGTTGAAACTGACCCAAAAACAATTGGTTGAATCAGAAAAAATGGCAGCCTTGGGTGGTCTGGTTGCCGGCATCGCCCATGAAATCAATACACCCCTAGGTATTGGCGTGACCGCGGCCTCCCATTTGGAAGACGAAACGCGGAGGCTGATCAAATTGGCCGCCGACGGTAAAGTGTCGCGTTTAGCATTAGAAACCTATCAAACAGACGCACTGAGTAGCGCGCAGCTAATTTTGTCTAATTTGCGCCGTGCCGGGCAGTTGATCAAGAGTTTCAAGCAAGTCGCGGTGGATCAGTCCAGTGAACAAGCCCGAGAAATCAACTTAAAAACCTATATGGAAGAAATTCTGCTATCGCTGGGGCCAGCACTTAAGAAAACCCAGCATTGCGTCACGGTTAAATGCCCAGACGATTTACAGGTTTACACCTACCCAGGCGCGGTGTCGCAAATCGTCGTTAATTTGATCATGAACTCAACGATCCATGCTTTCGACGGAATCGAGCGCGGCGAAATTCGCATCGAATGCCAAAGTTACGATGAAGAATGGTTGTTATTGTATCGAGATAATGGCGTTGGCATGTCGGAAGACGTGCGCTTGCGGGTTTTTGATCCGTTTTTCACCACCAAACGCGGCCAAGGTGGCAGTGGACTCGGGCTACACGTGGTGTACAACTTGGTAACGCAGATGTTGCGCGGGTCTCTCGACTGCGTGAGTACGCCAGGGCAGGGCGTGGAATTCCAGATTCAGATGCCGCGGCGCGTGGTGTGATAGTTAACTGAAGTCGGGAACTTTTCTGCTTCTAAATTGTCCGTTGGTAAATAATTTAAGCAGGAAGGGACTAAAATGCCGATCGGGAGTGAGTGGGAGGTTGAGCAGATCAGAATTACGGGATTTTTCGCAAATCCTGTTGATCCTGTCTCCGTCGGAATTTGGCCGTTCATGCTGCAAATTGAGCCAAGTAAAACAGAGATTAATCGAGCGCAAGGCATCAGAACCGAATTAATCCAAAATGATGGGCGGTTGTTTGTTGCGCAAATGAATGCTGTCAGATTTGACTGGATATACCGTTCCGCTGATATAAATAACAGTGCAGTTGTCGATAGCATTGGCGGAATTGACGTGGTTGAAAACGTCGTTCGAGCCACCCTGTTGCCGTCGTTGGAACGAATTCCAGAAGTACAAAGACTTGCCCTTGCGCTAACGGGGAAGCAAATATGCACCTCGGTCGATGACGCCCGCTCGACCTTAAAAAACCTAGTGCCATTTTTGCCCCTAGGTAAGAATGTCCGGGAAACCGAGTATGCGGTCAACAGCCCGCGATCTCTTGATCTCGGAGCGCAGTACATTGAAGTAAACAGGGTTTCCAGGTGGTCAATTGGGGAAATTGTTGTGCGAGAGGATTTTGGGGGACGCGCTGTAATTCGAGACAGGAACCCCATTCTTGCATGTGAGTTCGAGGATAATACTGAGGTATCTCGGGGGCGTGAGATTGGTCGAGAATTGCACATCAAAATTGTTGAATACTTCCTTAATGACGTTATTGAGCGAAGTAAACGGGGATACGTAGATGAATGAAATCCGCGGCGAACGGCGCTTCCCAGGCGGGTTGCTCGAGACTACGCACTCCGCTTTCACGGGAGCGCTTGTTAGCTATTTTCATCAAAGCTCGCTGTTCCCAACAACAGGAGACCCGGAAGCCTTTGCCCCAATTCGGTACGCAATCCAGGCCCCGTATTTCGAAGACTTGTCCATCTATTTGGCTCAGTTGGAGATGGTTGATGCCGACGGAATAATTCCGGGTTTTGACAACTCCGTTAGATCGCTAGTCAAGTCGCTGGATCATATTTCAGAAGGGCGTCAGGAAAGTCTTCTCAGTTTCAGCGCAACGACTGCACTCTCCGCGCGACGGGCGACACTGCCGGCGTTAGTTTCCGAAATCCTTGATCGACGCGCGAGTTTTCCGAAGTCTGTTTTCATTGAGGCGCTTATCGCCGCCTCGGAAACTGAAAGTGCAGCAAACCGACCGGAGCTCATTTATCATTTTGAGCGAGCGTTACAGCTTGGAGACTATACATTGAACGACGTGTCGTCCCGCGCCTTAGGTAGCTCTAGGCTAAACTCCGTCGGGAGTGCTTCGGCGATTCGGAAAGCCGCGAAGAGCGCAACGCGGTTACTCCAAAAGACGATGCTTGCCGTGGCTGATGACCTCGAGACGCGCTAGGGGAAAATAATATGCGCTTGGTTCGGAAAATGGAAAATATGCAAGTGTGGGACTCTGAGCTTTAGCCAGCCGATGGAATTCAGGCAGATGCATTGAGGAACGTGCGAACTAGAGACAATGAACTCTCATTTTTTCGGCTGGAGGCAGACGACAAAATTATTGAGATAGTTACGGCGGCATCTATTGGCAGTGATCATGCAACGGATGCGTATTATTGCGTATTTGAGGCATCAGTGATTGAGAATCTGGGATTTCAGTTTCTATCGACTCCCGGGAAAACCGGTATCAGAGACGTTGATAGACTTCACTACGATCTGAAAGATCTCTCAGCTAGTCGCTTGGTAACGCTGGTATCAAAATTAATAGCTAGTGGGACAATTTCGTTAATGCAAATGAATGTCATTAAGGCGAAAGCGGAGTCGTTTGTTCAAAGCGGCGGGCTAACGCCGCAAAAGTGCGATTTGTTGAAGCGTAAGTGGAAACTTGCTTAGAGATGGTAGTAGGGGTTTTGGCCGACTATAGCATCAGTCTCGCGTTGCCAAATCAATACACTCGATAGCCACTTGTGCCAGCCACTCTAGTTCGGCGCTTGTGGCTACATAGGGCGGCATGAAATACACGGTATTGCCGAGTGGGCGCAGTAATGCGCCGCGTTTGAGCGCATGTTGATATACCACTAGTCCGCGGCGTTGTTGCCACGGGAACGGTTCTGCGCTGCGCTGATCAAGCACTAAATCCAGCGCGCAGATTAATCCGGTGCGTCGCACCGGGCCGCAGTGTGGATGGTTGGCGAGCGGCGCCAATGCATTTTGCAAGCAGGCGCCCAATTGTTCGATACGCGCCATCAAGCTAGGATCAGCCAATAAATCCATGCTCGCATTAGCGGCGGCGCAGGCTAAGGCATTGCCGCTGTAACTATGCGAATGCAAAAAGGCGCGCAAACTGGCGTAGTCGTCATAAAATGCCTGATAAACGGCCTCGTTGGTCAACACCGCTGACAATGGCAAATAGCCACCGGTCAAACCCTTGCCTACACACAGAAAATCCGGTTTAACCGCCGCTTGCTGATGTGCGAACACGCTGCCAGTGCGGCCAAAACCCACCGCAATTTCATCGGCAATCCAATGCACTTGGTGGCGATCACATATTTCTCGTACGCGCTTTAAATAGTGCGCATGGTGCATATGCATGCCGGTGGCACATTGCACCAAAGCCTCACATAGGACCGCGCAGATCTCGCCCTCGTGTGCGGCGAGTAGCGCGTCCAAGGCATCGGCGGCGATATCGGCGGCGGCAATCGCGGCTGCTGGGTCGGTTTGCGCTTGTGGAGCCGGCGCAAGCAGTGGTTCAAGCAAAAGCGGGCCATACACCTCGCGATACAGCGGCACTTGGGTCATCGACAAAGCGCCCAGCGTTTCGCCGTGATAAGCGCCGGTGAGCACCACAAATCGTCGACGCTGAGGTTGGCCGCAATTGCGCCAGTAATGGAAGCTCATTTTCAGCGCTACTTCGATCGCCGCTGAGCCTGAATCGGCATAAAAGACCTTCGAAAACGGCGCGCCAGCGGCCTCTAACAAACGCTCGGCGAGGCGAATGGCCGGCTCGTGGGTGAAACCGGCCAGAATCACATGTTCCAAGGTGTGCGCTTGCTCGGCGACCGCTTCGCTGATGTGCGGATGCGCGTGGCCAAACAAATTGACCCACCAAGACGACACCGCGTCGAAGTAGCGTTGGCCTTGCGCGTCGTACAACCAACAGCCAGCGCCACGCACAATCGGGATCATCGGCAACCACGCATGGTCGGACATTTGCGTGCATGGATGCCACAGCACTTTCAGGTCGCGAGTGGCAAGATCGGCGTTACGGGTCATCGTTCTTGTGCTCCTGGTGGTTGGCTGGCTGGGAACGGCGTTCAGGTGCGGCTCTTGCTCCCTTCCCGTTCACAGCGACAGTACAAGGCAACGCCCGGTGCTGCGATATGATCGGCGCGGGCACTTTTTATGTGAGGCAAGTACATGATGGCATTGTTCGCTCCGCGTGCGGCTCATCTGCCGCGCCAGCGCGGTTTTACCTTGCTGGAAATTATGGTTGTGGTCGCGATTATTGCGATTTTGTCGACTGTGGTGGTGCTTAATCTGGCCGGTAAAACCCAGGAGGCGGCCGTCGCCCGCGCGAAGAGCGACATTCAAACGCTGACCTCGGCCCTGCAATTGTACAAGCTGGACAATTTTAACTATCCCAGCACACAGCAGGGCTTGGATGCACTGCGTGAACGTCCAGGCGGGAATCCTGCAGCGCCAAACTGGAAACGCTATGTGGATCGCTTACCGAATGATCCCTGGGGCGAACCATACCAATACCTGAGTCCCGGTCAGCGCGGCGATTTCGATATCTTTTCCAATGGTGCAGACAATCGCCCCGGCGGCGAGAAAGATAACGCGGATATCGGAAACTGGTAATGCGGCAGCGCGGCTTCACACTGCTGGAAATCATGGTCGTCATCACAGTGATGGCGATTTTATCCGCAGCCTTGGTGCTGTCGGCGCGCGGCGGCGGCAGTGACCGGCAAGTTGAGGACGAAGCGCGCCGTTTGCAGCGTGTTCTGCAATTACTGTGTGACGAAGCGGTGATCGAGGGTCGTTATGCTGGATTTGGTTACGGCGCTTCTTTGTACGCCGGGTTTGAACTCACGCCACAAGGCTGGAAAGAGACCAAACGCGGTGCATTACGCATGCATAAGTTGATCAGTGGCCTATTTATTTCAGAATTCGGTGTTGACGAAGCGTTGCCGGCAGCGTTACCCAACGAGCCGCAATTGATGTGTGCACCCACCGGCGAATTAGGTGATTTCGATTTGCTGCTTTTGCCGAACGGTAGTAGCAAAGGCTGGCGCTTTGGATTAGACAAACAAGGTGAGGGTCAAATGATTGCGTGGGAGCCGCGGTGAAGTCGCGCGGTTTTACCTTGATTGAAGTGATGGTGGCGCTGGCCATTTTGGCCATTGCGCTGGCGGCCTCGGTGCGTGCCGTCGGCCAGCAAGCGCGTGCGCACGAGATTCTGCGCGATGGCACCTATGCACGGTGGGTTGCTGCCAATTTGATTGCACAAACGCGCATCAATGAGCAGTTTCCGTTGCAAGGTGCGCGCGATGGTCAAAGCCGCATGGCTGGCCGAATCTGGCGCTGGCGCTTGGTGGTCAGCGACACCCCAGACGGTGATATGCGCAGGCTAGACGCGCAGGTGTACTTGGGCGAAGCGCCGATCGAATCGAGCCTGCCGCTAGCTACGGTTAGTGGTTTCGTCAGTGGCCGCGATCGGAGCGAGTGAGCATGAGCCGCGCGCGCCATCGGCCAAATTCGGCGTTGGGTTTCACCTTGCTCGAACTGATCGTCGCTGTTGCCGTATTTGCGGTGATCGCGACGATGGCCTATGCGGGGCTCGATTTGTTGGTGCGCAGTCGTGAACGCCTGGAAGCGCAAGCGAACCGCCAGCGGGCAATCGAACTTGCGGTGCTGGGACTGGAGCGCGATCTGCGTCAGGCGCTCGCGCGGCCGGCGCGTGGCGCCTACGGTGAAGATCAGCCGGCCATGGCGGGTGCCGTGAGTTCGGCCGAATGGACCCTGTTGGACATGGTGAGCGATCGCGACGGCGTGCACAGTGAGGCGGGCAGAGTCCGCTATGCGGTGGTAGATGGCGCGTTGATGCGCGCGCGCGACCGCATTTTGGATCGCAGTCCACGGCAAACCGCGCGCACCCGACGCGTTTTGGAAGGGGTGCAGCGCATGCAATGGCGCTATGTGCAAAGCGCCAGGCAGCGTGTCGACCAATGGCCACCCCGCACCGGCATTAACGCACCTGAGCGCCTGCCACGCGCGGTGGAAGTGACACTGGTCCTGGACGATGTGGGCGAAATAACCCGATTGATCGAACTGCCGGAGGCGCCACGATGAAAACCCAGCGCGGCGTTGCCCTGTTATTGGCCTTGTTGATTGTCGCGCTAGCGGCGTTGATCGCGACCCGCTTGTTTGGCGTGACGGCGAATGGTTTGAGTCGCAGCGAATCCCAAGCACGCCTGTTAGATGCGGGTTTTTTATCACTGGGGATGGAAGATTTTGCGCTGGTCCTGCTCACCCGGGATTTGGATTTGGGCGATGGTATCGATACGCGCAATGATGCTTGGGCGCGGCCCTTGCCACCGATGCCGGTGCCGGGTGGTCGGGTTGGCGGTGGGGTGATTGATCTGGACGGTCGATTCAATCTCAACACGCTGGTACGCAATGGCACACGCGATCCGGTCGCGCAGGCGCGTTTTGCGCGTTTGCTCGCCGCACTTAAGCTGCCATCGGCGTTGCTGGATACGGTTAGTGATTGGATAGATGTGGATAGTCAGGCGTCTACCCAGGGTGCCGAAGATTTAGACTATTTGCGCGCAGATCCGCCGTATCGGGCCGCCAATCGGCCTTTTATTCATGTCTCAGAGTTGCGGCGCGTGAAAGGGATTGATGACAAAGCCTACTCGCTGTTGGCGCCAGAAGTGAGCGCCTTGCCGATCGACGTGGGATTGAATATCAATACGATGAGCATCGCTGGCATGATGAGTTTGGCGGATGGCATTAGCGCAGATTTGGCCAAAAGTTTATCGCGCGGCGGTCAGGCGCAATATCGATCAATGACGGAATTGGTGGATGAGTTAGGCCAAGCAAACGTGTTTCTTGATCCGGCGGCGCTGCAGGACTTAAAAGTATCCAGCCGCTACTTCGTCGCGCGCTCTGATGTTGAACTTTCAGGTCGTACTTACAGCTTTTTTAGCCTGTTGCAGCGCACCGGCGGCGGTGGACGCGTGCTGCAACGCGCGCAAACCGCGTTTCAATAGAGTAGGTTTGCACGAGTCCAAACCCGCAAAAGCTGCGCACCCGTGGGGATTTGAGCCTAATTTAATGGTATTGCGCTCGGCATGCCGCGCAAGCCGCCGGCTTTGACCCCTGTTAGACTGCGCGCCATGACGTTAGCCCTCTTTTTCCCGTGAGCCAAACCCTACTGTGGTTACGTGTGGCGCCAACTGGCGTCGTTGAGTGGCTGTGCCGCGACAGGCAAGGACACTTGCTGAGTGGCCCAGGGGTGTGTGGCGGTGAGTTGATGACTTGGCCACAAGTCAACCAAGCGATAGTCGTTTGGGCTGACGAAAGTTTGCTGATGCGGCGCGCGCAGTTGCCGAGTTCCGGCCGGTCTAAATGGCGCACGGGTTTGCCCTATTTGGCCGAGGATTGGGTAGCGGGCGACGTCGGTGAGTTGCACGTTGTCGCGCCGCCGCGCCTCGCGGGCACGGAAACTTGGGTTGCGGTCGTAGAAAGGCGGCGTTTGGACGCCTTGCAGGCGCAATTGCGGGCAATTGGCATGGTGCCTACCAAGATTGTGCCGGAGGCGGCGTTTCTCGGTCCCGGCAGGGCCGCTGATGTGCTGATCAACGAAGGTCATGCGAGTTTCGCCAGCACGGCAGGCTTGGCCGGCGTTTGTGAGGCCGATTTACTGCCGATGGTGGTCGGGCAAGACGTGGAAAGCTTGCGCGTGTTGGTCGCCGCCAGCGCTGAGACGTATGACGGTGCGCAACCGATCGAATCGGCGTTGCTGTGGTTATCCCGGCAGCCAGTCGATGACAGTCTGGTTGACCTGTTGCAGGGCGCCTATGCGCCAGTCGGACGCGACCAAGTAGGCGGTGGCTGGTGGCAGCGCGCCTTGATCGTGCTGCTCTGCGCGTTATTGGTGCACACCTTCTCGCTGGCCTTGGAGGTCTATCAATTGAAGCGCAACGAGACGCAGCTTGCCGAACAACTGGAAGCGCAGTTTCGACAAGTTTTCGGCCCGGATGAGCGCATGGTTGATCCGGCTTTTCAAATTCGTAGCGCCTTTGCGCGCCTAGGTCCATCGGGCACCGCTCGCGCCGAGGCCTTGGCACTGTTGAAAGGGGTGGCGCCTCTGCTTACCTCCGATAGTCGTCTGGTTTTGCAGGGTTTTGTGTACGGCGACGGCACGCTGGAAGTGGCCGTGCGCGCGCCCGACGCAACGCGCTTTGAGGGGCTGCGCGAGCAATTGATGCTGAATCGAGAATGGCAAGTCGAGATCGGCAGCACTTCCTATGAAGGCCAGGAAGTCATTGGTCGTATCCGCATTCGGAGGGGCGCATGAAGGCTTGGTGGTCTAGCCTGCAGTTGCGCGAACGGCGTTTATTGTTGTTGGCCGCCGGCTTGGTTATCGCTTTGCTCTATTGGCTGTTGCTGCTGCGTCCCTTGGATCAAGCGCGCACCCAGGCACGTGGCGCCATCGCCACTTTGCAGCAGGCCAATGCCTCGGTCAGTGGACCGGTCGCCGCGATTATGGCGGCGCGCAAAATGGCGGCGCCACGCGCGGTGCGCTCGCTGTTTGCACTGGTGGATAGTTCGGCCCGTGAAGCGGGTCTGATGACCGCGCAAACTCGCGTGGAACCACTCGGCGAAGATCGAGTCAGAGTCACCATGGAAGGCACCAATTTCGACCAGCTTGCGGCTTGGCTGGAAGGTTTGGACCGCAACGAGAATGTCGATATCAACGAATGGTCAGTGGACCGCGCGTTGGTGCCGGGCATTGTCAATACAACGATGACTTTGAAGGCCTCGCGTTGAGATCGGTACGGAGTTTTAATGAAGCGCAGTTGGTTGCTGATCATGGGTTTTTCGCTGCTTGTCCTGCTGGGCACGGTGCTGGTGACGTTCCCGGCCGTCTTGGCCTGGAATTGGTGGGGGACAAACGCACCTGGCCTTACGCTGCAAGGTGTTAGTGGCACGCTGTGGAAGGGCAGTGCAATGCGCGCATCGGTGCGCGGGCAGGCGCTGGGGCGGCTCGATTGGCAATTGTCGCCGTGGCGCACGATCACCGGTAACCCGCAGATTCAGGTGCAATTGAGCGGTACCGATTTGAATTTGTCGGCGCTCATTGCGGCACGCGGTGAGCATGAAATTGCCATCACCGCACTCAACGCGCAGGCGCAGGCCGGCTGGTTAGCGCCGGTATTGGCCATTCCGGCCTTGGAACCTACCGGCATGTTGGTCACCCAAAATGCCAATATGGTGCTGACTCGACTGGGTTTGCCGCGCGATATTGATGCCCAATTGGAATGGCGCGATGCCGGTGTGCGTGGCCAGGTGGTCGCTCGTTTAGGCACGTTGCAAATAAGTGCGCGTGGCAGCAATGGATTGATCGACGCCAGCGTCAACGATCGGGGTGATGGTGATCTGGAAGTGCGTGGTAACGCGCGTCTCGATCAGGGCAATTATCGGGTCGAAACGATTTTGGTGCCGCGCGTCAGCACAGGTCCGATCGTCGAAGCATTGCAATGGATAGGCGCGCCGCGCATCGAAGGCGGTCGTTTGCTGGTGGTCGAAGGGCGTGTCGATGTGGGGCAGGAGACGTTGTGAACTTGGATTTGGACAAAGCCTTAAGCGTGGCCAGAAACGCCGCGCTCGCCGCTGGCGAAGTGATTGATCACTATTACGCGCGCGGCGTGGACGTTCGTATCAAAGCCGATTTGACGCCAGTTACCCAGGCCGACGAAGAAAGCGAGCGGGTGATTCGCGACCTTCTGTCGGCCGCCTACCCGGATCACGCCATTTACGGTGAAGAAGGTGGCACCAGCGGCAGCGGCGACTTTTTGTGGTTGGTCGATCCGATTGACGGCACCAAGAGTTTTGTGCGCGGTTATCCGTTTTTCTCGACGCAAATCGCGTTGATGTATCGCGGTGAACTGTTATTGGGCGTGTCGCACGCCAGCGCATTTCGGGAAACCGCCTGGGCGCGGCGCGCTGGCGGCGCCTTCCTGAACGGCAAAGCCTGCCACATTGCCCAGACCAGCGATTGGTCCAAAGCCACTTTGTCGACCGGCAACCTAAAAACCCTGGCTGGCGGCGCTGGCTGGCAGACTTTGGCCAATTTGGTGCGTGGCGCGCATCGCACGCGTGGTTATGGCGATTTCTATCACTACCATTTGTTGGCCAGCGGTCGCATCGATCTGGTGATCGAAAGTGATGTGAACATCCTCGACATCGCGGCATTAACAGTGATCGTGCGCGAAGCGGGCGGCGTTTTTACCGATCTCGCCGGCGCTGATATCGGTCTTAAGACCACCTCCGTGTTGGCCGGAACGCCGGCCTTGCACGCGCACGTTTTGTCGCAGTTTAGTGAGAAGCTTTAGTGTGGTATCCGCTTGGCGATAGGTAGACTTGCGGAATGAAACCTCTGCCCTTGATCCGCGAATCCAGGCTGATCGAACCCCGTTACAAGATCGAACAGTTGGACTTGCAGTTCGCCAATGGCGAGCTGCGCACCTACGAGCGCATTCATGGCTCGGGGCGTCCGGTGGTTGTCATTGTGCCGGTGCTCGACGCCAATACCGTGTTGCTGACCCGCGAATATTGCGCGGGTCTGCATCGTTATGAGCTTGGTCTGCCGCGTGGTCGGGTGGACGAGGGCGAAACCCTGTTGGAAGGCGCGCAACGTGAATTGCGCGAAGAAACCGGCTACGGTGCGCGCGAGTTATTGGTTTTACGGACGATTTCCCTGGCGCCCACGTACATGAGCCATGTCACCCACGTGGTGTTGGCGCGTGATTTGTTTGAAGGGCGCCTGCCCGGCGATGAACCTGAGGAAATCGAAGTGCTGCCTTGGAAGCTCGATGATCTGCATCAGTTGTTAACCATCGAAGAGTTCAGCGAAGGTCGGGCGATGGCCGCCTTGTTTCTGGCGCGCGAATGGTTGCGATTGCAAGCGAGTTCGCAATGAACTCACGTTATTCGCAAGATTCACTCGCGCAGTTCATTGACGGCATTCTTCCGGCGATGCGCGCCGCCGCTGCGGACATCATGGCGGTGTACGCCGGTGCCTTTGACGTCGAACAAAAATCCGATTCATCGCCACTGACGATGGCTGATTTGGCATCACATCGGCGGTTGGTGGCCGCTTTGACACCGCTCGATAGCGCGGCATTGGTGCTCAGCGAAGAGTCTGGCCCCGAACAATTTGCCGCGCGTTTGTCCGCACGTCGCTTGTGGCTAGTCGATCCGCTGGATGGCACGCGGGAGTTCGTCAAACGCAATGGTGAGTTTTGCATCAACGTCGCGCTGGTCGAAGACGGCGTGGCGTGTCTGGGCGCATTGTTACATCCGCCGACCGGCGTCATTTGGTATGGCGCGGCGGGTTTGGGTGCTTGGCGTATCGATGCGCAGGGCACCTCGCCATTGCAGGTCACAAAACCTTGCCCGCCAGTGCCGCGGGTGGCCACCAGCCGCTCGCACGGTCATCCGGCGGTGGAAAGTTATTACGCCAAGCTCGGCGCCGTTGAGCGCCGTCCGCAGGGCAGTGCATTAAAGTTTGCGCGCTTGGCGGAAGGCGGTTTGGACATCTACGCGCGTTTGGCCTCGCGCTGTTCGGAGTGGGATGTTGCAGCTGGGCAGTGCATTGTCGAACAAGCCGGTGGACAGGTGATTGATCCACACGGACTAGCACTGCGTTACAACCAGCGCGACAGTCTCTTCGTGCATAACTTCTTGGCTTTTGGCGACGACAGCCAGCCTTGGTTGGAGGGTCTGCATGGCATCGCCATCCACGATTGAAGATTTGCTGGCCATCATGGCGCGGTTGCGCGATCCGCAGCGTGGTTGCCCATGGGATATTGAGCAGACCTTCGCCAGCGTAGCGCCGTACACCATCGAAGAAGCCTACGAAGTGGCCGATGCGATCGATCGCAAGGCGCTGCCGGAGCTGCGCGAGGAACTCGGTGATTTACTGCTACAGGTGGTATTCCACGCGCAAATGGCGCAAGAGCACGGCGCGTTTAACTTTGCCGATGTGGTCGCCGCCATCTGCGACAAGATGATTCGCCGTCATCCGCACGTCTTTGGCGACGCCAAAATTGCCGATGCGCAGGCCCAAACGCTGGCATGGGAGCGCGCTAAACGCGCCGAACACGCGGCGCAGGGTGGTGACGATCGCAGCGTATTGGCCGATATCGGACGTGGTTTGCCCGAGTGGATTCGCGCCCGTAAACTACAAAAACGCGCGGCAACGGTGGGTTTTGAATGGCCCGATGCCGCTGCGGTGTTGGAAAAACTCGCAGAGGAACTGCAAGAATTGCGCGCTGAGATCGCCAACGGCGGCAGTCCGGAACGCATCAGTGACGAGTTCGGCGATGTGCTGTTCGTGCTCGCCAATCTGGGTCGGAAACTAGAAATCGATCCAGGATCGGCGCTGCGTGGCGCAAATGCCAAGTTTGAGCGGCGTTTCCGACACATGGAAAACCTGGGAGCGCAACGTGGACAATCCTTGGCGGATTTGTCCTTGCCGGTCCAAGAAGAGCTGTGGTCTGAGGCGCGCCGCGCCGATCACCAGGGATTTCTGGACCAGCCTACTCAGAGTCGTGGCCCCCAGTAGCGTTCCATTACTAGGTAAGTGAACGATGCCGACCAGCTGACCAAGACGAAGCCGGCCAGCGATTCTGCGGCGGCGAGAAAGCGCAATGATCCTGGTGGGAACAAGCCGCAGTAGCCTTCCGCCGCAGCCGCGCATGCGCGTGCCACGGCGGATTGCCGTTGGCCTTCAGCGTTTTGTCGCAAACGCGCGCTCCATCAAATCGCTCGCGAATTCTGGCGCATTCTCGTGACCTACCGCATATCGATACAGCGCAGCAGAGTAAACGCCCTGCAGAGCGGTTTGTATCAACGCTAACAACAGCGAGCAGATAAATGCGATGACCAACAGGCTCACCCCCAATCCGGCGCTTTGCGCGGTGAACGCTGAAAATGCCAGAAAACCACACGGTAACCAAACCGCAAAATGTCCCAACAGAAAGATCAAACCCACGCCACCCTGTCCGATCAGATTTTCACCCCAGGTTTGTTTGAGCAGCACCGCGCTTTCCTTAATTGCATCAATCGCGCCGATGTCACGATGAACCAGAATGGGCACGACCATAAACGTCACCACCGTCCATGCCGCGCCCAGTAAACCGACGATCCACTTGCCGATCCAGCCCGCACGCTGTTCAATCGCCCGCAGGATCATCCCGACAGTGGCTGCGATCGCCGCATAAACGAGGATCTTGCCCACCTTTGACCACGCAATGCGCAAACCATCGGCGACGGTAGGATCGCGGCCCTCCAGGCGCATTGATGCCGCGCCAATCAGCGCCGTATTGAAGAAAAACATCACGAAATACTGCACCAAATAGAACGCAAACATCCACGCGTACCACATCGGCGACAGGCTTTTGTCATCAAAGGCTTCTGGATGGCCCATGCTCCACCACACCAAAGGTCCCAGGAAACTGGCGGCAACAATGAGTGCCGCGATCGACGAGACCACGGGAAACAGCAGCAACTCCTTATCCTTCTGCAAAACAGCGGCACTGGCTTTAATCAGCGCCCAACTGCGTGCGAATCGCTCGAACATGGGGAACTCCTGCGTATGTGGTGTTGTCTCGCAGGTTAGCGGTCCGCGTGCTTGAGGGAAAGAGTGTGAGCAATTGATTTCTCGAAGCTCGCCCATACTCGGCCATCGCGTCGCTGCTACACAGATTATTCCTCCAATCCCGTCCACTCGGTCCACTACTCTCGTGCCTAAAAATGATTGATATCAAGAACTTAACGAAGAGATACGGGGATCTTCTGGCGGTCGACTCGGTGAGCTTCACCGTCGGCGCCGGAGAAGTCCTGGGTTTTCTCGGTCCTAACGGCGCCGGAAAGTCCACCACCATGAAGCTCATCGCCGGTTTTTTAACGCCGTCGTCGGGCAGCATCAGCGTTTGTGGCTTCGACGTCGAAGCGCAGCCCTTAGAGGCCAAGCGCTGCATCGGCTACTTGCCGGAAGGCGCGCCCGTTTACGGAGAAATGACGCCGGCTGGATTCCTTCATTTCATTGCCGATATCCGCGGCATTGCGCCCGCTGCGCGCGAGCGGCGCATCCATGAGGTGGTCGAGCGTTTAGGTCTGGAGCGGGTCTACGAGCAACCCATCGAGACCTTGTCGAAAGGTTTCAAGCGCCGGGTAGGCTTGGCTCAAGCCATTTTGCACGACCCCAAAGTGCTGGTATTGGACGAGCCCACCGATGGTCTGGATCCCAATCAGAAGCACGAGGTGCGTACGCTTATTCAGGGCATGAGCAAAGATAAAATCGTTATCGTCTCCACCCACATTCTGGAAGAAGTCCACGCGGTATGTACCCGCGCCATCATTATCGCCAACGGTCGGGTGGTTGCCGATGCCACACCTGACGAATTGGAAGCGCGCTCGCGCTACCACCAAGCGGTTAGCTTGCGCGCGGACGATCTTGATTCCCTAAAAAGTGCGCTGAGTTCGGTAGCCGGCGTTGCCGAGGTGGTGATTGATATTGAAGAACGCTTAGTGACCGCATTCCCGAAAAAGGGCATGGCCATTTTTGGGCCGATTACCCGAATGATCCAAGACCGCAAGCTGAATGTGAGTGAAGTGCAGTTGGAGCGCGGTCGTTTGGATGAAGTTTTCCGCACCATTACCCAGACCGGAGCGCGCTCATGAATCCCGTCTTAGTGGTTTTTAAGCGAGAACTGGCCAGCTACTTCGCCACGCCAGTGGCCTATGTTTTTATCGTGATCTTTTTGGTTTTGGCGAATGCCTTTGCCTTTCAATTAGGCGGCTTGTTTGAGCGCGGGCAGGCGGATTTACGACCGTTTTTTGACTTCCACCCGTGGCTGTATCTGTTTTTGGTGCCCGCTGTGGCGATGCGCTTATGGGCTGAAGAGCGAAACACCGGTTCCATTGAGTTGTTATTGACGCTGCCGATGACCCAAAATCAGGCCGTGCTGGGTAAGTTTTTGGCCGCTTGGGCATTTGTTGGAATCGCACTGGCTCTAACCTTCCCAATCTGGATCACCGTCAACTATTTGGGCGATCCAGATAATGGCGTTGTGATCGCCAGCTATTTCGGCAGCTTCTTGATGGCCGGTGGTTTTTTGGCGATTGGCAGCGCAGTGTCAGCCGCGACACGTAGTCAAGTGATTGCCTTCATCATCACCGTGGTGATTTGTTTCGCACTATTGTTGGCGGGCCATCCGCTGATACTCGGTTTTGCAAAAGCCGTGTTGCCGCAGTGGTTGGTTGATGGCGTTGCATCATTGAGTTTTATCACCCATTTTTCCTCAATCAGTAAAGGTGTGATTGATCTACGCGATCTGATTTTCTTTGGCTTGCTGATCAGTTTCTTCCTGTACGCGACCTCGGTTGTGATTGATTTAAAGAAAGCTGACTGACGGAGACCACAAACCATGAATGCGATAACTAAACGCGCCTCGGGTGGCCTGGTGCTAGTGCTGTTGGCAGTGCTGTTTGTTGGCGCCACAATCATTAGTAATTTGGTTCTGCGCGGTGCTCGCGTAGACCTCACGGCAAACAACGAACACACCTTGAGTGAGGGTAGCAAAGAAATACTTGCCAGTATCGACGAACCCATTAATCTGTATTTCTATTTTTCTGACGAAGCATCCAAAGACCTGGCCCCCATCCGCACCTACGCGCAGCGTGTGCGCGAGTTATTGGAGGAAATGGCTGGTCGCGCAGGAGGCAAGCTCAAACTGACAGTGATTGACCCGCAACCCTTCAGCGAAGAAGAAGACGAAGCAACCGCGCATGGCTTGCAATCGGTGCCAGTTGGCAATACTGGCGATAAGCTCTTTTTCGGCTTGGCTGGTACTAATGCACTGAACGGCAAGGCGGCAATTCCTTTCTTTCAGCCAGACAAAGAAGTCTTCTTGGAATACGAAGTCGCCAAGGTGATTCAATCCTTGTTGCAACCGGAGAAGCCGGTCATTGGGCTGATCACTTCGCTGCCGATCGGCGGGGGATTTGATCCAACAACGCAGAAGATGAGTGAGCCGTGGGCCGTGGTTCAGCAACTCGACGATTTGTTCGAGGTGCGGCCTTTGGGTTTAGAAGTAAAGACCATAGACCCGGCAGTTAAAGTTTTGATGGTGGTGCATCCGAAGGCGCTTGCGGATGACACTTTGTACGCCATCGATCAGTTTGTGCTCGGTGGCGGTCGCTTGTTGTTATTTGTCGACCCCAGTTCAAGTAGTGATAGCAGTGGCGAGGATCCGCAAAATCCGCAAGCAGCGATGTTTGCTGACAAGAGTTCTGATCTGCAAAAACTATTGGCCGCCTGGGGTATCGATTACAAAGCTGATCAAGTGGTAGTCGACCGCGCGTTGGGATTGCAGGTACAGATAAGCCAAACCGAACCACCGGTGACGCACCCTTTAATTCTGGGCTTGCGCGCTGAACAGATGAATCCACAAGACTTGGTGAGCGCCAAGCTCAAGTTGATTAACATTGACAGCGCTGGCTATTTGAAACTGAAAGAAGGTTCAAGCACGACACTAGAACCCATATTGCAATCAAGTGGCGAGTCGAGTTCGGTATCAACTGAACGCACGCGATTTTTGCAGGATCCACGCGAGTTGCTGAAGGACTTTGTGCCCAGCGGGGACAATTACACCATTGCGGCGCGCGTTTCTGGAAAATTCAAAAGCGCATTTGAGGATCGCGCCAGTCAACCTGGGCATATTGCCGAAGCAAATGAAACCGTGCAGGCGATTGTGATCGCGGATACCGATATTTTGACCAATCGTTTGTGGGTGCAGGTGCAAAACTTCTTTGGCCAACAGCTGATGTCGCCATTCGCCGATAATGGCGATTTGGTGGTGAATTCGGCCGATAATTTGTCCGGTTCGTCGGCGCTAATTTCGATTCGTGGACGCAATAGCAGCACTCGGCCTTTCAAAGTCGTAGACGATATGCGCCGTGCAGCGGACGAACGCTTCCGAGCGACCGAACAACAGTTGCAGGAGCAACTCACCGACACCGAACGCAAATTGACTGAGCTACAAGCTGGCAAAAGTGACGAGAACGCGATGATTATGTCGCCTGAGCAGCAGGCGGAGGTGTTGAGCTTCCAGAATGAAAAGATACGGATTCGCAAGGAATTACGCGATGTGCGACGCAGTCTGGATAAAGATATCGAAAATCTGGGAATCCGTACAAAGTTCATCAATATTGCGTTGGTGCCACTCGCAGTCATTATCGCTGCGTTGCTGTTCTGGCGTTTGCGCCGCAGTCGGCGCCGCGCTTTGGCAGGAGCCTAACTCATGATGCAGAAACGATTAGTAGCACTATTGCTCATCACCGTAGCGGTGCTGGTCATTGGCTTGCTTTTAACTCAGCGCCAACAAGCAACGAGTAACATGGAGCAAAGCGGAAGTCTGATACCAGAACTGTCTAAGTCATTAAATTCAGTTACTGGGATCAAAATCAGCAAGGCCAATAATGAACTGATTGCCGAACTCAACAAAAAAGAGTCGGGCTGGGTGGTTAGTAGCCTTCACGATTATCCGGCGGACTTTAGCAAGGTACGCGAGTACCTCATCAAACTGTCCGAGTCCAAAGTGCAGGAAGCCAAAACCAGCAAGCCAGAAAATTACGCACGGCTGGGAGTGGAGGATGTGGCGCTGGAGGACGCTAAGGGTTTGAGGGTGGAGTTAGGCGGCTTGTCGGCACCGGTCAAGTTGATTGTAGGCATCAGTGGAAGCGGTAACTCGCCAGGAACCTTTGTCCGTCGCGAAGGGGAGGCGCCAAGTTTTCTGGTCAGTGGTGATGTCATTCCGGAAAAAGAGGCGAACAACTGGCTAGCGCGTGAGGTTCTGGATCTGCCGTCCTCTGAGGTTTTGTCGGTAGCCGTTGTGGCTCCCGACAAATCGGTGTTGAAAATAATCAAGACAGATGCCGCGGCGCCGAACTTCACGGTGCAAGGACTGCCGAAGGGTCGCAGCTTGAGTTCCGAAGCCGCCGGCAATGCTACCGGGGGTGCGCTGTCGAGCGTGAGCTTGGAGGGCGTAATGCCCGCCGCGCAGGCCACGCCGGACGCTGCTTCCAGTTGGCTGGCGACCTACCTTGCGTATAGCGGTTTGGTGATTGATGCGACGGTATGGGACAGCGGCGAAAAGACCTGGGGTAAGTTTGTGGCGCGCATCGACGATGCCCAATTGGATCAATGGATAGCCGAGGAGAAAACAAAAGCGGACGCCGCGCGGGCCGGTGCGGAAGCTGAAGTTGCTGCGCAGCTCGCGGCCAAACCGGCGGACGGCGCGTCGCCAAACGATACGGTCGCGGACACGACGCCAGTGATTCCAGAAGCCTTCGATGTTGACAAAGCCAAGGCCGACAAGCAAAAAGAGCTGGAAACGCGCGTCGCGGCGATCAATGCGCGTTGCAGCGAATGGGTTTTCGCGCTGCCAACCTGGAAAACCGCCAACATCAAGCAAAAGCTTGAGGACTTGTTAGCACCCAAAGCTTGAGTTTCACCAGGGCAACGGAATCGCTTGCGCGCTGGCGCGCAAGCGATTCCTACAAGCCGGGACCGCTCGCTCGAATCAAATGGTTGTCCAGCAGCGTTTGCACGAGGGCCCGCACATCTCGCTCAATCTGCTGGCGTTCGCTAGCGTACTCATGCTCGATGACATCGCAAACGGTGGACACCGATTTGCCTTCTGCAAGTAAACTCCAGATTCGCGTCCCCACCGAATTTAGCCCGAAATAGGTGCCGCTAGATAGGTTCAGCAGCACCGACTCGTCGGCAATCTGCTTGAAGCTCACGTTTTCTGAAAGGCTGAGATTTTCTATCGCTGGCATATGCTGGTGCGTCGGCGCA